>Ga0164313_10000334_pt1 | contig 36442 bp, 46 predicted proteins | sample GuaBasSedimGuay4_FD_113735 | JGI IMG/M metagenome (GOLD analysis project Ga0164313, IMG submission 113735) | Subseafloor sediment microbial communities from Guaymas Basin, Gulf of California, Mexico - Guay4, Core 4569-4, 0-3 cm | ecosystem: Environmental > Aquatic > Marine > Hydrothermal vents...
GCCGAACGTGACTCGTTACAGATAGGGTTTGGACGCTCGCTGTGGTCGTCCGTCAACTACAAGGATCCGGGACGCGACGAAGTGTTTTCCATGGCGTTACGTACCGGCTGCACCGTCGAGCAGGTACAGGGCGCCCTCGACGCGACGGACCCTCTGGCGGCCGGAGAGATACCGTCCGTGGACACGCCCCGCTACTGGGCCCAGGAGGGCGGCCCGGGCGCCCTGTGGCTCCTGTGGGCCTGGGCGGCATCCCTGCTAGCCCTGGTGATCATGGGCATGTTTTTGCGCGGATTATGGACATTCTCAACGTGACGGGAAAGTAAACTGTGTTAAACCTAAATGTGTGGTTTAACGAGGTCTAGAAATAGGCCCCAATAGGAGACCACGAAATGACCAGCGCCCGTCTCATCCGCAGTCAAGCCAACCGCGCCCGTAGGCGCGCGCCTGACTGACCAGCTAGCGAGTCTCCCCTACGAACTAGAGGAGGCGAAGCACGAGCTGGAAACCTACATAGCGGAATTCTCGACGACCAGTTGAGGCCGCACCAACAAACACAACGGGGGCACCATGACGAGTCAACTAGGTACGAGCAGCCTGTCCGATATGCGGACGGGAACTAACTTCTACACCGTGTCAGCCAGCGGTGTAGTTCAACACTGGGAAGTATCAAGCATAAGCAGGAGCGCCATAACCTACTCTATGCGCCTGAAATATTGCACTGGTGACGACGCCGTGCGTACGATGACTCACAAAAACAAGCCGGCATTCCTCATACTGCACAGCATCGGTGCGAACGTCGGCGGTTACATCCGTTACAGCAAGAACCCCTGCAGCGAACAGAGATACGTACCTCGAACATTCTACTCCGACCGGGCCGAGGCACACGACAAGGGGCGCGAGTTACGCGTATCCACGTTGACCAAACGCATAAATCACCTAACCAGCGAGATTAAACACTACCAGAAGGAACGCCACAACGCCACACGTGACCTTAACGTCCTCACATCAGGGAAGGTGTTATGACTACTATCACCCTCGACCAACTCAAGCTGTACGGCGCCATCAGGGGGCACGACACATCCGTCACCAGGGGAAGTTTGCGGTACCTCATGCTGCCACGTCTCATCGCTGATCTGTACACCCTGCAGGACGCGAACCTCATCACCCAGGAAACTAACAACGTCGGTGAGATGCATTACCGACTCACAGGCGATGCCCTGGCGCGTGAGCAGTCAGGCCAGCCGTTGGAAGACACGCAGCCGCTGCCGATCGATCGCTCCCTGGAAATACTGCGCAAGTACCTGGAGCGGACTGTGGCCCGCCTGGGTGCGCGATACGATCCCATACCGAACGTAGACGAAGATAACATAGAAGGCTTGGGCCGACTACGCGCCTTCCGTGCCACCCTGGCCAAGCTCAACGAGATCACATCATGAATATCACCTACCGAGAGTTCTTCGACGACTTCGAGTTGCGCCGATACGGCGACTTCCACGAGAGCAGCTTGCACGAGCGGGTGCTGTGGCACCTCGATTGCGTGGCCACGATGAACAGCATCAGTCCCGCACATTCGCCCAGGCGGCGCGACTACGTTTACGTCGCTATGCGCGACTTTTTCGCCCATCGGTTCGTCTGGGTGTGGTACGTGGTCGAGCTGGTTAGGTACCAGCTTTGCGCGATGAAGGGTCACGTATGGCACATTTTGCCATATCCGGACGGCAACGCCGAAAGCGGGCAGTGTAAGCCCCTGGGGTACTGCACCCGTTGTGGCGCGGCGATGTGACTGTCACTCCGCCCCTGGTGTACAGGGGTGGTTTCAGTCACATTTCCCGCCAAAGGATAAACTAATGCCAAAGGACGGCTCAGATCGCCTCCCCGCCCACATACAGCATGTTCTAACGGTCGCCCCCGGGCAGGCCACGCTGGAAGAGTACCGCCAGATGATCGCTATGGAATTAATGTCAACCGCTGATGGGGCGTTCTACCACAGCAAATTAATGCAGCTACGTGGCTGGATCGCCGGTTGCGAGGCTTCGCACCCTACCTACAGGATAGAAGTATAGCGTCGCCTGGAAAGCGCTGTATTGACGACGCACGGTCCATGTGATTCAATGGGTCCTCATGGCACACACCACATACTGTCTCTGCGGTTGTGAAACCGCTCCTGTGCGCGGCTCTCCGTTTGCCGCCACACACTACGGCAAGCTGTGGGAGCGGATACTTCACCCGAAGAGGTTTAAGGGTAAGTTGTCCGCAGTGCAAGCAGCGTACGCCATGGCCGAGTGGCCTGAGGCGTATAGTGACTTCCCGAAGACGCGTCGTCCGACGGATCACACCGTAGCACTCACAAGTACACCCGTTTGGGAGTTAGACATGGCCACTGCCACCAAGAAGACCACCCGCAAGACCGCCGCCGGCAAGAGCAAGGCCGCGCCCGTGCGCCCCGCCGCCGACAAGGCGAAGGCCGCCCGCAAGGCCGCCCCGAAGAAGGCCGCCCCGAAGAAGGCCGCCCCGAAGAAGGCCACCAAGGCCGCCAAGGGCCACAAGTGCTGGTGCGGCTGCGGCGGCGTCACGAAGGGGAAGAGCCACTTCCTGCAGGGCCACGACGCCAAGCTGCACAGTCTCATCAACAAGTTGACGGCCGACGGCAAGAAGTTGCCAAAGTTCGTCCCGCAGGAGGCGCACGCGTACATCCTGGACCGCTGGCCGAACGCCAAGTCCATCATGTAATTTTCGCTGTTTAACCACCACACGAGCGCGGCCAACTTTGGGTTGGCTGCGCTCGATGTGTATCCAAGACGAGGTAAATAAACGTGGATTGTATACCGGTCCCACCACGGAAGGTTGCAGGTGACCTGTCGTGGTCGCAAGTGTCGAAGTGGAATAGGTGCGCGTGGCAGTGGACTCTACGCTACGTGTACGGGTTGAAGGTGCGCGAGGTATCGCGACCGCTCATACGCGGCAGATTGGTCGATGTAGGCGTCGAAGCCGCGCTACGCCAGCACCACAAACTAGGCAAATGGCTGCCGTCCACCGTGACTAAGGCCATACGTGCTGCAGTGACCGAGGCGCTGAAGGATGGGCTCACCCTCACAAACGAGGATGACACGTGGACCGGTGAAGCGGAGGCGTGTCGCGAGGTTGCACTGCGTGCTCTCACCGATCTGGACCTCGACAGGTTCGAGACGGTCGAGGACAGTGACGGCAAACCGCTGATCCAGTACAAAATGCGCAGCCCGCTCGGTGTAGATGAGCCGTGGTCAGGATTCGTGGGCATCCTGGACTGGGTCGCCAGGGACAAAGAGACAGGCCGCGTGTTCCTGGTCGACCTCAAAGTCAGCGCCACGTCTAAAGACAGCGTGACGCACACCCTCGGTGCGCAGTGGGCAATCTACCAACGCATGCTATACACAGAACTCGGGATCGAGGTCGACGGTAGCGTGGAGTGGTGGGTACGCGGCGTCACGCCGGGCAAGCCTAAGGTCAACAAAAATGGTAACGTGTCCAGGCAGGCCGTGGTCACGACCTGGGCCATATACCTGGAGACGGTGAAGCAAAACAAGGGAAAGCCCGCTGACTATCTCGACATGAAGGAGAAATTGGAGGCTACTCCCTGGTCCAGATGGGAGCCGTTCTACCGCAGCATGAGTACGTGTGAGGCGATATGGGACCGCGTAGTCTTTACGACTGCGAAGGAGATCAAGACGGTACTGGGCACAAATCGCCCAAACTACACGTTGGACGCAGTACCCAGGAATCTGTCCGGTATGTCGTGCCAGTGGTGTGACTTTCGCGGGCTGTGCCACGGGCAGATGGCTGGAGATGACGTTTCATGGCTAATTGAGGAAGGATACGAACATGGCAACCAAGAAGGCAAGTAAGAAGAAGGAAGAGGAACCGGTCGACCCGTTGGCGCCGTACCGGGTAGACTCGAACATTATCACGCGCGGTATGAACATCCTGCTGTACGGTCCACAGGGTGCAGGTAAGACATACATGGCGGCAACGGCGCAGGATCACCCGGACATGGCCAACGTCCTGTTCCTCAACTGTGAGGGCGGGCTTATCTCGATTGCGCACCGTGGTGATATCGACGCCGTGGACATCACCACGATCGATCAGCTTGAGGAAGTGTGCCTAACCTTGAAGGAAGGTGGGTATGAAGGTGTTACTACGGTGGTGGTGGACAGTGTGACCGAGCTGCAGTCAATCTCACTGACCGGCATCGTCGAAGAGTCTATGGCCAGTAACCCCAAGGACAAGCACACCAACAGGGACGAGCTGTTTTTGGCTGATTATGGTCACAGCACCAAACAGCTCAGCCGCATCCTCCGTATGTTCCGGGATCTGCCGCTCAACGTGGTGCTGATCGCTCACCCGAAGGAAGTGTACCCACCAGGGTCGAAGGGGCCGAAGGAGACAGCGACACCCCTAAGTATCCGACCCATGTTGACGGACAAGCTGTGCGGTGCAGTGATGGGGTACTGGGACTTTGTGTGGTACCTAAGTGATGTCGATGGCGAAAACCCGCGACACCTGATCACGCACACAGATGGGACCGTAAAGGTCAAGACCCGAGGAGCACCGTTTTCCGAGCACCTGTTGGACGAGTATGGAGGGATCGTCGAAGATCCCGACTTGCCGACTTTGTACAACATGTTCTGCACGACGCAGGGCGTAACCGGAGAAGATAAGTGAGCAACGACGAAGTTTTCGAGATGGGCGATTTCACTGCCGACCTGATCCCCGTCGGTGATTATACCGTGCGTTGTGTCGACCTGGAGAAGGGAGAAAGTCAGGCAGGCAACGACATGTGGATTTGGTCAGTCATGGTCGAAGGCGGGGATCATAACGGCGAAGACATGCGTGTCTACACAGCTCTCACATCGAACGCTTTGTGGAAGCTGGCTGAGACAGTGCGCGCGTTCGGTCTTGGCGCGACGGAGGGTAAGGGGTGCAAGTTCAAGCGTGACGACGCCATCGGTGCGAAGGCTACGGCCACGGTTGTGCACGAAGAGTACGATGGTAAGACGCAGGCTAGCATCAAGAAGTTGTCTCCTTTGAAAAAGGATCCAAAGAAGGCAGCTAAGAAGGCTACCCGCAAGCGCAGCAGGGACCTCTAAGAGATGCTCGCGTCCACAGCTTCACTCGCAAAGGTCGCCATCGCCCAGGTAAAGAAGGCCGACAGGCTATTCTTTGATGTTGAGACAACAGGGTTACACTGGTCACGTGGCGACCGTATCTGCGGTGTTGCTGTGGACGCCGGGCACGGCACGCACTACCTACCCTTCCGACATGGCGAGGGGTACAACCTGCCAGAGCACTACCTGGGTAAGTTAGCTGAGGCCATGAACGGCAAGCCAGTGTGCGGACACAACACCAAGTTCGACGCTCACTTCATGGCCCTAGAGGGGTACGAGATCCCGGACAGTCTGCATTGTACGCTACTCGCCTCGCAGCTGCTTAACGAGAACGTAAAGAGCTTGTCACTCAAGAAGTTGGGCGACCAGTACCTTGGATCGGACAGCAGCGCCGAAGACAAGCAACTCGGGGAGGAACTGCGCAAGAGGAAGTTGAAGAAGGGCGACATGTGGAAACTGCCATCAGAGGTCGTGGCGCCGTATGCCATCCAGGACGTCGACCTCACGCGCCGTCTGTACGAGTATGTGGTTCCCAGGCTTAAGGGGTGGGGGCTATACGAGATATGGTTGGAGTGCTGCCGATACCTGACCATCACGGCGAACATGGAAGAGCGCGGCATGCAGGTTGACAGTAAGGTACTGTCTAAACTAGCGAGTAGGGCGGAGATCGAATCGGCGGCGTTGCTTGACAAGATCCGCACCGTAGCCGGGTACGACGTCAACCCTGGGTCGCCACCGCAGATGAAGGGCTTGCTGCAAACAGCAGACACGAAGGCCAGTACGGTGGAGCGATGCAATCACCCAGCCGCATCGTTGCTATTGAAGTGGCGCCAATGGAGCAAGATGTACAGTTCATACTGCAAGCCCTGGGCGGAGGCAGCCGCGCTAGACGGTGCCATCCACGCGTCGCTGAACCTAGGCGGAACGGTTGCCGGCCGACCCTCCTGTAGTGGGCCTAACCTACAGGCTGTCGCCAGGAAGACCGAAGTGTACGTCGTCAAGGACGCCATCGTCGCCCGGCCTGGGCGCGTGATCGTGTCTGCCGACTACAGCCAAGCAGAGTTGCGCCTGGGCGCGCACTACGCCAAAGAACAGCGTATGATCGACGTGTTCATGGCCGACGGCGATATCCACCAGGAGACGGCAGACGAGGCCGGGATTAAGCGTAATGATGCGAAGCGCATCAACTTCGGTATCGTGTACGGTCTCGGGTCGAAGGGCTTGGCAGAGCAGCTACGAATCCCGCGTAAAGAGGCCGCCGGCATGTTGTCCAAATGGCACGCCACCTACCCGGGGTTCAGCAAGTTAGCCGATGCGGCAGAGAACGCTGCTAGGACGGACGGCCTTATCAGAATGTGGACGGGTCGCATTCGCCGATTCGACGGCTTGGTCAGTCAGTACCGTAACGCGCTGTCGGCCCTGGTCCAGGGCGGCGTGGCCGAGATCATGCGCACCGCAATCATGAAGTTGGACTACCACCGCGACATCGCGCCTATGTTGATGCAAGTGCACGATCAGGTGCTGTTCGAGCCGAAACTGGACGACTTGGAAGAAGCGGTGTATTTTATCAGAGAAGCGATGCAGGATTTTCATTTCACCGTGCCCATGAAGGTTGACATATCGTATGGCCCGTCATGGGGCGACCAAAAGGAGATAGTGGTATGAGTTCCAGAGTGCTAGCCGTGGTTGGTGGTCAGTACGGAAGTGAAGGTAAGGGAAATATCGTAGCTAAGATCGCGTCTAACTACGACATGCACATCAGGACGGGAGGTCCCAACGCTGGGCATAGCCTGCGCCACAAAGGTAGAACGTGGAAGATGCGGATGGTGCCGTGTGGCTGGGTGAACCCAGATGCGAAGCTGTTCATTGGCCCAGGTGCGGTAGTCGACCCAAGACTGCTGCGGCGCGAGATTGATGAAGTCGCAGAAGTGGACCCGACTATCCACAGCCGTATCAGGATCGCGGCATCCGCTGCAGTAACACTGCCGGAGGACGAGGAAGCGGAGGCGGGTCTCGTCTTTTCCATCGGCTCGACCGGTGAGGGTGTAGGTGAGGCGCGCGCTAGGCGCATGGCACGCAAGGACACGGGCCGGGTACTGTTGCGGGACGTGGCCGATGAGGAGGGTTTGAGCAGGTACGTTATCGAAGATACGACCTCGTACACGTCCAACCACATCCGCGCCGGCAAGTCTATCCTGCTGGAGGGTACGCAAGGGTTCGGCCTGTCGCTCATCCACGGACATTGGCCATACGTCACCAGCCACGACACCACGGCCGCGACCCTGACTGCCGACGCTGGGCTGTCGCCGCTCGACGTCACGAACGTACTACTGGTGGTCCGCACTATGCCGATCCGAGTGGCTGGCACGAGTGGGCCACTAGAGAATGAAACCGACTGGGACACCGTTGGGAAGCGTCTGGGAAAAGACGTCACCGAGCGTACTACCGTCACGCAGAAGATACGCCGCATCGCGGATTGGGACGACGGGCTGGTAAAGAGAGCTATCAACGTCAACCGCCCCACATCCATCGCTTTGAATTTCCTCGACTACCTTGACCCGGACATTGAAGGTGAGCACATGTGGAACGTCATCGCAAAGAGCGACAGAGTGCTCGGCATGGTGTCGTACGTCGAGTCGCGATTCGGTGTGCCAGTCTCCATTGTTGGTACTGGTGGGCCTGAGTGGTCGATATCGTACCGTAGGCCCGCACTGTGATCACACTCATGGTTAAGGACATAGGTGCTGGCGAGGTACCCAGGAAAGCCTATGCCAACGATGCAGGGCTCGACCTGTACGTGTCGGAAGATTGTATCGTGTGGCCAAAGTCGATGTCGGATGTGCCCCTAGGTATCGCCATCGAGCTAACCGGAGGGTATGTATGGGCCAGGATCACAGCTAGATCGAGCACGTATCGAAACCACAAGCTACAGGTGCTTGAAGGAGTCATAGACCAGGGCTACAGAGGCCCACTATTCGTGGGGCTTATCAACAACGGCTGGCTACCACGTCGCATCAAGGCTGGTGATCGCGTGGCACAGCTCATTGTGCATGAGACCGTACCTACTATCGTCGTGAAAGTTGGTACACTTTCGGAGTCTATCCGCGGTGAGCGTGGATTTGGGAGCACAGGATCGTGAACGACGTACGTGGTATTTTCGAAGAGGCTGCTAAGATATTCGCCGTTAAGAGTGCCGCATACAGCAGCGACAACGTAGCTATGGTCGGGCAATCCGGCGTAGCTAGCCGGTGTGTTGACAAGGTTATGCGGTTGCGAACGTTGCAGAACGACCCAGGTGTCGCTGGCGACGAGGCGATAGCTGATACCTGGATGGACCTTCTTGTCTACGCCGCCATAGGTGTAAGCCTGGATCGAGGCGAATGGGACAAGTCCACCAGGATGGTGTACCTCGCAGGTCCAATGGACTTGGTCGATACGACGGAGTCGCATGAGTGGCGCGTCAAGGCTCGAGATTGGCTTGGAGCTAGGGGTATCGCGTCGTTCAACCCAGCCTTGCCGTACAGGCGAGGCGCCGTAGCGTGGGCCAGCGTATCCAGAATTAACCGCGTAGCTATTGACGAATGTGACGTACTGCTGGCAAACGTAGGGGAGGGACAGCGCACCATCGGTACGTGGCGTGAAATTGAGCACGCCAGAGCAGCAGGAACGCGTGTGGTACTGGTAGCACCCGAGTACACCAAGTGCCTTGAAACGCAGGACTGTGAGCAGTACCCCACGCTGATGGCCGCACTGATGGCGGTATGGCCCGATGTCTAGGAACGAAAGCTGTGTCGACAATGAGATCATCCGCCGCATCATCACCATGGGCGGATGGGCGCATAAGGTGCACGGCAACCAGTACAACACCGCAGAGCCCGACATCGACGGCTGCCTTGATGGCGTGTCCATCAAAGTAGAGTCAAAAAAGCTGGGCAGAGACGCCGATCCGCTACAGAGGATGGCATTGGAACGTTGGCGTCTAGCTGGAGCCGTAACCGGGGTATGCCACTCGGTGGCCGAGTTCGACAATTTGTGGGAGGCTAGAGATTGAGCAACCTGTGGGCGCACCAGGAGAAGGCCCTCGCTAGGCTTTACATCAGCGAGCACGGTTTGCTGCTGTCTATGCGGATGGGTTCAGGCAAGACTAGAGTGGCTGCTACGTACCTGGACGGTACGAACAACATTCTAGTGGTCTGCCCCAAGACCGTGGCCTGGGATCGTGTGTGGCAAGACGAGATGCCGCACTACCGTGAAGTCAAGCTGTACGGCTGCACAGCCAGTCAGCGCGTCGAGCGGTATAAAGAGGCTGTAGCCTCCGAGGATCTTACCCTGTGCGTCTGCACGTATGGCGCCGTGTGGCGGGACAGTTTGAAGAAGGCTCTTCTTAAGAGCCCGCCAGGGGCACTAGTAGCGGACGAATGCCACCACATCAAGGGTGCCTCGTCCAAAGTGTCTCGCGCCATGCGCCTACTCAGCAAGAAGTGTGACAAGCGACTGGGCCTGTCAGGAACACTGCTGGCCCAGTCGCCCCTTGATGGTTGGGCGCTAATGCGGTTTATCGATGAGAGCGTCGTGGACAAGTCATTCGGTCGATTCCGTGACAAGCACGCGGTAATGGGCGGATTCAAGAACCACGAGGTGTTGTCCGGCAGGCATGGGGTCCCGTGGCGCAACATGGACGAGTTTGTCGAAGCAATGGACAAAGTGTGCCACTACGACGACACCACAGTGTGGGACTTGCCTGTGCACGACGTGATACGCAAATTCCCCATGTCCGCAGCAGCGTTGACTGCACAGCGCGACTTAGTAAGCGTAGCGGTAGCCGACCTGGGCTCTGGCATCATCACGGCAGCCAACGCTGGCGTGCGTTTCATGAAGATACAGCAGCTGTCATGTGGCTTTGCCCAGCCGGGACCCATGCCCGGCGAGCTGAATCCCGAGCCCATCATCATCGACACCAACCGGCGCGACACCCTGGTCGGCGTGCTAGACGAGATCGACCCGGCGGAACCTGTGCCCGTGTTTGCTCGCTTCATAGTCGACCTGGACAACATCAGGCAAGCTGCAAATATTGCCGGCCGTCCACACTTTGAGATATCCGGCGCCGCCAGCGAGCTCGACGAATGGCGCGAATGCAGAGATGGGGCGGTCCTGGGCGTACAGGTGCAGTCTGGCGGTGAAGGGATCTCCCTGGTACAAGCAGCTTACTGCATACTCTACAGCTTGGATTTCTCAAACTCCAACCACGAGCAGATCCGGGGGCGTATGGCTCGCCCCGGACAGGAGCGGTCGCCCACCTTCATCTACCTGGATGGTATCGGGTCGATGGACGGCCGCATTCGCCGTAGCCTGGGCTCGCGCCAGTCCGTCGTCATGGACCTGTACGATAGGCTACAGGCCGTCGCCGGGTAGGGCCGGGGATGTGCCGTCCGTGGACATGGTCTCCGTGGGGCCCGGACATACCATCTCGGCCCCCAGGTCCACGGGGTGCATATCCCCAGCCCCCCGGGTGTACGGGAGTGGGCGGACGGGTACCAGAGATGCCCCGTCCGTGGACACGGGGGCGGGGGCCCCCATACCCATAGCCTGGACAGGCCGTGTCCACGGGAGATACCCTCCCGGGCCTTGTACAAATGGGCGCCCCCCACCCCATCCGCTCAGGTGGAGAGCGCCCGACACCCCATGGCCAGGGTGCCTTACTACTTTGGTGGGGACAGCCCGGCGTAGGCAAACCCGGCGAGCACAAAGTGCATCAGCGGCGGTGGATTGCCCGCTACACACAGGGGGAGTGTGGCCATCGCCCACCCACTAATCATTTGGATCTTCTTGCTCGGAGTTCGATAGTGATCTCCTTAAGCAGTTCGCCCTGCTTGGCGATAGAGTCTTTGATCTGGCCGTGATCGATATGCTCTCGGGCCAACGCGTCCTGCACAGCGCTAACGAACTCTAAGTGCGACGACACCAGCTGTTGAATAGCCGGCAGCACCACACTCCTAGCTACGCGCCACGAAAAGAACAACACGACCATGAGCAGCCCGGTTGGGAGCCCAAAGGTAGTAAACACGTCGATCCACGTCTCTATGACACACCCCCTAAAATTGTACAAGAACGAAGTGTTCTAGTGAACCGTGTACACCCGTGCTCATCAACATGGTCAGCACGGTACCAGAGTCAATGCTTAGAGTTGCGGAGCCACCGTTGATACGCTGCTGGCTCCCGGGGTTAAAGTAGATGTTGGGGTTAGACCCGCCACCGCCCATACCCGCGCTGTTCGTAGCGAACCACCATCGCACACCAGGGCGGAAGTCACCCGGCAGTGGGGGCGCATACTGGCGGTAGGCATTCGTAGTAGTGTTGTTGGTGCTGTACAGATACGGGCCGTCCCAGTCTAGGACGGACGTAGCCCCACTAAACGCGATACCAGTCGACCCGCCCATCATCTCGGGCCAAAAGTACCCAGGCGTGAGTGGCAGTAACAGATCGTTCGCGATAAAGCCGTCGCCTCCGCGCGTCTTCATCATGACGGCACCATCACCCATAGTGCCCGTCTTCAAGCCGTCCTCTACGCCGTCATCGCCAGTGCGGAAGACGAATGAGTGCTCACCAAATGAACCAGAAAGGATACCACCGCTCGCGTCGCGCCCAATCCATCCGAACGGCGGGATGGCTAGCGTGGAGATCTCACCTAGGTGATCGGTGACTAGGATCTGATTAGACCCAGTGAAGTCGTCCAACAGCGCCTCTATCTGGAAATCCTTTGGGAAGAATTCGGCACTGTCGGCCCCATCCCGCCTGTACCCGGGGAGATGCATATCGTCGAGCCTACGTTCAATGTAGCGCAGACGTGCAGTCAGTGAGCCGGTCCCCTCTACGTAGTGCCTAATAAGGTCAGACATTAGGTCTCCTTAACAGCTGTACTGCGAGGTGTAGTGCGCCGGCAACCTCGTCGGGCTGGGCGGCAAGGATGCGCACGGGCCCGTCGAAGCCCGTCACAAAGGTCTCGTTTGAGGATAAGTGGAAGACATCACCAACGCGCAGGGTCGGCCACAGGCTGTAATCCGTCACAGTTACGCGTAGTGTGCGCTTGGATACGCCACCGTCCCTGGCCAGGATGGCTTCGGCCGCAACACTGGCGGACCCGGCAGCCTTCAATTCCTCACTGACTATGACCCGCTCTTGCGAGGTGAGTATGTTTGCCGCGATCTCACTGCCGTCGATCAGGTAGCCGTGTGGCGCCTGGATCTTGTTTGCGTCTAGTATGGCCCTGGCGTTAGACCGGTCGTTCGCAGGTTGTGTAGCCGACAGCATAGAGCCGACCACTGTGACCATAAACGACGCCGACTCCCCGTCTTCACGCCACTGCTCAACCCGGCCGCTGACTCCATCGTTCACGCGTACGGAGTTGTAACGGTTGAGCCCGCGCCATGACGGCGCGTGCATCTGGATATCAACCGTCTCTGGTGAGGGATCGAAGTTTAGGTACCATTCCTGGTTACCGAACTCAGCTGCACGGTCGAACACGACGCGTGCCTTTTGGTTCGGCGCGTTGATCTGGAATTCGACGCCAGAGCCACCGCTGCCCCACACCACGCCCGTGTCATTAAAGAGGTTCACCTCACGTAGCGCGTGCGATATCACCGTGGTGGGTGTGCCCACCGATGTGAAGGATGGGCCGACCAGCCGGTGATCGAAGGTGGACGCGTACCCCTTGGCCTTGCACGACACCATGCGGTCCTTGCCGCCACCAGACACCGACACCAGCTTGCCCACCCACGGGTCGGTGTAAGAGCTAGACTCGATGACAATGAGGCGCCCAACAGACGGGCGCATGTCCTGGATAAGCGGGTCATCCAGGCTCACCGTAAACGTGGCTACGTCTCTGTTGTCGATGGTGTAGGACCTGTTGACCTTCGACACCATGGACAAGCGGCCTAGGCGCGTAAAGGAGGCCGCGTGCACGTAGACTCTAGGCGCTTTTATCATTACTGCCACACGTGGTTATAGGTCACGTTGATCGAGATGGACACAAGCCCAGCTTCGGTGTACGTCATTTCGTTTTTGCCGGGCACCAGGGTGAGCAGGTCGTCGTTGTCGGAGAAGGTAGCGAGATTGGCGATACCTAGGTCCTGCGTAACATTCATTACCGCGCCCGTGTCCATATTCACCTGCAGCTCGTCGTCGATGGCCACCAAAGCTTCGAGCCCCACGGTCTGCCCCGTGGTAACGTTCTCGATCACGCCGTCGATGTAGTACGCATCGCTCTGCTCTACGCCAAGCACCATCACCGGTACGCCGTCCGCGTTCATGTACAGCGTGATCTGGTCGATCGACTCGCCCGTGTCTGATGGCAAGCCGACGATGCCGTCTTGGTCTAGGTCGTCAGATACGAGATAGAAATCTTGGACTGTGGGCCGGTCGTTGTACGACATGACCGAACCGCCCCACTGTACTTCCACGTCCGTGGTACCCGAGTCAAGCGATGTGTACTCAATCTGCAGGACCAAGTTGTCACCAGGGATGACCGGCACCTTTGGAGAGAAGAGGAACGGTATCTGCTGGAACTGTGCACCAACAAACCCCGGGCCAGCTTCACTCCACACAGGCGATACGGCGGACTCGGCCACAGTGAAGTATTGACCAAGGTTGTCAGGGTCCTCCTTCTGGATGCGAGCCGTAACAGTTACAGTAGTTGACCAGGGCAGGGCCGGTGAAGCCCTACCACTTTGCAGGTACGCGTAGACGTAGAAGATAGACCCCGAGCCGATATCCTTAGATGACGGCACCACGAATGCCTGCCTTACGGAGCCTGTCAGCACGATTTCAGCGATGCCGCCGCCTCCGTCGATGCCGGACGACCCTAGCGCGGGTGTACCCACCACACGCCCCACCGAACCAACAAATTCGATAGCCACCATGTCATCACCCACCGATGGCAGGGTGATCGTAGAGGGTGCTTCGTAATCGTCGGGTTCGTACCCACCAAGAAAGCGTCGGTTGCCGATCGTGTCGATGCCGAAGCAGCGCACACGCGTCGAGAAATCTGTGCCTCCGTCGAATTCCACCACGTCGCCGGACCCGTCCTCACCCGTACCTGGGGGCAGGACGATGGCGAAGGTGTTGCCGGCGATCTCACCAGGGACAGCGCCATCCCTGCGGTAGCGCCACGCCATAGGGTCGTTGCCGCCACCTACCTGATTGTCCGACAGTGCGAACCTGTTTTGCCCAGCTTCGACCTCGCGCAGAACTCTATTCCACTGCATCGAGCGTCGGGTGTTGTCCGCATCGAACACGCCCGTAGCGTTGTCCCAGTGTAGCAGTTCGTTAGTGCTGACCGCGAGGTCGATCATGGGCTTACGGTCGGCCCGTGCGTCCGGAGCGGTAGCGGCGCTGTGGCCGTACATGAGCTGCACACGACGCTGGGCCCAGTACGCCACGACGTCCGTACTGTGTGCAGCCGCTGTAGTACCGCGTTCGCCCCTGGTGCAGCCGCTCGCAGTCGTGTCCGTGCGGCTGGCGTATCGTACGCACTCGGTACCTATCACAAAGAAACCATCATCCGGCCAGCCCGCCAGACTTCCTATGTCGAACACGAATGACGTGTCACTGTCGGATGCTGCGGTCAGTAGGACCCCGGTTTTACTGGGTTCCAGGTCGATGTTGACCCAGACCGTAGTGCCTGTCTGGTCAAAGTCGTTGGTACCCGCATCCTCACCGAACCACCGCGGCACCTCCACGCCGTCAACCAGAACACGGAAGTCGTCACCATCAGCCTGGGCGTTGCCGGCGGTAACGATCGCAGCTGTATCCATCCCGCCATCCGTGATATCAACAGCGTAGTTCGGGAATGAGCGCGCTACCCGGTTCGCCAGGGCGATGTCGCGGCTGTGTGTGGGCCCATCGGCTGCTGCCTTCTGTGTGATAGGCTTCAATGTGAGCACAGCCTGCTCGTAGTCGACGTTCCCGTTTTGGTACAGGGAGAACTCCGTAATCGAGTCCCCAGCCGTCGCGTCGCTCGCGTCCCAAGTGAAGAACTCATTAGCTGCCGCTGGGTAGGACGACGGCAGCGTGTCACCGAATCCGTGCAGAGTCAACACGTCTGCGTCGGTCAGGACGCCACTGCCGGCAGCAGCCCACACGATGTCGCCGCACAGCTGGTCGTCTTCTTCGATCGAGCCAATTTCTACGTACGGATTCGTCACAGCGGGTATACCGTTCGTAACGGTAACCGTCTCATCAAACGCTGTACCCTGGATTGACAACCGGACTAGTCCGTTCTCCCAGGCTGCGCAGACAGAGCGGAAGTCTGGGTCGCTCTCCAACTGCCCGCGTGTTGCCCCGTTTACGACAGACACTGTGTCGACCACACCGTCATTCATACGTTCCAGCACCCACGAGCCTTGACCGCCCGCGCTCTCCTGGTAGTAGCAGTGGATGTAGCTTGTGGCGCTATCCCACCAGCCGAACACAGTGTGCTTGCGCGTGGTGTCGTTGTTCCAAATGCCCTGCGTCCACATCACACGGACACGGGCCATGAACCACGACTGCGAAGTAGCATACGAGCTCGCATCAGCTGTGCAGAGTGCGTACGTGTGGTCGTCGACAGCGCCATCTGTGGTGATGTGCGGACCAGCGATGATGGAGGCGCGCTCGTCGAACTCCTCGATCATGAGCCCTTCGACGTAGTACACCTTAAGGCCGGACGGGTTTACTGGGTTATTCCATCGCACGCCACCATTTGCAGTTACATCCTGGTACCAAAAGCACTGCATGTACTGCCACGAGTTCTCGTTAGCGACGATACCGTCGATGCGTTCAACAGATGACGTGTCGCTGTCCATCCGGAACGGCTTGATCTGGATGTCGCTACCGCCTGCGGCTGTCCACCCTGACCCGATGTAGATCCAGCACGACGCGCTGTACCACTTACCAGCGGTAAACTCGCTACCGATGCCTACGCCACCGGACTCGAATGTCAGGTGCGTATTGGTGCCTGCCTGTGCTGTCACCCTGACGGAGAACGTGGAGAACAGCACCTCTAGTGTCGACCGACTAGGGGACCCCACCGACGACAGTGTGCCCCACCCGATGGTGTTCGTGTCCAGCGACGAGTTCGTGCACATGTTTGTCGATGCTGGCCAGATGCCCGTGGACCCCCCGGCCATCACATCCATGCCGTCACCTTCATCACCGGCGGTGCGGATCGAGTCTGTTATCAGATTCTCGCCGTTGCACGACACGCCACCATTGTCGTACAGGATCGTGCGGTTGGACAGCCACCGTGGATCGGGCATGCGTAGTACAACGGTGAAGCGGTTAGGCGCCCGGTCTTGCGGAGTTACTGACTCAACGACACCACGCACCTTGCGCAGCACACCCTCGAACGACAGCACGAGGTCGGCATCCGTGCCTATGGCGAACCACCCGTTAAGTTCGTCTAGCTTGTCAGACACCGTGGTTTCGGTAGACAGGATGCTCAGGCGAACAGCTATCTTAGTGCCGACGCGTTCCAGACGCTGGTACACTGGGTGTCGATCGAGACGCTTAGCCAGAATCGGCTTTGATGTGCGCTTGAAGAATGAGTCACTAAACAGCGCCTGAGCAGAGTACACGCTACCGTCGTTGATGATGTGCCCGTTGTACGTGACAATCTCGATCAAAGCGTGTCCTCCAACGCATCCAGGAAGGACGCAGGGTCGTCTGATACGACGATCAACTCGCCGTAGTTGTTGAAGCTGCGGTCAGTCTGTGTGCTTGCAGTCTGCCGCATTGATTCGATCAGGCGCGTGCTGCTGCCAGCGTCACGTACACCGGCCCCACTGGGCAGAGTGACGATCTCGCCGTACGACTCATTGACCAGGGCATTACCGCCGGGCTGCGACAGTGTGCCCTTACGGAAGGTGGGTAGCGCCGGCATGGGCGGGAACGCTTGCGGCAGGCTGTCCAGCACACCCACCTGGGTACCGAGCAGACCGTTCTGGTCCAACGCGTGCATAGTTGCGAGTATGTTGTTCACGTACGGTAGATACACCTCGTTGTACCCGCCTGTCAGGATGACGCTCATCTGGTTTACAGCGTCACGCAGAGGCAACGACATCCCTTCACCGACAGACGTGAAGGCGTCCTGCATCGCAGTAGCGTGCGCGATGGTGGACGACGCAAGACCCTCGAGCGAGAGGTCCAGTTCTGTAATGCCGCTCTCAAACGCTGCGCCTGGGCCCTTGTTCCATCCGCTGTGGATAACGTCGAAGGACGCAGCCACCCCATCGCCCAGCTCCGGGCCCAACACGCGCAGAGCCTCACCCAGCATCGACATGGTGGCGTTGCTGAACGTCTCTTGAAAGACGCCAGACTTCTCACCCATCGTGACGTCTACGGCGTCGAGCGCTGCCGCCACGTCTTCGCTGATCTCGCCGAACCGCGCTTGAAAGACGGCGCGCAGCTCACCTGTAGCGGAAGTGAACACGCTGAACACTTCGTGCGTATCCCACAGCGCATCCTGTGTGCTCTCCAGTGCGTCTACCGCAGCGTTCGCCCCTGTGGGCAGGTCTGTCTTGAGTTTGTCAGCCACGATACCTATGGGGCTGGCAACGGCAACAGCCGCCTCCTCCGTGTCCCACAGCGCGTACACCAGGAGAGCGGCGCCAGCAGCCAACAGCCCGATCGGCCCTGTGGCGATCTGCACCGCGACCCCGAATGCGGTCACAGCAGCGGACAACTGCGGGAGGATGAGCAACAGTCCAGACGTGCCGGCAAGCACCACGACGAGCCCAGCCACGGAGGCTATGGCAGTGTGCACCCACGGGTCTGCATCGATAAGCGCCTGGGCCCACCCAGCCACGGCATCAGCCACAGCATTAAACGCTGGCATCAACGTGACACCTATAGCGTCGCTAACGTCTGCCAGGACAGCGCCCATGCGTTTGAACGGGTCGGCAGCCTCACCCGCAGCCCCGCCAACCTTGGCGTACACCGTGGCTAGTCTCTCGGAGAAGTCCGCATTCTTGTCGAACACGATACCTACGGACTCGGCTTGGTGGACGGTGCCGGCTAGTGCCTTACCCATCGTCTCGGCGACGGTCTTTACGTCCTTACCTGAGGCCGACGCTGCATCCAGCACGACAGGTAGCGCTTGCATCGCCTGTTCGACGCTACCAGTCTGGATCACAAGCTTAGACAACGTCTCACGCTGCAATTCGTCGCTAACACCAGTGAGCGCCTGCAGCGAACTCATCAGTGCCTCGGCTTTGTCACTCCACTGATCAGCTTTTTCGCCCGTATTCTCGATCGTCTGCGCGAGTACGGCTTGCGTCTTGATCTGCTCGCGCGCGCCCAGAGTGGCAGCCACCATGGCACCCACCATGATAGCACCCGCCTGGGACATCCTCTTTAGGGCGTTACGGTGGTGCTCCACCTTCTTACTAAGCTTGTCCAGCGACCCAGCCAGCTTACCCACAGCAGGACTAGCTTTGTCCTTACCGTTGAGGATGACATTTACAGCTTGGCTGAGCGTACCCATTACGTTTTACCCTTACAGGATGCCTCGGCCAGCACGTGCAACTGCACAGCTGTAACAAGGGGTAGGTCGTCGAAGTCCGACAGCGAGAGTGATACGGCGCCGAGATGAGACAGCGTGAAAAGCTGGTTAGCGTGTCTCATCTCGGTTGGTACCTTTCCTTGTCTAAGGATAGCTCGCCACTGTCGGATCAGGAAGAAGGGACAAGCGTATCCCCCATAATCACGGTAAAGGCCCAGTCCTCCGTAACCTTGTCCAGGCGCTTAAGGTCGTGACTCTTCTTAAAGCCCTCGTAACAGGGCCCGTCCAGGCTGATAAGTCCGGACTTTAGCACGATTTCCAGATCGAAGTTAGCCTGTGTAGGCTGCACATCGGTGGGTTTGTCTGGCGTGTCGCTGCTGCCGCTGGACATCAGGCCGTCCAGGCCGATTCCAGCCTTCTTCGCCAGGAGAAAGGCGCCCTCCACGGTAGCGGATGCAGCGGCTGCTACCTCGCGACCAGACAGCGGGCGGAATCTCATGCTGCACCCCTCCTCGTGGGGGATGCTTACGGAGCGTTCGAGCTTGTCTACCAGGGCCATGGCTGGTGTTCCTTATGCGGGGTCAGTGTCAAGCTGACTAGAGTATGTGACGAACTGATACCAATCAGCCACGTCGAAGTCAGGGTGAGACTCAAGCTTGAGGGTGATGACCCTCTGGCCTTCGTCTTCCCCATCACAGATGTAGGTGTCCTGCACGTGCCGGCAGGGGAATTCAAACTCGAGACGACGTGCAGTGGTACCGCCGACAGCCGCAGTACCAATACCGCGCATGCGAACAGCGCGCAGCGCCTGGGCTTCTGCCTTGGTACGCTCTGCGGCGTACAGGCCCGAGCCGACTTGCGCGAGGCACACCAGCTCCAGCGTAGCCTTGGGTACGCTGCCGTTTAGCTCGATCGTCGGGTACGTGAGGTCGATGCTGCCGTTCGCGGGACGCTGCGCGACGAGCCCCGTATCGAAAGTGTGCGTCATGGACAGCACATCAAGCGCGAACTGGGTCGTGCCGTACGACCCGGCATCGTCATCGAGCCACATGGTCCAGCCCTGGGCCGGGATGTAGCCAACGTTCGACATCGGGAAGTTAGCAGACAGGTCGGCGAAGCTGGCCTCCGTGGTGCGCCCGTTGGCGAGACCCGAAGCACCGAACTGCGTAAAGCCGCCCTTAGTGAAGCTCAACTGGAACTGGGTCAGGAACGCGTCGGCGTACTGGTTCGTGATGTGCGCTGCACCCGTGCTGTCACGATCCTCGATCGTCATCCCCTTAACTGATGGGATCGTGGTACGCGCCCGGTTGAACGTCGCGCTCGACAGCACATCCGTCGCGTCGACCTCCGCCGTAGCAGGGCCGTCTTCGATGGCCATGTGCAGCGCCATCATGATATCTTCGGTTGTGCACGCAGCAGCGGGGATAGTAAAGGGTACCGAGCGCTCGATCGCCTGCCGCACACCGCCAGCGTTGGCCATCAGCTGGCCGGTCGCAGCCTGCGGGGTTTCCACCACGCCACCGTCGGATGAAAACTCCATCATCAGGCGCGTCTGCCACGTAGCGGCAACGGAGGTACCAACAGCCGACTGCTTGCCGAGCTGTACGGTGTGGAGAGAGTCTAGAATGTTGGACATTGTTTCTCCTTATCGCGCTTCTGTGCGCGCAAAAGTCAGTGTGACGGCGGCGTCCGCGACGACCTGACCGTTTCCGATTAGGGCAGTACCGAAGTCTACATCGACTGGTGCACCGCCCATACTGTAACAGTCGAAGCCGCCCGCAGCTTCGATGTCCAGGCACCGTTCGTAGATAGCACGTACGTGTCGGTGCAGCTTCATGAAAAGAGCGTCTGGGTTGCTGGGCTCCGTGGTCTCGATCACGCCGATGGTGACGGCGTACGCGGCAACTGCACCGCCAGCGCCTACACCCGTGACACCAAGGGCGGTAAGCTGCCCCTTGTCCACCGTAATGAAGCCCGACGGCAGCGACGGCAGCAGCTCCTCGCCCGGGTCGCCCACGGCCCATACCGACGGCGCGTTGAGGACGATGCCGTCCTCGTACTCTGCGGACACCACGTCGAGCAGCGTCTGCAAGGGCGTGGTGCCGTCCGTGGTCGGCTGGTAGGACGTAGCCCGAGTACCAACCTCAAACTGCAGATCCTGTATGTCGAACACGGCCGTAAGCGCTGCACCGTCGTCGTTCGACACGATAATTTCAGCCTTGTCCGCGATAGACCCGAAGGTCACCGTAGCGGACAGGTACTTCCAATCGGTGGACGTTGGTGTGGGGTGCTTCTCCTGGTCCACCGTAGCGCCCGCTTCGTTCCGCACCTCGATACCAAGGTTCGTGCACCCTGACACGGGCCGTACCCACGCGGAGAACGTTACCGTAGTGTCGGCGTACTCGGCGTTTGCGCCGACCAGCTGGTGTATCTCATACGTCGTCCTGGCCGACCGGTTGGTGCCCAGGCGATGGCCCGGTCCCAGCGCCACGGACGTGGACCCGTCCGACCCGTCCAGCCACACAACGTTGCTGAGATCGCGGCTGTACAGCAGCAGATTCCTGCCATCACCGCCCAGGTGCAGGTTCTCTCTGATGCTCCTGGCTAGCGATTCGCCTAGACCCATCGTCATCAGAACGCCCTCGACACGCCGGCAAGTCGGCTACCGTCGATAAACCCGGCCGCGCGCGCTGCGCGCACCATCAGGCCCTGCACCACCTTCCCGACCGCTCTAGCGTCGTCCGGTCCCATGTCCACGACACGGCGCATAGGAAGATTGTTCCTCTTCACGCCGGTCTGGTGGTATACCGGGTACGAGCCCTTGAAGCGCGAGAAGTTGATGCCAAGTTCAGCCTTCTTGTCAGAGACCTTACGCAGCGCACCGTGCCCGCCCGTGTCGGTTAGCGCTTCACGTGTCGCACCCGTCACGATCATCAGACGGTCGCTAGCCTTCTTGTACTTAGCGGTGCTCCTGGCCCATCTCTTCCACTTACCCTTAGGACTGCCCCCACCTTCACGCCCCCAGTGATCACGTACCGCATCCTCAAACCAATCAATGACATCGGCGCGGCCGTCCTTAAACGGCTCCTTCATAAACGCACCGAGGCGCACGCTGGCGATACGAAACTGTAGCTTTTCGTCACCAGGGAAGGCGTATGAGATCTCTACGCTCATTAGAACGTGTCCGACTTCGACCGATAGAAGGCGTGCTGGTTGGCCGACCCTAGCGAATCGTTAACTTCGTCGGTGGGGTGGATGGTGTTAATATTACTGGGACCGAGCGAGTCCTCACTCTGTTTGACAGTGTACGGGATGGTCTGCCCAGACTGCAGGCCCTTCTTACCTTCCTCGTATGCAGTGTGGAAATCTTCCCACATAGCTACATCGTCGCTGCCCCTGGCGATGGACTGCACCACACGCCACGTTACACCAGACCTACACAGCAGGCCCAGGTACAAGTAGAATGCATCCCCTTCGTTGCTGGTGTCAGACACGTACGGCACCGACATGCCGCGATTGGCTAGAATCACGTTCAACTCGGCGTCGATCGACTCGATCTCCTGATCGAGGTCGAACAACGACGGCCACCCAGAGCGTGGCCACTGCGGTACCATGGCTTCTACTTCAGCTTCGGTGCAGTAGACCATGATCAGCTCCTGTTAGACGAGGGGCGTAACGGTGAACATAAAGTCGATACCTGAGGTGTTAGCGCGGCGCACCCAGATCGGGAGCTTGGTCGTGACCTTATGCTGCCGGTCCGCACCAGAGACCGTAACAGACGTGAGGATTCCAGGGATCGAGTGGCCGAACACGGTACCTGTCGGCTGATCTACACTCGCCTGCCAAAGCGCGATAGCGCCCGCCGTGGTACCGACGCCAGTGTGCTCGATCATCACGTTGCGCGGCGCGACGGATGCCTCAAGGCCCATCTCCCAGACCTCATCTGCCGCGATCTCGTAGAGCTTCGTGCCTTCGGTGTTGTTTGCAGCCATCGTGTAATCCTGGAGAAGAGGGGCGGGGAGCCGACCGGGCGTACCCGGCCAGCTCCCCTATGCTAAGGTCAGCTGATCGTGACCTCGACCGCGTTGCGCGGGTCGCCGTAGCCGACCTCGAAGCGGTCGGTTGCGACGTACGGGATCGAGCGCTCGATCATCCACTCACGGGACTCGACGTTCGTGATGCCGTCGACCTGCGGCTGCTGACGCTCCTGGAACACGAAGGGCTTCATCGTGCCGCCAGTGCTGAGCGCGTAGAGCTTGACAGCCGACGACAGCTGATGGTTCAGCAGCAGTCGGTAGCCACCCACCTGCAGCATGCCGGTAGGGTTAGACGGGGGCACACCAGGGACGGACCCCTGCTGGTTGTTGGACGCGAGCCCCTGGTAGAACGACGTGTACAAGGACAGCGGCACGACGAACGTGTCAGGCATACGACCCTGGATGACACCCTTGTCGTCCTGGAACGCGCCCATCTGCACAATCGTCGCGTTGATGATCGCGTGCACCTCGGCAATAGTCAGTGCCCCAGTGTCAGTCACACTCTCGGCGATCTTGTTGTCGATGTTCGCCGAGGAACCCTGCACGCGCGTGTTGGCGAAGTACGCCGTCCCGTCGTACGCGAGCCCACCCGATTCGAACAGACCCAAGATCTGTCGGCCACGGTTGGCAGCAGCTTCCTCGGCCAGACTGGAGATGATGAGGGACGCGTGTGACATCTTGTCGTCCTCCCACCAGCTACGGTCGAAGGAGATACCGCTCTGCCACGTCCGGTTGGTGAGGCTGTAGTCGTACGGGCTGACGCCACCCATCTCGACCTTACCCTTGGTGGTGTCCTTCATGGTAGGCGTACTGCCCATCCACGACTGTTCCTCGGTCGCCGTAGTGCTGGGCACCACGGTGGCAATCTCTCGCCAGGACATGACAGCCTTCTGGCGGTCAAAGTCAGTGAGGAACTGGCGACGCACGTTCGACTGGGTCGAAGCGAGCTGACCGTTAGTTACGATCTTTCCCATGTCTTACTTCTCCTTAAATGATCGCCGGTCAGGCGAGGGTGACGGTGGGCGCGAGCTGAATCCAGGCCAGAGTGGCGGATTCACGACGGACGATGTAGCCACAAATGATGTCATTCGTGGTCGCAGCCGCGAGATCGACGGTGTTGCTGTCTTCGACCATCACCGCCACGTTGAGATCATCGGCGGCAGTGGTACCAGTGATGACCTTGGCGATGGCGACGTACACGTCGAGCATCAGGTCGCCGTCGGCAGCACCGCCGGTCCCACCTTCCTCAACGTAGCCGACAAACAACGTGGCCGCAGTGTCAGCAGCTGGCACCAGAGCGCCGGTCGCATCCAGGCTCACAAGCGAGCCGTTGTAGATGACAGAAAGGGCGTTAACAGGGTACGAGCCGACGAAGCGCTTAGTGCCTCCGATCGTCTCACGAATTGATTGTGCAGCGAGGGCAGTCATATCTGCTATCCAGGTTCGAGGTTACTCGGACTGCGCGGGAAGTCCGCGCAGCAGACGCTCGCCAGTGACGAGATCAACGGGGTCGATGCCCATGGACAAAGCCATGGCGCTGTCTTCGTCGCTGATCTTTACAGGCCCTGCGTTGTTGCCAGCCGTTCCGATCTCGAACTGCAGGACAAGATCCGGCAGGGTGTCGATGGTGGTCTGCAGCTTTTCAATACCGCTGTCCATACCCAGGGAGATGAACGTATCTCGGCTGGCCGGCAGCAGCTTCTTACCGATGTTACTGTCCACGCAGTGCTCGACCGCGGTGACGATGTCGCGCTTCTCACGGGCGGCATCACGGGCGGACAGCTCCGCAACCTGCGCCTTGGTCGCTGCCAGCTCCGCGGCGGTGTCATTCTTGACAACGTCGACGGGCGGGCCCTTCGGTGCGGGATCTGCGGGTGCGGGATCTGCGGGTGCGGGATCTGCAGCCGGATCGACGGGCGCCTGCAGCTTGAGGATGGCCTGGGTGACGTCATCTTCCGACGCGTCATGGGCGAGGCCGAGCGCCTGAGTAATCTCACGCTTCATAGTAATGCTCTCCGTGTTCAGGTTACGGGCGACGTGCACACGCTTAAGCAGCGCTGCTACCTCGTCCAGAAGGTAAGTAGCCTGCTCGTCTCCCTCGGCCGCCAGGGCCTCAAGCACTCGCACGGCGTCCAACTGTTCAGCTCCTGCGGACTCCATCAGGATCACCACAGGGTCAATGCCCTGACTTAGTTCAATGTCATTCGGTACGTACGTATCGGCAATTTCCGCCATCCCCGACGCCGCGGGCAGCTCTGCGCCCAGCATGGCTAGCCCAATGAGCGCGTGCTTGTACACCTTGCCACGCCCAGCATCGAACGACGGATGAATCTCGACCGACAACTTACGGTACGCCCTGGACAGGATCAGTTCCGTGATCGTGTCACTCGTTGTCTCGATGTCGGCCAGAAGGGTTTGCCCACCGTCCTCATCGTCGCGGATCCGGAGGTTCGTCACCCACCCTGCGGCGGGCAACCCCTTCTCCAACAGGTGATCGGCTTCGCCGTGTCCCAGCTTGAGCGGGATGTCGAAGTCATCGCGCATCAGCTCGTAATTCGCCACTATGGCGGAGAGCTTGTCAGCGGTGATCTCAGCCTTACCGGTGGAGGCGGGCCATGCGCCCGTTCTCACGATCTCGACTGAAACGAATCTTCCCAACATGGCTGTAGCGGTCATGTACGCGATCCCAACACAACGTGGGGCGGTGCTTCAATGGCCAGACCTCTTGACATGTCAACCTTTCTCACGTCGCGTACACCGCGATGATGTCACAGTTACACCCATCGCCACCTTCGCACGGGCCGGACGGCCCGTCGCGCAGCGGTGGGTAATACCGCTGGAACTCCTCACTGCCGACCTCGATCCGGGCCCCTTCAAGAGCCGCACACGCCGGGCACGTTTCCGACTCCGTAGCTGTGGAGTAGAAATAATGGTCGACGTCCCCGTCCCTTTCCAGCTGTTCCTGCTGCGACTTGCGACCCAGGCCCAGGGCCTCACTCACCGACAGGCGCGCAGCGGCTGCCACGTCGCGCAACTGCAGGGCCGTCATGCTGGCCCCGAGTTTCACTGGGTCAAACTCGCCACTTAGCGACATAGGCAGTACCGAGAGCCTGTACGCACTCATTAACTGGTCGGCCAGCTTCTCCGACACGACGGTCGCCCGGGAGACGAGGTACAGGTCGATGGCCGACTGCTTGCTCACGTCCACAGCCGAGATGGCCAACATGTCCGTCTTCGACTGCAGACGCGTCTCCTGCTGTACCTGCGCGCGTCCCGTCTTGGACAGCTCGCACAGGTGCTCGGCTATGGCTGCAGCCAGATCGTCCGTCTTCGGGCGCTTGGGCTTGATCAGTGCCCGCTTGTTGCCAGCTGCCCACTGCTTAGTGGCAAACTCCACCAGCCGCTTAATCTCCACGGCCTGCGTCTCGCGCGCATCCTGGACGATCGATTCACGTGCGTCTTCCAGTACGGCGTTCACAGCCTCGGCATCAAAGCACTCAACCGGGGAGAACGTGCTTTTCGGTAGAACGTTCGACTCGACACCGTGTGAACAGTGCGACGCTTCAACTACCACGGGGCCCACCACAGCGGCTGGCGGGCTAAAGCTCCCTCCGACGTCACCCATCACCAACTCGGCGTCATCCTCCGACATCTGGAAGAATTGGCGCAGCATACCAATGCCGGCGCCCCTTGGCAGGTTGCCAAGGGCTACGCCCTCAACGATACCTTGTGCAGCCGTCACCTGCGCGCCGTTTAGCGCCGTCTTCTGTACGTCAACCGTACCACGCGCGCCGTCTTCCTTCTTCTTCTTTTCGTCGATCTCGATTTGCGGCAACTCCATCATCGTGCGGAAGGCGTCCTGCACATCAGGCGTGATCTCGCCCAGCAGGTTAGCGTTCGCCAGGGTTGCCGTCGCCGTAGCCACCGACTCGATATCGCGGTTGTCCAACCGGCTGTGGTGCAGCGATGGGTACTGGCTGCGCGGCACATCACCGAAGTTGTACCGAACGATGTTCGAGATGACCTGCCTGTTCACCGCTGTGCGGATGATGCGCGTGGTCGCCAGGAGCGACTGCATGAACAGACTCGTCTTGTCGCTGTGTTGCGCAAAGCTGCCGGTCGTACCCGAGCCCATGGTGATGAATTCGGCACCGGCTGCCCTGGCAATAGACACGTCCAGGTATTCGATAAAGCTGGTCGGATCGAGCGTCCCACCGCGCAAGCCCTCAAGCCTGTACGACATCCCCGGCACCTCGGTCACGAACTGCGCTTCTTTCACGTGCATCGAACGCAGCACCTTCTCGGCCTTCGCACGCAGCGCGGGTGTCACGCGTTCCTCGCCCACGTTGGCGAGCGTCATCACGTCGACACCGCATGCGCGCTTCTCGTAGGCGATGCCGGCTAGCATCTCCAGTTCCTTCTTGATGTACCACGGCTTGTACGCGCCACGCAGCGCGGAGCGGCCGACAAAGTTGCCGCCACGTCTCCTACGCACAAGGTGCAGCAGCTTCTGTGACGGGATGAACACGTCGCCTGCCTGCTCCATCGTGAGCTGCGAACGGTTCACGTCGGACGGTAGATTCGACGGCAGGGACAGCTGCTGTAGCGTCTGGGTTACACCGAAGAATCGGCCCCGCGCGTCGGGCAGTACGTCGGTCAGTTGCAAAGGTGGACGAGGTGCGAGGCACGTGAGCTCCGCCTGCCCGGCGCTGATGTCCCACAGCTGCTCGAAGTCGTAGAATCCGAAGGTCAGGAAGTCCAACATCTCCTCGACCGTCTCCTGCCACTCGATCTCCATGCCGAACAGCTGCTTACGCACGAGGTCCGCCATGTCGATTGACTTGGCGTCGTCGTCTGCAGGCTCGACGGTCCAGGTGGCACTAGTGATCGGGCTTGTGTGCGCACGGATCACAGCTGCGACGGTGGGGTCACTCGCAGCCATGCGATCCAGCGTCTTAAGGCCGTTGATGCCCTTTAGATCTGGGTTCCACTCCTCCCCGTCCGCCATGGACGAGAATGTGCCATCGCTCATAGCCGAGCCCATGACAAGTTCATCAGGCCCCCCGGCCTTTTGCTCCGTCACAAACTTGATAGCTCTCGACAGTAGGTCCATTTCTACCACTCCCTCTTGAATCGGCTTTTGCCGGTAAGTGCGCCTTCATTGTCCAGAAGGTCGCCATTGTAAGACCCTATACCGATCGCCCCACAGCCGAAACTGTACAGCACAGATTCCCAGTCGTCGGGAGACGCGTTCATCTGGTCTTTAGGCTTGATCTGGATCTGGCCTCGCGTGTTAGGTTTCCACTCGATCATCGCGGCTTGCGTGCACAGCCGGTCATCAGTGAAACCGAAGATGTCGCCCTTCTCCAACCTATCGCGCATCGCCCAGTGCAGTGCGGACCGTAGGTTTAGGAAGCGTTCCGTGTCGACACGTTCGGTGCTGCTGCTGTTGATGCCCATGACTCGGCACGTGTCGCTACCCATCGCCTTGCGGAGGCGGATACCCCAGTGATAGCCGATGCCGATCTCGTCATAGCGAATAGTACGAATGCGACGGCCCCACTTATTTTGCAGGTACGCCACCACAGCTGGCACCGAGTCCGAATCGGTGAACCGCACCAGATCGAGCAGGTGTGCACCGCTGCGCACTGCCACCGCCGTGCTGTCCTTGCCTGGGCCCGCAGGGTCGCACCCGACCTCAACGTCGGACACGCCGTCGTCCACAGCCATCCGTGTCTCGGCGTCCTCGATCCAGGCGAGCGGGATCAGGGCGAACTCGCTGTACTTCGGGAATCGTGACAGGATACGGCTGTCGAAGGATGGGTGGCCGATCCCCCAAGCTGTGATACGATCTTTGACCCACACCGGACTCGTGAGCGATGGGTGCGTGATCCAGCTTTTCAGCTCGTCATCGCCGCGGCGCGCAATTTCCTCCACTATGTACACCAGGGCCTCGTCCCCGCGCAGCCCAGACGAGTCCACCAGGGCATGCAGCGGCATGAAGTTTGGCGTATCGAACGCGCTCACACTAAAACACTTGTACGCGCTGCGCGACTTGTGGTGATCCACGAATGGACCCGTCGGGTTAAGCGGGTTGCCAACCTCCAGCATGCGCGCGTTGCCACTGGACATCGGGCCCTCTAGGCCCGTATCACGCTTCTTGCTGATGCCGCTCATCTCGTCTTTCATGATCAGCACGTTCAGGCTGTGGTACCCGCCGGCACCTTCCTCATCATTCGGCGAGATGCACTCCAGATAGCGCTTGCTGTCGAGTTCCCAGCGTGTCGCTTGAGGAGCTGGCATCGACACCTTTGACCCCGCGATGGCACGACGGATCTCACCCATAAACTGCCGCTCGATCTGCTTCCATCGCGTGGCTGTCACTAGGACGATAGCGTCACTGTGCAGGCGCAGCCACCACAACGCCAGGGAGGCTAGCAGGTACGTTTTGCCCCAGCCGGTTGCGCCTTTCACAGACGTACGCGAGTTTTCGCGCACGGACTGTGCAATCTGCCTTTGCATCTCCCACAACGGGCGTCTGTCCAAGCGTGAGCTTGACATGACTGGGTCGCGCGCTATTTCCGCTAGTGACGGCGTCGCCATCGACTACGGCTCCTTTTCAGATACCACCACGCCATAAGGCGCCAGAACAATCACCGACCTCTGGGTTTCACTTGACCGGCAGCACCAGATGAAGATGTAGATGCCCGCGGTCGCTTAGTAGCCTTGACTGTGGCGACGTTCGTAATGATCGGGGACCGGTCATCGTCACTGGCGCACAACAGCAGCAGGGTCACGGCTCGACCTCGAAGTAGCCCTCAGCGAAGAAGGTTTGGCTATCGAGACCGGTCATATTGTCGGACAGTAGCACCGACAGATAGTCGAGATCGCCACCATCCAGGCGCAGCGAACAGCCGGCATCGGCGAAATCGATCACGATCTTGAACATGTGACCGCCACTCCAGGCGATTGCGCCGGTTAGCGCAGCCTCCAGCGTGCCGATCTTCAACAGGTCGGCGTTCGACTTGATCAGCTTACCGCCGAAATAATCAGTGATGGTCGCTGGTGTGGCAGGGTCTTGGCGATGCAGCAGCTGGCACCCCACGGTCAGTGACGCTAGGTTACCATACGTGGCGAGGCTGAGGGTCGATGCGTCAAAGATCGACCAGTGAAGTTTGGTGATCACCATGACTTCATCAGCAGCGGGCGCGATGTAGAACTCATCCGGCGTGGTGTAGTCGGCAATCGCCTTTTCGGTTCCGGTACCGTCGCCTGCCTGGGTCAGGTACTGGCGCACCATCGTGCGATCAGTTGGCACCGCGTGCACAAGTTGATAGTGTACGTTCTCCTGCACGTCTGTGCCGACGGCCTTGCCACCAGCTGTGGGGTCGCGTGTAACTGATCCTGCAGCCATCAACTGTCCTCCTGTAGGGCTTGGTCGATCATAGAAAACGAGATTGGCTTGCCGTCTTTGCCACTGACCTCGGTTTTGCGCGTTGCGTAACGGTCCGGCCGTGTCAGTTTCAAATACGTGGCGCCCGCGTGCCAATCTGTCTTCGCCGAACTGCGCATGTTGTCTAGCACCTCATACTCGACGCCAGCTTCAACGTGGCGCATCGTGATGAACAGCTCAGACAGTGCGCGCTCTCGTACGGTTAGCTTTTTACCCTCGGCCAGCTTGTCGGTCGCTACCTTCGCAACCCTGTGCCACCTGTGGTACGTGGTGGTGGAGATGCCGGCAAAATGGCACATCTCGTCAATGAACAGGCCAGCCTTTTTCCCCTCGATCATCCGCACCAGGACGCGACCGGTGAGCTTTGTTTGCCATCCGGTGCCCGGCTTACGGGTGCGGTCGATCTGAACTATGTAGGCGATCTCTTTTGCAGAGATTCCACTACACGCCATGTCCAGCACGTCAGGGTTACCGAAGATGTACGGTTCTTTCATGGCTACAGTACACCACGCACGAGACGCTGGGTCCACCCCAGGTCCGGAGAGATATCTCCCGTGGACACGGAGCGCTAGGGGCCTGGATATAGGTACCCCTGCGTGTACGCTCACGGACGGTACATCCCTGGAGCCCTATGCCCCGTCCTTGTACGTCCGGGGGGCAGGAGGTGTACCGTACGCGGGTCTGGGTTCCCTGGCCGGTATACCGGGCCCCCTCCCCCTCCGGACCTGACAGCTGTGCATGCACAGTGCAGGGTTGTGCACGTGTGCACCCCGGGGGGGGTGCACGCACGCACAAATACCGGTCGAGCACGCAAATTGGTATTTGTGCATATGTCAGTGCACACCTCCGATACCGTCCCGTACGAAATGAGAAAAAATATCTCGATCTGACGGTGTGCATGACACGAGCGTGCATGCACAATAGCAATTTAACGAGATATCGTGCACACATATGCAAGTATATATCTTCCACTTGACATGACATATTAGCATTTGTACCCTGTCGGGCCTAGTCACCGCACCTGTTGACACACCCCACACGTGTGTGGTGTACTGGACCCGTCACACACCCCACAGGAGTATCCAGATGGCCATGCAGAGTATCAACAGGGTTCGCACCCTGCGCACGGGTGGCGTGAAGCTCACCCAGGAGGAGTTGGCAAAGTTGGTGGGCATCGATTCGACCACGGTGGCCCGACACGAGGCGGGCTCGCGCGGACTCAGTTCCGAGATGATCGACATGTACGCCCGCGTCTTCAAGTGCCCGACACACGAACTGTTCATAGACCCAGTCAACCTACCAACGGAGGACGAGGATGGCGACTAAGGCTACGCCAAATTGCAGGAACCGTGAGCTGTATCTCGGTTCGGTCATCTACGAGGATCGCCACGAGAAGCCGAACGTTATAGTGTCGGACGAGGACCCAACCGAGGTCATGAAGGAGCGATTTAACCGTGCCGCGCAGTACCGCATGATCACCGTGCCGATCATCAAGGACAACGCATTCGGAGAGATTGTGTGATTGGCAGGTTTCTGTGTTTCATCGGCCACCACAAGATGCAGGACACCATCCTCACACAGGACGAAGGCTTCGTCACCGAATGCTCACGCTGTTCGAAGTCGTACAGCGTGGAGAGGGGTTGGCACTACAGACGTAGGCGCGTCAACGATCGCAGATTAAACAGTAAAGCGGCATAAACCCACTCACAGGAAACATTATGAAGATCACGTACAACAGCATCACCACCGACCTGGACTCCGACGGCGTGTGCACCATCCGGCCCGGACTATCGGTGTACCGCAAAGGCAACGAATGCGGGCTGTGGTTCGGGGGTATGGACGTCAATCTACCAACATATTCATCCACCCTACGCATCGAATACAAGGGTAAGGTGAAGTATGAGGATCTGGTGACTATAGAATTCGGCCAGATCTTCCCCGTGTGGGTGGGCCCTCTGGAATACAACCCGGATATGTATAACACCCCGCTGTTCCTGTACGCGCGCCGGGGGCTGGATAATTTGAACCAGTCCGAGCGCATACAGATGTACAGCGCGGATTTCGGGCCGACCCCAGACCCGCACAATCCCGAAGCCACGGGGAGCGGTCGCGTGCACGCGCACCTGTGCCCCGCCGGCCTAACCCTGGCGGAAGGTGTCGATAGCGCCGCGATGCGCGTTTCGGCGCAGACATGGACCCGCTACCAGGGTCGGCGCGGGTGCAACGTGGACTGGAACACGCTAGAGCAACCGGACTACTTTCTGGGCCACGGCTACGGGTCTAGCGCGGGAGGGTTCAGCAACCTGTACAGCAGCAGCATGCCGCCCGGGATGGAAGGCTGGCACGGTACAGGCGCACCGCCGCCGAACGCGCAGCACATGACCATTGACGCCCTGGTATGGATCGCGCTCGCATACAAATCCTTCGCCGCCACACACTGTGCAGTGGGCCAATATCAAGCTGCCGCCAGTGCCATGCGGCGTGGCGAATACTGGGGCAACAGCCGGTCGTTCGGATGGTTCTTCAAGGCGACGGCGTACATGGCGCCACTGACCACACACACGCCCGTGCCATACTTCGATCCCCTGCACGTGGTCAACATCGCAGACCAAGCTCTAGAGAAGCTTGAAGCGTCAAACTGGATGGAGGCGCCCGTATGCGACAGCGGTATCCACTCCGAGGGCGGGCACCTGGACAACCTCGCCGTGAGAATCGCGGCGCGAGACTTCTTCGGCGTGATGATCACAGTCGATCAGGCCAGGGTCTATGCGAAGTCGTGCAACTCCTGGATGACCGGCATCCTGATCGAGGGTCTCGTCAACTGGATCGAGCTGTGGGACTCGTACGGCTGGTGGAAGAGCGATATGGAGATGCGCAAGCGGGTCATGAGCCAGATCAAGCTCGCGTCGGCGTGGTTGGTCAGGATGACAAGCGAGGCATACAACGTGACGTATGGCACCAAAGTGGAGCCGCCGTACGGCTTCCACGACGACCTCGCACCCTATCACCATCTGTGCCAAGGTGGGCAGTTTGCAAACACCGCAAAGGGTGTGTACGCTCGCTTCCTGGTGGGGCCGTGCTTCGCAGTGGACCGACTCTTCGGGGACTCGACCCTGTCCGACGCATGCGCGCCCATCATCGACGAATGCCGGGAAAGCGGTTGGTGGGGCAACGGCACCGACTACCCTGCCTGGGTGGCGGAATGTGGGATGGAGCCCGTGAGAAAGTTGGGGTGGGATCTTTGACATACGAGGAACATTCGAACGGGGTACCGCTACACTTTATCAAGTTGTACACTTACATACAGAACGTCGTGTATGATTACAACAAAGAATTCGGAACGAAAGTGACATGTAATATGTCTCTGGACGGCGTGGCGGACCCGTACTTCACAGCGCGTTTGGCGGATGAAGCAGACGAAACTAGTAGAGTCGTATGTTATTCGACGCTCATGGTGGCGATGCCCAACGAAGGCGTGGCATCGGGCCACAGCTCCTTCGCCGAAAGTCCTAGTGGCGTACTAAGTTTCACCAACATGATGCTAGGCGAGTACCTTCCAAAACAATCAGTGGGTCTTTCATGACGGGTTTCCAAGAGCACGCACTCATGTACCGCGACTACGGCTGGTCAGTCATACCGATCAGACGCAGGGACAAACGACCGGCCATCACCTGGGAACCGTTCACACACGAGCCACCGCCACTCAAGAGGTTGAAGTCCTGGTGGCCCAACGACCACGACGCGCTCAACCTCGGAGTCGTGACGGGTGCGGTATCGAACATCGCCGTACTGGACCTGGACCCCGCACATTTCGATGAAGATTCGCGCACAATCGAACAATGGATAGAAGAATACCCCACCCCGCTAATTCAACGTTCGGGCGGTGGTGGGGCGCACTTGTTTTACTCGATCCCACCAGGGGAGATGATCAAGACACAGGCCGGGATCTTCCCCGGCGTCGACGTGCGGGGCGAGCACGGGATCATCGTCGCGGCACCCAGTATCCACCAGAACGGTAAGACGTATACCTGGACTAAGGGCGCATTGGACTTCATGTGCGGGGACGTGCTGCTGCCACCCTTCCCCATCGACATCGTCAAAGATGACAAGATCGAGGAGGTAGACGGAAGGCAGAAGAACCGCTGGATCGTCGACGCGCTCGACCACTGCGACAAGGGCTTACGTAATGTCACGGCATCGCGCTTGGTCGGATACTTCATCAGCCAAGGCGTACCCAAAGACATCGTATCGGCCACGCTGCACGCGTGGAACAAGGGTCTAGCGCACCCACTACCAAGCCGCGAGCTAGACCTCACGGTGCGCAGCATCGAGCACAAGCGTGAGGACGCGCCGGCAGGCTTTCACCTGGACAGTCTGACCGACTTCATGACCCAGTACGGAGACGAACAGACCCGCTGGACGATCGACGACTGGCTACCATCGGAGACAATCTGTTTCGTGGTGTCGCCGCCCGGTACGTACAAGACCTGGATGCTGCTAGACCTCGCCGTGTCCGTGGCGAGCGCTACACCGTTCCTCGGACAGTACCCCGTGCGCAAAAGTGGGCCCGTGATCTTCATGCAGCAGGAAGACCCGCGATCGGAGATTGCATCGCGTGCGTCCACCATCGTGTGTTCACGCTACGGGTACGTGCAGGAGACCTTTACTAACACGGAAAATGGGTCGCACTACATCGGGACGCCACCCGATATCCCGCTGTACTTCTACACCGACAGGCGCTTCCGCTTCGACGACGCGCCGGTCATGGAAGAGTTCACGGGCATAGTTCGCAAGATCAAGCCAGCTCTCGTCATTCTGGACCCGCTGTACTCGGCCACCAGCACGGATGACTACATGGCCAAGACGGCGGAGCAGATGTTCGTGCTAAAGCGTCTACGTGACGAGACCGGGTGCACCTTTGTGATCGCGCACCACACCACCAAGAAGGGTGGGGCGGAGCATGGGCGCGAGGGGTTGTGGGGCAGTCAGTTCCTAAACGCGTTCCTGGAGACAGGCTGGCAGTTGCGCCGTCCGGACTCACGCACGGATACAGCGATAACCGTGTTGCGACACTTCAAGGCTAGCGCCAACGCACCGCCACTTAATCTCGACTTCGAGATCGACACAAGCAACGCGACGTACATAGTAAACACGTCGGATCACGACGTAGCGTTATTGAAAGGAGGTATCCACACTATGATCATCGATACTGTTGTGTCTAGTGAAGTACCGCTAACGAAGTCGCAGATATGCGACCGCGTGTCGGCGCACCGTACCTCGGTGGGACGCAACCTCAAGTCGATGGTAGACGATGGCATGCTTATCGAAAAGAACGACAACTACACAATAGCGGGAGAGTGAGATGGACAGAAAAACAAAGTGGCTTAGCAAGACGGCGTTTCGTCTCGAACATTTAGCCTCCGGGCACTGCTCATACGCCGACAGGTTAACAGTGATCAAGCGCATCGTAGAGATGGGCGACAACGAGGTATCGAATGTACTGTGTTTCCTGCATGACTTTGTGAAGCACGTGCAGGACGACCGATCAGTGTCCCTGCGCACTACCGCTGTGGCTATGGCGGCGGCGCACGCCATGAGCCAAACGGAACCGTTGCACATGCCGACAGCCATACGCTCCCCCGACCATGAGGATCCGGGAAAATGAATAGCCGGCGCGACTGGACCATCAGGAGCAAAGCCATACGTGAGATTGAAGAGTCTGGCCAGCAGGTCGCCAGGGACGCGCTATGCGAGATGTTGGGCCAGTTAACGCCCGAGTACCGACGCAAATTCGCGCTCACGTACGCTGGTTCCACGGCAGTGCGCATCGTGAGGGTCGTTAGTGACATGTACCCGTGGGAACTAGACGCAGCTTTATATCAGGCCGAGGTTTCGCTCAAGAAAGTAGCCACAGGGAGACACCATGACTAGACGCATGCAGGACATCGAGGACGGACGCTTCGTCATGAACGCCATCGTTCAGCGGCTGTTGGACGACGGGCCGTTCAACATGACTCAGATCGCGCGCTGGCACGTGCCCATAGAGGATCGCGTCCAGTTCGCGCAGCTCATCGGGTACTCGCTGTGCGGGTTCGCGGAGCTGTCCTATGTTGACACGGACACAGCGGACGCCGCTTTCGCGGCCGACGATGGTGAGCCGGACCCCATCGCAGCATCATTGCGGGCCAAGCTTGAGGCCATCCTGCGCGAGATCCGCTGCGCGATGCCGCTGCCGCCGCCTTCAACGTCAACCCAGAGGACTTGCAGCCATGACTGA
>Ga0164313_10000335_pt1 | contig 36399 bp, 34 predicted proteins | sample GuaBasSedimGuay4_FD_113735 | JGI IMG/M metagenome (GOLD analysis project Ga0164313, IMG submission 113735) | Subseafloor sediment microbial communities from Guaymas Basin, Gulf of California, Mexico - Guay4, Core 4569-4, 0-3 cm | ecosystem: Environmental > Aquatic > Marine > Hydrothermal vents...
GATAATATGTAAAGCCTCTGGCACTAAATCACTAGAGATCTTAGACCGTATAACTTCATCCACAATTTGTGTGGGTAAGCTCTCTGTCTCAACTACAGTTATCTTAGTCTGTATGTCAGAAGTAAGTATGGTAGGGTTTGTATCATTCTGTATTACCGTGTCTTCAGGTGGATTAGTTTCTACCTTAGTTTGGTTGTCATCTACTACAATTATCTCACCAGCCATGATGTACTCCTATCTGGTAGTCTCATCGTACGCCTTAATAGACCCCCTACACAGTCGCCTAACATCTGTATTAGGAAAGATAATCTCTAAGCCATAGACACCAGATAGCCAGTCCCAATCGGTAGATAATACGTCAGACACATATAGGTCAATAGTTCCTGCCGCATCCCCTAACTGTATTCCACCATTTTCTGTGGTGAGTTCGTGGAGTATCACATCTGAGGTGATCTCTGGCCTAATCTGCATACGAGCAGTAGCACCTGTTAAGTCTATAGGGTCTTGCGGATCTACTTCATACGTCCATATAAATCTATGTCGAAATGTAGACCCTTTTTCAATCTCTATGTTTATGACAACACTACGTCTTGATATTTTAACAGCCATGCTATGTACCTGTAATGAAAAATGAACTCAAGTTCAACTTAGACAAAATATTGTGGCAAGGTTTCGTCTCCTACTACTTTACCAACTGCTACACCATTGAATATTCTAACATCACCGCCTATAGCATACCGTATTGAATTGCTTTTTGGTATATCTTTCAAGCCAGTAGGAGTGGCTACCTGCAACACTGAGCCTTTGTCTACAACTACTGTGCCTATGGCGGCATCCGCACTAGGTAGCAGTAACTTTTTAAGACTAGCTATGGAATTACTCATATACGTGGTCTCTCTATGTCTAAGTCAGTGAACAGATCGGCCTCAGTAGCACTGTGTGATATGCCAATTATCTTTCCTCTCCATACTCGGCCTTGCAGAGCATCAATGACTTCTACTATCTGGCCTACTCTTACGTTAGACCTATAGTTTGTGGATAGGGATATAGTATCAATAGGCTCATTGTCCTGTATTTCTGTAGTACCCCTGTTAACTGCCACAGTCACATTGCTGAGAAGAGGATCAATGATGTCTGGACCCCGTATATCCCCTGGTGATCTTATGACAATGATATCTACGGACATTAGGCTGTATGTCCTGCAATGAATACTACTACAGGAAACTCGGTAGACCCGTTAACTGTTAGTGGTACATTATTCAGTCTATACGCTACATAGGTTGCTGTATAGCTTGCTTTAAGTACGGCTACTGCCTCTGTCGGTATACTGACCTGCGTTTCTGTAGCAGTAACTGCTCCACCTACTGTACCAAACCACTGAGATGAGAAGCCCCCATTATTAGGGTATGATAAATTCTTAGACCGCTCATTAGCAAAGATCAAGTAACCATCGTTGCCTTCACCTACCTTATAGGGAGCACCTGCCGATATGGGTGTCAAGTTACCTATGCTTGTAGTAATATCATCAATGACTACTCCAGCACTTTTGAAGATCAGAATAACTGGATCATCAATACCTGGAACAAACTGAGTATTACCATTGTTCATACCATCTGGTCTACCATCTACTTCTGCTGTAAGAATAGCTGAGCTATCCTCGTCTTTAGTGAATTGCACAGTGACGCTCGTTGTGTACTGTTTAGCTGCCATTTTACTGATCCTCTATAACATATTGAACTGGTGTACCTGCTACGCCCTGCGTATCACATATTAGGCACTTAACTTTATATTTAACTAGAGCTAACCCGTATCCGTTGTGTACAGTAAGGTCTGCTGTTAATTCACTTTCGTATTGTTTATGAATTATAGCCCCTAAACTTACAGAGTACCATGTTATGCTCGTGATACTCTCTGCTATAAAGGACAGAGCACCTTTACCATCTACAAACTCAACTACCTGCTCTTCGTCTCTAGTGTCCCATGTTTGCGTACCTATAAATGCAGTACCTGCATCTGTAGTCTTAATTAAGATACCAAGCCTCCACGGTGTAGGGTATGCACGTAACACACCTTTTAACTCGTTAGTTTCATCTGGTATGAACTCTAAAACGTCCCCATAATCATTGTCACTGTCAGTGACTCTGTACTTGTTATAGCCTGATCTAGCCTCGTAGTTCTCACTCGCAGATAGGTTGTCTTGCAGATCAGCATAGTAATGGTCTACCGTAGAGGTAGGATATGCATTAGTGTTAACTATGTACTTACTGCGAACTATTAAACTACCATCTAAGTCAGAAGTAATGATAGCCCCAAACGTGCCAAGTATGGATACCACTAAGTCCAGTGGCTGAGCATTAGTAGCCACCACTAGATTAGCAGGGATATACCAATCAGTGAAGTCCCAAGTAACTGATTGACCTAATATGTCTTCTACAATCTCACTTGCTAATGTTGCAGTATCATACGACACAGTGACTGAAGATGACCTTGGTGATCTGAGAGACATAGCAGGACTCTGCCCCTCTACCACTATAGATGACTCCGCTGGGCTTCCTCTATCCACACTCTTAGTGTTGTACTGGAATGTATACACCTCACCACGAAGGTCAACTGTAAATAACGCACCCTCTACAAACTCACCATAGTAAGTAAGGTCTTTCAGTATCATTCTACATGTCCACACAGGGTCGCTTTCTGCTATAGCTATGTTAGTCTCCAACAGCTCTACCCATTTTCCGTTTATGTATGCACGAGGTGGGGCTAACATTGGTGGTATTACTGTATCTGCCTGTAGTGTCCAATAACTAGAGTGGTCAACCACTACGGTGTTGTGTCCTAGTATGCCCCAGTCACTCTCGTGCTGTACGACAGCAGGATACACACGAGTGTACGTAGCTTCATGTTGCTTTCTGTTTATAGTAAATATGGTGTACACAGACTCATGTTGTGCATTTGCGTACCCAAGATTATTGTACTGAGCTGTATGCTGATATACGACCATAGGTGGTGAGTCATACAATGCAGTATGTCCAGCTCGTATAAACGATAGGTTATTATAGTTAGATACATGCTGGTTACGTGCTATAGGGAATTGGGTGTATGTGGACACATGTTGCTGATTCACTATAGCAAAGTCACCCCATGCAGCTTCATGCTCCGCTGACACTATGTAGTTGTATATGGATTCATGCTGATTAGCCACTGTCTCAATAATAGTATCGTAAGGTGCTTCATGTTGTGCATTGAACACGCCTAGCTCTATATACGGGGCAGTATGTTGCACTGACATACTATAGTGGATAAGAGCTACATGCTGATTAGCCGCTCTAGTCTCATATAGTGCTTCATGTTGTGATACAACGGATAGGCCATACGAGGATTCATGTGCATAACGGACTTTAAAGTACGCATCAAACATGTACTCTTGGCTTATATATTTATACAGGTCAACATCTACCGTCCATTCCTGTCCTAATTCAAACTTAAACAAAGTCTTATCTCCTGGTGGTAAATATGATACAAATATCTGTGTTGAGTATGAAGATATAAACAAGGGGTTACTTGTGTTATTTACTGTACTAGACCCGAATATCATTAATGGGTGAGCACCGTCTCCCCAATAACTTAGCATAAGAGCGTTGTGTGGTGGGCTTCCTTTCCATGCCTCAAAGTACTCTCTAGGTGTGCCTGGGTATGCAGAAGGCTCTGTAGACCCATACGCTAATAATGCTGGTGAAGCAGGGGTAGTTAAGATATTCTCACCGTACGCACCTACACCATCCGCTGACTGAATGTAAGCCACACGCTCTGCTGTGGTCTGCCAACCTACAGGGAAGAGTAGAGAATTGTGTGCCATGTATTCCACATAGCCCATGTTATGACTGTGTATATGGGATACATCAGGGCCATACCCATTCCATATCCCTTCAATAGCTGCTAACCCGAAGTTATCCCTATGATTATTTACATAGTCTAGTAACTCCTGCACAAAGTCCATACTTGTTATTAGGTATTCTAGCCCAAGCTCAGATTCTCTCAAGTTAGCACCAGAAGAGTCTAAAGCATACTGCATGTCCAGCTCTAGGCTTATAGCTCGTACTGAGTACTCCTGATCTATCTCCCATCGTGATGCTACTAGCTCCATGAGCCTTGGATATTCATGACCTAGCTCAAATATGGCATCACCTAGTGCATACTGCATGTCCAGCTCTAAGATTATAAGAGATAACCCAGAGGCATTTACCACACAGTTGTTTATACCAGCAGCATTTATTGGCCTAGAGTTTATAGCACTGGATATAGGGCAATCAGCACCCACCCCTCTGGTGTTATATGATATGTCCCATTCTTTTCTTACACGTTTGTCTGACTCTGGGATACTTATATCATTTATTCGCTCATCATTTACATCAAAAGTATACTCTTGCTTCGGTGGTACAGGAGACCCACCTACTGCTGCCATAATAAGAGTATTACGGCTTTTTATGCCAATAGAATCATGTATTACAATGGATGCTAAGGGGTCAGTTAGCTGTACATTGCCTAGTTGCACCCCGTTGTCTCTTGATCTCTCGTACACTGCATCAATCGTGTGATCATGGTAGAGAGAGGCAGACCCGTCCACTGTTATGCCAAGTATGCCACTAGCATTTATATCCTGTGAGTTACTTAATGCAGTACTAGATGGTCGAGTACGTTGCCCTATACCCTCTAATGCGTGGTCATTAGTTATGTTAATGGACGCATCTTTATATGTAGCATTTATCCACTGATATACTACAACATCATCTACAGCAAACGGATTAGTATCTGGGTAGTTACTGCTGTTAGCTGTACCTTTGAATCTGACTTTGACATCAGAGTTGGTATAGCTGTTGAGGTCTAATGATTTGTTATTCCAGAAATAACTATCACTAGCATCTTGGAATGTGTCTGCTGAGGTTCTGATAAACTCAGTAACCCATGCAGATCCGTCCCATACTTGAACTTCAAATGTGCCTGGTGCATAGCCATTAGCAAAGTACCAATGCAGAGAGTAGTAAAAAGATGCATAAACTCGGTAAGTGGTGGGGTCATACGCAGTTATTGTATCGAGATTAGCTACATCATTTATATTAGCAGGGGTATATTCTACGAAGTTACCCCCTTGAAAGCCTGAGTCAGGTCCTGTACCGTAGTTACCACCACTACTAGATACCACAGACCAATCACCATTATCTCCTGCGGCATTTTCAAGATAAGGCCCTAGACTTCCATCAGTGAATTGAGAGATATGTACTACAGTCGGTTCGCCCTCTTCAATAATCAAAGGAACAGTAGAGCTACCCTCTGCCTCAGTGGGTTGCCCTTCGTCCTTTACAACCATAATGTTGTACAAACCAAACGCAGGCATGGTAGGTATTATTAATTCTATCTCATCATCTGCCCATGAAGCTGTGCTCGCCTCTACCGCCACTGTAGATGTATCTAATGTGAACGCATCCAGTATAAGAACTTTATCGTTAACGCCTTTGGTTGCCCCAAAGTTACCACCTACAATGTTCACAGACTCGCCAACACTGGCGTATTCTTTAGGTGGATCTATAAATTCAATAAAGGGAGAGAGGTCTACATAGTCATATACCATTTCCCATTTCTGGTTAGTATTCCATGTACCACCATTAGGGTTGCCTTCAGTAGGCCATGTAGCTGGATATGATGCAGAGGGATCATTAGATACAGAAGAGGATGAGATGAACCAACCACCAGATGGCCCCCAATCTGGAACATCGTTATAGTGATGGAAGTTACGACCAGATCCAGCTTGTCCTTTTACTACAACCCAGATAGGTTGACCAGAAGGATATACGCCTGTTAGGGTGAAAGTGGGTGCATCCCAATCCACTCTAGTAGTATTCTCCACCCATTCTTCAATGAGGACAGCACCTGTAGGATCGTCTACTGTGCCACCTGAATATACTGCGAATCTGAGGTCAGTTTGAGTAGCTGCCTGACTACTGGAGTAGGTAACTTGTAAAGTTAATCCTGTAGCTGTCCCATGCCATTCTGGTATGAGATAAGAGATCATCCATACAGCTTCTACGACTGTGCCATAACCTGTGCCGTATGTAGCCCCTACTCTGTTCTGTGGCATACCTCACTCCAAATATTTACTAGGTATAGATAGAGTCAAACTCGCCAGCTAAGAATCGGAAGATGTCGTTGGTTTGTATATCTCTTGCTATATTTAAAATACCATAATATAGCACATTACCAGAAGTACTTGCGTCCATGATCGCTATGTGTGTGATGATGCCCCACCCTGCTGTGGCCTTAGTAAACTCCCAATCTTCATTATTGCTTGTAGTCTTCAAGGCAGACGCAGTAAAGCTCCGTGTCGTGCCATCAATAAGAAGCCGTGAGTAACTGCCACCAGATGCTTCATCTTGACTGCCTTCTGCATTATCGTCCAGACCGTTAACTGATGTAAATAATGCTATGTACGTGTTAGGTGGTGGGCTATACACTGTACTTCTTAGTACGTGGTTATTAAGTAGATCCGCTAGATACGTAGAGTGTGCCATTATGTTTTACCTGTTGTGACCTGTGTAATAGGTGTAGTTGCTTCAGCTATTTGCCGTCCAAGTGTCTCTAATGCTGAGGGAGATTCACCACCATGCAGTGCTGGTGTGTACAGCGTGTTAGATACACTATGCAATACACCATTTAGCATGTCCTTAAATCTACTGATATCACACGCAGGCATCTGCTGAAGAGCAATGCTTACACCCTGAGAAGGCCCACCGTTATTAGCTATAATGTGTGCTGCGGTATCCGTAGCTAACTTCACTAAATAGTATTCTGCTTCTGCATTTTGTAGCAATTCATATACCTCGTCTTCCGTGGTATCGTTATTGAACCCAAGTTCAATTTCGCAAGCTGCAAGATTCTGCTCGTGCTGTAGTATCTCTCGCTCTCTCCCCAGCATGGTTCTATTAAACGCCTCTAGCCGTCTGTACTGCCTACTTATCTTTAGGTTAAGAAGCTCTGATCTATCTGGGTTATCTCTTGTATTATATAGCTTCTTTTTTAGCTTCTTAATACGCAAGTTCAATACGGCAATGTCATATTCACTATCTGCCTTACCGCTGTACGCTATTTCCAGTTCTATAACACTCTGCCTAAAGCGTCTAGCTGGTGTTAGTTGAGACCCGTCCACAAAGTTCTGTATAGCATAATTGCTTTGAGGTTGTGAGCAAGCGTTCATGTATCTTTTTATATTGTCCATATTGTTACCTGTTATTAAGATATTAAAGTATCACCGTGTACTACTGCACCGAAACTGGGTACATCATAGTTTACACCAACTGCTATAGTTTCTGTAGCTACTGTGAAAGTGAAAGGGTTATCAGCTCTATATGCCCATATTTTCACAGTGTCGTGTGCCATACCCCTTACATCAGATACGCTCACTGGCGTAACTACACCTAGTATAGAATAGGATGTTCCTGACTTCTTTATTATGGTATCAATAGGCCCATACCCACCAAATATATACCCTATGTTTGTATCAATATTGTGTGACCAAGCAGCAGGGTTCTTAACTGTAGTAGGTAACGTACTGTAATATGCTGTTTGGTTTGAAAAGTTGACAGTAGTTATCGCATTATATGGTGGGTCATATCTTGACCCTAGAAATATCCCTTCATAGCTAGTGGAGAATGTAGCATGAGTACTGTGCCCATACTGGAGTACTTGTGTTATGGCGTACCGTATAACTATAGTAGAGGTATCAAGTATGAGTAATGCAGTGTTATACCCTTCTGCACTAGATATCGCCATAGCTTGTGAGTAATCCAGGCCAGCGTACATAGCTAACATGGCATCTGCCCCCTTGTATCTTATAGGGGCTGGCACACCTGTTGACGTGTATGTGTTACACGCATACGAATATATCGCATGAGGGTTAGTGCTGCTAACAAGGATAGCAATACCTCGTGGTACTACGTTAGCAGCCGCTGTGGGATCTACGAGTTCTGTGTACTGCTCACTCATACTCGACCTCACCAACATACCCGTTTCAGTAGCTATATTAAATTGATGACACTGGGACGACCTCATGGTGTACGCGGCAGTTACCGCTATGGATGAAGCAGGAGCTACGGTAGTTTCATGCAGTACCTCGCCATACACCGTACCCCAGCTATCCATAGTCCATAGACGTATAGTGTACGTAGTATTAGGGTTCAGTGTAGGTACTATGCCTTTATCCCACTGTATAGTGAACCCTATTGTGAGACTGAAGGTAGATAAGGTTACTATGAATAACAGCTCCTGTAACTTATCTTTGATAGCGTACTGGTATATCCCTACTGTGCAGTCCTCCGTTACCGTTATGTGAACAGCCGTGTGCATTGCAGGGTTTATGGTCTGGGTAGCCCCTGATGGGTTGATCACGTTTAGTGGCCTTACTACTCCTCCTAAAAAAGAAGAGTATTCATGATCTATTAGATTGTGTGGGTTAACAATGGCCTGACTACCTAATGCTTCTGGTAGTCCATGTATTTGCCCTAATCTTGGTAGGCTGTAATCTTTGGACATTAGCACATGCTCCATAAGTCTGTGGCTGACCCGATAGGATCATGATAATCTGTTATCCAGTCCCTAGATGTGTTGTATTGTCTATGTCTGTTTGTCACAATAGCGGCAGTGGCATTACATAGAAGAGCACCATCTATACTTTGGGCTTGGTTCTCTCCGTCACATACTACTTGATGGGCATTACTGCCATACGGCTGTCTGTAGTAGTTAGTAAAGGTGGCTGTTACTGTATCAGTACCTAAGTCGTACTTCAGTATAGATGGGTTAGAAGCCGATCCTGTCCATATATAACTAGACATGTCCCTGAACAGCACCAATACAGATGGGTCCCCTACCTTATAGGCCAAAGAGAACGCAGTAAGTACAGCATCTGTAGCACACTCCACTTTGTTCATATACCCTAGTGTCCTAGATCCTGCATTATCATACGGATGCAGTATATATCCTATTACGTTGTTACATGCAGAAGAGATATATCTGGTGTTACTAGCGTCTGTCACACCTGTAATTACCGCACCGTTCTCTAATGCTAAGTCATACTTCAATATAGCATTATCAGCGTCAGTTGTTCCGTATGCACACACCCACGCATATACAGTATTAGTGAAAGTATGCCCGTACGTAGAGTTATTAGGCATAGCTAGGTTATTACGCATAGACACAGGGTCTATTGATAACCTGTGAACGATGCTGTACGTGGAAGTACTTCCGTTAGGATCTCCTCCACCAAAAAAGAAGATATACCCATTAGCAGCTGATATAGCCCCACTCCCATGTCTCATGGCATATTTAAGTTCTATGGGTGATGACTGCAACCTAGTGGCAAATATATTCCAATCAAACCGATCAAGTGTTCTTACAGTAGCACCAGCAGTGGACTGACCTCCTGCTATGTATGAGTATTTGACTCCAGTAGCCTTATACACATCCATATATGATCCAGCCTCGCCATGCTCCATCCATGCAGCCGCAGGTGCATATATCGTCACTCTCTCGTAATACTGTAAAGGAGGCCAAAAGGATATGTTACGAGGCCCTACAATACGGTACATGTTGTAGTGGCTATCGTTATACATACGACCGCCCATGTCGTGAACCTCAAATCTAGTACAAGGTAGACCATTTCTAAACACGTTCACTGCTTGGAAATCTTGCAAGGTATAGCCCATGTTAGGCAAGGCTCTAACAGATGGGTACTGTTTATCTGTCATATCCCCTTCTATCGTATGATAGATAAACGACCCATTGTTTATATTTTTGTATACCCTCGATTCATTGTCTCGTCCTACAGTAATACTGGACATAAGCACAGATCCAAACGAGCTACCACCGCCTCCAGAAGCTAATGCCTCTTCAGCCTTAGCTAGTGCTTCGTCTGCTGTGCTTGTTGTATCTTCTAGTTTGGTAGTCAGGTCGCTTAGCGTTTTAGCTGTGACATTGGCTGACACATACGTGTTTATAGGCCAAGGCTGCTGTATGCCTTCCACCCCTCTGGATACCGTAAGTGTGTCCCCTGTCCTGCTCTCAAGACTTACCACTTCCCATTTAGTGTATGACACATCGTGTAGGGTTATGAGTTCATACTCCCCGAAGCCTGGTGAGGTAAACAGACCACCTGTGCCTAGTGATATCTCAAGAGAAGTGTTGCTGTTGTCTATAGCTGTCTCTAATATAGTAGATGCTGTATTTGAAAATAGCTGTGTCATAATATAAATTCCACCGTTGCTTGAGTACCATCAGGCCATGTACCTTCTGGTGTACTAAAATATTTATGTTTATGCCAAGTTATCTCGTCATCTGAATACACTACCATAAACCCCAAGGCAGTAGAACTGTACCCACGACCAGCGTTAATTGCTATAGTTACGGGAAGTAGAGGGGATGGAAATTGATACCCTGCACCATGCCCTTGGTATATCGAGCACTCAGTAGATAGGTTAGAGTCAAACGCTTCCGATATGCTCCTATCATTACATGTGATCCACGCAGTAGGCGTACCTGACCCTACTAAGTTAGACCCCCCTATCGCATTTCTAAATTCTATCTGACGTACAGAGAAGTAACTACCATTACGTGCTATATCACCAACTAGGATTCCCCAGTATTTATGTGACTGATAAGGCATACCTGCTTTCTTTAATCCTATGCTGATACGATGACTGTACCATCTATGACCCCACGGTATCTCTGGGTACACTTCTGCAAGTTCATGCTGTGTAGTATCACCAATCAACTGCCAATTCATTAAGTCATTAGACCCATGTAATATGTATCCACTAAGTGTGGTCTCTATGCACAAATTAATCTTATATAAGTGAACACGCCTGTTAAAGTCTATATAAAGGGATGGTGAACTGTTCTGTGTATAACTAAGAAACTGTAGAAACCCAGCAGCACCTAGACGCATTCTCGATAGCCAGTAATCCGTGGATGTTCTTGGCTCTACGTCCGACCATATAGTTACAGCCTCATCCATCATAATATTAGGGGAACTCTCGCTCTCCCTTATATCTATGAAATGGTATCTCCCATGATAGCTAGATGAAGGTGCTATGGGCTGAAGTTCCATACGTCTATTATCTGGTGTGAATATCCGTAGATATCTGAACTTTGTGACTCGTGGTCCGTAGCTTTTATTTGCTGGTACAATACCTCCCAACTTAGTAGTAGATATACCGTACATCATTCACTCCACGCCCACCAAGCATACTGTGTGCCTAGTGTGTTCACTTCTGCTTGGTCTGATTTAAGCTCAAACCCTGTATCATTGAGGGTTATTATTGACGTATAAGTAGTGTATGGATTACTAAGGTCAGCCAAGTACCCATTCTGCACATACACGGCATTATCTGCAATACCGTCATATATCCGCTTTATTACTACAACATGTGGATTGACACCCAGCGTGTCTATTATAGTGCCAGATATAGTGCCATCCCCTGTATACGTACCAGCAGAAAATAGACCAGGTGCTTTGTCTATGCAGATAACACCAGCCCACGTACTAGGGTATTCATCATGAAAGGTTATCTGCTTTTCTGTTATACCGATAATAGGAGTTGTAGATGTTTTTTTAGTTAAGAATAACGTGTTGCCATAGTCAGGGTGTGTAAGCCCTATTATAGATCCGCCATCAGTGAGCCAGATACAATCTGGTATTTTACCTAAAGGATTTATAGACACGGATACATCGCCTACTGTAGCCATATCCCTAGCCGTAGCTACCCCTAGCTCTGGGTTATTAGTAAAGCCAAACGCACTATACGTTTCTCCTCCTATAGAGAAACTACGAATATATGTATGATTAGGGTCCCATGAATTAGTAGGTTCATGACCTATACCGTTTGCAAAACCTGTCTTAGTGAGTAGAGTACAGTTCTGATACGTGCTACTGCTATATCTGTCATATCCCTCACCTATTACATTACGTATAGCCGCCTTATCGAGCCACATAACAGAGAATGTATGACCGCCTGAGTCTCCTCTTGTCTTAAAGAGTAGATACAGGCTTAGTTGGCATCCTGTCTGTATAAATCTCCCTATGTTGACCCAGTATAGATGAGTAGATGGGGTGGTATTCCACATGGTTTCTGGATCATAAGTGTCACCAAGGATAGATGCATCTACAACTACGTCTTTTATGTGGTCTAGCGTACCTGGCCTGAAGTATCTGACATGCCATTCGTTATCATTATAGTCTGAATGAAACCGACCCTCTGGGATCACTAGCCTCCAGTATTTCGCTTTTATCTTTGTGTGAGGTATCCATATATAGGCAGGCAGGTCATTAGCAGCACTGGACTTCTCAAAGTAGGATACGAATATCGCAGGCAGTTCAAATCTATTCCATGTATACTTATCTGTGGACCACTCACAATGTAACTGTACGGATATACGACCACTTCCATACGTATCAAGAAAAGAGTTATCGCAGGATATAGCTACGTGTGTAAGATTAGTAGGTACATCAAACTCACAGCCAACTGCTGCTAGAGTTTTAACTAGCTTAGGCTCAGTCCACCAGTCTACTGGCACTACTACAAAGTCACTATATGTACCGATACCTGTCCATCTACCCGTCCACATGCGTTTACGGCTCTTGTGCACTTTAGAGTCACTGGCTATAGGCAGTACCTCTTTATTCGGTAATCCGTAAGGCTTTCCAGGCATTAATAGTCACCACCCCACGCAGTTATATGCAACGGGCTTTCTATGGTTGTGTAAAGTGAAGCGTATAAGCTATCACCTGGTGCTAATGTAAGGAATCTGTCTGCTGGATCTAAATACTCAGCGTACACATAATCCAGTAAGCTGGCTACAGGTGCAGGCACACCAGATATTCTGTTGTACAGTGGCACAGGTATCTCTGATATTAAATGATAGTTGGTAGCATTCTCTATCCATAGCCGTATAACGGACGCAGTAGATATAGCGTCTGAGTGTACAGCACTTATGGCATGTACCCTTGACCCATTATCTACATCTGCTTGGAATAATTTAATAGTGCCTGACCCATCTGCCGTAGTGCTACCTAGTAGTAGCTCTATTGACGAGTTTCTTATACCACCCACAAATATAGGTTGTGCATTAGCTGCCATGTGTTCTCCTAGATGAACTCAAGTTCATTACTTAAAGTTTTGATAAGCGAATACTGTTAATACAGATCCTACTTGCTCTTTCTGCAAGAAGCGGTCAAGTGTGTCTTCAGTTATAGAAGCCTTTACTATAGCTCCTGCTAACCATGATCGTATTAGTCCCTCATGACCTCGCTCTACCTCCATTATGTCACCTACCCTGTCGATCATCTTAACGACCTCCCAGTATGTGCCATCCGTGATCGTAAGTAACTCAAATTCTGCCAAGGTTGGTGCAGTGAATAGTCCACCGTCAGTGGTAGCCACTGATATAGTGGTATCAGCAGTATCAATGTTTGACGTAAGGTATGTCTGTGCAAAGTTACTGTATATCTGCATGGCTATCCCTTGTTGTTTAATATTGAAATGTGTATGGATACGTCATCTGGTGTTTCTTGACTTTGTGCATAGTCAACAAAGTCTCTCTTAAACCATATAGGTATAAAGTCATTCTGCGTTAGCATGGGAAGAGTATAGCAGGTATCTTCTGATGTGGCTAAAACGAAGTCAACGCCAGTAGGCTCTACGTTCTCGGAGGATACTGACTGGGCTATAGAATTAATACCAGAAGGATCTGCCCCTATATATATTTTGTTACCATTAGCTAGGTTATCCTTCGATATCCATATACGTATGCCTGCTGCGTCTTCCTTAGTTGACTTGTTTCTAAGGTATAAACATCTATACGTGTCTGCACCTGTATACGCATCGAGTAATGTAGCGTCAGGGAATAGTGAGTTAATACCAGGTATAAGCTCAGTAAATGATATGTTACTACCTAGAGATAGAGAAGGGTCAGTATTTGAGTTACCTCCAGATAAATGCATTGCCATGTTTACTATGCGTTTATATGTGCCTTCCTGTCCCTCTATGGTGTAGTTAATGTGTAGTGATCCAAAGTTATCAGGTGGATAGTATAGGTCAGGGCCTGTGAGGGCTATGTCATCTACATCAAACATACTAAACCCAGTAACATCCATATACCTTCCAAGGTATGCCAAGAACACACAAGACTTTAGACGAGTCTCATCTGTCGCTGATGAGTACAGTATAATCTCGTTACCACTGTTGACATCTAAAGGGACAGGGATGACACTACGTGACCTGCTATATGCATCAGGGACCACGCCATGAGGGGGATTAGACCAATAGGGTTCAGTGCCCCTTACAGACCATCCCTGCATAGAGTATCTTATAGTAAATAACGCAGTACCTGCATTTCCTGGGTATGATGGCCTATACTCCGCATCTGATGACCATAAGTCTGCCGTTCTTTCATACTTACCTCCTCCTAGCGACCACGTAATAGGTACAGTGAGATAGCCTATAACTGCAAACGTGCTACCCCCTAACCTAGATGCCCATACATCTCCATTACTATCAAACCCTGCTATATTGCTATAGGGTACTGCATAGTTCTCACTAAGTAGATGGTCAGGATCAGCCTGTCTAGGGTTCACTACTATACTAGAGTATGTGCCATCAAATACAACAGCAGTTGGTGGCTTTGCACCATACTGTCTAAAGTAGGGTATATCCCAGATGTTAGCCTCTTGAAACGTACTATTGGGGGATGGTAGCCAGTCATTTATAGGGATCTCATAATCTGATCTATCAGGGGATGCCACTTCTGGAAACATCTGTATTTCGTCATACGTGAAATATCCCACTAGATGTACAGTAGGTGTCGGTATGCCGTAGTAAACACCTGTATACACGTACTTCTCTGGGTTAGAACCCTCTGGCCCTAGGTTCACAAGAAAAAACTCTTTGCTATATGCAGACATGCCCCAGCCTACTGCACTAAGCACAGGCAGGTCTGACATACCTGGATACCAGTAATCTACACACAGATACCTACCAGGATTCCCTTGGCTACTATCGTTAACGTAGTACATCATAGCCACTGCACCGTTAGCAGGCACATACTTTTTTAATGATTGGAGACGTACATTAAGGTCTCGTGATGCTATGCTCCACGGCTTATCTAGGAATACGGGCATGTGTCACCATGATATCAAAGGATTAGGCCAGCTAAGGCGAAGAGTGGATAATTTGAACACAAGGTCAGTAGGGAACACTCCATAACATATAAGCGGTTTATCTATATTGTATGCTGTAATATCTGCATAGATAACTAAATTGCTTACCGTAGTATCAAGTTGCTCAAAGGCTACATCACCTATTCTGAACTCTGCCTTGGTCCCCGATGTTATTACATCTGCACCTGGTATAACTATGCCTCCTTTTTGGTAGTGCAATGTAGGTGCGACCTCTAGTGCTTGTATATCATTGAATGATACCATCCTGTCTGTGTACTTAAACCCAGGAGCTAACAAAGCCATTTTCAACGTATCAGTAGCTAGACGCACACCTCCACCAAGTATGAACTCCTTAGTACGTGTAAATTGGTAGACAGCTATACTCATTATGTTTTTACTCTATAAGTTATTCTTGATAAGTCATTAATGACGGAGGTTGCTGTGCCTTGCGGTATCGTCCGTCTTATCCATATAGGTACTCTCTGTTTAAATACTATATCCCCCAGTATTAATGGGTTCTCAAAGGTGGGTGAACTGAATGTCACTCCAGCAGGTGCAGTGGCATTATCTGGCACAAACGCAGGCACACCGCCTATACCCACAGGATCTACACCTATCTCTATGGTAGAAGGGCTATACGTGTCATACGTTATAAACATTATAAGCTCACGTAGTGCTGCAAACTCATGGGTGTTGTGGAAATACACACAAACATACGTGAATGTGCCTACGTCAGCTTCTACTGGTGATACATCCTCTAGTACCTCTTGATCCCCATTGTCTACCTGTACTCTATACGCACCGTCACTTGCTGGCAAATCTGCGTAGGTAACGGACACTGTAAGGTATCCCTCCATCGCCCCTCGGCCTGATAGCAGAGTATACACACCGTCATACCCCACAAATACTGACCCACCATTTATATCGCCACTAGGTATCCAGTTAAGCCACCGCTGTCCGATACTATCTGTCACTATCGTTATGTGCCCCTCACCTCTAGCACTACTAGACCCACTAAGCATTTGCACACCTGGCATACCGTCTATGTAATTGAAGTACTGACTAAGTGCTTCTTCTGTGCTCATCACACCGCCAGTGCTCTTTAGTGGGTCACTATTAGCCACGCCACCAGAGTATCGCCAAGATACATTAGCTAAAGATGCAGAGGAGGCAGACTTAGGGCTACTTGGTATATTATTAGAATTTGTAAACCCTTTTATAAGGAATATGTCCAATAAGTCATTAGCATCAGTCAGTCCTTTAACCAACTTTGTGTAAGTAGGTAGATAGCTTGCGGAGGTCAATTGCTTACTTATATGGTACTCACCTATAACGAAGCGTGTCTGATATCCATTAGGGTTTATCACACTTACTGGATCTGTAAATGACTTTATAAGTACCCAATCAGTACCGTTATCTGAGTATAAGAAAGAGATACCTGTAATTTTAGTACCAGAAGACATCTTTGCTTGTATGTACCATACAGGTATATACAGGGGATCGGGGAACTCAAGATTACCCCAAGCATTACTACCTACGACATTGGTGGTCCAGCCATTAGTTGTAGCGTCAGATAGCAGAGCCTTAGCTATATAGGTCCACTCACCGACATCCACCCCTGCCGTATATACCACATTATCTTTTCCTGCCACGTCTATAGCAGACACACCCATACGTAGCATTTTTACAGACTCACCGTATGTCCCTTTATTTATCAAAGGCTCGCTAATAGGTGAGTCATAATACATAGGATTTACTACTTGCATGTTCCAGAAGCTAGTAGAGTCTGAGGAGTCTACCCTTACTCTGTAGTATCTGTGCTTCCCGAAATTAGCCATTTAATCACCAACATACGTATTTATACCCAAGGTAAACATATTGTTTATCACCTCAGCAGATACGAACTTAGGTACAGTACGCTTAACCCATATAGGTATGCTTTCTCCAGGAGCGAGCACACTGAGTAGTTCTTGAGCTAATAGTGGGTCTAGCTCTGATTCAAAGGTCAGTCCTGATAATGCACTACTAGGGTCAGTCTCATCTATTAGAGATACAGCAACACCCGTAGTAACCCCGTCACCTATACCTGCATCAGTATCAAAGGCGTACTCTATTAGATCGTCACCTTCTGTAGTGTTCAGTAGGTATAAAGCTAACTTTGCTATGTCAGTTACTACGTGATTATTAGTTAGGTAAATACACCGATGCTGGCGTATGCCATTGGTGGCTTGGTTCTTAGTTACGTCAGAAAATAGAGAGTTCTGCGGTGTACTTATCACGATGTTATCCACGCTGTACGTAGTGGGTAATGAAGCCTCCACCACATCAACCAGCATATACCCATTAGGAGTGCCAGATGACCCTGCTAAAAAGTAGGTTCTATCACCCTCGCCTAGGTAACTTATGCGTAAACCTTGACTACCATTAGGTGGGGTCAGAGCTATTGATGTGTTAGATGGGTCTACAATAAGCTGACCATCGCCATTCTGCATACCTGCAATCTCTAATACTGTTATCCCAGGTATAGTGAGTGCTGTGGACTGCTGTGATGCAGGGACTACAGAGGATTTAACACCGCCTATACTAAGTGTCTGATCCCCGTTAGCTGCACCACCTGAATACGTCAATACAACGTCTGCTATATCCATTAGATGAGAGCCGATATGCCAATTTTAGAGTAGTCATTAGCTACCTGTACATTGGTTTCTGGGAATACAGTACGCTTCTGCCAGAATCCAACAGCTTTGCCTGCTGGTATAGTCCCTAATTGCAGACCTGTAGCCTGTGTGCCTGGGCGAGTCCATACAACCTGTCCATCTAATATGCCAGTAGAGTCCTGCTCGTCCACTAGAGGGCCTAGTGCAGCATCCGCACCTTGACCTGTACCTAGTCCACCAGGATCGGCAGCAATATCCAGCTCATCAGGCCCTACAGGTTGCTCCTTCACCCATATTCGTACATCGTATGCTGGTAGATCATCTATATTAGTGTTTCGTATAAATAAGCATCTATACTCTATTCGCCCGTCTGTTGATTCTGTGGCTGACACTGCATCGAATACCCTATTAGTGGCATTATTAACCGAGATATCCGCATCTGAAATTGTAGTAGGGGGTAAAGCTGACAATACCACATCACAAATAACATACCCATTAGAGTCACCTATAGCGTATATCCCATCACCTGTAACATCTACTCCGTTAAACTGCAAACCTCCAGCAGGCTGCCACAAGAGCTGACCCGTAACAGAATCCCATTTTATTACGCCAACACCTATGGCATTAGCGTACGCATTTATAATAGTAACACCTGTGACATTGGAAGGCTGTGTTGTGACCTGTGAGATCACTTCTGCCGATGTTAGGCCAGACATATCACCACCAAGAGACAATATAGGATCACCATTAGTTATCCCTCCAGAGAGTATTACCTTTAAATCACTTATCTGTATAGTCATGCATGTCTCCTAGTATACACCTATGGGATTAGTGGCTTCTGTGCCGTCACCAAAGATCCCAAGCGAATCACCTTCATTTATATAGTTTAGCCAGTTGTCTGACGGAGCTGTGTAATCCACACCATTTAGTGCAGGCTGTAGATAGCTCACCATCCAGTTCTCGTCACTACGTGCAAAGCCACCAGTGACATAATTAAATTGTACTTCTGCTCTGAGTATATCATCGTAGTGCTTATTGTAGAAGAATGAGGACCATGACGACCATTTATTGACTCCCAGTATAGAGTTAGCATACCAGTCGTCCATCCGTGGCTCTATCAATAAGGCATCTGGGCTTCTCTGATCTAGCCCCTCCTGCCATCCTGTATTTATAAATACAGTGTCATACACATACTTGTCAGTACCCTCTTTATGTTCATAGTCTACATCATCACTAAAAGGCCAGTCTGGTCCACCTATATCTTCTTTAGGGTCTGTCATATCCCCTTTCCAGTCCATACCAACTATACGACCAGAGTTAGTAGTGTCTACTATAGTGTCATTAGATATGTAGGTGGCCTCATCCGTGTCTATAGAGTGAGCTTCCTTCTGGTATAAGGTGGTAGTAATCTCCCCTGACGCACCGTTGTACCGTCCTGATTTTGCCGTTTTATTCCATTTTATCCATTCGTCTGAATACAGTTCTGTATATATAATTATATAAGGATGGCGTAGATCAATGAAATGAGGAAAGCGTTTTGTATAGCCGTGATACTCAAGGTATACGTCCCACTCATCCCTTCTCTGTCCGTCATGGTTCTTCTGGTACTCACTACCATAGAAATCGGCAAACAGCGTAAACTCTTTAGATCCAGTAGAGTTGTCAAACTCTAGCTTATACTGCCCTTTACCACCTGACCACGGAGAACTAGCACCGTTTAGAAAGAAAGGAGGTACATCTGGGTGATTGTTACATGCAGGTTTGCCGTCATTTTGGCATTGCTCTACTGAGCAGTCTACTACACCATGTGGGCATCTGCCATAGTCATACGGGTCTTCGGTATGCAATGGTGTTTGATAATACACATCACAGTCTACTCCCCAATTAAACTCCATGTTATGTGCCCTAACCACTTCTATGGTTACTTTAGCTGTTACTTGTGTGTCTCCATCGAAATCCGTAGCAACTACTTGAGCACCTAGTGCGTACACTAACTGTTGTACCTTAAACCTAACGTAATTATGACCAAGCTGCTCATCAGTACATGGGTAGTTATTATCTGACACGTCCCTACAGGGTGCATCTGGGTGGTCTACTATGTTGTCACCCACACAGTCAGGGTCATCATCTGCTGGCACACTAGGATATGTACAGGGATAGGAGCACCAAAGGTCTTCTGGTGCATTAACTACATGTTTTATGTATTGATGCTCTTCATGCCAGCGATACTTATCTATGTTTCCCCCATAATCAAACGAGAAACCGCCAGTGGCACTACCGACTTGTAGGATGTATTTAGATACGTGATCTTCTGTGTATTCCTCTCCATGCTCATCGAGGTACGTGGCCTCTACAGACCGCATACATACTGCTTTAGTGCACGACTTGTTGAAGAACCAAGGAGTGTCTGCTGGGTATGCTACCTCATCTATCTCGTGACCAGGTGTGCCCTGTATACTCTGATGTGGTATGTTATGTACTATCTTATAGCCGTACGGGTTAGTTTGTAGGTTGTACGGAGACGTTAACTGGTCTCGTATTTCATCAGTCATACTGCCTTTAGCCCAGCCAGATAGCTTCATGTGATATTGGTATATCCTGTCAGCATCTCCGTTCTTGCATATTACATACAGCATCCATGTATCATCACTTCCTTTACGAGCAGCAGCACCTAACACTGGCAGAGGTGCTATAGCTACGTACTTACCTTGGTAGTACACATCACTATATTTATCCTCGTCATCATATATAAACCTGTCGTCTTTGAAGTAGCGAAGTTGGGGGCCATGCCAAGACAGCCTCATATATATCTCATCACCCTCTTCTGTAGTACCGACAGATGGGCCTAGCCAGTCAATGTTGCCATATAACTGTGTGCCTGGCGTATTGGATTTGCCCCATGAGCTATTACGCTTACTTACCAGTTTTACTTGGTTAGGTCCACCCATAGTACCAAGAGGTAATCGTGTCACATTGCCATCAGTATCTTCTTCAGTGTATGGATACCCCCACCCATTAGACGGTGGCTCATCATCTGGGCTGGCGTTTTCAGTGCCGTTATTTGGGTGACATAAGAAAATAGATACTAGAGGGGTAACAGAGTCCAGTGTTGTCTGTGGGCTGAACAGCCCTTCTGCCCACATCACTCCAGGATCACTCATAAGAACCACGTCCCCATTTCACGCTTAGCTACTTCCCACATGTTATCTGCATGTGTCTTCAGGTTAGCTGGGAAATGGGTGTTGGCCTCCCATACTAGATCAATAGATACAGTACCAGACCCTGTGCGTTCACGCACTGTGTTGCCTTCATTATCTTTGATCTCCAAGCCATCATTACCTTCTTTATCTTTGAGATCAGGTGGGTTGTATGTAGTAAATAATATACGTCCTGTTATATCCGTGGATACTACGCCATAACATACATGGATAACTGCGATAAAACTTCCAGCATAGTCCTCTGGGACTTCGCCTTTCACATACACCGCATCTTCTGTGAGTTCTGCTTCAGCGTAGAATCTACCGTATTCCATTCTTCGCTGTATCGCAGTGATGTTATTAGCCATTATTTCTCCTTCATACTGGGTGGCTCTATCTTTAAATATGTAGACTGGTCGGAGTGCGAAGCTAAAAAGTGTACAGTGTCGTATCCGTCTTCTGCTCTTCCTGCGTTAGTCTGAGTAAACTGCACGTTATATACTTTATAGCGTATGGTATAGGATACTCGTGCAGTACCGTATACATCTATTGCCTTGTTACCTGTAGTTAGTGCTACTATCTCGTCTGCCTTAACCACACGCTGTCTTGGGTTCGTGTACACACGCTCAGATATCCACTCCACTTCTATTATATCTTCTCCAGGTGTAGCGAAGCGTGGGGTTATTCTGTTACCCCATTTATCTAAGAAGTCCCCCGTATCTACAATCTGTACACTGCTTGATGGCTGATAATGTAACTTAGCACTGAACCCTACATTAAACTGAACAAGGTCTGTTACATACTCTGTGTACACTGGCAGATAATTGGAGGTCTTAGATACATCATCATTCTTATTGTACGTGTCATTAGACGCATTAAACGCCTCTTCGTTATACTGCCCAGACGATATCTGTATATCGGCAAATACATCAGGTATCTGTCTCACCTTGCACGACATACCGATATCTAACCTAGATGAGCCAGTGATTCTAGGAGGGAAATCTTTATGCACCTCTAGTACCATGTTTACAGGACCAGAATCCTTATCAGATAGCTGAGTATTTCCCTGCTGACCACAAGGGTCTGGTGCTAGTGTTACTTGTGCAGATGCGGATGGATCGAACTGTATAGCAATAACTACTGCGGTGTTATAGCCACCAGAATACACCAGTCCAGTAGGCGACTGACCGATAGAGCAGGGATCACCTGAGTAGGTGTATAGGTACAGCACATAGGGAGCAGAGTATCGTATACGTACAGCACCATAGCAGGTCTGAGATGCTACCACCTCATTCTTGGCTATGTTATACACGAAGCTGACATGAATAGGGAGACCCTGACTGTCATACACGCTCCCTAGAACCTCTATAGACACAGAGGAAGCCTTTGGGTATTTAAGAGTGTGAGACGAGGACCCTGCAAATACTGCAATGTCTTCTGACTCCAGCAGATCACTGCCTTTTCTCTCTATTCTACCTGTGGTTACTATGAGTTTATCTGATGTATGTGGATGCAGTCTGAGGTACTGCTGGTCCTCATCAGATGTTCTATCATCTTTCTCCCAGCGTAACGCACCTTTACTATCGCCAGACTCACCAAAAGATATCTCCACATCTGTGTACAACGTGTCAGCCATACCCCGTCCTCAATTATGAACCTGAGTTCAATTTATGCTTTACGCACTTTCACCATCTATAGCCACGATCACTTTATCACCTGTTAAGGAGTTAGCACCTGCTGGAATGATCCGTTTGTACCAGATAGGTACAGCCGCCGCTGCCGTAGTGAATGTTATAGTATTACCTGTTGTGAACGTACCACTGAAACCTCTATAGTCCATAGTAAAATACGGCTTAGTGTAATCAGGGTTATTAGGGGTCAAGTCACTAGAGATGTTACCTGATAAGTTAATACCAAGAGTATCTGATGTAAGTGTGTACGTAGTAGCAGTGTCGAAGAATATAGTCCAATCCTGCTCCACTGTAGATATGCTGTCTGTAATTATAGGGTAGACTACATCATCGTACGCACCTGACCCTGTTAGTGTAAACGCAGAGTATCCAGACACAATATCCGCACCTTCTACTACAGATGCTACACGAGTATCACCGCTTGCAGCATACGAGTTAACTAAGGCTGTGGCTAGAGTGATAGTAGCAACATCCCCTGCGTAAGTTGGTACACCTGATATTACAATGTACTCTTCACTACCAACAGAGCTTACATTGGCTTTATCACTTATTCGTATTAGGTCCCCATCATTAAAGTAGTTTAATGCAACACCTTCAGTCATTACCTGAATAGTCATATCGTTAGCAGTAGCAGGCACGTTTAAATCACCACTACCATACTGTTGCTCAGATCCTGTAAGTGCCGATTGAGTGTCAGTCGCTGTGCCTTTGAATATGGTTATAGAGTCATCACCAGGGGTGAACGTCTCAACGAATATACGTGGGCGAACCAGAGACAGGTCATCGTCATTGGCTACATGTATAAATACTTTACGGTATTTGGTAGAACCAGCCACACGTTCTGACTGAGGTACATCAGGCCATATATTGTTCTTAACACTTGTTGGAATCTGTGTAGCAGTCATTCTGCCACCGTTAGACCCTGCATCTGATCGCTCTACAGGATGTCTCCATATCATTTCTGATGACTGAATACTCATGGTATCTCCTAAATAGTAATTAGTTTAATTGTAGCTGTGTAATACCCATCAGGGGCTTGTGCTCCTACCTGATCTAAAGCTGTAGCTTCAAAAGCAGGGGCATCTTCATGTCTAAACATAACAGGGTACGTCTTTGCACCAATAGTCAATGATAGCACGTTGCCAGCCTGTCTAGCCAGATCCTGCACATCTAACACTTGCTGCTTTGTTAACCAGCCCTGACCTTGATCCGCAGTTAATGTAATAGGCCGTCCTTCAAATAACTGCTGATATTGAATAACTGAAGCACCGCCAAGGGTGCGTTTATTAGTCTGTGCCACGGCTTGTTGTGACCCTACCTCGTCTTCCCAGATCATGTCTGGGCTTAGAGTTACACCACTTAATATAATAGCCATACTACCCTCTGCTCATCTTCTTGAGTGTGTTAACTAATTCTTTAGCTTGTTTACGCTCTCCATATAGCGTATATGCTTTATCACCAACATTCAAGGTGACACTACCTAAGTCTTCTGGACTTGGTGATGCAACAGATGACCCACCTCCTGATGGTGCAGCACCTGCTAGACCTCCACCAGCAAACGCAGGTAGCATACCCATGTTAAGCATATCAAAGAAGCCTTTGCCAAACTTGGATACCATAGAGGCACGTATTACATACTCACCGTTGGACAGCCATGACAGTATAGAATCAGAAGTAGCTGTACCTGCACCACGTATAGACCCACCTGCTGCATTACTTTGTACGTCTTGATAACCACCATCCCTGTTGTTAGTTGGGGTGACACTGACTCCACTAGGTAAGTTTGTTATATTTACTTTTACATCGAAGGCTTCTTTAAATGCTTCCTCTAAATCTTTACGAGTCTTAGGAGTGTTAGCCTTAAAGTAGTATGTCTGTCCTTCTATTACTGCCTTTGTTGTGTTTTCCAGCTCCTCTTTGTTTGGTGTTACTGCCACGTTGTCGATCTTAAAGCTCTTTGAGCCATCAGAGTTCACTACATCAGTAACTATTAGGGAGGTTTCATAGGTAGCACCACTAGCATTAAGGACGTTATCAACTTGTGCGCTAAGTGTATCTACTGTACCGTCTTTTAGCACAAGACCAACATCTACATTGGTAGAAGGAATACCCCCAGCTAATGTCTTTCCTAAGTTCTTCCATAGATCATTGAACTTATCTGTAGATGCATATAAGTCAGAAAACAACTCACCTTTAGAAGCCATCTCAGATATCTTCGCATTGGCTTCTGCTACAGAGTTGCCTAGTGCTTTCATCCCTTTAGTCGATGCCAATGCTTCTGTATCCATCTTCTTAATTAAAGCGGTTGCACCTGGTACATTCTTTGTAAGCTCACCTATCTCTTTATTAAGCCCATCATACACATCAGATAGTTTACTTCTTTCTGCATCATTTAATGCGACTGTACTATCTGCTAAAGATTTACCTAGTGTTATCTGGTTAGCACGTAGGGTTATTCCAGCCTTGTCCATCTTCTTCAAGGCTTCTTCGTATGCTTGTACCTTTCTAGGGTCTACGTCTTCTATACCTGCAAGGTCTTTTAGTGATTCACGAGAGCCTTTGGATGCGTCTTGTACGGCTATGGTAGCGTCTTCCAGCTCCAGCATAGCTTCATTATACTTCTGTATACCCTCCACACCCTCGAAGCCACCAGAATCCTGTGTCTCTTGGAACTTACGTGTAAGGTCTGCTAACTCTTTTTGTGCTGTCTTCTGTTCGTTTAACTTACGAGTTACATCGTCTTCTGCTACCTTTCTCTCGTTAGCCAGCTTAGCTAATCTAGCTATTTCCTTTGCCTGATCCTTAGCAACGTCCCGTTGATCTTCTAGTAAAGATACCTTCTTTGTATCACCAGCGTCTCTCGCCCGTTCTATAAGTTTCTTATACTCTTTATCTATATCTTTCAGCTCATACTTCAGACCTTTATCTACACCTAGATCAAACTTCTTATTCTTTGATGCCTGTGCTGTGTCTCTAATGACCTCATCAAGAGACCTGCCGTAATTCTCCATGCTCTTACGCATAGACCGTTGCGTTTTGTTTATGTTATCAAATGCACCGTCCATGCGATTAGCTGTAGCAATAGCATCATTAGTATACTGATCGAACTCTTGCATCTGGTTATTAAGTGCAGCTCGCTTAACGATCATCTCAGATAGTTGATCTAATAACTTTTGGCTCCTGGTCTCAGCAGTGTTGTCCGATCCTGTATCTTGAGCAACAAAGTCCGTACCGTTAGCGAGAGCATAAGCTGCCCCTACCGCATTAGCATCTTCTATCTTCTTCTTAGCTAAGACTTCTCTGGCTCTTGCATCCTCTGTACTTTTAGTAAGGGCATCCAGTTCTGCTGTTGACATCTTAACTATAGCGTCAACGGCCATCTTTGATGCCACATTAGCCTCAGAAGCTCTAGCAGCCGTCATTTGCTTGGTTGCATTATCTATTATCTTCTGTTGTCTAAAGGCATCTAACTGTGCGTCTTCCACACTTTTATAGCTCGATGCAGTCTCTTTGCTTAGCTCATTAATATCTTCCTGTAAACTCTTTATAATCGCAGCGTCCTTAGCCAGCTTCTGTGCTCTTGTATAACCTATTGACCCTTTGCTATCCTCTGCATATTTCTTACGTAGTGCGGCTACCTCTTCTTCTTTTGCTGCTAGTTTGTCTAGTGACTTAGCTGCAGCTTCACTACTAGCTTTCAATGCCTTAGCTCGTTGATCCTTTGCGTCCAATATTGTATTGGTGATGGCTACAAGCTCATCTACTTTATCTGTACCTAAAGCAAGGTCAAAACCTCCAACAGCTTCACCCATCTCAGCTACTGCTGCCTCAGTATACTTAGCTGCCTCCTCAATAGCCTGCACTTGTGTAACCATAGCGTCAAGTGCTTCAAAGTCAGATACATTTATGTCACTACCTAATTCAGTCAAGTTCTGTCTAAGATCATCTAACACCAGACTCAGTTCTTCTGCACTGCCCGTTTCAAAATCGAAATCCATTTTATCAGTAACAGTCTGTACTAAGTTGTCATATATAGTCTGTAGTCCTATAAGATTCTTCTTGGCTTCTTCAAGTCTCTCATTACTACCGTCAGATACTCCAGCGATTTGCAATGCCAGTAACTTCCTGGATGCTACATCTATCTCTTTTTGGTAGTCCTTAATACCAGCCACTAACTCTTTAGACCTATCATCCCCAGCTACTGCTGCTATATCAACCTTGGCTTCTATAGATATGTTAGCTAAGCGGTTTGTAATAGCATTTTCAAGCTGTTCTTGGATAGTGTTTGCTGCCTCATACACAGCAGATGCATCTTTAAACTGTTTCTTCAGTGCATCAGCAAATGCCACCTTATCTACAACAGGTGCTGCATCTATAGGTATTTCTATATCCAGCTTAGTACCGTCTAGTACGTCAGCCCCTGTCTCAAGCAATATGTTGGTAGCCTGTTTGTACTCTTTCTCCAGTTTACGTCTATCAATACGCACCTTCGCTTCATAATCCACTTCAACTACTGATTGGAAACCTAGAGCTTCTGCTATCTCCTCTTTAAATGCGTATAAGCCAGCCAATATAAGACCCAGTGGGCCTAATAATGACCTGAACGCTACTTTAAGAAGACCAAGTGCTTGTGTGAGTAAAGATGTCTTGGCAGCCGCCGCACCTAGCGGTACACCTAATGCCCCAAGATTAGCTACAGCCGCCGCAGTCTGTGCTGTTCCTGCTTGAGCAGCCTGTGCAGCCACAGACCTAGCTCTAGCCGCAGTCAGTTTAATCTGGGTTATAGCAGCCTTTTCTTGGGCTAGGGATACAGCAGACGTAGCAGTTGCGAGTGTGCTTTCTGCCGCTGACGTTGCAGCAGTCGCTAATGCTAATTGCTCACGAGCACGTACAAGGTTAGCTGAGTTAGCTACACCAACTAACTCTCTTCTGTTTACCTCTGCTTGTGCCGCAGCCTCACGTACTCGTGCAGCATTGACAGCAGTGATAGCTGCCAATTTACCTTGCAACGCAGCGACAGTAACTCGTGCGTTCTCTACAGCCACAGCAGTAGAGCTTACTATTATTGCGTTAGCTCGTTGTACTGCTCTAGCATTAGCTGATCGTGCAGTAGTAGATGCGTTTAATGCAGCAGTTACTGAAGTGAGTGCTTGGGTAGTAGTGGCGGCTGCCACCGTTGTGCCTGTAGCTGTTGCACTGAATATGCCTAGAGCGGTGGTGTAATAGCTGTTGAGGGCAACGACCATACCTACTATACCCTTAGACATACCTAGTATGACACCACTGATCCCTTTGATAATGAGTAAGCTACCGATAGCCTTCATGATCTGGAATACGTTACCCCAGTTCACATGCAGCTCAGCAACCCACTTAACGGCATCTACCAATCCCTGTAGCAGACTCTTCAGACCCTCTGACACCTGTAGTAAGAAGTCTTGACCCTCTGCACTAGCTAAGAACGCTTGCATGGATTTGACTGCTTCAAGTATCACAGGAGTAAGGTTGTCACCCATCTCGATGGCTAAAGCCTTCATCGAGTTCTTCATTACCTTACTCTGCTCAGTGAGCGAGTTCATCACCTTGTCATATTCTTCTAAGGATGATGTGCCAGAGTTATACGAGTTGGTAGCCGTATCTAAGTGACCATATAGACGCTTGTATCCATCTGCTGCACTATTGATCAGTTTGGTATAAGTAGATAGGATACGACCACCACCAAATAGCTCTTTAGCTGTGGCATCTCGTTGAGCACGATCCATCTCATATAGCTTAGTGGTGACAGTAGTTAATGCCCCTACTACGTCCTGCTCCATGAGTTCTAACCATTTCTGGGTAGATAACCCTGCAACATCTGCGAAGTCCTCTGCCTTAGCAGACATGTTACTGAACACCTTAACGGTGGACGTACCAAGTACCTCTGTTTGTACACCCATGTCCTTGAAGAAGGCCACTAATGCACCAGATTGCTGTGCAGTAACACCACCAATACTACCTATCCGCTTCATTGCATCACCAAGCTCTGTGGCACTAGCTACAGATGTATTGGACAAGGCATTAAGCATAGAGAATATTTGCTCTACGTTACCTGGGTCTATATTGAATATGGAAGTGAGCTGTGCACCTAGTTTAGCGGCAGCTTCTGCGGTGAGACCAAGAGTTACTGTAGCTTTAGCCACAGACTCTGAGAACGCACGTATGGATTCTACACCAAATGACCCTAAGCCTAGCTGACCTGCAATGGCTGCAATGTTTGCAAGCTCTATGGCACTCGTGCTCATAGTCTTGGACATTTCTAGTAAGCTACTAGATAGACTCTCTATCTGCCGTTCTGAGAAGTTAGTAGTCTTAGCTACATTAATCATCTCACGTTCAAAACGTGCAGCTTCTTGGGCTGGGAAGGTCATAGCTTTGAAAGCTACGGTAATGGATGCGACAGCACCTACAAATCGGATAATACCAGATTGTAGAGACTTTAAGGCAGCAGATGCATGATCGACTGCCGTTATTTTGATCTTTAGTTCACTGGTAGCCACGGAAGTGCTCCTACATATCTAATGATTTTATGTGATTAGTTATTATTTTATTATCTTTCTTACCAAAAAGCCCAGAAATAACAGAAACTAAATCATGTATATAGGATAGTCTATTTGACGAGGACATGTATGTAGCTGAAGCGACATACGCTCTAAATTTGTCTATAGGCATATCTAGTACGTCTGCCTCACGGAATCCACAAGACACAAGTACCAGTATCTCGTCTATTAAGAAGCTCGCTTTTTCCGAATACTTCTTTTCTTTTTTGATACCTTTGAAGTGGGAGATGTCTGGGTCTGTGGAGGTACTAACATTGGAACTATCTTTAATAAAAAAAAAGCCTTATTTAAGTCCCATTCTGCCATAAGAATATCCATAGCATCTTCTACCTCTAAATCAAGGAATTGGTCTTCTGTCAGTGAGCATAATGCACTAGCAACTGGGTATATCTTATCCATACCGTTTATTACCAAGTCCATTAAGACTGCTGTATTGTTAAGGTCTGCATTGACTTTATCAGATGGTGTATCCATCCCTATTTCAGCCATTACGAACTTTATGAAATGTAGTACTTGACCTATCTGACGAACTTTACATTTGTAGATAGTAACGGTATCACCTGTAGATAGTGTGATAACGGGTTGTTCCTCATTGAGAATGTCAGAGACCTCTTTAGTCTCTTTTGTATAATTACTCATTTTACACCTTTCACCAAAAACTGAACTTGTGTTCAAAAACGCACCCCATATTACTGAGGTGCTAACCCTGTCGGGGGGATTACTTAGATACTTCAACCTGCTCGAAGAACTTAGAATCGCCAGACTGCTTGCTGTCATACAGAAGAGACCCTGTTAATTCCATCTGAGCCAGCTCTTCGTTGATGAGCTGATAGCCAGTAAGAGGATCAAGCTGTACACGGAACATATTGATAAGTACGTCTTTAGTACCGTCAATAGTATTCAAGCCCTCGAAACGTACATAACGCTCCATAGAGTTCTCTGTGAAAGCCACAACGCCTTTAGTTGCTGCTGAGTCATAATCAATGAACATTGTCTGACCACCGATGATCGCACCACCATCAATAGGGGTGATCATGCCGTACTTTTCATCTATCGTGTAGTCAACCCCGATAACATAAGTAGTAATGGGTGTAGAGGCATCGCCTACACTTACATTAGACACGTTTACTGCCCCAATAGGTACAGACATGCCCATCGCCAAGTCAAGAGGTGCAGTAATTTGTACTTCTTTAGCTACCTCTGCTGCAATCTCCACAGTATGACCCCAGAAACCTAGTGCCAAGTTATCAAGAGAGATGTTTTCCACGAGCATACGGAAAGTACCCTTCTTCTCTTGTACGATTGACAAGTCGATAGCACGATTGCCTGATTCAGACTCTTTGTGCTCGAACTTAGTCACTTCAATAGAAATCTCAAGCTCTGGTACGTTACCCACAGCAAGAAAACCTAGAGGTGCACCAGAGGCTGTATCACGTTCTGAAACGTAGACACTACCTTGGCCTGAATAATAGTTATTAGCCATTTTTATATCTCCAAAATGTTATGTTCCGAAATTACCTGTTATGGGTAGTCGTACAGACCATGTTTGCCCATAGAAGATAACGCCATCTATTTGAGAGGGTAACGGACTTTCACCATTGAAGACCCAACCTCTGTGATTTACACCCTTAAAGCCTAGCACAGCATCACTTACCGCATTTAATAAGTTCACTGCATCTACCTTAGTATCATCAATACCTGCTGCTGTACCGTACCGCAGAGCTACCATAATGCTAAAGTTTACAACCATCATCGTTACAGTCTTAGACACCTTACCAATACCTTGCCCAGTTTGACTGACTGGCGATCTACCTTCGTATGTGACACCCACTAAAGGTAGTGTCTCGTACTTTATAACCTGTGTTAGATCACTAAGATCAAACGCAGAAAACCCTTTATCTGTAAACTCTGGAACAGACTGTACTAGGGATAGTAGCTCATCTGTTAGTTCTTGTGTGGATATGTTAGCCATAATCTACCCAAAGTTAGCTATGAATCTATTAAAAGTAGCAGTCATCAGTACTTCCACTTCTGCTGCATCTCTTCGTGTTACCCCAAGAAAGGCTCTAGCAGGCATCTTAGATGTACCCTCTTGGTGATACCCACCATACTCGTCCGTGTAATAATTTTTGACAGTACCATTCTTGAATATCTGTCTATTAACTACACGCCTTACGCCTATATCTGCTACACCTACATTAACACTGGTTGCCGTTTTAAGGGTATCTCGTGCTATGTATATAGCCTTACGTAGCTTATCTTTATCTACTAGCTTTTGTGCTCTATTCTTATTCTTTTTACGCTTTGTGCTATCTGATAGCCCTGCCCAAAAACTCCCTGTAACGGGGCTTCTCTGGGCATTACGGTTAGTACCCGTAGGTGCAAACCTGTCCTGTGTCTGACGCAAGATCATCTTAGTGATCTTGTTTTTATCTAATACTGTACCCAATGCATCTATAGATGTCTCTAACATCCTATTTAATCGTTGCTGACCAGTCATCCTGGTAGTGAACGTAAATAACTTATCAGCCACTACAGTGCCTCATAGTCAGATGTATCTACAAACATGCAATTCATACGTGGTCGTAAGTATTGCTGAATCATCACATATACAAGCCGTCTATACTCTGGCGAGATATCTAAGATATCTTGCTTACCGTGTGCAGCCACTTGAGTGTGCATTATGTATACAGCAGCAGTAATAGCTGCCTCTGTGAGCCAAGAAGGTATACGGTCATCCGTCTCACCTTCAAAACCTGACACATACTTCACCATTAGGGCTTTACGTCCACTACTAGGTATAGAATCAAGACTGATAATCCCATATATAGGATCAACAGAATAACTGTCCTTAGCAATATCAGTGTACGATCCGTCATCTTGCTTATACCCTATAGTAAGGATCTCGTCTTTGGCTACCAGCATCCGTGATAAATACAAGTTTGCACTTGAGTTCACCGCAGATGTGCCAGGGCTATAGTAGTCAGTGACTTCAGTAAGTTCTAACACCGTCTCAAGCATACTAGCCAGCAACACTGTAGCAGCCTCTAACGCAGCCTCAGAAGAGGTAACTGCACCAGACAGCCCAGGGTTTATGGATACACGCTCTAACACTGCCTGTACTGTAGCGAGCTTCACGCTTAACCCCCACTCTCAACTCGTTTGTTAGATGCTGGTCTGCTTAATTTGTACCAATACAGTACAAGTTGACCAGCGAAGTTAGGTGCGTCAATACCAGCATCATCTGTGCCTCGTCCATTGGTAAGATAGCTCTCACCCCCTGCTACGGATAACACAGCAGAATTAGTGGTCAGTGGGTAGTTATTACCTACGTCCCCTTCTTCCATAGCGTCAATGCGTATCTCTCCAGAAGATACCTTCGTAGCTGTAACGAAGTTATCTCCATCTATACTGCCATTGTATGCATTAATAAGGTCAACAATGATATCTGTAATCTCATCATCAGTCGCACCTGGTTGTGGTACGGGTGCTACCTTATAGCCTGGTGGGTATGTATCGCTGAATATATAAAATGCATCAGCTACCTGAAATCCGTCACCCTCTAGCACTACCAGCTCAGCAGTAGGTGCTACGTAGATACTACCGTAGGCCCGTCTAGTTAGTATAGATACCTCACTGGTTCTATCTATTGGCTTACCTGCATCGTACTCTATGGCGGCAATGATAGTATCAGAGGGATGAATAGGGATGCCAGTGTATACATCTAGTGGGGTGATATCCCCAGCTTTACCTGCTTTACCTGCTTTACCTGCTTTAGCAATGAAGGCGTTGTCTATCACGTCAATGCGTAGCCCTTGCAGTTCTGAGATACCTGTAGCGTTACTGTCACCGCCTACTCCAGGTTTCTGTATGTTACTAAATGCCATGTCTTTATCTCCTAAAATTAGTGCCTAAATACACGGCACACTTAATTACATATTAAGCAGATTTACGTGCTCGTGTTGATTTCTTACGTGTAGCTTTAGGTCTAGGCTTAGCCACCTCAGTTTCTACTGGCTCATCCACTACATCTGGATCTACCATTGCTTCATGCTTAACAGGCTCTGCCACCTTAGTAGTGTCAGACACCAGCTCAAACATAGGATGGAAGTTGTTTAACGCATCAACACGCTTAGCGTTCAATAGCGTAGTAACTAACGACTCATCAGTAATATTGTCGGTCAACCCACCTTGTAGAATAACAATAGGGCTTGCCTTCTTGTTCATATAGCGTTGTGCACCAACTAATTTTAATACTGCCATTTTTATTTCTCCTAATTTAACACCTAAAATAAGCAACCCCACAACAGGGTCACTTATTGCACCTATATAACTAAAAACCGTAAAGCCTATGGTACTACAGTACCAAGGTTTGTGGTCTTAACTACTGCTTCTTCCAGATCATACAGACTGTCGATACGCATAGTAAGGACAATGATGATCTCACGAGCACGAATGTCTTTATCAGTCTCGATAGAAATATCACGCTGAACACCAAAAATGATGTTGTTAGGGAAGGTGAAGATAGAGTTAGCCGCTGGCATGTATGGTGCTGCATCGATCTGCAAGCCATAAGCCATAAGGTTGTTCTCAGTAGTCAAAGAGCTATCACCATAACCAGTAGCACGCTTAGCAACATTACCACGGTAGCGGATAGTTGATGGCGTACCAGTGTAGTAACGTAAATCATTCATGTTACGCAAATACTGCTCAGGCATAGTAAGTAAATTACCTTCTACAGTATCAGGTATCAACGATACCGTCTCGCCAGAAGCGAAATCGCCAGCCGCATCATAAATATTAGATGTTGCTTGCTTCAGTAAACCATCAAACGTAGCCATGTATGGGTCGCCTGATGCGGTGTCTCCATTAATGAGTAGGTCTTCCAGGTCACGAGCTACCTGACGTGCCATTTCTGACATGATGTGGTCTTCAAAACCTGCACCTTCAATATTATCTTCCAGAACTTCATAAGGAATATGAATTTCAGCCATAACTTCTTTAGTAGTTAAGGTGATCTGAGATGTGACAACTTTAGAACGGTCAGCTGCCGCTAACCAGCGGTTATTAGAGCCGTCATCTTGTGCGTAAGGTGAAGTACCTTGAGGTGCTGCTTTCATCACACGCTGATCGAAGCCCATGCGATTAATCTTACGTTGTGGAGCTGACATATTAATCCAGCGAGCTTGGCTCAGGATAGTTGGCTCTTTTTTAATTAAATCAAGGAAGCGTTTTTCCTGTTCAGGATCGAGCTTACCACCGTTTGCTTCCAAATCACCGATACCGATATCGGCACGTTTGGACAGTACTGCATTTGATACACCCATGATGTATTCCTTCTATAAAATGTTAATAATAAAACGTGTATGAATGAGGGAGGTGCTAAACATTAGCCACCAAATAATGCACCCTTGAATACACTACCAGTTTCATCACCACGAGTAGTGTTATCATCATAACGTACTGTGGATGTATCACCCAGTTCTTCTACCTTGTTAGCCAAAGCATCAATAGTGGCTGTAAGTTTAGTGATAGCATCATCACCACGCTTAGCTGCATCACCATCGCTATCAGCGTCTTCTTCATCACCTTTAGCTTCAGGTTCTTTAGCTTCAGGTTCTTTGTCATCGCTACGTTGTGCAGCAAGTGCAGACTCAACAGCTTTAGCAACGATATCTTCTACATCAGAGCGTTTTACCATCTCTTCTTTATCAGACTCATCTTCCTTAGCTTCTGGTTCAGCATCATCACGCTTAGCTTCTACTTCAGGCTTAACGTCATCATCTTTTTTAGTAGTATCTGCAACAGCATCATCAGAGCGTTTAGCTTCTGTCTCAGTGTCAGCAGTCACTTCTTTCTTTTTTTCAATAGTCATATTTTTGTCCTCTTTACGGCTATCTTTTGAAATGTCAGAAGCCATGGAGCTGACTACTGATCTGGGGAGGCTGTTCATCAATTCTGTCATATAATAACTGTACTGACTAAGAGCGTTATTCATAAGATCAACTCGTGAACTCAAGTTCAATCCAGAATATAGTGTGACTTCACGGAGAATGTCACTTAATTTGTAATTGGCATCATAAGCAGCATCTGTGTACATCTCATCTGCTAATGCTGCGTAGAAATCTAACTGACCATAGCCATAGTTGCCATAGCACTCTTCTACTACACCACGTTGTATGCTCTCTGGTAAATCGTTACGCTCTGTTCTGTAGATACGAGCAGTTATACCATCAGCGAGCTTAACACGGTCTGTTCGTTTGGCTTCTTCCTGCTTCTTGTAGGATACAGAGAATGTCTCATCGTCAATGCGCTCAAAGTTCTCATCTGTTACACATACGTTGATGCCTTCCAGATAATCTTTAACAAACGCCTCATCGTGACCCTCAAATTCGATGCAATCAAGAGTAGCACCTGCTATCTTAGAATCATCACATAATGAGGTAGTATTTGAGAAGGATGAAGTAGCTACGTAAGCCACTGCTTGCTTGTCTATACGGATAGCTACAGTATCTGGCATTTCTTTTTCAAACATATCCTCACGTACTAACCGCACATACCCTTCACCCATATCAATCTCATAATCTTCTTCAAGACCGAATTGATCCATTACTACCTTTGCGTCTTCTTCTGTAAAGTCAGTAGGTAATGCAATATATAACATGCCATCTTTCGAGTCGGTACGTCTTGTGCGTGTGGGTGTGAATGTCTTTTCTTTGGGGTCAGTTTTTGAAACGTCAGACCTGACGATTTTGAAGCCAGTGCGATTAGCAGGGGCCTTTACCATAGATAGGTATTTAGGTTGTGTCGCTACAGCAATTTGTGCAAGTTTCTTAGCCATAATTGTATTCCTTAGTTACTCTTGTTCAACGGATTCACCAGATAATATATTGTACCGATGTCTGTGAGACATCGCTATCTCAGTGGACGTGTGTACCAATATCTCATGCTCGTGACCATCTACTTTATTTGTGCCACCAGATATAACTCGCCCATCGTCATCTA
>Ga0164313_10000336_pt1 | contig 36381 bp, 40 predicted proteins | sample GuaBasSedimGuay4_FD_113735 | JGI IMG/M metagenome (GOLD analysis project Ga0164313, IMG submission 113735) | Subseafloor sediment microbial communities from Guaymas Basin, Gulf of California, Mexico - Guay4, Core 4569-4, 0-3 cm | ecosystem: Environmental > Aquatic > Marine > Hydrothermal vents...
CAGCATATTGTCCAAATATCAAGCCATGGGTTCCAGACAGACAGAATGGCAGATAGGGTCGGGTTCCTAATAGGTAAGAACGTGGTATCCACTCTTCAAATAATTGCTAAGAGGGACGCCCATCCCTTTCACATCGATCCCCAGAGCCTTTAGCTCATCGGTAACACCAAGCATGTTGGAACAGGATATACAGGCCTCCAGGATCACACCATCTTTGATCATGACCTTCACCTTTTCCTGAAGATCCTCATTTTCGGCCAGCAGCCTGGAGGATGAACCCCAGACAATTAGCACCACTTCATCAAACCATCCGTTTCGTTGGGCTGCATGTGTATACATCAGGCACGATTTTTCAGCCACATCAGGGTCACCTGACACCCATAATACAGCCAGCTTCTCTTTTTTAGTCTCCATATCCTGTGCTTTAACTTCCAATGGAAGAATCATCAGCATACAAGTTAAGACAAAGAGATGAATGGAAATAAGTTCTAGTCTAAGCATATATCAATCTTTGGTTTCTAATCTGGAGAGTATTCATATGGCAGCCAGTCAGCGATCCGCGCCATCGACATATAACCGTACCACACGATGGCTTCTGGTTCGAAGAAGCCATCCCTGGCAAAATACACACTCGGGGCCCGAAAGGAAACAGTAGTCAGATGGTAATCGTAAGCGATTTCAAGGTTTCTGGGGTAGGTAAAATACTTATTCCCCTGAACATCTATATGCACAAAATCAGTATAGTCCAGTGGGACGATACCTTCCACCTCCTGCAATCTGAATCCTTCCCTTGAAAGCTTATTTAACCAGAGTGCGCTAAAAAAATGACTGCACGAACCCTTGTAAGTCTTTTTCCGCCTTCCAGCATACTCCTTTCTGCTTTGTCCTTCGGCAGCCAAATCCATGTTGAAAACGATGTTTCCGGAGAAGGAAGTTGTTTTATGCACTTTGTCAAATTCAAACTTATCCAGGTAGTAGGTAAGCTGGTAGCCCAGTGCATTGTTGAGGATCACCAGCGGCTCACGGGCAATAGCTTTAAGTGTGTCACGATTTGTGTGGTAATTGAATGTTACGACTTCCTCATTCATGATTATACATTCCTTGGCATTCCTGCTACGCCCTAAAAATTCATCCTTAAAAGTCTTCATGCAACGTTCTCTCTCTTTGGTCAAGGATTTGGACTCAATGGATACTTCTACGATCTCATATACGGCCTTTTTCAGGTTTACTTCATAATATTTCCCTGCTATTAAAGAACTCAAAGCTTTACTACGATAACCTACAGCGCTAATTTGAAGCGCCCGGTTGACCTGTGATGTCACATCCAATTCAAACTCACCATTGGCATTGGTGCTGGTTCCCAGAAAGGTCCCGTTAATGTATACAGACGCATAATCCACAGGCTTTTTCGTTTCATGGTCCAGAACCCTGCCACGAACTACCTGGCCGAAAATAAGAAAAGGAATAGTGGAGAGAAGCAATAGCAGAAGTAGTTTCTTCATATTCAAAACTACCATTTTCTCCCAAACAAATCAATCCTGGTTTTTCCTGACCAGGGGATAAACCACTATAGTATATAACCAGCAACCCATGCAGAAATTTAGTCCGCACTCCAGGAATGCAAACAGTACCAGTACACTACCGGAAATATATGCCAGTAAAGGAAAATGCAGCAGTGCCCCAAGTGTGGTGATCGTTGTAATAATAAAACCAATCCTTGCAGCAAACATTTTTGGAGCTTTATCAATTAAAACCGCTTTAGTACCTATAAGCTTAACAAACAGGTGAGCCAGGTAGCTCAAAGGACTGTAGCTTAGTTTAGTAAATGCTCTGATAAAAAAGTCAACCACCAGCAGGGCAGGAAAGAGTGCAATTCCTGTTACAAAATATGCACCCATCATAAAAACCACACCCAGGGCAGTAACCCTGACCCGATTTTCATCCACGCGCTCCGGGGATACCGGACATATAAGTTGTGTAACTAATTTCATGTCCTCATTTTTTTATTGCTATTGTACATCATTAGACGATGGAGTGCAACAATCCTTACACTTTCAAAAAACGCACAAAAATAATAAGGATTACATCCGCAAACCTCGCTCTGCTTGATTTAGGATTATTTTAACAAATTCCTGTATATTCACCGGATGCGAGAGCTGCTCAAAACCTATGATACTTTCATAGACCTTTCATTGATCCGTATCGATCCTGGAGCTTTGCTCCGTCTGCTTGGTGAGCAAGAGGGGATGATTGATGTACATACGACTGGACTTGTGGAAAAATATATCACCGAATGCCTGCGGATCAGCTCCCCTGCAGGAGCTTTTGTACTTACAGAAGCACTTGAATCCTCATCCGTCGAGGAGTTAGCCATCCCGGGGCTAGTCTTTGATTCAGGCAAGATTATTCATAAGATGTTGCGGCATTCTGAAAAATATGCTCTGTTCGTGGTTACTGCCGGCTCCGAAGCGGCTTACCTGGCCAGATCTCTGATCGCGGAGGGAAACTACCTGGATGGGTATATAGTTGATCTGTTGGCTTCGGCCCTGGTTGACTCAGCAGCAGACCAGATACAGGAGCAGGTCCGGAACCTGGCGAAAGAACTTGGATTGCATATTACCAACCGTTATAGTCCTGGTTATTGTTCATGGAACGTGGAGGAACAACAAAAACTATTTAGCCTGTTTCCAAAGGGCACTTGCGGCATCTCCCTTTCAGAATCATCCCTGATGAGCCCTGTAAAATCCCTTAGCGGGATCATAGGCATTGGGGCTGAAGTAAAATACAGGGAATATACCTGTGAGATCTGTCCCATGCTTAACTGCCAGTTCCGGAAAGTCGGTAATCAGTAGAATTCTGCGATAAGCTCCTGTTCGAACAGGCTGTCAAAATGTGGGTTCAACTCGAATTGCACAGGGGCCTGTTCCTCTTTAAGCCAAACTTCAAGTTTAGCTAATAATTCGGCTGTTTTAATGGTGTTTATAGAAGCCAGATTCTTTCTTTCCCCCGGGTCCGAATTGAGATCATAGAGCTCTATTCCACCATCTTCATAATAATAATGGAGCTTCCAATTCCCTTCAATAATCACCGACCCGGGTCTGGTTCGAAACAGGGGATCTCTTCCATCGTCGGATCCCTTCTTATAGGCCTGAAGGTATACTGGAAAATGAAAAAAAATCGGGCGTTCAGTCAAGGCGTCTTCCCCGCCTAGTATAGGCCAGAGAGAAAGTCCATCGAGATTCGCCGGAGACTCCTGTCCAGTGATTTGCAAAAGCGTAGGATAAAAATCAAGGTTGATGACTGGTTCTATCGAAACAGATTCATTTTCAATTAGTCCTGGCCATCTGAAAATCAGTGGAACTCTTAATCCTCCTTCATAGTAAGATCCTTTGCCTGCCCGAAGGGGATCCTGGCAGGATATTTCCCTGATCCCTCCATTATCCGAGGTAAAAATGACCAGGGTATTTTCAGAAAGTTCCAGGACATCCAGTTCCTCCATCAACCTGCCTATGCAGCTATCCAGGTTTTCCACCATCCCGGCATAGCTAGCATTATCCTGACAGGCTACAGCTCCTTTTTTTTCATATTTCTGTTCAAGACCTGCTTTGGCCTGTATGGGAGTGTGAACAGCGTAGTAGGGTAAATAAAGAAAAAAGGGATGCCGGTGATGGTTCCGCATAAAAGCAATGGCCTCTTCCGTCAGGCGATCCGTCAGATACTCGCCTTCGGGCGCACTAAGGCTGGGTTGAATGTAGGGCGCAAAATAACTCTTAGGATGACCCCAGATGCTTCCACCTACATTATAATCCATGCCCTGGGAACAAGGGTCATTTCCCAGGTGCCACTTCCCGATGTTAACAGTGGTGTAACCTGCTTGTTTCAGGGCTTCGGCAAGTGTGAAAAATCGATTATCGAGAGTATCTGTATTTGTTGCCGGAATCAGTCTGCGGGTCCGGGGATCACCTCTTTCAGACGAAGCCACTGTATAAATGCCATGGGCTGTGGTATACATCCCAGTCATCAGGCAAGCACGGCTGGGAGCACAATTGGCTGCCGCAGCATATGCCTGCAGAAAGACCATCCCTTCGCCGGCAAGTAGATCCAAATTGGGGGTTTCATAATAAGATGATCCCATGAACCCAAGGTCCTTCCAGCCCAGATCATCCGCAACGATCAGCACAATATTAGGAAGTCCGGAGTCCCTTTTCCCACAGGAGCTAAGAGCTATTAACAGAGCAATAAATGCCAGGAAGATCTGTTTTTTCATTACTTCCCCGAATTTGCTAAGCTTCCGAAATTAAATTTTGCTGAAGGCTCCCGCTCGTCTTCCATCATCCGGGCGAAAGTCTCTACCAGGTCCGGATGTGCTTCAGCCACATTATACTCCTCAAAGGGATCGCTCTCCAGGTTGTAAAGTTCCAGGGGTCCATTGGGATCCTTCCCCACATTCAGTCTGACAGCCTTCCACTCATCTTTCAGAAGAGCTTGCTTTCCTCCCCTCTCATGAAATTCCCAGTACAAAAAATCATGTTTCGGCTGCTCCCTGCCAAGCAACTCTGGAAGAAAAGAAATTCCATCTGTCTGCTCCGATTCAAAACCGGTCAGATCGCCCAGTGTGGGAAACAGATCCCAGAAGGCAGATGGATGATCAGACACTCCCCCCTCCTGTATGGTACCTGGCCATGTCACTATAAAAGGAACCCTGATCCCACCTTCATAGAGGTCCCTTTTAAAACCCCGTAATCCGCCATTGCTATTAAAAAACCGAGGATCGGCTCCTCCTTCCATATGGGGTCCGTTATCACTGGTAAACATAATGATGGTATTCTCAGATAAGCCCAAATCCTCAAGCTCTTTTACAATTTCACCCACGTAACGATCGATGCGATGGACCATGGCAGCAAAAGTGGCATGTGGATTCTCCTGGCTGCAATACATGGAAATTATCATATCAGGGCCGTAATCAGCGCCTGGTCTTCCCTCATAGGGTGTTTCCGGAAATTTTCCCAGGTACTGCTGGTAAATATCATCATTCGGTACGATCAGTTCAGCATGGGGGATCACAATGGGAACAAAGGCAAAGAAGCTGGTGTCGCGATGCTCCCTGATGAAGTCGATGGTCTTCTGCTGAATCATATCCGGTGCATAGCTTACCGCACTGCCCCAATCGTTACCCTCCAGGTATACCTTTTCTTCATTCTCCCAGAGATATTCAGGATAGTAGCGATGCGCGTAGCGCTGACAGTTATAACCAAAAAACCTGTCAAAACCCTGCTTTACAGGATCTCCCTCCGAACCAGGAAAACCCAGGCCCCATTTTCCAAATGCACCCGTTACATATCCAACTTCTTTCAGTCGTTCCGCCAGGGTCTCTGCTGAAGCGGATAAAGGCCATTGTCCCTCTGGTTTCACCTCCTGATTTCCACGGATTGGTGTGTGTCCTGTGTGCAGTCCGGTCATCAATACAGAACGCGATGGGGCGCAAACAGTGCTGCCCGAATAGTGTCTGGTAAACCGGATGCCATCCATGGCCAGCTGATCCAGATGAGGTGTGCTAAACCTTTCCTGACCGTAACAACTCAGATCGCCATATCCCAGGTCGTCAGCCAGGATATAAATAATATTGGGGGGCGTTTTTTCAATTTCTGTCGCAGCCTCTTTGGGAGTACAAGCACTAATAGTCAGGCCGAAAATCAAAATAATCAGTGAAATGCTATTTTTCATCGTGAAAGGGCATATTGGTTGAACACACAATGTACATATTTTGAACCTAAGCTCTAATGGATTGTTTACATTTGCGAACATGAAAAAGGTCTCATTTAAAACATTGGGCTGCCGCCTTAACCAGTATGAAACCGATGCTCTGGTCACACGCTTTCACCAGGCGGGATACCAAATAGTGGACTTCGCTACTCAGGCCGATATCGCCGTGATCAATACCTGCACAGTAACCAATCAGAGTGATCAGAAATCACGAAATACCATCAATCATGCTGCCAGGAAAAACCCTGCAGGCCTGGTGGTGGTGACCGGCTGTATGGCCAATAATTACAAGGAGCAACTGGAAGCCAATGAGAAGATCACTTACGTGGTGGACAATGAGCGCAAGAGCCAGATTGTATCGCTGGTGGATGCCCACTTTAAAGGAGAAGTGGTCCATCCCGACAGCCTGGCCGGAGATATTTTTGGATTTGAAACAGTCGATCAAAGCTTGCATACCCGCACCTCCATCAAGGTACAGGATGGATGTGATAATTTTTGCACCTACTGCATTGTACCCTCGGTAAGAGGCCGGGCGGTGAGTCGTCCCCTGGACGAGATCCTGGAGAATATCAGACGGGTGGTCGATAATGGATTCAAGGAGATCGTAATAACCGGGGTAAATATCGGACGCTACGATTTTGGGAAATACAAATTAGAAAGTGCCATTGAAAAGATGCTTGAGTTGCCTGGCGATTTTCGTATCCGGATCTCTTCCATGGAACCGGATGGCTTTGGTCCTGATTTCCACAAGATATTCCGGCATCCCAAAATGGCTCCACACCTTCATCTCTGTATTCAGAGTGGTTCCGATTCCATTCTAAAGAAAATGCGAAGAATGTACTCCACCCGGTCTTTTATGGATATCGTGGAGACTTTCCGCAAAGAGATGCCTGACTTTAATTTCACAACGGATGTCATTGTGGGCTTCCCAGGCGAATCGGAAGATGATTTTGCTGAAACTACCAGGGTAGTCAAAGAGGCCCGATTCAGCCATATTCACACCTTCAGATACTCAAGGAGAAAAGGTACTCGGGCGGATCACCTGGAAGAGCAGATTGAGGAGCGGATCAAAGCTGAAAGAAGTGAGATTATCCGGCTAATATCTGAGGAAAACAGGCTGGACTACATGTCTTCGATGGTCGGAAAAACAGAGCGTGTACTGATCGAAAAAGTGAACAGCAAGGGAATGGCTCAGGGCTATGGCGAACACTATTTACCTATACAGTTTTCCGCTCCACTTCGCACAAAAAACATTTTCCAGGATGTGGTACTTGAAAAGGTAAATCCAGCTGATCCTCCTTTAATAATTGCCAGGATCTAAAGCTTTTTTCCGAAGTAGAGGTGATCGGCCAGCTGCTCATCTATTCTGGCAATTTCAGGCATCCTGCCCCACTCTTCAAAGCCATATTTAAGCAGCAATGCAATGCTTGCTGGGTTTTTATTCAGTAGAATAGCGATGAGCACTGAAAAGCCAAAACCGGGTGCAATATTCAGAGCATGGTCCAGCAAGCTGCTTCCAACTCCCAGACCTCGCACCTTTTCATCCACATAATAACTTACCTCGGCCACATGAGCCAGAGCTTGCCGGTCTTCCCGATAGGGCCCAAGGGAGACCCACCCAACAACTCCCTTTTCATCAAAGGCCACAAAAACTGGAAAGTGATAGGGATCATGACTAAGAAACCAGAGCTCACGTTCCTTCATATCAACGGATTCCAGATGAGCCGTGCAGAATTGTTGCCGAACGGCTTGATTATAGATCTCATTAATAATAGGCAGATCCTCTTTTCTAGCTAAGCTGATCTTCATAATTCAAAGTTAAAAAACTGATACAAACCAAACTAAGTTTAAACCTTTTAACGTGTTCATTGTCTAAATGCTATCTTTGCGCGAATTTTTGACTTTTAATTGCAGATAATGAGAAAAATAGACAGAAGAATTGTCATCATAGTTAGTGTCATCTTCATCCTGGGACTGGCCTATGGATTAATGCGTTTTTTAATTGCACAGAAGGAGGAACCTCCTGTGCGCCGCTCCCTTGAATCACGTCGTTATGTAAGGGTGGAGCCTGTAAAATATAGCAGTATTTCTTCTTCCATAGCAGAAACAGGACGGCTCTCATCCATAGCCGAAATAGATATAGTAGCAGAAGCTTCAGGAAAAATTGAATCGGGGCAAGTATCTCTTAAGAAAGGTGCCAGTTTTTCAAAAGGGGATGTGCTATTTGTGGTTTATCCCGATGAGGCCATCCTTTCGCTTAAGGCCATGAAAAGCCAGTACCAGAACACACTGGCAAATATTATACCCGATCTGGTCATTGATTTTCCAGAAGCGGAAGAAGGATTCGGTCAGTTTTTCTCCTCCATTAATGTGGATAAACCTTTACCTCCCATGCCGGAAATCGAAGATAATACATTAAAGATCTTCCTGGCCAGCAGAAATGTGATCAGTGAACATTACAGCATTCAGAGCGCTGAACTGCAGTTGAAAAGACGCACCGTCAGGGCCCCGTTCAACGGCACTTATAAAGATGTTTATATGGAGCTGGGGGCATATACCAATACCGGTGGTCGTGTGGCACGGGCCATTCAAACCGACCACCTGGAGCTTGAAGTTCCACTTCAGCGCAGCGATGCCGTCTGGGTCAACCAGGGCGATGCTGTTTCAGTAATCTCTGAAGATGGTAAGAAATCCTGGAAGGGACAGGTGCTTCGCAAGAGTCAGTTTATAGATGAGAACACCCAGAGGCAGACTATTTTTATCAGCATACCCAATAACCATAAGCAACCACTATTAGCCGGAGAGTACTTCGTGGCTCATTTCCCTCTCAGGCCCATTGAGGGCGTGATGGAAATCCCCAGGAACTCGGTATTCAATTCAAACGAAGTTTTTATTGCCCGGTCGGGCAGACTGGCAAAGGAGCAAATCAATATTGTAAAAGTCAATGAGAGTACCCTGATCTTTAACGGTCTGCCTGAAGGGGATTCCGTGGTGCTACAACAGCTGATTAATGTTTCTGAAGGAACCCTGATACAAACAGACAAAGATGCGCAACAAATGGGACCCGGCAGACCCGGTGGTCCTCCTCAGGGAGCCCCTGCCGGACAAGCTGCTAAGGGTGAAGACAAAAAAGAAGGATCTGAAAAGAAATCCAAACGTAAATAAGACCGGATATGAGGAAGATTATTGAGCGTTTTGTAGAATACCCGGTCTATGCCAACCTGCTCATCGCGGTGGTAATCCTGGCAGGCGGACTCAGTTTGTCCAATATGAAGAAGTCCTTCTTCCCGGAGACGGAGAGTCGCTTTCTCTCGATTTCAGTCTTTTACCCAGGAGCTTCGCCTGTGGAGATGGAAGAGGGTGTTACCTCCCGTATTGAAGAGGCAGTTCGGGGCCTGATCGGGATCAAGGAGATCACCTCCACATCGATGGAAAATATGGCTTCAGTGTCCATTGAAACCACTGGAGAATACCCCATTAACGAAGTACTTCAGGAGGTAAAAAATGCGGTGGATGGTATCTCTTCTCTGCCCTCAGCTGCTGAGCGACCCATTGTATCCAAGCGTCGTTCACGCGCAGGAGCCACCAGTCTTGAGCTGGTTCCGGTGGATGGTCATCAGATGGATCTGATGACCCTGAAGGAGCATGCCCAGCGTATCGAAGAGGATTTTTTCAGCTCCGGGGTGATGAGTCAAATCTCCCTTTCCGGATATCCCCAACCTGAAATATCGGTGGAGATTAAAGAGGAAGAGTTGTTGAGATACAATATCACTTTCTCAGAGATCGTCAGGGCCATCCAGAACAACAACCGGGACGTTTCTGGTGGTGAAATAAAATCTGAAGAGGAGGAGTTCCTGATCCGCTTGCGTTCCAGGAGTGCCGATCCCAATAAGATTGGAAGTATAACACTCAGAGGACAGACTGACGGAGGTTTTATCCTGATCCGGGATGTGGCCGATGTGAAACTGAAATTTGCTGATTCTCCCAACAAGCAATGGACCAATGGAAAACCCTCTGTTTCGATCAACGTCCAGAAATTGCCGGAGGAGGACCTGGACGCAATTAGCGAATACGTCAACATCTACATTGAAGAATTTAACAACAGGAACCTGGGGGTTGAACTCATTGTTTCAAGGAACTTCCTGGATATCCTCCAGAGCCGCCTGAGTTTGCTTACCAGAAACGGACTGCTCGGTTTGCTACTGGTGGTTATTGCCCTTTCGATGTTCCTCAGTTTTCGCTTGTCTCTCTGGGTCTCTTTCGGGATTCCTTTCAGCTTCCTGGCCATGTTTATTGCTGCCAGTTTTATGGGGGTAACCATCAACCTGCAGTCGCTCTTTGGGATGATCCTGGTGATTGGAATCCTGGTGGATGATGGCATTGTAATTGCCGAAAATATTTATCTCCATTTTGAACGGGGCAAGACCCCCATGCATGCAGCTGTGGATGGGACCATGGAGGTGGCACCGGCGGTACTGACCTCTGTAGCCACCACCATCGTAGCTTTCGCTCCCCTCCTGTTTCTTCGGGGAACAAGGATGGAAATGATGTGGGATGTGGCCATTGTAGTGATCGCAGTGCTCTTCTTCTCCCTTTTTGAAGCCTTCCTGGTGCTTCCTGCCCACCTGGGGAATGAGAAGACATTAAGCCGGAAGACCCTGCAAGCAAAAAACAAGGGGATTAGGAAATACTTTGAAGGTTTTATTATATGGCTTCGCGACCGCGTTTACCAGCATTTCCTGAATTGGTTGGTTAAATGGAGGTACATTGCTGCCAGCTTTCCCGTTGCCCTGGTGCTTATAACCATGGGGCTTTTTATGGGAGGACATATCCGCAATACTTTCTTCCCCATGGTAGACTTTGACCAGTTTACCCTGAATGTGGCTTTTACGCCGGGTGACGGGGAGAAACAAACCCTGGAGTTCCTGGACAAATTTGAGACAGCCATCTGGGAAGTCAATGATGAAATCAATGAGGAGTTGGGGCTGGATCATGATATTATTGAACGAACCAGCAAGAGGCTGGGGAGTGCCTTTAGCGGACAGGAGCGAGGGGCCCATGCAGGAAGTATCAGTGTATACCCGGTCGACCTGGAAGGATATGACATTTCGGGCAGGGACATCTCTACCCGGGTGAATATGAAAATTGGCAAGGTGCCTGAGGCCAGTAAGTTTACGGTAGGGGGTCGAAACAGGTGGGGATCACCTGTCTCCATCGGACTGATGTCAAAAAACCTCCAGGAGCTGGAGGAAGCCAAGGAGTATATGATTGCCCGCCTCAACGAAATGCCTCAGCTAAAAGATGTGAATGAAAACATTGCACTGGGAAAGCAGGAGATCCGGCTTGATTTGAAAGAACGTGCCTATTTCCTGGGTCTGGATGAGTCCACTGTGGCCAGTCAGGTAAGACAGGGATTTTACGGTGCGCAGGCACAGCGGCTACAGGTGGGGCGAGATGAACTCCGGGTATGGGTACGTTATCCCAAATCGGACCGTACCACCCTGGGACAGCTGGAGAATATGAAGATCAAAACAGCCCAGGGCACATATCCCCTTTCAGAGCTGGCTGACTACCATATGGAACGGGGCCCGGTGGCCATTAACCGTTTTAACGGATCGCGGGAGATAAGGGTGGAAGCAGAAACTGTTGATCCACTGGCCTCAGTTCCAGATATCCTGGAGCAGGTCGAGGCAGAGATCATCCCGGAACTGAATGCACAGTTTGCCGGAATCCGGGTTGTCTACCAGGGACAGCAAAAATATAGCCAGGAAGCTATGGGAAAGGCAGGTAGTTCCTATATGATCGCATTCGCTGTAATTCTTATGTTGCTGGTACTGCATTTCAGGAGTGTTCCCAAGGCACTTATTGTTATCATGATGATTCCCATTTCACTGCTTGGTGTGGCATGGGGACATGGCCTTCACGGTCAGCCCCTTTCCATGATGAGCTTGTGGGGGGCCGTTGCACTAACCGGGGTAATTATCAATGATGCCATTGTATACTATTCCAAGTATGACAGGCTGTTGATTGAAGGCTGGAAGGTTCCGGACGCGGTCAAAGAGGCAGGCAAAATAAGGTTGCGACCCATTATCCTCACCTCCATTACCACTAGCGTTGGACTCTTTCCCATGCTCTTTGAAAAGAGTGTACAGGCACAGTTTCTGATTCCCATGGCCATCAGCCTGGCGTACGGGGTGTTCCTGGGAACCATTTTTATCCTGATCTTTTTCCCGGTACTAATTATGCTTTTAAACGATGCTAAGGTTTATCTAAGCTACCTGTGGACGGGGGTGAAACCCACCCGTGAGGAGATTGAGACTGCAGTTATCCAGAATAACAGAAAGTTAAAGTTTGAGAAAAACCGAGGCAGAAGAGTAACAGCCATAGAAGAATAATCAGCTATGAAACCATTGAAAAAAACCATATATATACTTAGCATTCTGTTCATTGCGAACTTTGCAAAGGGACAGGATAACATCCTGACACTCTCTACTGCCCTGGAGCAGGCGCTGGAGAATAACTATGGCCTGATCATCTCGCGGGCCAGCCTGGATGTGGCAGAAATCAACAACAACTGGGGTACCGCAGGTCGCTACCCAACCATTGGTTTTGATGCCTCCGGTAACAACAGCTATGAGCTAAATAACAGCCTATACACCAACCGGCTAGCAGCTGGTGTGGGACTGAATTGGATTCTATTTGATGGATTCAGAGTTAAGTTTACCAAATCCCAACTGGAGACCCTGGAGGACCTAAGTTCGGGCCTGCTGGCCGTTCAGGTTATGTCGACCATCGAGGATATCATCCAGGTTTACTATGGTGTACTATTGCAACAAGAGCAGCTCGAAGTACTTGAAACGGTAATGCAGCTCTCTGAAGATCGCTACCAGTATGAAATGAAAAAGAAATCTCTGGGCGGATCGGTCACATATAATGTACTCCAGGCGAAGAATGTTTATCTGACCGACAAGACCAACTTTATGAACCAGGAAATGCTTGTACGGAATACCACCAGGAATCTCAATTTTATGATGGGAATAGAACCCTCCCAAACCTGGGAATTTTCCGAAGCCTTTGAAGCCGACACCTCGGAGTTTATCCTGGCCGACCTGCTTTCGAAAATGACAGCCGACAACCAGACCTTGAAAAATCAGTATACAAGTCTGCTTCTGAAGGAGAATGAGACCGCCTTGCAAAGATCGGCCTACTACCCTTCCATATCCGTGGGCGCTGGAATGGACTACGGAAACACACGGTCCTATTCTGGTGGTGCCCAAACCTTCAATAGTGAAACCGTGTTGCCTTACGGAAATGTGCGCCTCTCCTTCGATATCTATAGTGCAGGAGTCAGAAAAAGGGGTGTGGAGATTGCCAGGATCAACGAAGACGTGGCCAAAGTGGAGATCGACCAGATGGAACATGCTCTGACCAATGAACTTTTCAATCTCTTCGATTATCACACGGTAAGGCTGGAGCTTTTGAATGTGGCCAACGAAAACCTGGAAGCAGCCGAGCTGAACCTCTCCATTTCGGAGGATAAATACCGCTCCGGTGTGATTAATTCTTTTAACTACCGGGATATCCAATTGATATATCTGAATGTATCCTTTCAGCGGCTACAGGCAATTCACAACCTGATCAGCTCCAAGGCCAGTCTGACCCAGATCACCGGCGGATTCCTTAGTTACACTTCCGAATAAACAGTATGAATTGTGCGTAAGCGAACAGTGCTTGTCCGCTTGGGGTCACTTCATATTTTTTTTTAACCGCCGAATTTTTCCTATTCTGCTGATTATCTGCAGCTTAAAAATTATGGTAAGGCATTTGTGGACAGAATAGTGCCATATTCACTATAACTGAACAACATGCTTCGACATTTACTTACCATTGCCATCAGGAATATCCTGAAGCATTTCAACTATTCCATTTTAAATATCCTGGGTCTGGCCATCGGCATTTCCAGTTTCCTGTTCATCCTGATCTATGTCACCGATGAACTTAAATATGATCGCTTTCATGAGAACCATGAACAGATCTACCGTATGAATCGCTTGTATGACTCCAATGACATCAACGAAGATGCAGCAACCATGTCATTTCCTTTTGGTCCCGCCCTTGCCGCAGACTATCCCGACATGATCAAATCCATGGTCAGGTTCTTTGATTTCCAGGTATCGGAAATGCTATTTGAAAATTTGGAGGATAGCACCAATGTGCTAAAATTTAATGAAGAGTGGTTCTACCTGGCCGATTCAAATGTATTCCAGATGTTTACTTTTCCTCTTCTGGAAGGGGATCCGGCAACTGTTCTCAACCGGCCCAACACCATTGTTCTTTCGGAAAGTACCGCCAAAAAATATTTTGGAGATACTCCAGCCATTGGAAAATCCCTCCGGATGGAAGAACAAATCGTATTTGAGGTAAGCGGAATAATGAAAGACCTTCCGGAACAGTCCCACTTTAAAATCGATATGCTTGCTTCCCTTTCCAGCTTCAGAGCCTTGCAAAGGGGACAGTTTCCCCAAACCTGGATTTGGAATCCCTGCTGGACCTATGTGGAGCTTTATGATAATATCACGCAAGAACAACTGGAGGCACAGTTAGCTGATTTTCACCTGAGGCAGTATGCCGATTTCAAGGACCAGAAAATCACCCTCTATATGCAGCCCTTGACCGACATCCACTTACAGTCGCATCATGAATATGAGATGCATCCCAATGGAAAATTATCCTACATCCGGATTCTTTCCATTATTGGTATTTTTGTTTTGATCCTGGCCTGTATCAACTTTATGAACCTGGCCACGGCAAGTTCATCCGGACGCGGAAGGGAGATTGGTATGAAGAAAGTAGCGGGTGCCAGGAAGGTCCAGCTTCGGGCCCAGTTCCTGGGCGAATCTATGATTATTACCTTTCTGTCCCTGTTGCTGGCTGCCATCCTGGTGGAAGTACTGCTTCCTCTGTTTAATAACTTTACCGGGAAATCGATTGAAACGGGTATCATAATCCATCCGGAAAGTCTGGCCATAGGACTTCTGTTGCTACTGGTTGTGGGGCTTCTGTCTGGTTCCTACCCTGCCTTTTTTCTTTCGCGTTTGGATACCAGTCACCTGAAAGGAGCCCTCGCCACAGGGGCAGGAAAAGGCATGGCAAGAAAAATTCTTGTGGTGGTGCAATTCCTGATTTCTGTGGCTTTGATCATTGGTACCATCACTGCCTTTTCACAATTAAACTTCCTTAGAAAAGCCGATTTGGGATTTGATCGGGACCAGGTAATACTGATTCCTACCAAATTCAATACAGCTCTTCATTTTGACAGATTAGCCGAAGAGCTTAAAAAACATAACCAGGTGATATCAGTAACCGGAATGGAAGACATTCTCGGAGCCAACCACAACACCCGTTCTGTAGTTGTTGAAGGGATGTTCGATGATCAAGCCTTCTGGTATCCTGCTTTCCTGGTGCGTTACGATTTCATCGAAACCTTCAATATCCAGGTGGTGCAGGGAAGATCCTTTTCGCGCGATTTCCCGTCGGATACCTCGGAGGCCATCATGATCAACGAGAGCATGGTCAATCACCTGGGCTGGACCAACGAGGAAGCCATTGGCAAAGCGGTCCGGATGGACGGAAACGAAAGGGTGATCGGGGTGTTTAGTGATTTCAATGCCCTATCTCTCCATAAGCCTGCAGATAACTTCATCCTGGATATGCTGGAAAACCCCTTTGGAGCAGCTGCACTTACACGCTACATGGCCGTCAAGGTCAACACCGACAATTATACGGAAGTACTGGCATATATTCAGAATATCTGGGAGGAGGTCGCCCCCACCAGACCCTTCGAATACACCTTCCTGGATGAAGAACTCAATGCCCTCTATAAAGATGAGAGTAGCTTTTCCAAGCTTTCCATTATCCTGACCATCCTGGCTATTGTCATTGCCTGTCTTGGAATTATTGGCCTTACCTCTTTTATGGTGGAGAGAAAAACCAAGGAGATCAGTATAAGACGTGTTCACGGAGCTACCGTCGCCCATGTGAATACCCTGCTGTCCAGAGAATTTCTCTGGCTCATACTTATAGCTAATTTGATCTCCTGGCCCCTTGCCTATCTGGTCATCCTTAGGTGGCTTGAAAACTTCAGTAAGCACATTGATATGCAATGGTACCTCTTCCTGGTTTCAGGACTTGTAACTATTTTTATTACGGTCATGATTACCTCCATCCATGCCTATCGTGCCTCCAGTATGAACCCTGCCGACACTCTTAAATATGAGTAAAACTTGACATAGCTAATCCTGTATTGTAACTTTCATGTTCTGAATCTTTAAAATTCTGATCATGAAAAAACTAGGATTCATTTTTCTTCCTGTATGGGTAGCCTTTGCAGGAATAATGACTGCTTGCAACGATACATACAGCCCGGAAGTTGATATGATCCGGATAGAGGGAGTCTCCTGGGCCTGCAACGTAAGCACTTCCTATGCAATATTTGGATCTTCCTCGGAATCAGAGGAGCTGCTGGAAGTCACCCTGCCAGCCTCCGCAGGGGATCTGCTCTATATGATCAAGGATGATCTTCAGTTCTACTACAGGTACAATCAGGAAAATGGCACACTTCTTTCAGTCAGTTTCGATACCTTAAATGCGGTTTCGGTTTACCTGAACGGGAATCTGGAATATATGGAACTGTCAGGGCCCTCCTCTATGGAGGCCTTTAGTCAACTAAGCGATCCTGAATTTGAACAGCTCTCCACCATTTATATACAGGGGCCCGTTTCGGATGATCAACTTATGGTTCTGAAGAAACACGAAACAAGACTTTCGGGTAAAGGGCTTGTGGTAGAAGGAAGGGCTGGATCAGATAGTTTCCATGAAATCCTTTCTATCTGTCAGCCAACATTCCTGGTGATCGATGATTTAGGGGTCCTTCCGGATCCGGAAGATGGTAGTTGTGTATCTAAGCTGGAACTCCTCTGGGTAGACAGTAACATTCCTGCACTGACAAAACTTGCCAATTGCTGCAGTAATCTGGAATCATTGATCGTGGCAAGCTGGGAACCGAAACCAGGAGAGCTGCTTCCTCTGTCCGGATTAAAAAAGCTGCAAAGCATCACCATTGCAGAATCAGAACTAACCACCCTTGAATCCATTGAGTTCCCCAAATCGCTCCGTAAACTTCATCTGATCAGCTGCGATACCCTGTCTGATATCAGCGGGCTTGGCGATCTCCAAAATTTAAAACACTTAAGTCTGACCCAGTGTAGCAGGGTACAGGATGTAGATGTTTTACTGGAAATGGAACCTCTTTATTGGCTATCCTTACCTCCAAATATATCTCACCATAAATTCGGTAAGCTTACAGAACATTTCTCACAACTGAAAGTGGTGGAGTTAATTGGCTGTTCAGATATAAGAGACCTGTCTCCCCTGCAAGCACTGCCCGATTTAAACATCCTGGTACTTCAACTTGAGAAAGAACAGCTAAGCAAGCTTGATTCACTGGAGCAACTGAAGTTACTTATACTAACAAATGAGGTGTTCGAAGATAATCCGGAATGGATCAAAGAGTTAAGAGCATCACTTCCATGCACAACAATTGTGCCTGGAAGCGGTCTTTGCCTGGGATCGGGCTGGCTGCTGCTGTTGCTTCCCTTCATCCTGATTTTCCGACATTTTTCCCGTCGCAAAATTTAATACAATGCCGGAACTCAAGAATTCCAACACTTCCGCGCTTAGGCAACACCCCGGCCGAATCCGGACTGTATTACTCTCATTCGCAGGAATCCTCATTTTTGCAGGTTTCATCCACAAAACATTTCCGCTTTTACTACTTGCCTTCGGCGGGCTTGCCGGTACTGCAGCGGTAATTGGATACTCTATCAGGCACTTGACGCTCCGTGAGGCTTTTGGTATCAAATCCTTAAATCGAAAGGTCCTTCTTTACATTCTTCCTGCCATCGTACTGGGCCTTATCATGGGCATGCTTACCCGCGAACGCTTTGAACTGACTTTTCTGCCTGCGGGTTTTACCGGGATCGCTTTTGTGGCACCACTGATAGGTGCCACGGAAGAATTGGTATTCAGAGGATATTTTCAGGGACAGCTACGTCCAATTGGCTCAGGTTTCTCCATCATAACTGCCTCCGCTCTCCATACTTCTTACAAATTACTGGTAATCCTCAGCCTTGCCGCTCCTTTGCAATTCGATTTTTTCTTCTTAATCTTCTGGACCTTTGTTGTAGGGCTCCTGGTCGGAGCGCTTCGGGAGTTGGCGGATAGTACAGTTCCGCCGGTAATTGCACATGCAGTTTTTGATATAGTGTTGTATGGAGGTCTGGCCTCAGCGCCAGTATGGGTATGGAGTTAATTGAATTTGAAGTTATATTTATATCATGAGAAATATTTCACGCATTTTCCTGGGGCTTGCCCTTACAGGACTTTTAAGTTGCAGCCCGGAATCCGAACAAATCATCATGACCGTCCTTGGTCCCATCCCTGCTTCAGCTATGGGTATTACCCTGAGCCATGAACATATACTGGTGGACTTTATTGGAGCCGATAGCACTGCTTACCACCGATGGGAAAAACAGGAGGTAGTAAATAAGGTCATTCCCTACCTTGAAGAAATCCAGGAGTACCAGGTGTCAACATTAATGGAATGCACTCCTGCCTACCTGGGCAGGGATCCCTGGCTATTAAAAACACTTTCTAAAAATACGGGCATGCACCTTGTCACCAACACAGGCTATTACGGTGCACATGATAACCTGTTTATCCCGGCAAAATTCTATGAGCTTACAGAAGAAGAGCTGTCCCGTATCTGGGTGGATGAGTTTGAAAACGGGATCGAGGGGAGTGGTGTTAAACCAGGATTTATTAAGATTGCCGTGAATGGAGACGAATCACTTTCAAAGGAACATGTTAAGATTATTACCGCGGCAGCTCTTACACATCAACAAACCGGCCTGGTCATTGCATCTCACACCGGACCCGATGGCCCGGCATTTGAGCAGATCTCAGTACTTCAATCCCATGGTCTAAATCCATCTTGTTTTATCTGGGTACATGCCCAGCTGGGAAGTCTGGAGGGGAATATCAGAGCAGCTAAGATGGGTACGTGGATATCGCTGGACAACCTAAACCTCGATCAACAGCAGGGTAGCAAATACGATGTGGCATGGTATGCTGATCGCATCCAGGACTTAAAAGAAGCAGGTTTTCTGAACCGGGTACTGATATCTCATGATGCAGGATGGTATAAACCCGGAGAAGAGAATGGAGGGTCTTTCAGGGGATTTACCGGAATATTTACTGCCCTGGTCCCTGCACTAAGGGAGGTGGGGTTTTCTCAGGAGGACATTAATCTTTTACTAGAAATAAATCCTCGCAATGCATTCTCTATTAGAAATTAAAATTATTCCGGACACTCATCTTCCGTGAGTGAAACACAGTAGATTACACTCTCAATTTCGTCACTCAGGTTTACATTGTTGATGATGATATCATCGCTTACCTTCAAGATCACCGGGGCAAAGTTGATGATCCCGTTGATGCCATATCCCAACAGTTGATCACAGACCTTTTGTGCAGCCATATCAGGAACTGCAATAATGGCTGTACGCACTCCGAAACGATCAATGATCTCTTCCATTCGCTCCATGGTATAGACAGGTATTTCCGATCGGATCCGTTGTTTGGATGGATCAATATCAAAGGTGGCCACAATATTGATCTGACGCTGTATAAAATTGTCATAGTTAGCCAGTGAGGAACCGATATTCCCCCGTCCCACTATAATGATATTCTGGCTGCCCTTCTTGTAGAAAATATTTTCCATCTCACTGATCAGTTCATCTACACGATATCCTCCACGCTGGTTTCCTTTGATTTTATATTCCGAGAAATCCTTCCGTACCTGTTGGGCCGAAATTCCTGTCTCTTTACCAAGTGTATAGGAGTAAACCCTTTTTACACCCAGGGCCTGCAGTTGTAGCAGGCTTCCCCGGTATAACAGGATCCTTCTCAAACTCTTTCTAAGGGGGCATTTTGTATTTTTTTTCACAATAAAAATATTTCCTTTATTTTTTCATATACAAGTTGCGAAAAATATTCTAGTTTTCAAACCGCTGTATATATCTGTTTTATTGCTGTTTAAAATTGTTGCGTATATTTTCACAACACTTGTTTAACATGTAAAGCTTGACTGATGTTAGGTGTGGGTCTATTTTTATAGTTATATTTTTCACATCTAATGAATAGGATAGCTATCCCCAAGCATGAATGGGATGAGAGGCTTAGTCAACTCCTATCATCTCTTGACCTTTATGCACCGGTGGAGAATGATTTCTCGTGTGACTATGTCAAACTGGATACAGATACAATACCTGAAATCAGCTATAACAAACCTAAGCCGGTCACTCCCCTAAAAAACTTCTTCCTTCCTGTCAAAGAGAATGTGACAGACAGCACCAATGGATCTCCAGTGGTTCTCATCGGTGCTCCCAATTGTGATGTGATGGCACTGGCCTTCCTGGACCAGATATACCTGGACCAGGAATACGATGATCCATCCTATGGTGACCGCCGGGACCGGACCACCATCATTTCCTTCGACTGCCTTAGCATTCAGGAACACTGCCACTGCACCAGCTATGGCATTGAGCCCGTCGGGAATAAACTTGCTGATATCTCTGCCGCCCTGGTAGAGGAACAGGTGATCCTTAGCATTTTTACCGAAAAGGGTGAATCTTTTGTACAGAAGCTGGGAATAGTCGTAGCCAGTACCCCTGAAGAAAATCTTCTGGAGAAACTACAGACTCAACAAAAGGAGGTGAAAGAATTACTTGGCAAGCAGAATAATGCATTGCCAGGATATGAGAAGACAGGTGAGCTGGTAGAAGCTTCCGGGGATGAGCCATGGATTAAATATGCCTCAGACTGTGTTTCCTGTGGAGCCTGTAGTGCTATCTGTCCTACTTGCTCCTGTTTCCTATTAATCGACAGGCCTGGATTTGAGAAAATACGACAGCTGGATACCTGTCAATACCCTGGTTTTGAACGTGTGGCTGGTGGTGAAGATTCACTTGGCCATCTCAAGGACAGATTCAGAAACCGCTATATGTGTAAATATGTGTGGAAGCCCCTGAAATATGAGTTAAAAGCCTGTACTGGATGCGGTCGTTGTATAGAGGCCTGTATTGGCCAGATCAATAAGAACGAACTATTCATGGAGTTAGCAAATTAATGCCATGGGAAAGAATGGAAGTCTGTATAAGCCCCTGAAGTGTGAGCTGGTCAAGGTGATTGATGAATCACCCCTGATCAAAACATTTGTCCTGGTGCCCGAACAGGAGTTTTCATTTGCCACTGGCCAGTTTATTGAGGTCACCGTTGATGGCATGGGAGAAGCTCCTTTTACCCCTTCCTCCTCACCGCTTCAAAAAGATAAGCTTGAGGTAACTGTTATGAAAACCGGTTATGTAACCGATCACATGCATCGCATGAAACCAGGAGAGCTTATGGGGATCAGGGGGCCCTTTGGGAGAGGTTATCCCCTTGAAAAATTCTACGACAAAGAGGTGCTGATCCTGGGGGGTGGTTGTGGCTTTGCTCCCATACGGTCTCTGCTCTTCAATCTGATTGCCATCTCCGACAAACTTCGGAAAGTGACCCTGTGCTACGGATCAAAAACTCCTGAAGATTGTATCTATAAACCCTATATCCAGGAACTGCGTGACACGCCAAAGTTTGAAGTGCTTCGAAGTGTGGACCAGGCAAATGGGAACTGGAACGAGCGGGTGGGTGTGGTCACTGTCCTGCTGGATGATGTTAAGATGGATATTAAGAATTCCGTTGCAGTGGTCTGCGGCCCTCCCATTATGATGAAATTCGGAACCATGAAGCTACTGGAGATGGGCTATCCTGAGCATGATATTTTCCTTTCCATGGAGAAAAATATGTCATGCGGTCTTGGCAAATGCGGCCATTGCATGATGGGCAAGTACCTGGTATGTAAAGATGGTCCGGTCTTTACCTATGATGAAATCAAAGATCAACCTCATATCTGGAACTGACATGGCACAAAAGATACTGATCGATCTGGAAAAACTGAGAAGTCCAAACGGCACAAGTTGTGATGAATCACCGCCGGAAGGAATATGCGAACCTTCGGTGGGAAGCAATGGCTTGAAAAGTATACGCGAACTGGCCGTATTCCAATTTACCTGCAGAAAGTGTTCAGATGCACCCTGCATAGAAGTCTGTCCCGCCGATGCCCTGGAAAAGGATGACCAGGGGGTCATTACCCGGTCCACCAATCTTTGCATCTCCTGTAAATCCTGTGTGGTCATCTGTCCATTCGGTACCATGATGACCGATTTTTTCGAATATCACCGGAACAAAGAAAACTACTATGACCTGTCGAATGAAAAGGAGCTGGAGCTGTGGATCAGGGAAAGTCCCGAAGGAGCTGTAACCAGGGTCGATATGGAGGAAGATCCGGAACAGCATATTTACAAACTGAATGAACATATCCTGGTGCGGGAACGCATATGGCTTACTGATCAATTGTAAAAAATAATTTATGGGAACGAACCTGTTCTATTTTCTTGTATACCCCGGTTTCCTGTTTATGGCGGTGATCGGTGGACTGCTCTCCTGGTTTGACCGGAAGATTACAGCCGGGGTGCAGTTTCGCAAAGGGCCTCCTCTCTTGCAGCCCTTTTATGATTTTTTCAAGCTTCTGCTGGTAAAAGAGACCATCCTGCCTGCCAGGGGGGCCAAGGGGCTCTTCCTGGCAGCTCCCGTATTTGCGGTTTTTGGTGCAACCATGGCCGGAGTGTTTATCCTTCTGCCACTGTTAAATATTACCTCCGGATTTCATGGTGACCTGATCGTTATTTTCTACCTCTTAACCATACCATCTTTAAGCTATGTGATTGGAGCCCTCTCATCGGGAAATCCACTGGCTGCCGTGGGAGCATCCCGTGAGATGAAACTGATTCTGAGCTATGAACTCACCTTTCTTCTGGTCATGGTTGGGATCATCATCAAATCCGGACAGAGCATAGACCTCTATCAGATCATCCATGTACAACAAAGCGGAGTCCCATTCATAGGAAGTGTTTCCGGCGTATTGCTCTTTATAGTGGTCATTTTTTGCCTGCAGGCAAAACTGGCACTTGTCCCCTTTGATATGCCTGAAGCAGAAACCGAGATCTCCGATGGGATTTTCATCGAGTACTCCGGCACCCCTTATGCCATGATCAAGCTATCCAAATATATACTCTTCTTTATCCTTCCGGCCTTTGTAATGGCCATTCTGATGAATGGAACCTTACTGGAAGGGATAAATATTCTCTGGGCAGTGCTCAAGCTTGTTGCTGTGGTGCTTCTGCTCACCCTCATACGAAACACCAATCCAAGAGTAAAGATCAAGCAGGCCATGCGCTTCTTCTTTGTTTGGATGAACCTGCTGGTAATTATCGCTATTGTGCTGGCAATCTTAGGCTTATAAATATTTAGAACGTGGGATTTAAAAGCTACTGTTTCAAAAAATCATTGTGGTTGTTCCATTTCGGAGGAGCTTCCTGCAACAACTGTGATATTGAGATCCTGGATTGCCTCACCCCCAGGTATGATCTGGAAAGATTTGGAATGCTGCTGGTGGGAAGTATCCGGCATGCCGACGTACTGCTGGTCAATGGCTCCATCAATAAGAAGGATAAGCCGCGTCTGCTTGAAATCTATGAACAGGCTCCCAAGCCAGTACTTGTGGTGGCCATTGGTGCTTGTGGGTGTACGGGAGGTATTTTTGCAGAGGGATACACCTTTGCTGGTCCGGTGGACAAGATCATTCCGGTGGATGCATATATCCCGGGATGTCCCCCAAAACCCGAAGCTATCCTGGCAGGAATTGTAAAACTTCTCGGTAAAAACTAACAGATCATGGTCCTTGAAGAACTTAAAAAGACTTTTTCAACAGAGATCCTGGGATCAGAGACCAGGAATGAACAGCGGGTCACCCTCTACATCGATCCTGCCGCACTGGTTTCCATGTCTGAACACCTTTTCAAAGAACTTGGTTTCAGGTTTATCATCGCCTCGGCTCTCCATACCAGGAGAGGATTTGAGATCTATTATCATTTCAGTTACGACAGCACCGGAATGATCCTGAACCTGCATGTGATACTTGATCACGAAAAACCTGCCATTGAATCCCTTTCCAATATGTTTGAATCCACCAACTGGATCGAAAGAGAGATGCATGAACTCTTTGGAATTGACTTTCTGAATCATCCCAACCTGGAGCAGTTATTATCCGAAGGAAATTGGGCCACAGGGGAGTATCCCTACCGGAAAAAATTCAAATCAAAAGGGGAGGCACAAGCATGAGCAAACAGACATTGATACCAATTGGTCCTTACCACCCCTTACAGGAAGAACCAGAACTATTCAAACTGTACTGCGACGGCGAAATTGTTAAGGATGTAAAATGGGAGACGGGTTATAACCACCGTGGCATCGAGAAGCTGGCCGAGCAGAAAAGTTATGAAGAAGTCTTCTTCCTGGTGGAGAGGATCTGTGGGATCTGCTCCACCTCCCATCCTTTTGCATTTGCCAACAGCGTGGAAGAGATCGTGGGGGTGGAAATCACCAATCGTGCCAAGTACATCCGGTCCATTATTGGTGAGCTGGAACGCATCCACAGCCACCTGCTTTGGGTAGGGCTTGCAGGTCATTTCCTGGGATACAATACAGTTTTTATGTGGGCATGGAAATACCGCGAACCGGTCCTGGATCTCTTTGAGATGATAGCAGGCAACCGGAACAACTATGCCATGTTTAAGGTGGGAGGGGTGCGAAGGGACATCGAAAATCAAAAAATTCCGGCCATCCAAGAGATGCTGGACCTGGTAAAGAAAAAAACTGATTTGCTGGTGGGAGCCGTCATGGATGATCCTGTGATCCACGCCCGGACCAAGGGGGTTGGCATCCTGACAAAACAGGATATTCTTGACTTTGCAGCTGTAGGACCCACCGCCAGGGCATCGGGAGTGGATGTAGATGTGAGGCGCGACGACCCCTACGCAGCCTATCCGCTGGTAAACTGGAAAGTGATCACTGCTGAAGCCGGAGATGTTTTTGCCAAGGCACAGGTTCGGCTGCTGGAGATGTACGAGTCGATCTCTATTATTGAACAGTGCCTGGCAGGTTTGAAAAAAGAGAAGGAGGGAGAAGTGGATGTAAAGGTCAAACATATCCCCGAAGGGTATGGGACAGGGCGTGCCGAGGCTCCCCGCGGGGAGGTTTTTCATTTTGTGGTGTCCGATGGTTCCAACTCACCGGCAAGGCACAAGATAAGGGCCCCCAGTTACACCAACATTGCCACATTCAAAAAATCTTGTGTGGGACAAAGCATTTCCGATGCCACCATATCCCTGGCCGCAGTAGATCCTTGTTACTGCTGTACCGAAAGGCTGGCAGTTGCAATTGACCGGCAGTCGGGCAATCGGATCATGAATGCAAAAGAGATCATCAATCACTCTGCATCCATTACAAACAAATTGCTTCAACATGAATAATCCATGCTCATGAACCAGGCCATACAAATCATCATCCTTCCCGTATTGATTGGAATCCTGTTGTTCCTGTTGCCATCTGGACTGAGGCTAATCAAAGCCATCATCTCCATAGGGGTGATCCTCTTCACAGGATATCTGGCCATCTCACTTTTCGGAACCGAAGAGCTGGTATTTACTTTAGATTACTGGGCTGGTGCTGAAAAATATTGCTCCTTTTCGCTGGATGGTTTAAGCAAACTCATCATCTTGTTTATGAGCCTGATCTCTTTACTGGTTGCTGTCTATTCCATCACATACAAAACTGCAGCTGCCATGCGTAACTATTACGCCTGGTTCCTGATCACCCTGGGATTCTCATTCGGTGCTGTACTGGCCAACAACCTGCTGCTATTCCTTATTTGCTGGGGTATCCTGGGTATTTCGCTCTACAAACTAACCCTCGGCAAGGATGAAAAAAGCAGTGCTGCAGCCAAAAAGACCTTGATCATCATCGGGGCTTCAGACGGGATCATGATCCTTGGGATTGCCATTATCTGGAGGGTTACCGGAACGCTGAACATGGACGAAATTGCCCTCCCAACGAGCGATCTGGTGCGATCAATTGCATGCCTTTGCCTTCTTATTGGGAGCTTTACCAAGGCGGGGGCTTTCCCGTTTCATACCTGGGTTCCCGATTATTCAGAAACAGCTCCCGCTTCCTCTTCAGCCTACCTTCCTGCCTCCCTCGATAAGCTCCTGGGGATCTACTTCCTTGCCAGGATCACCACACAGTTGTTTGTGATCGGCGATTGGATAAGATTCATCCTGCTGACCATTGGAGTAATCACCATTATCACCGCGGTGATGATGGCCCTGGTACAGCATAATTACAAGCGACTGCTCGGTTTTCATGCAGTCTCCCAGGTGGGATACATGATTGTGGGATTCGGTCTGGGATCTTTAATCGGGATTGCTGCCGGACTGTTTCATATGATCAACAATACCCTTTACAAAGGGGGACTCTTCCTGGCAGCTGGTGCTGTAGAGCAACAGAGCGGAAAGGAGGAGCTGGAAGACCTGGGTGGACTATCCAGAGCCATGCCGATCACCTTCATTGCCACCCTGGTGTTTGCTCTCTCCATCTCAGGTATTCCCCCATTTAACGGATTTGCTTCCAAGTGGATGATCTACCAGGGAATCATTGATTTTGGTCTTGGTACCGGTATCTCCAATCAACTCTGGATGGTCTGGCTTGGCCTTGCAGTGCTGGGCTCTGCGCTCACCCTGGCCAGCTTTATCAAATTTACAGGAGGAATCTTCCTGGGACGACAGCAGAAACAATCCTCGAAAATCAGGGAAACATCCCCGGCCATGTGGGTTCCCATGCTGATCCTCGCGCTGCTTTGTATTGGTTTTGGAGTATTTGCCACCAACCAGGTGGTTCCAAAACTCTTTATGCCGGTATCAGGTTCATTTGAATATACAGGAATATGGGCATCATCCACAGTAAGTTTGCTGGTCCTGGTATCTATTGCCCTGGGCATATTGATTTACCTCATCGGCAACATAAAGAATTTCAGAACATCTGATAGTTTTGTTGGGGGAGAAAAAATTCAGGAGGAAACCTCCTTCTCAACCCTTGAATTTTATAAAAGCTTTCAAGAGTTTAAATGGCTCGATACCCTGTTTCGGAGAGCAAAGGATCGCTGGTTCGATCTCTATGACCTTTCCGGGCGTTTCATCTCCTGGTTGGGCGGAATTTTCAGTCGCCTTCACACCGGGATATTGCACGACTATACACTCTGGGTCGTTGCCGGCCTGGTTATCCTGTTGCTTTTACTGATAACCTAACTTGAATAAATATGGAACTGACGATTTCCATCATACTGGGATTTATGATCATCGGAGCTATCTATGCACTCCATGCCAAAGATTTACTATCGGCTGTTATGGCTATGGGCATTGTGGGATACGGCCTGGTGATCTGCTTCCTCTTATTAAAAGCACCAGATCTGGCCATTGTACAAATTGTGGTGGAAACCATCACTTTGGTCATTATGGTCGCTGTGGTACTGGACAGTACACGAGAGGAGCTTGCAATCACCCTTGACAGAAGGGCCATTTTACAGATGATAGCCGGATTTATTGTTTTTGCTGGACTATTTTACTTTTTCATCCTGGCCATTGAACATCTTGATCCACTGGGAGCTCATACCCTGAGAATGTCTGAGACATATGTTAATGGAGCTGTAGAGCTTACCGGAAGTGTAAACCTTGTAACCGGTGTGTTGTTCGACTTCCGGGCTTATGATACCCTGGGAGAAGCAGTAATACTTTATACTGCTGCATTGGGAGTACTGACCCTGCTGAGAATAAAAGGGAAAAAATAAAACGCTATGGAAGGAATGTCTACTATCGTTAAAAGGGTAACTCCGCTATTAGCAGGGCTTATATTCCTCTATGGCATCTACATCATCCTACATGGACACCTTACTCCGGGTGGTGGATTTGCTGGCGGTGCCATCATTGCGGGGGCCTTTATCCTGCTTATTCTGGCTTTTGGAAGCAGTGCCCTCAACCTGAAAAAGGAGGTGGCCGGATCGTCAAACACCGAAAGCATTGCCCTCCTGATGGTGGTGGTGCTGGCCCTGATGGCGCTACTGTTTGGCACGAAGGTTTTTTTCTTCAACTATCTTCCCAAAGGGGAGCCGGGAGAGCTGTTAAGCGCAGGGGTGATTCCGCTGTACAACATTTTCATTGGCATCGAAGTGGCCGGGGCCATCCTGACCATCTTCCTGGCCTTGGTAATCTTTAAAGAGGAGAGCTCAAAATGACTGTCTACATCCTTTGCTTCGTTCTTTTCCTTGTGGGCCTTTACGGGCTTATCACACGGAGAAACCTGATCAAGATTGCCATCTCCCTTTCGATCATGGAATTCAGCATATTTCTGATGCTTGTGCTGATCGGATATATCGATAATGGTTTGATGCCCATCGTCGATCCCGGATTGTCCGCGCAGGTCTATGTGGACCCCCTGCCCCAGGCCATGGTTCTTACTGCCATTGTGATTGGTCTGGCTACCACCGCTATGCTTATGGCCATAGCCATCAGGCTCTACCGCAAGTATAAGACCTTCGACATACGTGAAATGAAAAACCTAAGAGGCTAGAAGATGGACGCACTGATTCCCCTGTTTGTCGCCATACCATTGATTTCAGCATTCCTGATTGTCATTCTCGGGAAGCTTGTAAAAGGGTTCCACAGGTTCCTGGCTCCGCTGACCCTGTTAGTTCTGCTTATCTTGGCTGTTTATGAATTTACCGGTCTGGGAAAGATCTCCATCACCTATGCCATGGGAGGATGGACCAGCGAGGGAGGGGTCCCTGTGGGTATTTACCTTGTTCTGGATGGCTTTTCGGTTCTGATGCTCTGCATCATCAACCTCATTGGATTGATTGCACTTTTCTACTCACTTTCCTACATAACTAAATATACGGCTGAGAGCAACTACTTCGCACTCTTCTGCCTGATTATTGCAGGGATGAACGGAGTGGTATTGAGTGGCGATCTTTTCAATCTTTTTGTATTTCTGGAGGTCTCGGTGATCTCCTCATATGCCCTGGTGGCATTCGGAGTGGGAAAAACCGAACTGGAAGCATCCTTTAAATACCAGGTACTCGGGGGACTTGCCTCCATGCTGATTCTGCTGGCCATCGGGTTGATATACTGGAAAACCAAAACACTCAATATTGCAGATGTCAGGAATGTGCTTGACGCCGGCTACAGCAAACCCTTTTATCTGTTTGTCCAGGTACTGCTCATTGCCGGATTCGGCCTGAAAGCAGCCATTATCCCCTTTCATGCCTGGTTACCGGACGCCCACTCTTCAGCCCCATCCCCCATTTCAGCCATGCTTTCGGGTGTACTAATCAAAGCTGTGGGAATTTATGTGCTGATCAGGCTCTTCTTCAACATGTTTGTTTTCAGTTATGAAATTGCGCTGGTCCTTACCTCCCTTGGAGCCATCTCCATGGTTGTAGGATCTTTGCTGGCCATCAAACAGTGGGATCTGAAAAGACTGCTGGCCTATTCAAGTATCAGCCAGGTGGGATACGTGGTCATGGCATTTGGAATGGGAATTCTTCTACTATTAAGGGGAAACAATGAAGCGGCGGCGGTTTTGGCCATCGGGGGTGCCATCTACCATATGATCAATCACGCAGTGTTCAAAGGCTTATTGTTCCTGAATGCAGGAGCGATTGAACACCGGCTCAATACCCGCAACCTTAAAGAGATGGGAGGGCTTTCAAAGGCCATGCCTGTTACATCCACTACCTCATTTATGGCCTCCATGTCCATTTCCGGGATCCCCCCATTTAATGGATTTTTCAGCAAGCTGATTATTGTGATTGCTGCCATCAACGGAAGATTTTATTTGCTGGCCACACTGGCCGTTGTGGTTAGCATCATCACCCTTGCCTATTTTCTGAAATTCCAGCGCTTCGCTTTTTTCAATAAAAGCACTGGAAAAGCCCTGGATAAGATAAAGGAGGTACCCTTCGCCATGTCATTCAGTATGATATTCCTTGCCGTACTCTGTCTCGCATTAAGCTTACTGGCGCTTCCATCAGTCCGAGATTCCATATTAAGTCCCGCCATTGATGTATTGATGCAATCAGATCTTTATTTCACAAGCACTTTAGGACTATAATATGAGATATCTGGCCCTGTTCATACTAAGTTTTCTGTTCTGGTTGCTGCTTACTTTCGACCTTTCACCGATCAACCTGGCAGTTGGAGCTGTTGCAGCACTTATTACTTCCTTATTGTTCGGAAAATACTTCTATGAAAGGGTGTACAAATTTCTGCAGCCACAACGCTACTTCTGGTTCCTGATATATATTATCATTTTAATCTGGGAGTGTATTAAAGCTAATTTCGATGTGGCCTATCGTGTACTTCATCCTGCCATGCCAATTAAACCCGGAATCGTCAAAATAAAACTAGAACTGCAATCAGAATTTGCCCGGGCCATGCTGGCCAACTCCATTACAATGACGCCCGGAACCATTACGGTGGATATTGTGGGTGATGACCTCTTCGTGCACTGGATATACGTGAGTTCTGAAGATCCTGAACAATACAGCCGGAAAATAACCGGCCGCTTTGAAAAATATATCAAAAAGACTTTTGAATAATGGACCTACTAGAAATTCTACTCTATATACAGATAGCGCTGAGTACATCCTGCCTGTACAGGATTATTCGGGGCCCGTCCATTGCCGACAGGATGGTGGCCATCGATATTTTTGGTGTTCTTGTGGTGGGAATTTGCGCCATCCTATCCATTATCACCGAAAAAGGATTTATCCTGGATATCGGGATCGCATGGGTCATCCTCAGTTTTATCGGAACACTCACGCTTGCAAAATACTTAAGTGGAAAAAAACTAAACGAATAAAATGGTCAGCACTATTCTCATTGTTATCGGAGTACTCTTCAACCTGATTGGCTGCATTGGCCTGATCAGATTTCCTGATGTCTATAACCGGCTCCAATCGGCTACCAAATGTGGAACACTCGGTACTTGCAGCATCCTGGCCGGCACCTTATTTCATTTCGGCTTCACGGATGCCGGAATAAAAGCAATCATTGCCATACCCTTAATTTTCTTCGGGGCCACCGTGGCTGCACATGCCCTGGTACGGGGAGCCTATCATTTCGGGATTAAGCTTGGAGACAAAAGTGTCAAGGACGACTATAAAGATGTAGCAAAATGAAGTATCCAAAAATCAGAGAGCTTAAAGAAGCAGTAACATCACTGCTTACGCCGGCATATACTTCCTCCTTCCCACACAAGCCCCATACTCCCTTTGAAAACTTCAGGGGAAAACCGGAGGTGGATGATCTTAACTGTGTCGGGTGCGAAACCTGCGCCAATGTATGTCCCTCAAATGCCATCACAATCCAGGATGACCGGGAAACAGGGAAGCGAGTAATAACAAGAGACTTTGGAAAATGTATTTTCTGTGGAATGTGCCAGCAGCACTGTATCACAGGAAAAGGGGTCGTTCTCTCCGATAAAATATTTGATCTGGCTGTATTTGACAGGGACAAAATCATCGAAAAACAGGAAAAAAACCTGGTCCTTTGCAAGAATTGCTCTGCCATTATCACCACCGATGAACATATCCAGTACATGCATAACAAACTAGGGCCCAAAGCCTTTGCCTCTACATTGAACCTAAATCTCCTGAACCAAAAGCTGCAGCTGGCTCCTGCTGAAGAAACTGACATAAATATTAGGGATGGCCTGAAAAGAAAAGATATGTTCAATATCATCTGCCCCAATTGCATGCGGTCTGTCCTAATTCAATATATTTAGAAGCCGGTGCCTGAACTGAAGGACTTGCTAGAACGAGCCAGCCGATTACTGTTTATCGGAGTGGGTAATGTACTGAAACGCGATGACGGTGTCGGAGTGGTGATCAGCAAACAGATTATTGAAAGACCAGCTATCAAGTCGCTTACTGTCGAAGTTAGTATTGAAAACTATATAGGTAAAATTAACTCCCTGGAGCCGCATGAGATTGTCATTGTAGACTGCATGGAGCTGGGCCGTAGTCCCGGAACCTATCGTTTGGTAGCCCTTGATGATGTGGAAGACATCACTTTTAATACGCACAATATTTCCCTTGGAAGGCTTGTTGATTTCTTCCTCTATCCCACTTATGTGCTAGGGATACAGCCTGAGAGCGTTGAATTCGGGGAATACCTTTCACATCCTGTGCAGGATGCAACCAGGCGGATCGTTCAAGTGATCAACCAATAAAACAATTAGATATGCCCAACAATTATTCATGTCCCGAATGTAAAAGCAAAATGAACATTGGCAGTTCACTGGTATTTTCAGCCAAATCGCCCGATAACGAAAGAGGGTTGATTTTCCTTGATACGGAGCTGGGAAATTATACCAAAACCACCCACCCTGATTTCGAATTGCAGGAGGGAGTGGAATACAAATTTTATTGTCCCGTGTGCCACTTCAAGCTGAACAAGGAAGAGAATTTCAACCTTGTTAAAGTACACATGACCGATGACAATGGAAAGGAGGTTGAAATCAATATTTCGAATATTATCGGTGAATATTGCACCTACAAGATCCAGGAAAAAAAGGTGGAATCGTTTGGGCCAGATGCCAAACGATATCGCAATTACCTGGATGTACCAGACGAATATCGTAAATACTTATAGAGAATTGATCTTTTTTGGCCCCGTAAATCTCTTATTTACGGGGCTTTATGTTTTATGACGACAGAATTATCATTGAGAAAAATCATATATCTTTCTAACATTCGTTAATATTGCAGATCTAGGGCATGATAAACTACAATTATGAAAAGAACATTTATTAAATACACCGCAATCCTGCTATTTACAGGCCTGTTCATATCCATGATGCAAACGGTCCATGCGCAATCCAGTGCATCAGCCGTTCTGGACTCCGCCTTGCTGGAGGCCCAATTGGATTATATTCACGAAAATACCCGGGTTTACAATAATTTCCGTGCCATCCGGGATGATCTCTTTCTGAAGTTGAAACGGAACGTAAAGGATACCCTCAACGCGACCAAACTTGAAGTTGAAGAGTTGAACAGTAGATTAACGGAAAGAAATTTCCAGATTAACACATTAACTACGGATCTCACCAGGACCAAAAACGAGAAGGACGAAGCCATCAGGAACAGAGACAGCCTCTCTTTTTTTGGAATCCAAATGAGCAAAGGGCTATACAACTCAATTATGTGGTTTATTGTTCTTGGACTGGCCGCCCTGGCCGTCATGATGGTAGTGCTGTTCAGGCGTTCTCACCAGGTTACGAAGCAGGTAAAAGAGGAACTTCAGGCTTCCCTGAATGAGTTTGAAGAATACCGGAAAAGTTCAAGAGAGAAGTATGAAAAACTTGTGGTCTCCCACCACAACGAAATCATGAAGCTTAAAAACAGCTAAGAGCTTTTGAGGAAACAAAATCAATTGGCCTTTTCACTTACCATCGACCAGTTTAAAGAGATGGATACCCTGGCCATACAAAATTATGCCCTCCCTATTGAATTAATGATGGAGAATGCCGGTCTTCAGATGGCCCGCCTCGTTAGTAAAAATGCGACCAGAAAAAATAATATCTGGATTGGCGTTGGGCCGGGAAACAATGGAGGAGGTGGATTGGTTGCGGCCCGGAGGCTTTCGGGTTGGGGATACCGGGTTAAGCTCGATATTCCTGAAAGGAAGCTGAAACCCCTTCCCACCCTCCAGCTTGAGAGGTCCATTGCCGCTGGGGCAGAAGTTTCAAATCTGAGCAAAGCTGATGTTTTTGTGGATGCCTATTTTGGTTTCTCTCAAAAACTTCCCTTACCAGATATTTTTCTGGCCTCCATTGAAAAAGCAAATAGAGATTCCGCACTCAAAATTTCCCTGGATCTTCCTTCCGGATTCAATAAGACCAATGGAGACCATCTTTTTAGACCCGATTTCATACTGACCATGGCTGCGCCAAAAATTGAATTGATCAAATTCGGACATGGTCCGGGCCTCTTTATTGCCGACATTGGAATCCCGGGGAATCTGTATGAACATTTTGGCATTTGTCAACCCGATTTTGCAAAGGAAGGAATCGTTAAATTCACAAACTTGCCGGGCTAAGATCAATTATTGAACAATCTATCAACATCGCTGTGTACTGGAAGGTATGATCCATATCTTTAGGAAAACCCTTCGTTTATGAATAACATACCAGTTCTTTGTGTCACGGGTGAATCCCTTGCTGTAACTTATGAAGCAGCGCTTGTTAAACTCTACAAGGAAGGAACCCGATTTAAGACCCAGTATGACAAACCAGGCGATCCATTAAGCCTCGATTGTACTCTCAACGCCACAGTAATGAATCCCGAGCTTGATCCAATGATTCACCAGGCCTTTCCAGGTGGTATTGATGAGCTCAAGGAGTATGTGATGGAGCTGAAGGGATTTAAAGATCACTGGGTAAAAAACATGAACGATCCCGACGATACCCGCTGGGAATATACTTACCATGGCAGGTTGCAGCGCTACGGTTCCTGGAAGGAACGCGTTGAAGAGAATGGGAAGATGATCCGAAAAGATGTGGGATTCCAGGTGGACCAGGTGGAGCATGTGATTCAAAAACTGGTGGACCAACCCTATACCAGACAGGCACAGATGATTACCTGGATGCCTAACCATGACCTGCAAGTGTATGATCCTCCATGTCTACAATCGCTGTGGTACCGTATAATGGAAGATGAAGAAGGGCTGCAATGGCTCAACTGCAACATCCGCTTCAGAAGCAACGATGCCTGGGGAGCCAGCTTTATGAATATGTTCGGATTTATACGCTTCAATCGTGAAGTGATTGCAGATGAAGTGGCCCGGAGAAGTGGCAAAGAGGTTCGCCTGGGAAGAATGAACTGGCAGGCCGATTCATACCATATCTACGGGAGAGATATTGCACAGGCCAAAGCCATGTTATTTGACCGGATTGACACCATGAGCCTGGAGGAAAGAACCTTCAATTTTGGCGATGATTTTATCCGTGAGATGTATGAGCAGGCCGAGCAGGCGACCCTGATGAAGATCCTTAAGTACGATGAGGAGCATGCAAACTGAAGAAGGTCTCAAAAATACCCTTTACATCCTCTAAACTCTGGTAATACCTCATCTCCACGCTATCGCATCCTGCAATCATGGCAGAGGTGGTATATTTCGAATCTTGCTTGAAAAGACAAAGTATCGGTTTACCCATCTCAATGGCCCGCCCGATCTCATAGCCCACTCCCAGGCTGGGAACCGTCACCTCGGCAACCAATAGATCCGATTCTACGATCCATTGCAAATCGCGGTCATGAATTTCCTTATCTGTAAGCACCCTGTCGTTGCTTTCAATTTCTTCATCACTACCCAGATGCTCGGTAAGAACCTTCCCATAAGACTTAAGCATCTCAATCATCTTTTCATACGTGGCGGCCAGATTTCGGCCTCCTCTTATGGAACCACAAAAATAGATATTCATATACACTCCGGGATTTAATTCTTTCTTTATAGTAAAAATAGTAAATTAGATCACCTTTATACCTGAATTTAAAACAACTATCATGGCAAAAGAATGTCAAAGCAGTGCCCCTGCAGGTGCCGTATACGGATTGGGCCTGATTGGTGCAGCAATTTATTACATCAGTGCAGCTACCACTTTCGGCATGGGTTTACTCGGTTTTTTAAAAGCAGTGGTTTGGCCGGTTTTCCTGGTGATGGAAGCGTTAAAATCATTGGGCGCCTGATCTCCTATTCTCCTCAAAGCTCCATATCACTAAGGTGAAGGTCCAGTGCTTTCACCGAAATTTGTATTTCTCTCACCGAGATGGCCAGTGAGATGATCAGCATCACCAAGGCGATTCCAAAAATAATCTCTGCAGCCAACTGCTGATCTATATAAACCAGGAACATACATAGAACGCATAGCAAAAGGCTTCCAATCCCCAGCAGCTGCATAGTGCGCGTAAGGGCCAGTCGTTTTCTCAAGTTTTGGATTTGACCAACAATCATTGCATCAGGGTTCTCCTTATAGTGCATATGCAGGTTTCTTACAACACTTGCATAAGCCAGGAAGCGATTGGTATATGCCAGCAACAAGAGAGATATGGCCGAAAACAGCAGCGCCGGCGTGGTCAGGGTAAGTTCATTCATACTTCTTTTATTTTAAGCCCTTACACTTGCCTCAGGTAGTCTCTTCTGAATATCTTTCAGTTGTTCGAGGCTCTCGAACCCCATTGTGAAGGCATCTGCAAGACCAGTACCAGTCTGGAACTGTAAGCATTCATCTTTCATGTGCAGCAGCTCGCCACAGCCATATACTTTCATGGCGATGATCGCCTTGCCATTGTCTTTCATGCGCGTAAGCACCTTCTGTACAGTAGGAACATCAGCATCCATCCTGGCGCCTCCCGGATTAAACCGAGCCAGATCCACCTCCACCCATGGCTCG
>Ga0164313_10000337_pt1 | contig 36352 bp, 33 predicted proteins | sample GuaBasSedimGuay4_FD_113735 | JGI IMG/M metagenome (GOLD analysis project Ga0164313, IMG submission 113735) | Subseafloor sediment microbial communities from Guaymas Basin, Gulf of California, Mexico - Guay4, Core 4569-4, 0-3 cm | ecosystem: Environmental > Aquatic > Marine > Hydrothermal vents...
CCGACTAGGATTGAAAACTATGATCAACTTAAAAGACAAACTCTCGCACCTTTCATTTATCCAGGCCTGCAAACTGTTGGGGCCCCAGGGCAAAGATCACCTCATCCAGGGCGGAATGTGGGATGTCGATCTGGAGGAACAGGTGATCTTAAAAAGGGATCTTTTTTATCTCGATCTCGGGGAAGCCGGCGTGACCCTTCGCCTGGACCCAGCCAAAAACCATAAAATTGACATCTCATGCAGTGTCTGCCCGGTATATTGTGACCACCAGGGGGCCGCTCTATCTTTGATCCTTGAAGAAAAGCTGTCTCTGGGCCTTGCCGCACCGCCCAAGGAACGCGTGCCCATCGAAAGCCTCAGTGATGAGGAGCTTGTGGCCCTGGCCATTGACGAACGGGCTGAACGAGCTAAAAATGAAAAGATGCGCTTGACTTCCATGAACCGGAATATCCTGTGGACGGACTATATGTTGATCAATGCCCAGTCTGGAAAAAGCTACCGTATTGCTTTGCGCGGCTGGGAGAGAGGCGAATCCTTTTGCTCCTGCCCGGATTTTCGAAAAAACACCCTGGGAACCTGCAAACACATCATCTATGCCCTTGGCCGGGTGAAACAGCGCTTCAGCAAAAAAGTCAGACAGACACCCTATAAAGTCAAAGATATCGGTGTATACCTGAAATACGAAAAAGACCTCAATCTTCATATGCAGATCCCCGAAGGGCTCGACACATCCATTGCCAAATTGGTTCGGCCATTCAAAGAAAAACCGATCAGCAACATAAAAGCGTTGCTGAAAAAAATCCGCCGTATTGAAAACCATGGATCCAGGGTGACCATCTATCCGGATGCGGAAGCCCATATTTCAGAGCGGTTGTACCGTGAGAGGGTAAAAGCAAAGGTCGGTGCCATTCGAAAAGACCCTAAAAACCACAGATTGCGCACGACGCTTCTGAAGGCTGAACTGCACCCCTATCAGCTTGACGGCATCGCCTTTGCCGTGGGGGCAGGGCGGGCGATCCTGGCTGACGACATGGGGCTGGGAAAAACGATCCAGGGCATCGGTGTGGCCGAACTTTTGTCCCGAGATGCTGATATCTCCAAGGTACTGGTGATCTGCCCCGCATCTTTGAAAGCCCAGTGGCGCATAGAAATCATGCGTTTCGTGGACAGAAGCTGCCAGATGATCCTGGGTAGTGCAAAGGACCGGGCCCTTCAGTACGACAATGAATATTTTTATACCATCTGCAATTACGAACAGGTTCTGCGGGACATTATGGCCATTGAAAAAGTGAAGTGGGATCTGATCATTATTGATGAAGCACAGCGGATCAAAAACTGGGAGGCTAAAACAAGCCGGACGATAAAGGCCTTACGATCTCCATTTGCACTGGCGCTTTCGGGGACCCCCCTTGAAAATCGTCTTGAAGAACTGTTTTCAGTAGTAGAATTCATCGACGATCGTCGTCTGGGCGCTGCATTCCGGTTTCACAATCAACATCGGGTCGTCGATGAAAGAGGTAAACTTCTCGGATATAAAAACCTTCATGAAGTGCGTGAAAAGCTGAAACCCGTCCTGCTGCGCCGGACCCGGAAAAGCGTACTGAAGCAGCTGCCTCCCCGGACCACCGAAATCATGCGTATACCGCCGACAGACGAGCAGCTCAAGCTTCACAACAGCCACAAACAGATTGTATCGACCATAATAAACAAAAAATTTCTCACAGAGATGGATATTCTGCGCCTTCAAAAAGCGCTGCTCATGTGCCGTATGTCCGCCGACAGCACCTTTCTGGTGGACAAACAGCCACCCGGCTATTCGAGCAAGTTGGAAGAACTGGCCCTCATCATGGAGCAACTGCTGCGTGAAGATGACCGCAAAATTCTTTTGTTCTCCGAATGGACCACCATGCTGAACCTGATTGAACCGTTGCTGACGGAACGACAGGTTAATTATGTGCGGCTGGATGGAAGCGTTCCCCAAAAAAAGCGGCAGGGCCTGGTGCACCAATTCCAGAAAGATCCTGAATGCAAACTGTTCGTGACCACAAATGCCGGTGCTACCGGTTTAAATCTGCAGGCCGCCAACACGGTCATCAACGTTGACCTGCCGTGGAACCCGGCAATTCTCGAACAGCGCATCGGCCGGGCCCACCGGATGGGCCAGAAGCGACCGGTACAGGTATTTGTCCTGGTTACCGAAGACACGCTGGAAGAGAGTCTTCTCAACACGCTAGCCGCCAAGCACGCCCTGTCCCTGGCCGTTCTAGATCTTGAATCCACTGCATCCGAGGTCGATCTTACCAGCGGTATTGACGAGTTGAAGCTGCGCCTGGAAATCCTGATCGGCAAAAAGCCTGATGCCGCCGTTGATGAGAGCCGCAAAGCCCAGGTTGAAAAGGAAGCCGCACTTCTGGCCCGGAAGGAAAAAGTGGCCTTGGCCGGGGGGCAGATGATCAGTGCCGCATTTGCCTTTCTCGGTGAATTGTTCCCCCAGGGAGACGCATCCCCGGAAACCCTTAGATCAGCCAATGCCTTTAAGCAAAAATTGTCCGAAGGGCTGGAACGGAGTGAAGATGGGAAATTGAATATGACGGTCACGTTTCCCGATGAATCCGCTCTGGACGACCTGGCCGGTGCACTGGCCAGGATGATAGGCTCATCCCAAAATAGCAATTTATGATTGCTGCTTGACAGATGAGAATTCGGTTCTAAGTTATCGTGAAGATTTACAACACGTGTCTTCACTATGAACTAATTGAATTTAAGGAGAAATTTGATGAAAAAGATTCTGGCTTTATCCTCATTCATTTCCGTTGTATTGCTGATATTCATCTCTACCGCGGCTGCCGGCCCTGCCATGGACCGAATCATCTCTAAAAAAATGCTCATCGTTGGCATGACCGGCACACAGCCGCCCCTGAATGCCACCTCGAAAACCGGTGATATCATCGGCCTGGATGCCGACATTGCCAGACAGATCGGCCAGAATATGGGCGTAGAAATCGAGTTCAAAACCATGCCGTTTGCCGAACTTTTACCGGCCCTCACAGCCGGCAAGGTCGATATCGTGATATCCAGCATGACCATCACGCCCCAACGCAATATGCAAGTCGCCTTCATCGGCCCTTACTATATTTCGGGAAAAGGTCTCTTAACTAAAAGCAAACACCTCGAAGCCCTGCAGGGGTCGGACGGTCTGAATCAGCCTCAGTTCAAGGTGGCGGCGTTGAAAAACTCCACCAGCCAGCACTTTGTGGAAAAAGAAGCGCCCAAGGCAAGATTCGTCCCCACCGACTCCTACGATCAGGCCATTAAGCTGCTTTTTGAGGATAAAATCGATGTGCTGATCGCCGATTCACCGTTCTGTGCTCTGACTGCGTTCCGCTATCCGAATAAAGGCCTTACCGCCGGGCAGGATCGGCTCACCTTCGAACCGCTGGGAATCGCGACCACGGAAGACGCCCTGCTGATCAACTGGCTGCAGAATTTCATGATCAGCCTCAATGGCAGCGGTGAATTAAAGCAGTTGACCGAAAAATGGCTGAAGGACGGGTCGTGGATATCGCAGTTGCCCGAGTAACGTTTAATGCTCCCTTTATGAAGGAAGCATTAAACGTTACTGTACGCAGCTTCGCTGCTAAATAAATTATCAAAAAAAGAAAGGTAGTATCGCCCTTTGATGCTACCTTTCTTTTTTGCTGAAATAGAGATTGGCCAGTGCGGCCGTGGAAGTAAAGATGATCAGCAGAAACGAGATGGCATTGATCACCGGCGTACTGCCGTCCCGGACCTGAAGGTAGAGGTTGATGGGCAGGGTGGCATCCGAACCCACCAGAAAAAGGGTCGTATTGAAGTTTTCAAAAGACATGAGAAAGGCTACGGCCGCGGACCCGATAATGGCCGGTCGTAAGAATTTGAGCGTAATATACCAGATGACCTCGAAGCGGTTGGCCCCCAGGTTCAAGGCCGCCTCCTCCAGGCTACGGTCAAATTTTTTCAGCCGGGCGGACACCACCAGCGTCACCAGCGTGGCAATGAATGAAAACTGTCCCAGAACCACCAGCCAGAAACCCGGCCGAAACAGGCCCACGTCCAGCGCCCAGTGATCCTCGAAAAACATGCCCAGGGTATTACTGAAAAGTAAAATTGATATGCCCAGGATCACGCCCGGGACAACCAGGGGGGCAAGCATCAGGAAATAGAGTCCCTGTTTGAACCGGAAATCCTCCTGTTCGAAAAGAAAGGCCGCACAGGTGCCCACGCCCACCGAAAAAATCGTGACGAAAAATGCGACCCGGGCACTCACCCAGATGCTGTAAAGATTGATGGTGTCGTGGAAAATGCCCACACGCTCGGGTAGATTGGCGGTAAACCATTCGATGGTGAAGCCTTTCCAGGGAAGGGAGGGAAACTGGGAGTCGTTGAATGCCAGGACGCAGGTAACCAGCAGCGGTGCGAACAGAAATCCAAAATATAAAAACATGTACAGCTTGAATCCCACCTGATAGCGCCTGGAATTGGGAAGCGTGCGGATCATTTCACCACCTTGCTCAGCTTTTGCCCGGTCAGTTTCAAACCGGCCCAGATCACCAGGGACGAGAGCAGCAGCAGCAGGAATCCAAATGCGGACCCCTGGTTCCAGTTGAAACTGGCAATGAACTGGTTGTAAATCTGCTCCGTGAACCAGAGTGAGTTTTTGCCGCCCATCAGGTTTGGTGTCAGGTAGTTTCCCAGGGTCAGCATAAACACCACGATGGACCCGGATACGATACCCGGCATGGAATGGGGAATAATGATTTTCACCAGAATCGAGCCCATGTTAGCTCCCAGGTCATAGGCGGCCTCGATGAGGCTGTCATCGAGGCTGTCCAGCACCGATATGAGCGGCACCACCATGAAAAGCATGGACGTGTAAACCAGGCCCATCACCATGGTCACATCGTTATAGAGCATTTCAATGGGCTGTCTGAGCAGGCCTGTTTTCAACAGAAAATGATTGATCACACCACTCTCTCTTAAAAGAATCATCCATCCATACACCCGCACCAATTCGCTGACCCAGAACGGCAGCAACAAGAGCATGGTCAGAAAGCCCTGGTAGCGGACATCCACTACTTTGGTAATGAAAAAGGCCACGGGCAGGGCCACGATGAAGGTCAACGACGTGACCAGGATGGAATAGACGGCCGTGCGGGTGAAGGTCAGCCAGTAGATGGGCTCATTAAAAAAATTGAGATAATTGGAAACGCTCCAGGTGGAATTCCCAACGTCATCCTCAATCCGGAAGGACATGATTAAAAGATCGATGTGGGGCAGCACAATGAGTAGAAACAGCCAGAGCAGCACCGGCGTAATAAAGATAACGAATGCCCAGCGGATTCCTCTTTTCATGGACAGAACTCCTACCCTCAACTACCGGAATTAAAACAAATCCCGGATTCAATATCCCAACCGACTTCGATCCGGTCGTCCACCCGGATATGGTCATACTGCCGATTTTGGGGCAGGGCAATGAGTATTTCCCGGTCCGACTGCAGCGGATTGACCAGCAGCCGGCTGTTGGCCCCGTCAAAAAGAATGGCCTTGACTATCACCTCGAACCGGTTGAGTTCGGAAAGCCCCGGATCCGGCTGGATCAGCACGGCTTCCGGCCGCAGAAAAAGGCCGATCTGTGACCCTTGTGAAACCGCTTGCCGGGGTCTAACGCGGAACGTCTGCCCCGCCTCGACCTCGATCTGCACAACATCGTCAACCGTCTGCACCACCCGCCCCGACCAGGCATTGTTTTCCCCCACAAATTGGGCGACAAATGCAGTTTGGGGATCGCTATACAGGTTCTGGGGGGTATCGATCTGTTCGAATCGGCCGGCATTCATCACGGCGACATGGTCGGACATCACCAGCGCTTCGGACTGATCGTGGGTAATGTATACAAACGTAGTTCCCACCTGGGCCTGGAGCTTTTTCAACTCCACCTTCATCTGTTCCCGCAGTTTGAGATCCAGTGCCCCCAAGGGCTCGTCCAGAAGCAGCACCGTCGGGTCCATCACCAGGCTCCTGGCAATGGCCACGCGCTGCTGCTGCCCGCCGGAGAGCTGGTCGATATTCTTGTTTCCGAACCCGGGCAGGCCGACCCTTTCCAGGATGGCCTGGACCTTTGTCTTGACGGCTTCCTTTTTTTCACCCCGCCGCTGCAGTCCGAAGGCAATATTCTGCCCCACCGTCATCATGGGAAAAAGGGCCAGATGCTGGAAGATCAGGTTCACCGGGCGCTTGTTGGGGGGGCGGCCCACCATGTTTTCTTTACGAATTTCAATGGCTCCGGAAGAGGGCTCGGTAAACCCGGCGATCATCCTCAAAAGGGTGGTTTTACCGCATCCTGAAGGCCCCAGAATGGAGAAAAAGTTCCCCTCCGGGACCTCAAAGGAGACATTGTCCACCGCTATGAATTCCTCGAAGCGCTTGGTGACGTTCTGAACGGATAGATCTATAGTCATTTTACTCTTGAGTGCCCATCCCCATATGGCTAATTTGCCCGTCCTTGAACGCGAACAAATTTTCTCGTCTGGGAATAGGCACCGATACCCATTACATAATTTTATGATATGAAAACGATATTACAAATAAAAACATTGGGCCCGTTCCGGGCCTAATATTTTTATTTGGCGGCTTTAACCTTGTCCAGTATCAAGCCTTCTATGGCCTCGATGCTGGCCGGAACGGGCGGATACCACTTGATGTTGTCGATATGAAAAATGGAAAAACTGCGGGAAAAATTATCCCGCACAGATTTTTCCAGAAACTGACTGGTGCCGACCGCTGCGGTTGCATATTTTTCCGCATTGGTAAATGCCGCCGCATTCTCTGCCCGCAGCATAAAATTGATCCATTTGTAGGCACCCTCGACATTCTTGGCTTTGGCCGGCAGGGCAAAGGTATCGATCCACCCCAGGGCACCGCTCCGCGGAGGAACAAAATCGATGTTGGGGTTCTCGGCGTGCAATTTCCAGCCGCCGTTGTCCCACGCCATGGCGACATGGACCTCTTCGGAGCGCATGGATTGCAGCAGAGCATCACCGTTGGCGTAGTAATTTTTGACCAGCCCCTTGCCGTCGATCATGGCCTGGCCCACCCTTTCCATCAGAACCTTGTAGGCTTCCGGATCGCTGTATTTGGCAAAGGGGTTCTCACCCAAGGCAAACGCCAGCGCGATCAGGGTGGGTCTTTTCAAACGATAGCTGACCCGACCGTTGTAAAAGGTGCACAAAAGGTCAGAATAGTCCCACGCGTTGGGAGCGAACTTTTTGTTGACCACCAGTCCGGAAGTGCCCCAGCAAAAAGGTACGGCGTGGGGTTTGCCATTGACCATGGTGTTCTTTTTTACCGCCGCCAGCATGGAGGGAATCATCTGCTCGGCCTTTATCTTGGAAAGGTCGATGGGCTGGTAGATCTTGTATTTGGCCTGCACCGAAGAGATCCGGTCCTGGCTGGGCTGAGCCAGGTCGAAGCCTCCCCCGCGGGTAGCACGCAGCTTGGCGATCATTTCCTCGTTGTTGGTATAGGTCACCTTCACGGTTATGCCGGTTTCCTCCTGGAACTTTTCCACCAGGTTTTTGGGTGCATAGCCCTTCCAGGTCAGCAATTCCAGCGTTTCCGCCGAAGCTGTCCCCAAGGTACCGAAAAGAAAAAATAAACCGGTAATTAACAAAAGTGTTTTTCTTGTCATGGCAAGCCTCCTTTTATTTCGATGAGTTTATACAAGATGCTGAAAAAAGAATAAATACAGCTTAATACGTTAAGGGTTTGCAAAGAAATAAGTTCGCAGATTTTGAGCGTTCAGGCGCCCGCTCAGTAAGGCACGAAAATGCAGAAATATCTGGCATATATCGAATTTTCGTAACACCGCTGAGCGGGATGGATGGGCGCTGAAAATGTGAAATTATTTTTTAGCGAGCCCTAAGTTGCGGTGTTTCATGTCCGGTTGAATTATGAAGCACATTTAATAACAAACCAGCCTTTCAGATAGAAGTCAATTTTTATTCTTTATAAATTTTGCTTGTCATTTTCAGAGACTCGTGGTTCACACCCTCTTACAGATGGATACTTTTCATTCAGAAAACCAACAACCCCGCCAGGCCGTTGTAACGGATGCGGTGTTGGTAACCGCGCTAGGCGGCGACATCGACACCTTGTGGCGCCGGCTCATGCAAAAGGGAACCGCCATTGGGCCAATTTCGCGATTTCCCGTGGACCAGGAACACTATACGGCCGGAATTGCCGCCATAATTGATGACCTCAAGCCTTCCCGGGATCACTCCCTGATAAAGAGTCTGCTGGACCGCCTGATGGTTCAAATGGGTCCGGTTCCATCTGACGCCACTCTTATTACGGCAACCTTAAAAGCTGGCATCGACAACCTGGAAGCGGTCTGCCGTGGCAACCCATCTGGTTTTCAGGACATTCCGCTCTCTTCCCTGGCTGAACACATCAGCCCTCAAATAGGATTGAAAAGCAATGGGCTCTGCATCAGCGCATCCTGTGCATCCTCCACCATTGCCGTGGCACAAGGTGCCGCTCTGATTGAGTCCGGACAGGCCGAGGCCGTGCTGGTGTGTTGTGCGGAGATTGTATCGGAATACGCCTTTGCGGGTTTTTCTTCTCTGAAAGCGCTCGCGCCAGCCCCGTGCCAGCCCTTTGACCGGGGCCGTCGCGGGCTCTCGCTTGGGGAGGGCGCAGCAGCCCTGCTTTTAATGCCTGCCGCCAGGGCCGGACGTGAGGGACGCGATCGGCTGGGTACTATCTGCGGCTGGGGTATCACCAACGACGCCGCCCATATCACGGCACCGGCCAAGGGGGGGCATGGCCTGGCCCAGGCCATCGACAAAGCCCTGAAATCTGCAGAAAAAAAACCGGAAGAAATCACCGCTATCTGTGCCCATGGAACCGGCACCATCTATAACGACCGGATGGAACTGGATGCTTTCAAGCATATACTCGGTCCTCGCAAACGGCCTATTTTTTCCGTCAAAGGCGCCATCGGACACACCCTGGGGGCGGCCGGCGGCATTGAGATCATCCTGGGCCTCAAGGCGCTCGCAACGCTCACAATTCCCCCGACCATCGGGTTTACGCATCCGGAAAAGGGCGCCGAGGGGCAGGTGAGTGCTGAGACGCAAGCAATTGCGAACGGCTGCCTGTTAACCACGAATTCAGGATTTGGCGGTGTTAATGCCGCGATTATTTTGGGGCCTTAAGACAGAATTGAACCGCTAAGCAAAGCGGGCGGTGAAAGCTCTTTGTGTGAAGGAATTGTTGTGGAATCGATAAAAACGGAAATTACCGGAATCGGATGGGTCACGGCTGCCGGCATGGGACGTGCCAGAACGCATCGGGACTTTGCCATGCCTCTGGAACGAATGCCGGAATTTCGCCCTGAAGATGTCTTTAAAGAGCCCTTCCCCAATTTAAGGCGCATGGATGATTATTCCCGGCTAGGTGTGACCGCTACGGCACTGGCGCTGGCGGATGCCGGCCTGGACACGTGGACATGCAAGCGGAATATCGGTATCGTGGGCACAACGGTTTACGGCTGTCTGGGTGCTGATGTAGACTACTACAACACGGTAATCCCCAACCGGGGGGCCCAAGCCAGTCCGGCCCTGTTTTCATACACATCTGCCAACAGTTACCTGGGAGAGGCCGCCATTCGATTCGGGCTGACCGGAACCAATTACATGGTTTTTGAACAGCACCCGACCGGTCTCGCCGGTCTGCATGCAGCCTTGGGGCATATCGCGCGGCAAGACGACGACAAGATCCTGGGGGGTGTTTGTGAGGCGGGTTGCCCCCGGATTTTTGGCCAGCCCGATAATGTGCCGCCCGGTGCCGTTTTCTTTATGCTCGAACCGGTTGGTTCAAATCCGCTGCCGGGCTTTGGCATCCTCGAGTCGTTATCGATGAATAAGCTGCTTTTCAACGGCAGCCCGGTCGATAACCTTGTCATGCTGGTTGAACAATGCCTCTCGGTAATGCGTCGCTGAGTAAAAAATATCTTTTCCGAATAGCGTCCCGAGCGTACCCATTATTTAAAATAGTCATATCAAGCAAAGGTAAAATATCAACCCTCTGTGGACTCTGCGCGCTCTAACGAAGTGGGCGAGAGAAAATTATAGTCGCGTCATGAACGGTATTCCGATCAGGTCCGACAACGGAATGACTTTCATCCCCCTGGCTTCGATACCGTCCACAATCTCCTCGATCGCCTTCATCCAGACCGAAATCAGCTTTTTGTCGGGTGGCTGCTTGTCATGCAGCAGCACAATATCATCGCCCTGAATACGCTTTAGCACTCGATTGGAAAGGTTGTGGAGGTAGCGGTTGCCGCCATCCAGTGGGCGGCAGCTGAAATTAATCAGAACCATGCCGGTTCGCATAAGCGCCGGGTGAAGCCTAGGGCTGACGATCCCAACCGGCGGGCGGTAGGCCGATGTATGCACGCCGCATCTGTTCAATACATTCTGGGTCGCTTCTATATCCGCCACCACCGCGGCGATCTCTTTGAAAAACATTCGACTGCTGTGCTTGAAAGAATGATTACCTAAAAGGTGGCCCTGTTGAACGATTTTTTTTATCAGGCCCGGATTTGCAGCTGCATTTTCGCCGATCACAAAAAAAGTCGCTTTTAGGCCCCTGGTTTCCAGAAAGTTCAACAGCAGGGGCGTGGTCAACGGATCGGGTCCATCATCGAAGGTGATGGCCACGGCTTTTTTGCCGGAGATACCCTTGTAAATTACCGGGGCGTAAAAGCCAATGCGGGGAAAAAAGGGTGCCGCCAGACAGGTCAAAAGAAAACCGGCCAAAGGGACAATCGACAGCCAGACCTCAACCATCATCAAAAGACCTGCCAGCAAAAATGCGAGCAAACCCGTTTTCACAGCCATGGGGCCTTTGAGCTTGTAGCGCTCACCTGCTTTCATGAGGCCCTTTTGGTCGCGATCAACCAGCGGAGTTCGCTGTTTTCAGCCGAAGAACCGGTTTCATCCACCCTGAAACCGGTTTCATCCAGCATGGTTTGAAGGATCTTGACCGAACGGTAATAGGAAGGCAGACGGTTGAGCCGGAGCTTGAATTCTTCAAGCCAAAACAACAGCGGGAATCGCCTCTCCGGCAGTACCGTACCCCGCATGATCAGGCGGCCGCCTTGTTTCAGACGGGCATGCAGGTTACTCAAGGTCAACCGCAGCTTTGCATCGTCCAGATAGTGGACAATGTCGAGCATGATCACCAGGTCTGCCGGTGTTGAGAGCGCGGGAATGTCCGGCGCTCCGCCGACGTTTATGCTGGCTCTTTTCCCGGCAACCCTTGCCGCGACCCGAACCCTATCCGCAGCCGGATCGATGGCCACCACCTCAGCCCCTGAAAACCGCTCCAGCAGCCAGGCGGTCTGCACGCCATAGCCGCAGCCGATATCCATTATGGTTTGGGCACCTTCGGACGGGTTTAGTAGACGGGGCAGTTCTGTGAACATGGGGTCAAAGCGCATCTTGAACCGTGCAAACAATCGTGGATATGCCTCCAGCATACGGTAGCGCTGTAATACCCGTGCCTGTATGCTGCCGTTTTTGCGGGTGTCTTCTCTACCGGCCCGCATCCGGTATTTCAAAAGCGGCGGCAGAATGACAAACGCGCCGACCAGGGCATAACCGATGCCCAAAAGAAGGGTCGTACCGGCACTTTTCAGCAGGGAGTGCTGGGCGGTACTCAACACACCGAATCCAATAATGGTTGAGGTCCCGGCCAGGAATACCGTCATGCGGATTAACCCGAAGTATGGATGCGCTACATCCTCGTAACGCTGATATGAACGCACAAAAAATAGCGAATAATCGATACCCATGCCGATAACGATCATGGACAGCATCAAGGCCGGTATATCCAGGGTGCGGCCCATTAAGTTCAACGTCCCCAGGGTACAGATCAGGGCAAAGACAACCGGCAGCAGGGCTATCAGCGTCAAGGAAATGTCCACAAAGTAGAAAAACAGCAAGATCGTAACACTCAACCCGATGATCACCAGCATCTTCATAAAGGTAGAAAACAGCAGGTGCCCCAGTTTTCGCGAGAAATAATCAGGATCGAAAAATTTACCCAGACCGCTGTATTTGTCGAGAAACGTTTCCGCCTGGTACGCTTTTCCGGTTGTCAGGCTGCTGACCTGCAACCAGTTCCTGTTTTCCGCATCTACACGGATGCCCAGCAACCCGAAATATTTTTCCGGAATTACCATAGGGGCGGGGGCATATGATTCAACCGTCAGCAAATCAAAAAACGATTTAAACGCATCCGGCGCAAAACCGAGATCTGCCGAGGCGCTGCCAAGGGCCTCATGCAGGGCGGTCACCCTTTGAGTGTTCCAGAATACTTTCCAGGCCGAAAAATTATTTTGTTGCCGTTGCTCACCCGGAAAGACCATCGATGCGGCAAAGCCTGAAGACAGCCGGCCCGAATATTGCTCCCGTATCATCATTTCCACCAAACGATCCCCTTTGGCCTGCAGATCGCTCAGGGTTTCCCCTTCTGTCATTACATAAATCTTGTTGAACACGCGCCCCCACACCCGGGCAATCATCTCCTCAGCCGCCTTGGTTTTCGTGCTGACCGTGTTCATGGTACCGAGGCTGACATTAAAATCCGGTTTGACAAAAAAGAGCATGACAACCACAAAAACCAATGCCGCCAGCAATCCCTTGCGGCCGGACCCGGCCATTGCGTTGACCAGGCCCTGGAGGGGCATACGCCTTGATTGGGCTGCCGGCATTTCCGGAAATATCCGTGGAAATATCGAGTGCACAAAAATAAAGGAAAAAGCGATACCCAGAGCCGTGAACCGCCCTAACTGCTCCAGGATGGGAAACCCGCTGAAAATCAGGGATGAAAACGCACCAATGGTTGTCAACGCTGCCACCAGACCCACGGCCCGAACCTCTCTGGATGCATCTTTGCCGAAAGTTCGATAGGGACGATCCAGAAAAAGCAGGTAAGCAATCCCGTGGTCCACGGATATGGATATGATGGCGCCGCCGAACCCGAGCACCATCAGGGAGATGGTTTCATACAAAAGCGAATACACGAAAAAAGCCGCCACTGTGCCGGCAACCGCCGGCAGCAGCGACAACACCCCGAGATAGGGCCGTGGAAAGGTGACCATCAACAGCACCACGATACCAAGCGTCGCCAGCAGGATGGCATTGCGTACATCTTTTCTGGCAATCAGCTCGTTGTCGAGAGCGACCCGATAAGCACCCATGGGGGTCACGGTAATCGTGTGGCCTGACCCGCCATAGGTTTCTTCAACGTCTGCGGCAATCGTATCCATCAAGTCGGCAACCTGCCGGGCAAAAGCCGTATCGGTGCTCGATACGGCAGAATCGGCAATAACCATCAGGTGCCGTCCATCTTCCGAGACGATCTGGCCCTTGTAAATCATGGCCGATTGTGATGGCGCCAGATGTGCCAGCCGGGCCATTACGATGTCTTTCAGCCCCAGGGGATCCCTGGCAATGAATTCTGATTGTCCGATGCCCTCGAGATTAAGCAGGGATTGTTGTACAGTGGACATCTTATCGATGACAGATTGCGGCTCCAATAACGGTTCGACCTGGTGGCGCAGCTCTTCAGTAGAAAACAACCGCGGTAGATGGTGCAGTATGTGCATTGCCAGCGCCGGTATCAGGGACTGAAAATTCTGCAGCCCCACCGTCTTGAACAGCGCGCTCCGGCGCAGATGCTGTTCGACCCGCCGGCCGCATTCAACCAGAAGCTCAGGATTGTCCTCCGTAAGACCGATATCGATGATGAGCTGATCCTGAATCGGATGGTTCCGGAATATATAGAGGGCGTCGGCAACCACAGGCTCGCCCTGGGGCAGAAAACCGACAACATCGGCTTCGATGTCAAGGCGCGACCAGCCGACGGCAAACAGCAGGGTAACGATTGCCAGCGTGACGAGCAAGCGGCGCCAGTACAATGCGTGGGGGATCATAAAAACACCTGTTTCACAATTACCAATATGATGATGGAATGTACTGCAATAATTGGTATCTTGTGGCGGTGATAAAACTCATTGCGTTTCTGAATGCGTTGGATTCCACCCAATAACCTTCGAATCCTGTCCAGGCCGATGTTCCGGTCATTGTCGGTTGGGGAGTTGCTCTGAAAAGCAAAAGCAGGATAGGCCGCATAACAATCGGGCCAATTTTTCAATACGTCATCATATGCAACCCCCTGCCATGGGATTCTAATCAGTGTTTCCGCGAAATGACGATTTACCACATAAGCATGCGCTGAGCAGCGATAATCTATTTTAACAACTGATGGATTCCCGGTTTTTTGACTCCTTGAAACCAGGCATCCGAAAAATAACGCGTTCCACGGGTCGATACCCGATAAAAAATCGATACAGTTCTTGAGTCCCTTGATATCAAAGCGATCGAACAGAATGTCGTCTTCGAACACGACGATGCTGTCGGCCCCGGCCTGAAGTCCTTTCCGTAAGCAATCCATGTGGGAGTGAAAAATGCCTTCCTCACAATTGTGGGGATGCTTGGAAACAATGATAAACTCGACGCTGTCGCCCAGACCGACAGTCTTGAACTGAATCTGAGCCTCAACGCGCCTGTCTGCCCGCTCGTTTACAGAGATGCAGTAAATTTTGTCGAAATAATCCCAGCCTTGACGATGTTTTCTCATTTTCCTTGTTGATATTTTCCCATCATGTATTTAAAGGATTACCAGAACATTTCAACAATAACCTCCCATGCTCGGTTGCGCGCTATCGGGATCGTATTCATTGCTCGTCCCTTGGGGGACATTCATATTGTATACATTGAAGGCCTTATGTGTTGAAAACCAATTGAAGGTGAAACTGGAACCATTTAATAAACAAAGATAAAATTCCTAACATGAGCATCATTGAGCGTATATCCCGGACCGAATACGTCCGTTCCGCAATCACCGACAAGGCAGATCTGAGCGCCTTCAAGGCGAAACCTTCCTACCGCACTGTTCTGGGAATGGCCGCCATCTGTTTCAGCTATGTCATTGCCTGGCCGGCCATCGCCCTTCTGGGGATCTTTGCCGTTTATACCGACCGACCCTGGCTGATCGCCATTGGAGGCCCGCTGCTCTACGGTTTATCCCACCTGGTGTTTTTATGGGGTATGTATCTTGCGGGGTTCGACTATACAAAAGTGTTTCTGCGCTGGGCCGCCCGGGTTCTGGTGGAAAGATGGATACGCAACAACCCGGACTGAACCTGAGCCATTAGGGCTCGCTCAAAAATAACTTCACATTTTCTGCGCAAACCCTTCGCGCTCTTCTTTTTCGAACCGTATCACCCCGCTGCTGACCTGCTCATCTTGAATCAGGATTTGAAAGGTATACGCTTTCACATCCCTTTTCAGGGGGGCGGCGATTACTTTCAGCAGATCATCGGGTCGCACGATACGCTTGAACCTTACCCGGCTGACACTCGCTATTTTCAAATTGCCGCCGGCCACTTTCTTGATTACATCAAATACCATACCGAGTTGGGCCAAACCCGGCAAGACGGGCTCCCCGGGGAAATGCCCGTCAAACCAGGGCGATGACGGAGGCACCTGAATATCAGCCCTTATTTTATTGTCATCGCAACGCTCGATTTTATTCAGCCGGTACCACATAATAACAGCGTTTTTTATCTGAAATCCATTTATAGTTCAACTGAAAAAAATGCCTGTACAAGACGCTAGCTCAATCGTATCAGGTATTCCCACATGGGTCCGGTATGTCCACGCTGGTACAGCCGACGAATCGTTGCCGCCGTCTCTTCCCCGCCGGAACCAATCACCCAGTTGATACGGCCGCCTGCTTTTTTGTGGAGCTGTTTTACAATGTCATCCGTACCGATCATGGGCGAACGGTAGAATACGGGCTCGAGTATGCTGCGGCCCGCTTCCACCTGCCCCTCGCTTACGGCGATGCGGTACAACTCCGTTCCCGGATATATACGCATGCCGCAAAAAAAGAACAGCGCCGACGTCTCGAGGGTATCGGCTTTGTCGAGGGTTTCTGCGAGCGTCTCCCGGTTTTCACCGACCCCCCCAAGCAGAAAATAGTGGGCGACATAAAGTCCTGCATCAATGGCAGCACGATGAACATCTAACACCTGTTGGTCACGAAAGGGCTTACGGTAAGAGGCCAGAACAGAATTCGACAGCGAATCCGTCCCAAATTCCACATGGGTCAAGCCGGCATCCGCCATGGTCTGAAAATAATCCGCCGGCGACTTCAGGGGCGTGAAAAAGGCTCCCCACGGTATGGACACCCCGTGCTTTTTAAAGGCCCTGGCCACCGCCAGGCTGTGATCAAAATCAGCATTGAACACCGAATCGGTGATAAAAAAATACCGGGCACCACTGGCCTGCAGTTTGAGCGCAGCCCTGGCCGTCTCTTCGGGGTCCGTAAATCTCAACCGACGACCCTCAATGTTGGGATAGGTGCAGTAAATACATTTAAAATGACAGCCGCGTTGGGTCTGCAGATTCAGCATACCGCCGTTTTCAAGATAAAATCGAAGATAACCCGGGTCGGGTTCGATCCTGCGGACAATTTCACCTTTCCAGGGATCCGGGGTGACGGCCTGGCGGCCGGGTGTAATAACTCCCGGTATCTTTTCGATATCGTCATGGTTTTTTATGGCACGCAGCAACGGCAATATTCTCTCGCCCTCGCCCACGATGCCGTAATCGGCACCCAACGTCTGCAGGGTTTCAGCCGGGAATATGGTAAACCCGCTTCCACCCAATATCAGCTGGGCATCACTTTGGCTGCGGATAACATCCACAATGGCCCGGTATTGTCCCACAAATCCCCTTGGATCCGTGGTGTCGGTGTTATCGATATTGCGCAGGGAAAGTCCGATGATCTCCGGTGAAAATTCTTTTATTGCGGTTTTCAGCCCGTCAAATCCGTCCGGGCTGTTCATGTCGACAATGCGCACCTGGTGATACTTTTCGATAGCCCCGGCCACGTAATCCAGACCCAGTGGGTAGACCGGGTAGGGTTCCATCAGCGTGTTCGTTGAAACGAGCAGGATCTTCACGGGTTCATCACCTCAATGGCTGTAAAATAATCTCCCAGGCCAATCACCAGGACCCCCTTGATTCCCAGTACCGCTTCAGATCCATCACAAAGCGGTGACGGGATGTTACCTTTCCGTAAAAAATCCACTGCCATCACAACCGCTACGGCGGAGGCCGAGGCAAACTCTCCGGTAAATTTTCGGTAGTCAATGACGACACCACTGAAGCCGGTCATATCAAGCAGGGTCTTGAGCTGGATTGCTGCTGTTCGGCGGCAGCCCGCAGGTAGACCGGCCAGAATCACACCATAACGCTCATCGAAAGATCGCTGCTTTCCAATCGCTTTGCTAAGATTGTGTAGCACGTTTGAATTGTTTTGGCTGCTTTCAAAAAAGAGGGGGCGGATCGTCGGGGCGGAGGCATGCACACCTCTTTTTAGGTACAGGGCGCCGCCGCCATCTGCCGGACAGGCTGCTTCGGCCACCGAAGGGTCAAACAGGCGGGATAGCTTCGGGTGGTTCTCGTCCGCAGCCAGCACCAGAAAGCCGTCCAGTTCATCCCCGGACATCAACCCCGCGACCGTCAATGCCTGCTCAAAGGAATAATCACCGCCAGTCATGGTAAGATTGGCGCCGGTTGCCTTGAATTGCATGGCAATTTGACCGGCCGCGGCATTGTGGACCGATCCGATAAAATCGGTGGGGCTGGGAAACTGCTCGTCGGTTTCAAATAAACGCTCTAAAAAATCCGCGGTTTCCGACAGTGCCCCCCAGCCAGTACCCAGAAAAACCGCCCCCGGAGTCCCGTGCTCGCCTGCACTTTTATGCGCATCGACGGCCAGTGACAGAACCAGGCGGGGAAAACGCTTGAGCCGGCGAACCTGGGCCGGAGAAAGATTGGCCGCTATTTCTGCAGAATTCAGTATACCAGCACACCCTTTTCCCAGGGCAAGTCTGTCCATTGTCGTACGGGTTCTCCCGATCCCGGTGATGCAGGTGTGCCCCAGGATGGCCATGGGCTGTGCATCTTTCTTAATAGTTTTACGCGTATGCTTTCCACAGGCACCCAGAACAAGGGCGGCGTTATTTCCGCCAAAACCAAAAGAATTCGACAGCACCGTATCCACTTGCTTTTGAACCGGCTGCAGCAATGGAACTAATTTAAGCTCCGGGTCAGGGTGGCGGCAACCGGTATTTGCCGGAACCATACCGTCGGATATACAGACGGCTGATAGAACGGCTTCAATGGCCCCGGCTGCTGCCAGCGTGTGACCGCAGGCACCTTTTACCGACGATAGCACAGGCTTTTTGCTGCCGAAAAGGGCATGGATGGCCCGGGCTTCGGAGATGTCGTTGTCAATGGTGCCCGTGCCGTGAAGATTAACATAGTCGATATCGGACGGTGAAATCCCGGCATCCGCCAGGGCCGCCTGCATGGCTGCCAGGGCGCCCTCACCCTGTGGATGCGGTGCCGCGGGATGATAGGCGTCACAGGACAACCCGCCGCCAAGGATTTCAGCAACGGCCCGATCCGGTTCGTTGGCCGCCAGCAGCAGCATGGCCGCCCCCTCGCCCACCGACATGCCCCGACGCTCCGCATCCAATGGACGTGCACCTTCAGGATCAATCAGCTGCAAGGCGTTGAAACCATGGTATGTCAAACGGCAGAGAGAATCGGCGCCACCGGCCAAAACCCTCCTGGCGCTGCCGGAACGAATCATTTCCAGGGCAATCTTCAGCGCAGCCGCCCCCGAAGAACAGGCCGTCGAAACTGTCAGGGCCGGCCCGTGACAACCATACTTGCGGGCAATATCTTCGGCCACAGAGCCTGTGGCATGCCGGCAATACAATTGCGGATCCCGAGCTTTTTGCTTCAACAGGCTCTCCGTGGTCAACAAACCGCCGGTGGTAACCCCCATAACCACCGCATCGGGCGCTCCTTTGGCGTCGGCCATGGCCTGTTCGGCAGTCAGGCGGGCAAGCTGATGCGTGCGGGGAAGATCGTCCCCACCATCAGGGCAGGCAACTTCTCCGACGGGCAGCGGCCGGCCGGCAGCGGTTGGAATAAGGCTTAAAGGCCCGATGCCGGTCAGGTTTTTCAGAAGGGCGTCACTGTTTGGAGCGCGCCCAATTCCAAGGGCAGTGACGATACCCATGCCAATGATGTGTACCTTCACTTCTGCCAACCCTTTAGTTACAAGGGTCAATGGGGCAACTCAGACGTATTTGCATGGATATATTCGGCCAGGGTCTTCAGGCTGGCAAACACTTTGACCCCAAGTTCGCGGCTGTCAATTTTTACACCGTAATCTTTTTCAATCATGATAACCATCTCTAAAACATCGATGGAATCAATTCCCAGCTTGCCCCCGACCAGTTGTTCGTCGCGCTTGATTTCCTCCGGTTGTACATCGGGCAGGTTCAAAACGTCCACGATTTTTATCTGAAGCTCTTTGATCAATTTTTCCATTGAGTATTCCGATATCCTTGGCGCCACATATTTATGGTTCTGGTTTTTTTCATAACAATAGTTTATTGTACCATTCTTCTATGCTAAAAAGTGAATATAATTTCTTGTAACCCATTTCAATCTTTATCAGCTGTCGTAAAACAAAAATCGATCTTTTTTTATAAATTTTCATGAATTCGCGTAAAATGAACCTGCCGATAATTTGGTGCTCGTGACTGTTGCCGGCTTCGTTGTACGCGTCAGGCATGAAAATTGATAGGATATTGTCCGACAATGCCATTGAACAGCTTAAAAATTGAGGATCTACTACCCCATCGCAGCGGCATGTTGTTGATCAACACAATCCTTACAGTAGACCCGAAGGTGGCCGTAACGGAAGCGGTTGTCAATGAAGACTGGCCGCTTTTCAACGGCAGGGACGTGGAGGCACTGGTTTTGATCGAGGTGGCGGCCCAGACGGCCGGGATCTGCAACGGCTTGGCCAGGATCCAGAAATACGGCCCGGGTTCCGACCAAAAAAGCTGGCTGGTCGGCATAAAACAAGCCCGATTCTTCGTGGACGCCCTGGCACTGAAGGATAGAATCATCATGCATGCCGAAAACAGCTTTGAATACGAAGGCTACCGGCAGATCATCGGAACGGCCCGGATCGGTTCAACGGTCATCGCTGAAATTGGACTGCAGGCTATTCAGGCCGATGACGACCACTTGCCGGAATAAAAACGGCTTTGCCGGTAGCTGGATCCTTCGTTTTTTTCACACCGGCTTAAACTTTTTGGGAGACATTAAAGATGAACGAACCCCGTCCTAAAAAAATTGCTCTGGTTACCGGTGCCAGCAAGGGAATTGGTCAGGCGATCTGCGTTGAGCTGGCAAAAGCCGGATACCGGGTCATCGTCAATTACATGTCGGATGAAAAGGGTGCCGCGGAAACCCTCGCGATGATTAAAAGCACCGGGGCGAATGGGCGGATAATCCAGTTCGACGTCACGGATTACAAGGCATCCCAGGAAGCCGTGCAGGATATCATTGAAAATGACGGCGCCATGGACACGCTGGTCAACAATGCCGGGATCACCGCCGACGGCCTGTTTCTCATGATGCCCCGCAAGGACTGGGATAAAGTGATAGACACCAGTCTGAACGGATTTTACAATGTTACCAAGCCTATTCTTGAAAAAATGATCCGCCTCAAGCGCGGTTCCATCGTCTCCATCGCTTCCGTCGCGGGCCTGCTCGGCAACCGGGGCCAGGCAAACTACGCCGCGGCCAAGGCCGGGCTGATAGCCGCCAGCCGGTCGGTGGCCTCGGAAGTGGCCCGGCTGGGCATTCGCGTCAATGTAGTGGCGCCAGGCCTGATAGAAACGGATATGATCAAAGACGCTCCCGTAGATAATATCAAAACCCTGATCCCCATGGCCCGCATCGGCAAGCCCCGGGAAATCGCCAGTGCGGTACGCTTTCTCTGCTCCGACGATGCATCCTATATCACCGGTCAGGTGTTATCCGTCAACGGCGGTATGTTATAGACCATGGAAAAAAATATTATTAAAACCCGTCGGTTTTTCTGCCGAGTGCTATTCATCATCGCGGCGTTGGCGTGTCTGGGTTGGGCTGATTCCTGGCAGGAATTGAAATCCACCGCAGGAACAGTGACGTCCGTCACGGCAGGGTTTAGCCAGGAAAAACATATGAAGATCCTGGCCCGGCCGCTGGTGTCCCAAGGCAAGTTTCTATTCAAGTCCCCGAATTCCCTGCGGTGGGAATATACCCGGCCGCTAAAGAGCATACTGGTGCTTCACAATGGTAAAACCCGTCGGTTCGTTCAAAAAGACGGCCGCCTGGTAGAGGATGCTTCGGCCGGGCTTCAGTCCATGCAGGTGGTAGTGCAGCAGATCACCCAGTGGCTCAACGGCCGCTTTGACGAAAACCCGGCTTTTGAGGCCAGCCTGGCAGCCGGCCAAAAAATCGTTCTGAGCCCCAGGGACGCTGCCATCGCAAGATTGATCCAGCGCATTGAAATCCTGCTTTCCGACCGCCCGGGGGTAATTGCGTCCGTAACCATCTTTGAAAGTGAAAATTCGTTTACCAAACTTATTTTTCAGAATGTCGTCCTCAACACGCCATTGGACGACGCCTTGTTCCAACAAGTTTTCACGCTCGACGACGAACAATGAAGCATGCAACAATAAACAATCCGTAATGAAACAAACATTCTTGCTTATTATCATGTGGGGCTTGCTTCTATCATGTGCCGGCCTCCCGAAAATGTATCCGGCCGGCCCTGCGGACCTGCCGGATACGATAAAGGCATGTGAAGGCGTATACCCGGTAGGCGACTGGCAGCTGCTGCACACTATCGAAGCTGCGCTGCCGGGCAGTCGGAAGGGTTTTCTGATGGGACTGACCGTGCTCTCTTCCCGGGACAGATCCGCCCGCTGCGTCATCATGACCCTTGAAGGGTTCGTGTTATTCGATGCGCGGTATGACGGACGAATCAAGATAGAACGGGCCGTCGCCCCGTTTGACAGCGACGATTTCGCCCGGGGCCTGATGGAGGATATCCATTTGATTTTCTTCAGGCCACCAGCGGCACAGACAATAGCAGGGTCGCTGAATGACGGCACGGCAGTCTGCCGCTATCATCGACCCGACGGCCGGATTGTCGATCTGGTTAATCCGGAAGAAAACCGATGGGAGCTGAGGCTGTATCGTTCAGACCATCGCCTGATGAAATCCGTCAACATTATGTCCAAAGACAGGCTGCCTGCCGATGCAAGCACCGGTATTGCCGATAAAATTGAATTGACTGCTCACGGGTCTCCCGGATATAAGCTGGTCATGGACCTGGTGGAGGCAAGACCTATCGGGGTCGAGGGGTCCAAATCGAAATCGGGATCGGTATCGGAATCGAAACAATAGGACACTTGAGCCGTCGTTACTTTTTGAACATTCTTTTCGGGGTCGAAATCGGGATCGAGAACATTGGCACTGCTGTGTTTTTCGATAGCGATCCCGATAGCGATTTCGATGGGTTCTCCCAACATGAACCCCCCTTAAGTTAATGACATTGTGTTTTAACAAGGAACTGTCAGCAAAATGACGGTTGTTCCAAGGCAAACAGGAAACAGATAGATATGAACTTTAAACTGATCTACCCCAAATGGCCCAAGCTTGACCGGCAATCCGAATTTCATCTTCCGCCGCACGGACCGGTTGTATTCGCGGCTTCATTGCCCGACAATATCGCGGTGACCTTCATCGATGAAAACCTTGAAACCATCGATTTTGACGACCCGGTAGATTTTGTGGGCATTTCAATGATGCTGACCGTGCAGGTCAAACGGGGCTGGGAAATCGCCGATATTTACCGCCGCAAAGGGATTCCGGTCATTTTCGGCGGCATCGCCACCATGCTCCATGCTGAAGAGACAGCAGCGCATGCAGATACTGTCTTCCTGGGTGAATCCGAAGGCAGAATGGAAAAAGTGCTGGCGGACTTTCATAAAGGCTGTTTGCAGAAAGTGTATAATTACATGGAGGACCGGCCGCCCATTGAATCCGTGGGAACGGCCCGCCGGGATATCCTCAAGCGGGACCTATACAATTACAAAGGCATCCAGATGGTAGACCTGGTACATGCTTCCCGAGGATGCCGCTTTCATTGCTATCCTTGTGCGGTAGCCTATCTGGGTGGTAGAAAATTCCGGCCCCGCCCCATTGAAAAAGCCATTGAGGAGATGGCTGGTATCGATAACAACCGGCTCTTTATCGTGGACAACTCCCTGGCCCAGGATACCCAATGGGAAATAGATCTGTTTCGTGAAATGATACCGCTGAAAAAAAGCTGGTGCTGTCATCCCATTGAGGATAAACCGGAGGTCCTCGACCTGGCTGCTCAGGCGGGTGCCTGGTATGTCTATCAGGCCGTGTTCGACACCTCGGACTTGATTCGAGACAGAGTCCGCCGCTACCATGACCACGGCATCGGCGTGGAAGGCACCATTCTTCTGGGGCTGGACCATCACACCGAGGATTTTATCAAGCGTTTGATTGATTTCCTGCTTGAGATCGATCTCGATCTGGCCGAATTTACCGTTTTAACCCCTTTTCCACACACGAAAGTCTACGATGATCTCAAAAAACAGGGTCGCATCTTCTCCGATGATTGGAATAATTATTCTGCCGACACGGTCGTATATCACCCCAAACAGATGTCCGCCGAAAAACTGCAGGGACTGCTGGATTATGCCTGGAATACATTTTATCAGGATGAGCCCCAGGAAGTGAAGATGTTCAAGCTGTTTCAGCAGGTTGTTGAGAGGGAAATGGCCAACAACACCTTCAGGCCGCGCAACCGGAACCTGGCCTCACACGCTTTTGGCCGGGAAGTTTAACCTTCCAGCAGCGACCGTACCTGTACCATCGTTTTAGAAAGAGAAAAACGACCGTTTTCATAATCCGGTTTAATAACCGCGATCTTTTCTACCGTGATGGTCGCGGAAACAATCGTATTGAAAAGAAATCTGCCGGGTGTAAACAATCTGTTGGTGCCACCGATTTTTAACACCTGAATCGGTGCCTGACAACGCCTGGCAATCTTAAAGGCGCCGTTGTTGAGATGGCCGATGGCGCCATCCCGGCTGCGGGTCCCTTCGGGAAAAATAAACAGGTTACCGCCGGACTTAAGAAAGTCATCCACAGACTCGATACGCTCAATCATCAATGCCGACAGGCTGCCTTGGGCTTTAGAGGGAATATATCCCGACGCTTTCAACATCCACCCGAAAATCGGCACCTTGAAAAACGTGCTTTTGACAATGGTTTTATGCTGGGGGAACAACGAAATCAACAGTAACGGATCCAAATAGGACAGATGGTTGCAGACAATGACGGAGGAGCGAATTGATTTGATTTTATTGGAGATTTGCCACGTCATACCCGGGGTAAGGCTTCTCAGGATTAGAAAAAAACCCCTGTAAAAGTTGTAATTCAGGCGCTGAAAAGCAGATTCACGGTTTGCCGAATTCACATAGGCTGCGAGAAATAACGGTGGAAAAAGCAGAACGAAGCCGACCGTAAAATACAACCACAACAGCAGGGTAACGAAAAGATCGAAAACCGGTTTTAAAAACGCGTTTTTCACGGTCTGGACAGTATTTATCATCGGCTGCAATATAGCCATTATCCAGGTAATATTCCCGGGCGTACAGATTACTTATAGTGGTTCAGGTTTTTTAAGAGGAGGCAGGTATTCACCCCGCCAAAAGCAAAGTTCTGGATCGCGGCAATACGGATATCCGCCGCATGAATTTCCTGTGCATGCCGTATCATGGCACACCGTTCATCTATATTGTCCAGATTCAGGGTGGGCGCGATAAAGCCGTCCTGCATCATATAGATGGTCATGATCGATTCGATGACCCCGCAGGATCCCATGGTATGGCCCGTATAGCTTTTCAGCCCGGAAACCACGGGTGTTTTACCATATACCTCACCGGTTGCCTGGGCTTCAATGGTATCACCCATTTTGGTTGCCGTGGCGTGGGCACTGACAAAATCCACTGTGTCCGCACTGACGGCGGCGTCCTTCAAGCCTAGTTTTATAGTTTTTGTGATACCTTTTTTGCTGGGTAGAACCAGATTGCCGCCATTGTTGTTGCAGGAAAAACCGATGACCTCGGCCAAAATTTCGGCACCTCTCTTTTTAGCGAATGCATACGATTCCAGCAGTACGGCACCGGCGCCTTCGCCCACGACCAGGCCGTCCCTATTGCGGTCGAAGGGTCGGGGGGTTAGGTGAGGCGTTGCATTGAAATCGGTTGAACTGGCCATCAAGTTGTCGAACACGGCAACGGTGGCCATGTCGTATTCGTCGGCACCCCCGCAGAGCATGGCGTCCTGCATTCCGTATTTAACCATTTCATAGCCGAACCCGATGGACTGGCTGCTGGTGGTACAAGCGGTGGACGATGAAATGACCCGGCCGGTGATGCCGAACATCTTGGTGATGTTGACCGCGGTGGTGTGGACCATGAATTTCAGGTAATCCACAGCCTTGATGGATGAATAGCCGGTGTGGGATTTATCAAACAGCGCCTGGTATAATTCCCTTTGCACCAGGGGACTGCCGTGGGTAGACCCGAAAGCCACACCCAGCCTGCCGGAGGTGACAAAGGCCTCTCCAAGGCCGGCGTTTTCCAGAACATCTTTGGCAACCTGGCAGGCATAATACGCCACCGGCCCCATGGTTTTACGGTCCTGGCGTTTGAAATCGTAATCCACGGCATAATCCACAGTTCCGAAAACGTCTGTGTCTATATATTGTGAATACAGGTCGTCGGTCTTGAGCGTTTTTACCCCGGACACCCCCTTGGTAAGATTATCCACGATGGCATCTTTTCCGTGACCGATGGGTGTTATTGCCGAACATCCTGTGATTACAACTCTACGTGTCATTTTATTGTCTTATCAGCTTCGGGTTTTGGCGAGCCCTTCAATATAGTCGAGGATATTATTGATCGTCCGGATTTCCATGGCTTCTTTTTTCTCATCCCGGGTCAGTACCGATTCAAGCAATATTTCGATTTCGTTCAGAAGCTCGATGGCATCGATACTGTCAAACCCGTACACGTCTCTCAAGTCATCGTCCAGCCCGGGATCTTCGATTTCAAACTGCTCGCTGAAAATTTTGAAAATTTGTATCTGTATCTGATTTCTGTCCATTAAGTCCATGATTTATAGGTACTTGTCTTAAAATTTAAAGAATTGATCGCTTTCCGGCAACCCGGTTGAACGGGGGTATTTGTTTTTTATAATTTATTGCAGATTATCGAAGTAAAAGAAACCCAAACAATCGTATAACCCGACCCCCGATCCACTTGTCCGCGAAAAATACCAATAATATAAATACCGGGTCAGTTCAAATGGAATTTTTTTCTTTTCTTTTTTGGTTCGAAAAAGGGTCTGAAATGATACCATTGCCGCGGATACTGACGCAGTTTCGCTTCCAGAACATGGGCATAGTTCTGTACGGATTTGCGAATCACGCCCATCCTTTCCTCCCGGGAAGCCGCTTCCAGGTAAATGGGCTCCGACATGCTGAACCGGTATCGGCCCTTGGCCATACGAAAAGCAAAAAAGATAAACAGCGGTGCCCCGGACAGCAGTGCCAGCACGTGGGGCGCCTCCGGCAGCAAGATCTCCCGGCCCAGGAATTCAACCGGAATGGTCCGCTGCTCCCTTTTCCACACCAGGTCACCGGTCATGGAGACCCCCCCTCCCGATTCGATGAATTTAATACCTTCCACCAGATCCATGGGAGAGCCGCCATCCTTATCCACCGCAATAATCCGGATGCCGCTTTGCGCGAGTGCCTCCTTTTGTATCCGCTCGATCTGCTCCTTCTGTTTGCTGCCCATATAAAGCAGCAGGCGGAGATTCGTCAATTCCTGTTTGAGCAAATGCGCGGCCACTTCCCAGTTGCCCATATGGGACATGAGCAAAATGGCACCCTTGCCCGTGGCAACCGCCGCCTCCAAATATTGCATGCCCTCAGATATATAAGTAATTTCATCTGAATTCTGAAGCAGATACCTGTCCAGGAACACATGGGTAAAGTTGTGAAACTGGCGCCAGGCGCACCATAGATGAAAGCACCACTGGCGATCGGGGTACAGCGCCCGGTAAGTTTTGATGCTGTTGCCTACCCTGCCGGGAAACAATAAAAAATAGCCGGTTGCTACGAACCAGGCAAACAACAGAAAAATCCATCGTCCCCATTTTCGGGACAGAAAAGTGATGAGCCGGTAAAACAATCTGCGCATATCAGCACCTGTGTGTGAAGGGCCGCCGCAGCAACCGCTGGGCAATCAGACGGGAGAACGTACGGGCATTCCGCATGAAGTCGACAAAGGGCTGGAAGTGGGATATTCTCAACGCGCCTCCGGCATAGGTTACCCTGACCGGCGCTTCGATTACCGGAATTTTCGACCAGTGCGCCTTCACCAGAATCTCCAGTTCAAACTGATACCCGCCGGCTTTGGTCTTCAGGGCCCTGGACTCCGGCAGTGGATATATTCTGAACCCGCTCTGGGTGTCGCTGATGGCGGGGCCGCCGGAAGCTCTGATCCAGAAATTGGAAAATTTACGTCCAAACCGGCTCGTCCACGGCACGTTCCGGTCAAGCATGCCCTGTCTGGCGCCCACCACCAACGGTCTGGCATTTTCCGGTATAGCCTCGATCAAAGTCAGAGCATCGGCAGGGTGGTGTTGTCCGTCGGCATCTATGGTGATGGCCCAGTCCGCAATTTCCACAGCCCGATCGAAGCCGGTCAGAATGGCCGCACCCTTACCCCGGTTTTTACGATGGTGCAGCACGTCAACCCCGTCCCACTCGTGCAGGCAATCGGTACCGGCATCCGTTGATCCGTCATCCACAACAATGACCGGCAGATTGAGATTGAGGGCTTTTTCGACGACGGAAGCAACTGTCGATGCATGGTTATACACGGGAATAATGAAGGCAAAGGAACCGTTTTTTCTCTTTTCAGAACCTTTCTGCGTTCCACTGCAGGGCATCACGACGGTATAAAGGCCATGGCCCAGGCCCCGGGACCGAAATGAACACCGGAGGTCAGGGAAATCGGCTGCAGTCGTATTTCAGCATGAGGGCAGCGTACTCGAATTTCTTTTTTTACCACACTGTCGACCCAGTCATAATTATCAGAATACTCGAGCATGATGAACGGGGAGGACGCTTTATTGAAGGCTTCTTCAATTTTTTCGAGGGCGAATTTAAGCTGGCCCTTACGATTTTTTGCGGTTCCAACTTTTTTAGCGCCTTCGGTTGTCAGGCTTATAATCGGTTTGACATGCAGCACATCGCCAAAAACAGCTTTGGCCCTGGGCATGCGGCCGCCGGCGGCCAGATATTTGAGCCGGTCCAGAAAAATGTATTCCCGGCTGGTTTCTACCATTTTGCGCGCAAAGGCTATCACCGCCGGCGGGTCATCGGTACGCGCCGCATACCTGGCGGTTGTGATGACAATTGCGCCCAGCTTGCCGGATGCCGCATTCGTGTCGATGATGGTCAGGCGATCCTCGGGATCGTTATGGGCCTTCCAGTCGACAGCCACATCGTAATTCCCGGTATAAACCGATCCGACACAGAGGTAGAGCACTTTAGCGTACTGGTTTACGACTCTTTGATAATACTCGTTGCGTTCAAACGTGGACGCCTGGGATGTGGAAACCCGGGTGCCCTGCCGCATGGTTTTGTAAAGTTCTTGCGGGGAAAAAATCGTCTCCGGCAATGATTTTTTTCCGGCAATGATATAGCTGTCCAAAAGGGTGAGCCCCAGTTCCCGGGAATCCTCCCGAGTCACTGAACCGGCTGCATCCGTCATGATGTGGATTGCGCCTTGTTGCTGTTGCCGTTTAAAATCCCTTATCTGAGAACTGAGGTTGTCGTCCTCCCAGTGGACGACTTCTCCGAGGGATTCGATTTGGGCTCTGGCTTCACTGGAACTGCCGGTATGCAGATGGACCTTTAAAAAATTCTTGTGGGGAATGATCACCACGCTTTCCCCCTGCCGGGCGAGGTTCTCGATTTTTTCCTGCGTGTTTTTATTGGCATGGATGACCGTATCGATGCAGTAGCCATCCGCGTCCTCCACCTGGTAGGCGGGTGCAATTTCAAGCAGGCCCTTAAATATGACTGAAACCGAACGAAATCCATTGTGCTGGCCGATAAGGCTCCGAAAAAAGCCTTCCATAAAAATAAAAATGCCCAGGGCGCCGGAATCCACAACCCCGGCCTGCTTCAGTTCGGGCAATTGTTCGGGCGTGGTTCTGACGGATTCTTCCAGCATGTCGATGATTCTGTCCACATATTCGACACTGTTTTCAAAATCATTGTTCGTTAAGAATTCCACCAGGTTTTCCAGCACGGTCAGCATGGTACCGCGGACGGGATTGCGGACGGCCTGCTGGGCTTTGTCCCGGCCCTCTGCCGCAGCTTGAGCAAGGCCGGCAAAGGAGTCGGCAGTCAGAAGCCCGGAGAAAAACTGGGCCGCGATATTGCCGGAATTCCCCCTGGCCGACAGCAGGAGCCTGTAAATCGTATCTTCCAGGTTTTCCTCCAGATAACGCAGCGGTGTAAGGCTGGCAATCAGGTTGCGCCCGGTATCGCCATCGGCGACCGGGAATACATTGATGTCGTCCAGGACATCGGACCAGGCGGCAACCCTTTCAACGCCTGTAATATGCGCTTTTTGGAAATCAGGTGTCATGATTAAAATCCCAACGCTTTACGAATGTCTTCAGGAATTTCGAACTGTATTTCGGTTTCCGGGTACTTTACGGCCACCTGCTCGCTTCTCCCCTTGGCACACAAGGTACCGTCCTTGTTCAACCGAATTTCGAAATCGACCACGATTTTGTAACGCGCCTCCTTCACCAGGGCTTTGCACGTAAACTGATCCCGGTAACGCAGGGAAACGATATGCTTGGTGGATGTCCTGGTAATCGGAAAGAGGTATCCTGTTTTTTCGAAATATTCCTGCGGGTCAAACCCTAGGGCATGACAAAGTTCCCCGCGGGTCGTATCGAAATATTTCAGGTAATTTCCATGCCAGACCACCTGCATGGGGTCCAGGTCATAAAACGGTACGCTGAACTGTTTTTCATAGCTTCTGGCGTTTTGATTCTTCATCTCAATCCATTCATTCATTGGAAACAGGCCTGGGAAAGTTATTCCACCCAGGCTAAGGGCTCGCTCAAAAATAACTTCACACTTTCAGCGCCCATCCATCCCGCTCAGCGGTGTTGCGAAAATTCGACATATGCCAGATATTTCTGCATTTTCGTGCCTTGCTGACCGGGCGCCTGAACGCTGAAAATCTGCGAACTTAGTTCTGTGCAAACCCTAAGCGTTTCAAATACCTGACACCTCTTGTTAAGTCAAGTTGTAGATAGTGATTGCCACTGTTTCATTTAAAAATATTATTTCTCTTTTTACCGATGCCCATCGCATGTTTTTTTCATGGATGCGTTTAAAAGGAAAATCAATGAGGAACATACGATACCCCTTGACTAAAAAAAACAAAGCTGGAATAAGGGGTTGATTTAAACGGTAAATGCCAAAAAGGAGATCACGTGTTATTCTAAAAATGACGGTGTCATGGGTGGCGACAGTTGATCTACAATTCTCATGCGCACAGAGCTAAAAAGTTATCAATTTCCGCATGTAAGGAATCAGTACATGAACATTTTACATATCTCGGACCTTCATTTCGGCCCCCGTCACTGGGAGGGAGACGACAATATTCTCCTGAAGAAAATTAACACATACGATGCCGATATTGTTATCAACACCGGGGACAGTACGACAGATGGTCTGGAAGATGAGTATGTGAAAGCAGGGTGCTTCTTAAAAGCCATCAAGTGTAAAAATGTCATCTCCATCATCGGTAATCATGATAAAAGAAATATGTGCGCCCATGAACTATTCCGGAAATATATTTACAATCCAAAGATCATCTACCCGTCCGATATAGCAAAAACCACCAAGAAACACCTCTTTTTAAACCGGGAAATAACAAAGGTCCGTGAAAATTTTACCGATATTAATTTTATCAAACCCATTTCGGCAAATGGAAAAACCGTATTGATTATCAGCATCGATTCCAATGAACTTTACAGTGATAACGGATTTGTTGAGGAAAGCATCCTGCACTCGGTTTCAGCGAAAATCAATCAGACAGAATATGACCAGCCGCTGTTGTTGATCCATCATTCCATTTTGGGTACCGACGAGGCACCTCTAGAAAATTCCTCTCGCCTGATTGATTTTGTACGAAAGCATAAGATCGAAAACGTCTTTTGCGGCCATACCCACGAACTTGAACTGAGACGAACCACCGATCTATATCATAGACATTCCTTTACCCAGTTTATGTGCGGCACTTTGTCCTCCTGCAATCATGTCAACGATGACAACATGTTCCTGTATTATGAAAATTTGGGCAGTGATAATATGCACCTGTATCTGGTACGGATTTTTCCGGAGGAGGGCAAGGTGCATTTCAAGGAGGAACGGGTCTTTTAGGCAGAATTTTATAAAAAAGACAGACGCTTTGCAGAAAAAACTGCACTGAAGACTCCAGCAGTCAATACAAATGCAAGCCCATAATTAGACGGAGGGTATTGCGCTTTCCCGGAGATATTCGATCAAGGCTGTGGAACCCGTCACAGACCCCCGTTGACCCCAAACGCCTTGCCCAGGGTACCCACCAGTGCAACGATGCTGTTTTCAAAATAGCGTGGATTCACTTGAGCCGTGATCTTTAGCAGGCCCTCGGCGATCATCTTTCCGACCCTCAGCCGGATGGTACCGTCGGAAAGATCCAGCTTCCCGGCGATGTTCTTGAATGATGCCCTGCCGTTTTTTTGAAGCTCGGCAATAATTTGCCGGTCAATATCATCGGGGAGATATTTTTATGATTTGACCATAATAGCCCAATCTCTCTGATATGAAATCTTTGTAAACCCCGTCTTTTTCCCTGGAATAAATCACTTTGGGGTCTCGTTATTTTCTAGGTTATAGATATTTTCGACAAACAAGAATGTCAATAATAAATATTGGGGAAAATTAAAATGTCGAAAAATAACGCTTGATATATTCCGAAAAGCGTAGTATTTTTTTTAAAAAATTGCTCATACCGATATATTTATGGCTTTTATATAAAAACTAAAAGTGCTGTAATAAAGATTGTAAACCACAAAATAAGTTTTAGCCCGCAAGTTCCGAAATCTTCAATTTAATTGTCAATCAGCGTCCGGCTTGTCTGGGCATACGACTGATTTAAAATAAAATATTGAATAAAATTTATTCTTTTTGTATATTGCAATCCGTGTTCAGTAAGCTGACGTTACCAATTGCCGGTGCAATGCCGGCAGAGGCCAAGCCAAGCGTATTATTTGCCTTACCTCATTTTTATTTTCACAATTTATTCTCACACCTAAAAGGAGGACTTGAAAATGAAAAAAGTCTGTCAAAAAGGAAAAGATCTCAGCACCATCACCCGTCGGTCATTTATAAAAAAATCGGCGGCCATGGGTCTGGGCGTGTTTGCAACCGCGAGCATGGGGCCCTGGTTTATCAAAGACGCACTGTCATCTTCCGGTAAACTGAATCTTTTTACCTGGCCGGATTACTCAAAACCCGAGGTTATCAAAGCCTTTGAAAAAGCCACCGGTATCAAAGTCAAAGTCACTAATTATTCTAGCAATCAGGAGTGCATGAATAAGCTGCGCGCCTCCCGTGCTAAGGGGTTCGACATTGCCCAGCCCTCCTTGACCGAATACGAACTGCACATGGAATTTGAACTGTACCAGGCGATGGATGAAAGCAAAATTACCAACCTGAATAACCTTGAACCCTCCTTCTATGAATCATCCAAAGCGCAGGGTGGTGTAATCCGTGGCCAACGCGTAGGCCTGCCCTATGACTGGGGTACAGAGGCGATTGCCTTTAACACCGACAAACTGGACTATAAATATGGTGAACTTTCCTATGGCACCCTGTGGGAACCCGAATTTAATCAGAAGGTGACATGCCGGCCCCATTCGGTATTTATCGGTGCCGGGTTGTATCTGGATGCCATCGGCCAGGTTCCCTCCGACAGGATGTACGATACCTATCGTGATGAAACAAAATTCCGCAAAGTATATGATGAAATCCTCAAATTTTTGGTCGCCCGAAAAAAGAACATCAAAATGTTCTGGAATAACGCCCAGGATCACCAGCTGGCATTTTTGCAGAACGGCTGCCTAATCGGCCAGACCTGGGACGGCCCGATCCTGACCATGAAAAAGGAAGGCAAACCCGTTACCTACATGGCCCCCAAGGAAGGCGCCATGACCTGGGTTGACTCCATGGCCATCGTCAAGAACGCCGAGAACCTCGAGCAGGCCTATGCCTGGATCAACTGGGCGTATACACCGGAAGCCGGCGCTATCATGGCCAAAAGCACCGGTTACAACAGCGTTGTAAAAGGCGTTGACGCTCTGCTGGATGAAAAGACCAAGCAGGGTTTCAAGGAAGCTTATCCGGGCAATGCCATTGATAATCTATGGTGGTATGTTTCCGAAGCGCCGTGGTTTGTTCCGGCGCGTACCGAATACAGGGATAAATTCCAGGCCGCCTAAATCCGGCGGAAAACCACCCACGCCCTGTCCCGGTTTTTACGGAACAGGGCGTGTATACTTTTCGTCGTCACTGAAAAAAAATACTAAAAAAAGAGACGATTGTCTCAAAACAACATACCAGGTAAGGAATTTATCGTATGGGGCAAGATGTTGAAATAGCCGATGTCAGCATGCGCTTCGGAGATTTTTATGCTGCTCGCGATATCAATGTACATATCGAAGCGGGTGAATTTTTCAGTTTTTTAGGACCGTCGGGTTGCGGCAAAACCACATTGCTGCGCCTGGTTTCCGGCTTTATGGATCCTACAAAAGGGCAGATAAAGATAGGCGGCAAAGACATGATCGGTATTGGATCGAACAATCGTCCAACCGCCATGATATTTCAGAACCTGGCCCTTTTCCCCCTGATGACGGTGATGGAAAATATCGGATTCGGCCTGGAAGTGCGTGGCGTGCCAAAGGTGGAACGAATTAAAAAGGTGGAAGAACTCATCGAGCTCGTGGATCTGTTTGGAACCGGGGAGAGATTTGTCAGTGAGCTCTCCGGCGGACAGATGCAGCGTGTGGCCATCGCCAGAGCTTTGGCGGTGAATCCTGCCGTTTTATTGCTTGACGAACCATTGTCCGCCCTGGATCTGAAACTGAGGCACCATATGCGCGCTGAATTGCGCAATATTCAGCGTCGCACCGGGGTAACCTTCATTTATATTACCCATGACCAGACCGAAGCTTTAACCATGTCGGATCGTGTGGGCGTAATGTCCATAGGAAAACTAGAACAGGTGGCAGTGCCGGATATCATTTACAACAATCCGGCAACGGCCTTTGTAGCTTCCTTTGTAGGTGAAACCAACCGTCTTCAAGGTACGATCAGCAGTATTGATGGTGAGTATGCGGTTCTGAACACAGCATCCGGTCCGTTTTCCTGTAAAAACCCGCAGCGGATGAGCAAGGGAGAGGAAGGGACTATTTTTATCAGACCGGAGACGGTTTTTATGACGAAAGAATCCAATGCGTCTAATTTATTGGCGTGCGGTATCCAAAACTTGAGTTTCGAAGGCGCTTATGCGGTTGTAACACTCAAGACCGAGCAGGGACAATTATTAACCATGCGGTTGAATAATGACGGCACCGCCCCCAGGATTAAGGCGGATGAGAATGTCAACGTGACGTTCAACCGGGAAAACGCTTTCGTATTAAAAAGTGGAGACTCTTCAAGTGCGTGATTTCTGGAAAAATGCATTAAGGGACCTGGGTAAAATCGGAGTCGCCTACATTATCATTACAGTGGGTACATGGCTGGTGTTCATGATTCTGATACCCCAGCTTATCATGTTTGATTATTCACTGCGGCCGATGTTGGCACTGAGAGATATCGGTGGCCCCAAAGATGTCTGGACCCTGAAAAATTATATCGTATTTTTCACCAACAAATTGCACATGGCGATCTTTTTCAAAACCATCTGGTCCAGTTTCATCGTGACTTTGGTAGCCCTTGCAATCTGCTATCCCATTGCCTTTTACCTGGCCAAAGTGGTTCGTGGCGCCAAGGTAGGTTTATTGATGCTGGGGCTGATTATACCGTACTGGATCAATGAACTGCTGCGTCTTTTTGCCTGGCAGCTCATCCTGGCTGATTCCGGCATCTTGAACCAGCTTCTAATATTACTGGGAATTATTGTCGATCCGATTAATTTTCGTGCCGGCAACGGGGCGGTCATTCTCGGGATGACGTATGCCTATATTCTTTTTATGGTTTTCCCGATATACAATGTCATGGAAAGTCTGGACCGCAATCAGCTTGATGCAGCCCGTGACCTGGGTGCATCCTGGCTGCGCATTCACCGCCGAATCGTAATGCCACACGCCAAACCCGGCATCGCCGTGGGCTGTACCATGACTTTCATGCTGGCAGCCGGTACCGTCGCGGCTCCGCAGCTCTTGGGCAGCCCTAGCAGTTTCTGGTTTACCCAGGTCATCAACACCAATTTTGAATGTGCCAACTGGAATCAGGGCGCGGCCTATGCAACGGTTTTAATGCTGCTCTGCATGATTTTCATGTTTATTATGCTTAAGATATTCAAGGTCGGTCTAAAAGAGCTTACCCAATGAAATCATCCAAATCTATTTTCAGAATTGTTGTCGGTGCTTATCTGGCCCTGTTTTTTGCCTATATGTTTCTACCGCTGATTTTTATGACGATTATCGCCTTTAATGCCAATGAAGTACCCCAGATTACGCCCTGGCAGGGATTTACTTTCATGTGGTTCGGAGAACTGGCCAAAGATGAGCAGATGTGGAAAGCCCTGCTGAACAGCTTTATCGTCGCATTTTCAGTCGTCGCCATATCGGTACCCATCGGACTGGGAGGCGCCCTGCTGCTGACCCGGCTGCAGTTCAAGGCCCGCGATTTTGTTTACGGGGTACTGGTTTCGCCCATCCTGACGCCGGGTATTATCCTGGGAATTTCAACATTTCTGTTCTGGGACAGTTATATGAATGTCCCCGGTGGTTTATGGACCGCCATTCTCGGCCAGGCGACCTTTATCACC
>Ga0164313_10000338_pt1 | contig 36345 bp, 20 predicted proteins | sample GuaBasSedimGuay4_FD_113735 | JGI IMG/M metagenome (GOLD analysis project Ga0164313, IMG submission 113735) | Subseafloor sediment microbial communities from Guaymas Basin, Gulf of California, Mexico - Guay4, Core 4569-4, 0-3 cm | ecosystem: Environmental > Aquatic > Marine > Hydrothermal vents...
CGGCAACGGCAACGGCAGCGACGCCAGCCGCGACGGCTGCTTGCTGGTAGACGTCCCCAGCTGGCGCGCCACGCGCGACGTGACCCTGCCCGAGGATCTGGTGGAGGAGGTGGGACGCATGCTGGGCTACGACAAGGTGCCCACGCCCACGCCCGTGGGGCCGCTGATCGTGGCCGAGCGGGACCCGACGTTGCAGATCGAGGAGCGCCTGCGCGATGCGCTTTGCATGCGCGCCGCGGCCACCGAGATCTTCAGCTACTCCACCCTCTCCGACGACGCCTACGAGCGCATGGGGTTGGAGTCGGCGCCGGGGCACCCTACCCTGGCCAACGCGCTGCAGAAGGACGCCTCGCGCCTGCGCCCGGCCGTGGCGCCGTCGTTGCTGATTCACCTCGAGGAGTGGCTGCGGCTGCGCCCCGAGGTGCTCGCGTTCGAGCTCGGCAAGGCCTATGCGCCGGGCACCGACGGCCCGCCCGTGGAGCGCGCCGAGGCCGCCCTGCTGCTGGCGCGACGCGAGAGCGGCGACAGCCGCGACCTGGTGCGCGCCCTGCGCGGCGTGGTGGACGTGGCCCTGGGGGCCGCGCTGGGCCAGATGCCGCGCCTTCAGCGCGTGACGCCGCCGGACAGCTCGCCCTGGCTGCACCCCACCCGCGCGGCCAGCCTGTCGCTGGGTGGCCAGGTTGTGGGTCTGATGGGCGCTGTGGCGCCCGACCTGCTGCCCCGCCTGGGGCTCGCTGCGGGCGAGGCGGCGGTGGCCAGCTTCGATCTGGATGCCCTGGCGGCGCTGCCCGCCGGCGGCTCCGACTACCGCGCGGTGTCGCGTTTTCCGGAGTCGCGCATCGATCTGGCCTTCGTGGCCGGCTACGACATCACGACCGACGCGCTGATCGACACGATCCGACAGGCGGGACCGCGCACGCTGGTGCGCGTGCAGCCCTTCGATGTGTTCCGTATGGACGACGAGCGCTCGCTGGCGTTTCACCTGGGATTCCAGGCCGCCGACCGCACGCTCACCGAAAAGGACGTGAGCAAGGCCCGCGCCCGCATCGTCAAGGCGGTCGAGAAGCTGGGCGTACGCCTGCGCTGAGTGCCGGGCGGGTGCGCACCCGCCGCTCGCGCAGCTGTGCACGCGGTCGCTTGGTCGAGGTCGCGGCGCCTTGGGGCTTGGGCGGCAAGCCCGAGCGGACGCGCGACAGCTGCGTCGTGCCGCCACGTGGAGACGCCCGCCTTCGTCGCGCGCGCTCGTGAGGTATAGTCCGTGCAGCCAGTCGGTCCCCCGGGCGGCAAGTTCTTCCGAGCCTATCACCCGAACCGGGAACAGCCGTCCGTTCGCTGTGGGCACGCCCCTCGCAAGACGGGACGTCCAGCGTGAACGACGTGTTCCCACCTGGTCGAGACCAGGCATCGGGAGACGTATGGGCCCGTGGGGCCGGCCGGCCATCACGCCCGTTCGCCGGGCGTGATCCGTGCGCGCTCGACGTGCGCGCCGGACTCCTGCGTGTCGTCGCGGGATTCCTGCTGGAACCGCCCCTCTGGTGACCTAGGATCAGTCGCGACTCCATGGGGATGGTGGCATGATTCGTTGGTTCTTCGCGTTGGTGGTCGTGCTGGCTGGCACGACGTGGTGGGTTCTCGGTTCCACGCCGGACGAGCCCGAGCAGGCGAGCGCTGCGGTGGCTTCTGAAGCGGTGGTTGCCCTCGCGCGCCCTGCGCCCGCTCCGGACGTGGCGGCGGCGGCCGAGGAGCTGGCGCAGGCAGAGGAGCTGGCTGCTTTTCCTGACGCCCGCGAGACCGCGCCGGTGCTGGAGCGCACCGATCGGCGCGCTGAGACCGAGTCGTTGTTGGCTCGCGCCACGCAGCTCTCGCAGTCCGGCCAGGTCGATGAGGCCAGGAACCTGTTGACCGCCGCCATGGGCTCCGCTCAGGGAGATTGGGAGGCCGGGCGTCTGGCGCTGGGTCTGTCCCAGCATGCCCCTGATCCCGCCTCCCGACGCCAGATGCTCGGCCATGCGCTGAGTTCCCACGCCGTCCAGGGCGACGAGTGGGACCTCGTCAGCCAGGAGCTGCGCCAGTTGGCCCATGATCCGCGGGCTTCGCTGCACGGGCTGCTTGAGCTGCTGCCGTACACGGTCCGCCCGGGGGACAGCCTTTGGAAGCTGTGCAACCGGACCCTGCCCAAGGAACGCGATCTGGCGGTCGAGACCGGGCTGATCCGGCTCATCAACGGCATGAGCTCCGACATGGTCCATCCCGGCCAGACGTTGCTGGTGCCCAGAGAGCCGCTGCGCCTGGAGGTCGACCGCACGCAGCACGGGCTGGTGGCCTGGTTGGGCCCGGTCCCGGTGGCTGCCTATCGCATCGGTCTGGGCAAGGAGAACCGCACGCCCAGCGGCAGCTTCTTGATCGAAGATCGCCAAGAGAACCCGGATTGGTACTTCCAGGGCCGCCGGATCCCCTTCGGGGACCCCAGGAACGTGCTCGGCACCCGCTGGCTCGGGTTCCAGGATGGGCCCGGCGTGGTGGGCTACGGCATCCACGGCACGTCAGCGCCTGAGTCCGTCGGCGGCGACGAGTCGATGGGCTGCATCCGCATGCGCAACGCTGATGTCGAGGAACTGTTCGAGCTCGTCCCGCGCGGCACGGAGGTCAGCATTCCCTGAGCGCCGACCCTGCCTTGGACTGACGACCGACGGGCTCCGCCAGCGTGCGTGCTGGCAAAGCCCGTCGAACGCGGGACCGCGTCTTGTCAGAGCGCTGCGTTGAGGATCGACAGCACCGTAGCCGAGCCGGTGAACTTCACCGGCGCGGTGGCGGGATCGTCGATGATGAGCGCCTGCACGTAGAGGTGTGTTGCGTCCACACCTGGCGGGAGCAGCCCCACCGAGAGCGTCGCCGGGACGACGAGCGAACCCGTGGCGTCAAGGGACCCGAGATGCATGTACGTGCTCGGCTTGACCGCGAGCACGCCACGGTTGCCGAAGACCATCGCGTGGACCGGGGCGACGCCCAGGACGAGGTACACCAAGTCCCCGGGCTCGCCGGTGACCGAGAACGTCGAGGTCTCGCCCTCGCGATGGGGGCTCGTGGCCTCCAGCGAGCGCCCGGTCCCCGCGAGTTCGCGGTGCGTCGAGCCGGACAGGAGACGTACGTCCCAACCCGGATAGGTTCCGCTGCCGCCCTCAAGGGTTGAATCGAGCGTCGTCGCCTCTACGTTGGCCAGGTAGAGGCCGTCTCCGCCCGATTCCGAGGGTGGGAAGGGCACTCCGCTCGAGCCACCCTGGCTCAGGCTCTTGGACAGGAACACCGTCCCGCCGATGGCCTGCAGTCCGTCCCCGCCGGCACTGCCGTAGTAGAGAGTCAACGGCGTGGCCCCGCCTCTCCCACCGGCGCCGCCCTCGAAGCGACTGTCCCAGATCGCGAGGTGGGAGTCGTACGCCGTCAGTGCGTGGCCGCCAGGCGTGGATTGGGTCCCCACACCAGCCCAGTTGAGACCCGCTATCCCGGCGACCTCGGTTCGCGTGAGGTGGACGGCAAGGCACCGGGAGACGTTGACCAAGCCTGAGTGAACGCCATTCGTATCCCGCGGCTGGACCTTGACATCCTCGAGCCAGATCACGCCATCGCTATGGGCGAGCGAGATGGCCGTTTCCGAACCCAAGCTGTTCTGCACGTCGATGCCGCGGATCAAGACCTGCTGATCCCATTCCAGGCCACTGACTTCGACCCAGGGATACGGGGAGACCGAGACCTGCGCCCCGGCCTCCGCGATCACCGACAGCGACTTGCCGGCGATCGTCATGAGACCGTCGTACGTACCGTCCCGAACGAGGATCGTGTCCCCATCGGCCGCGCTGTTGATCGCGGCCTGGATCGTCGTGAAGTCGTGGCCGCCGTCGTCGTCCACGACGATCACGGCGTTCTGGGCACTGGGGGAGGGGGCGAAAACGAGGATTGCAGCGAGGATACGAACGCTGAGAGTGAGCGTCCTCATGGTGGGATCCTATGAACTAGAGATTTGGGAGCGTTCTGCCACATCAACTGACCTGGCGCTCCGTTGCTTGGAAAGTACCACGTACCGAGCGAGCCGCAAGCTCAATCGAGATCACAAGAGCCGCCGTCGCCTCGCCGTTGGCGGTCGGGCCGTGCGCGCGTCCTCGGGCGATCTGGCGCGCGCACCCAGGCATATCCCGCCGGCTTCTCGTGCGGGGCTGCTTGCTGCTCAGCCGCAGCGAGCGCGCTCTCGAAGAGAGCGCTAGCTGGGCCGGGGCGAGAGCGGCGGGATGCCGCGGGCCGCCAAGCGCAACGGCCGAGCCGCTTGCCAAGCGGCCTTGCTGGCTTGAACTGGCTGGCTGTGTCTCAAGCGAGGACCCGGATGGACCCCCGACTGCCGGGCATCGACTGCTCCGGACGGCCAGCCCGCTCCTCGAGGCCGATATGGGTGCTGCTGCCCGGGTATACTGAGGTGCCCTTGGCCGGCCAGGGTCTCGCTAACCGGGCGATAGGCTGCTGATGGGGGCAATCTGGAGCGCTTGCTGCGGCGTCCCAGCCACCCCAGGCCGGGCGCTCTCCGGAGCGACCGATTTTTTTTGTAGAGAGGCTTGCGGGGGGGCTCTAGATCGGTACTATTCGCAGCTCACCTCAGGGGTGAAAAAAAGCCCGTCTGGCGGCCGCAAGCGCTCGCAAGAGCTCGTTCGGTCGGCCAGGAAGCGGGGCCCGCAACCACGGTTGTGCGCCTCAACGGCCCGGCTAGCCACGCGATCATTGACATATCGATAGCAAGCTTGCTCGAGCGTGTGTGAGCCGCGCAACTTCGGTTGCGTGGGTCAATTTCAGGCGCCCGCTGGTCACTTTTCCTGGTGGCCGGCGTTGGGCGCCAACAGGAAAAACTTCTTCATCATGAAGGGTTTGATCCTGGCTCAGAATGAACGCTGGCGGCGTGGATTAGGCATGCAAGTCGAACGCGAACGCGCTCCTTCGGGAGTGCAAGTAGAGTGGCGAAAGGGTGAGTGATGCTTGGACGATCTACCCTCGAGTCGGGGACAACATCCCGAAAGGGTTGCTAATACCCGATTGTCCGCATGAGATGCGTCTTGTGCGGTAAAGGTGCTTCCGCTTGAGGAGGAGTCCAAGTCCTATCAGCTTGTTGGTGAGGTAACGGCTCACCAAGGCAATGACGGGTAGCCGGACTGAGAGGTTGGCCGGCCACATGGGAACTGAGACACTGTCCTGACTCCTACGGGAGGCTGCAGTCGAGAATCTTCTGCAATGGGCGAAAGCCTGACAGAGCGACGCCGCGTGGAGGATGAAGGCCCTTGGGTCGTAAACTCCTGTCACAGGTTATGAAACGTACGGGTCTACCCGTGCGCTGACAAAGGCCTGAGAGGAAGTCACGGCTAACTTCGTGCCAGCAGCCGCGGTAAGACGAAGGTGGCGAGCGTTATTCGGATTTACTGGGCATAAAGCGCGCGTAGGCGGCTCGGTCAGTCGGAGGTGAAAGCCCACAGCTTAACTGTGGAACTGCCCCCGATACTGCCGAGCTTGAGTGCAGGAGGGGTGACTGGAACTCCAGGTGTAGCGGTGAAATGCGTAGATATCTGGAGGAACACCAGAGGCGAAGGCGGGTCACTGGACTGCAACTGACGCTGAGGTGCGAAAGCTAGGGGAGCAAACAGGATTAGATACCCTGGTAGTCCTAGCTGTAAACGATGGGTACTAGGCAGTGGCCGTCCGATGCGGTCATTGTCGGAGCTAACGTGTTAAGTACCCCGCCTGGGGAGTACGGCCGCAAGGTTGAAACTCAAAGGAATTGACGGGGGCTCACACAAGCGGTGGAGTATGTGGTTTAATTCGAAGCAACGCGCAGAACCTTACCAGGGTTTGAAATGCACGGATTAGCCTCCTGAAAGGGAGGTGACGCCTTACGGTGGAACGTGCACAGGTGTTGCATGGCTGTCGTCAGCTCGTGTCGTGAGATGTCGGGTTAAGTCCCTGAACGAGCGAAACCCTTGCCGCTAGTTGCCAGCGCGTTATGGCGGGGACTCTAGCGGGACTGCCGTTGTTAAAACGGAGGAAGGTGGGGATGACGTCAAGTCATCATGGCCTTTATGTCCTGGGCTACACACGTGCCACAATGGACGGGACAGTGCGACGCAAACCAGCGATGGTAAGCAAATCGCTTAAACCCGTTCCCAGTTCGGATTGGAGGCTGAAATTCGCCTCCATGAAGTCGGAATCGCTAGTAATCGCGGATCAGCTACGCCGCGGTGAATATGTTCCTGAGCCTTGTACACACCGCCCGTCAAGCCACGAAAGCTGGGAGTACCCGAAGTCGTGTACCCAACCGCAAGGAGGGAAGCGCCGACGGTAAGCTCAGTGATTGGGACTAAGTCGTAACAAGGTAGCCGTAGGGGAACCTGCGGCTGGATCACCTCCTTTCTAGGGATCACTAGACCTGGCCTTCGCAGTGATGCGAGGCCTTGTAGAAGCATCGGCACACGACTCGGGCAAGCTTGCTATCATTTTTCTCGCGCGCTGGAACGGACCCTGACGCGGGCGTACTCGACAATGGGCCTATAGCTCAGTTGGTTAGAGCGTACGCCTGATAAGCGTAAGGTCTGTGGTTCGAATCCACATAGGCCCACCACTCACCAGAGTCGATGGCCGTGTGGGGCAGCGACAGTCATTCGAACTGCATGCGTGCTGCCTCTATGTTCTGGGGGCGTAGCTCAGCTGGTAGAGCTCCTGCTTTGCAAGCAGGATGTCGCAGGTTCGAGTCCTGTCGCCTCCACCAACGGGTGGCGCTGGACGCACGCGAGAAAACGAGCGGTTCGCGGAGTCATCTTCATTGAGGATGACTCCACGAGCCGGCTCGGCCGGCCTTCGTGCCTGAGCCGTGCGCCTGAGAGGGCGGCGGCGCGAGCAGGCTCGAACGACGATCTTTGACAATCTGGACGTGGTATCACGTAAAGCAATGAAACCGAGAACCAACTCGGGCCGAAGGACGATTCTTGTAAGAAATGTAGTCAAGTTACTAAGAGTGCTTGGCGGATGTTCTGGCGTTGAGAGGCGATGAAGGACGTGGGACGGCTGCGTTAAGCTGCGGTGAGCCGCCAACCAGGCAATGACCCGCAGATATCCGAATCCGGAAACGGGCCGGGGCAATACCCCGGCATCCACGACTGAATACATAGGTCGTGGAGGCGAACGAGGGGAACTGAAACATCTAAGTACCCTCAGGAAGAGAAAGAAACCTCGATTCCCTAAGTAGCGGCGAGCGAACGGGGATGATTGCCTAAACCGACTGCCTGTAAGCCTGCAAGCGTTTTGCAGTCGGTGTTGTGGGATGCATGTCGTCGGATTGCAGACCGGCGCAGGAGTTACCAAGACGTGTTCTAGTTGAAGGACCTGGAAAGTTCCGCCGTAGACGGTGATAGCCCGGTAAGCGAAAGAACACGACCTCCTGATTGTACTCCCGAGTAGCACCAGACACGGGAAACCTGGTGTGAATCCACGGGGACCACCCCGTAAGGCTAAATACTACTCAACGACCGGTAGCGAATAGTAGCGTGAGCGAATAATGAAAAGTACCCCGGTAAGGGGAGTGAAATAGTACCTGAAACCAAGCACTTACAAGCTGTCGGAGCCCAATGTCCGCAAGGACAGGGGTGACGGCGTACCTTTTGTATAATGGACCGGCGAGTTGATTTATGTAGCAAGGTTAAGAGCGAGAAGCTCGAAGCCGAAGCGAAAGCGAGTGCGAAATGTGCGACTCAAGTTGCATGAATCAGACGCGAACGCAGGTGATCTATCCATGGCCAGGCTGAAGCGGGCGTAACAGCTCGTGGAGGGCCGAACCCATTAACGTTGAAAAGTTATGGGATGAGCTGTGGATTGGAGTAAAAAGCTAACCGAACCTGCAGATAGCTCGTTCTCCTCGAAATAGCTTTAGGGCTAGCGTCGTGTCATAGCATACGGGGGTAGAGCCACTGATCTGGATTGGGGGGCTTCCCGCCTACCCACCCTAATCAAACTCCGAATACCGTATGCCCCTATCACGGCAGTCAGTCTGTGGGCGATAAGGTCCACAGTCGAGAGGGAAACAACCCGGACCGTCGGCTAAGGTCCCCAAGTACGACTAAGTGGTAAAAGGAAGTAGACCTGCTAAGACAGCCAGGATGTTGGCTTAGAAGCAGCCATCATTTAAAAAGTGCGTAACAGCTTACTGGTCGAGCAGCTCTGCGCCGAAAATTAACGGGACTAAGTCGTACACCGAAGCCGCGGACCTACGAACCGCGTTGCAGTTCGTAGGTGGTAGAGGAGCGTTCCACACTAGGATGAAGGTCGACCGTAAGGACGGCTGGACGACGTGGAAGTGAGAATGCCGGTATGAGTAACGATAAAATAAGTGAGAATCTTATTCGCCGTAAACCCAAGGTTTCCTGGGGAAGGTAAATCCGCCCAGGGTTAGTCGGATCCTAAGGCGAGGCCGAAAGGCGTAGTCGATGGAGAACAGGTTAATATTCCTGTACCAGCTTCTGACGACAAAGACATGATGGGGTGACGGGGAGATGCACGTGAGCAGGTGATTAGTAGTGCCTGTACAAGCCTGTGGGGCGACTGTAGGTAAATCCGCAGTCATCAAGCTTCAGGGGTGATGTCGAGCGCATCCGCGCGAAGTCACAGAAGGCTCCTCCAAGAAAAACCTCTAGTGAGTCAGCGGCTGACCGTACCGTAAACTGACACAGGTGGGTGGGGTGAGTATCCTAAGGCGCTCGAGATAACTGCCGTTAAGGAACTAGGCAAAATTACTCCGTAACTTCGGGATAAGGAGAGCCATGACTGGTGAAGCGATTTACTCGCGGAGCTAGTGGTGGCCGCAGAGAATTGGCCCAAGCGACTGTTTACCAAAAACACAGGTCTGTGCTAAGTCAAACTGACGCCGTATACAGACTGACGCCTGCCCAATGCCGGAAGGTCAACTGGAGATGTTAGCCGTAAGGCGAAGCTTTGAAATGAAGCCCCGGTGAATGGCGGCCGTAACTATGACGGTCCTAAGGTAGCGAAGTTCCTTGTCGGGTAAGTTCCGACCCGCACGAAAGGCGTAACGACTTGGGCACTGTCTCAACGGCAGACTCGGTGAAATTGTAACCGTGGTGAGAATACCACGTACCCGCGCCAGGACGAAAAGACCCCGTGAACCTTCACTGTAGGCTGGTATTGTGTCTTAGTCAGGTATGTGTAGCATAGGTGGGAGACGTTGAAGCGACATCGCTAGATGCCGTGGAGTCATCGGTGAAATACCACTCTTGCTTTTCTGGGATCCTAACCGTGATATCCGTGAATCCGGACATGGGACAGTGCTTGCTGGGCAGTTTGGCTGGGGCGGTCTCCTCCTAAAGAGTAACGGAGGAGCCCAAAGGCGCCCTCAGTGCGGTTGGCAATCGCATGTTGAGTGTAAAGGCATAAGGGCGCTTAACTGCAAGACCTATAAGTCGCGCAGATGTGAAAGCAGGGCTTAGTGATCCTGCGATCCCGTGTGGAAGGGTCGTAGCTCATCAGACAAAAGGTACTCCGGGGATAACAGGCTGATCTCCCCCAAGAGTCCGTATCGACGGGGAGGTTTGGCACCTCGATGTCGGCTCATCGCATCCTGGGGCTGAAGAAGGTCCCAAGGGTTTGGCTGTTCGCCAATGAAAGCGGTACGCGAGCTGGGTTCAGACCGTCGTGAGACAGGTCGGTCTCTATCCGGCGCGGGCGAAGGAATCTTGAAGAGATTTGCCCCTAGTACGAGAGGATTGGGGCGGACGAACCCCTGGTGTACCAGTTATCGCGCTCGCGGTACCGCTGGGTAGCTAAGTTCGGAAAGGATAAGCGCTGAAAGCATATAAGCGCGAAGCCCGCTCTGAGATGAGGATTCCCCATCAGGCTCCTGGTAGAACACCAGGTAGATAGGCTGGAGGTGTAAGTGCAGTAATGTATTGAGCCCACCAGTACTAATAGGCCGATCGACTTGACTACATTTCTTCGCTGCCCCTCGCGATCGACGAGCGGGGCAGCGTAGGATGGTCTGAAGCCCTAGCATGGTTCTCGAGCCTCACGGCTCCTTTGCTTGGCGCGATCCACGTCCAGATAACACATAACTTCCCGGTGCTCATGCCGATTTGGCCACACCTGTTCCCATTCCGAACACAGTCGTTAAGCAGATCGGGCCGATGGTATTGGCTTTGCTGAGAGAGTAGGTTGGCGCCGGGTTTCAACTTCGAAGGCCCGTTGGTCCCCCCGATTGGGGGCGAGACCAGCGGGCCTTCTTTGTTTTGTACTCGTGTCGCAGACTGTGTCAGTGCCCACCTGGCCGCAACCGCACCGGTGGGGCCCGGTTCGGGCACTTGGTTCTGAATCGGCGGAATGCTGCGTGACCCATGAAGAGCGCCTTGAGAGTCCGCCGTCGGCTGGGGGTTGCCTCGATCCCGGGTGGCGGCGTTGGGGGCGGGCCTCGGCAGGGCGTGGGCTTTCAGGCAGGTGCCCGTGTGGCTCCGGTACTCTGGGCTCTGTGCGTCGCAGGGCTGGGGCCGTTGCTCGGTTGCGCGGATGCGGGCAGTGAAGCTAGCGATCGGAGCCGCGTTTCGCCGTCAGGCGCGTCGCGCGGGGGTGTGGTTGCGGAGCCCGTGGTGAGTCATTCGCTGGGCTCAGATGTCGGCTCCGCTGCTTCCTCGGCGGCCATGTTGGTTGAGAACGTGCTGCTCATCAGCATCGATACGCTGCGTGCTGACAGACTCGAGGTTTACGGTTACGGGCGGCCCACCTCTCCCAACCTGTCCGGCATCGCGAAGCGCAGCGTGGTGTTCGCGGATGCCCGGGCGCAGGCTCCGCAGACTGCGCCGTCCCACGCCAGCGTGTTCACGTCTGAGTATCCGGGGGCGCATCGAATTGTGAACGCGCACGGCGGCTCGACTGAAGTGACACAGTTGCCGGCAGGCGTGACGACGCTCGCCGAGTTGGCTCGGCGGGGCGGTCTGGAGACCGCGGCCTTTGTCAGCGGCGGTAACCTCACCCAGCGCATGGGCATGGACCGCGGCTTCGAGCTCTGGGACGAGCGTCTGACGGACGTTTCGGAGCGTGTGGATGCCTGCGTGCGCTGGATGCTCGCGCCGGACCGGGGCCGCTTTGTCGCGCTCTTGCATACCTATCAGGTCCACGCGCCGTACCTGCCTCCGAGGGAGCTGGTGGCGGAGTTCGTGGATGCCGGCTACGACGGCCCGCTGCGTGAGCGCACCGAACGCTACCTCGCGTTGCCGGCGCATGAGGCCTGGGAGGCCGCCACGGGGCCGGCGTACTGGGAGGGCCTGCTCGAATACACCGATGCCGATGTGCGCTTTCTGTCTGACCTGTACGACGCCGAGATCCGGCATGTGGATTCGGAGATCCAGCGGCTCTTCGCGTATCTGCAAGGCTCGGAGCTCGGGAGCAAGACGGCGGTGATCATCTTCTCGGATCACGGTGAGGAGTTTCGTGATCACGGTAAATATCAGCACGATCAGGTCTTCGAGGAGCACCTGCGGGTGCCCTTGATCGTGCGCCTGCCACGCGCGCTGCAGCAGGAGGGGCTTGTGGGGCGGGTGGATGCGCCGGTGGAGCTGGTGGACATCGCGCCCACGCTCGGCGAGCTGCTCGGCTTGCCCTATGGGGACACGGGCTGGGAAGGGCGCTCGCTCGTGCCCCTGCTGCGGTCGTCTGAGCGCCCCGATCGCTCGTGGACCGAGCGACCGGTGTTCAGCGAACTGGTCATCGATCCGGGTCCCAAGTACCACCGCGCGGTGGTCTGGCAGGGCTGGAAGTACGTGCACATCTGGCAGAAGAACATCGACCATGTGTGGGAGCAGCTGTTTCAGCTGCAAGCCGATCCGGGGGAGCGGCGCAACTTGGTGGAGGACTCCGGGCCCGAGGCCACGCGGGCGCTGCCTGCGCTGAGGGAGCTGTTGGAGCAGCAGACGCGACGCAATGCCGCCAAGGCGGCCGCTCTGGGCGAGGGCGGAACGGTCGAGATGGACGAGGACATGCTCCAGCTCATGATCAAGCTGGGCTACGTCGAACTCGGGGCCGGGGGCAGGTAGCCGGCTGGGGCCGTGTAGCCGGCTGGGGCCGTGTAGCCGGCTGGGGCCGTGTAGCCGGCTGGGGCCGTGTAGCCGGCTGGGGAAGGGCAGCCGGCGGGGGTCTGATAGCCGGGGGGGTCTGATAGCCGGCGGGGGTCTGATAGCCGGCGGGGGTCCGATAGCCAGCCAGGGATCGGCAGCCGGCGGGGGGCCGGAGCCGGCCGGGGTCCGATAGCCGGCCGGGGTCCGATAGCCGGCCGGGGGCGACCCGAAGCGCTGAGCAGAACGCTCCGCCGGTGGGCGGGCATGCTGCCGGGAGGCCTTGGAACCGCGGCGAGAGTGGGCACAGCGGGGCTGGCACCAGCCAGCCAGATCAGTAGGGTCAGCGCAGCGAGACGGCAGGCCCGGGTGGAGACAGGTGCGTGGGTTGGGACGCGATCCTCTTCGACTTCGAGGGAGGCTTGGTGGACCTCTCGATGGGGCCGGGGCGCGCATCGCGGCCCTACCATGACGGTCGTCGAGGCGTCCCCCCGGCGAGGGATCGTCTGGGGCAGTCGCTGCTGCAGGCCTACCAGGTCGCGCGGGATGCCGGTGTGCCGGTCGCGGTCGTCAGCAGCAGCCCGGTCCAGCCGGTGGCGCGCTGGTTCGAAGAGCAGGGCCTGCCACAGCCCGACGTGTTGGTCGCCTATCACGACACCGTCCTGCACCGTCCTGCGCCGGCCCCGCTGCTGGAGGCCCTCTCGCGCTTGGGCGTCGCCCCCAGCCACGCGGTGCTGTCGTTGGGTGCCTCGGCGGACGCTGTGCGGGCCGCCCTGTCGGCCGGCGTCATGCCCGCCAGCGCCCACGAGACCGTACCGCTCTCGGCTCCCCCGGCGCTCTATCTGGCGGACGCGCGGGCCGTGCTGAAGGCTGACCTGTGGTACGCCCTGGCGGGTGACGGGTTGCCCCAGTGCACGCCGGTCTCACTCGCAGCGGATCTTGGTGAGTACCAGCTGCAGCTCGGGGGGCGGCTCGGTGATCCGGCCATGGCCGCGATGCTGCGCGCCGGCGCGTCGGGTCAGTGGGAGCGGCGCGCAGCCGAGCTGGCGCACACGCTGGTGATCCACGCCCTGGGAGATCAACCGGGCGGCGCCCTGCTGACCTGGTTGCCGGGCTTCGTGGCCGGATCTGACCCGCTGGCGCTGTTGCAACAGCGCCTGAGCGAGGTCTGCAGCGTGCCCTGTCGTCGCCTCTTGCGCCTGGACCAAGCGGCCGGCGTGCCCCTGTTGGATGAAGGCGCGTTCGAACCGGGATCCCTTGATGGGCGCACGCTGCTGGTGTTGGCTGCGCTGCGCACCAGCGGCGCGGGCATGGCCGCCGCCGCCCGGGCCCTGCGCGCCGCTGGCGCCGCGCGCGTGGTGGGGCTGGTCTTGGCGCAGGAAGAGACGGGCGGGGCCGGGTCGGCGGCGTCATGGGGCCCCCTGCGCCTGGCCAATGACGAGCTGCGGCGCCAGCGCTCGCGGCCGCGCGACGCCGAGTCCGAGTCCGAGTCCGAGTCAAGCTGAGCTGCTTGGCCCGGTACGGTTCCGAGGACCCGCGCGCCTGCCAGCCTTTCCGCAGCTGCGCGGCGCCACAGGCTCAGTTCCTGCGCCCCGGGGAGCAGGCCCCACAAGGGCCGCGCGCGCCCACGGGTGATCGCCCGCAAATCACGCCAATGAGGCACGCCCGCAAGTCACGCCAATGAGGCACGCCAGCGAGGCACGCCAGCAAGGCACGCCCGCAAGTCACGCCAGCAGGTCCCGCAAGGCGGGCTCGAGCCGCGGCTGCCCAAAGACATGCCCGTGCGCCGAGAGCCGGGTGGGCACGGCGCGGGTGCTCGCCAGCAGCAGCGCGTCGGCCATCTCGCCGAAGGCCAGGCGCGCGGCGAAGGCGGGCATGGGCAGCACCGCGGGCCGGCGCAGCACGCGACCCAGGGTCGCGCTGAACTCCGCGTTGGTGATGGGCTCGGGCGAGACCGCGTTGATGGGGCCGATCAGGTCGGGTGCTTGCAGGCAGGTGGCCACCACGTCCAGCGCGTCGTCGAGCGTGATCCAGCTCATCCATTGCTGGCCCGAGCCCAGCCTGCCGCCGAGGCCCAGGCGGAACGGTGTGAGCATGGTCTTGAGCGCGCCGCCGCGCGGGGCGAGCACGACCCCGAAGCGCAGCTGCGCCACGGCCACGCCCGCGTCCGCGGCGGGGGCGGCGGCGGCCTCCCAGTCGCGGCAGACCTGGGCCAGGAAGCCCGCGCCGGGGGCGGCGTCTTCGCTCAGCTCTTGGTCGCCGCGTTCGCCGTAGTAGCCCACGGCGGAGGCGCAGATGAGCTGGCGCGGGGGCTCGGCGGCCTGGGCCAGGCCGTGCGCCAGCAGGGACGTGGCGCGCACGCGGCTGTCGCGGATCTCGGCCTTGCGTGCCGGACTCCAGCGGCGCTCGGCGATGCCCGTACCGGCCAGGTGCAGCACCACCTCCACGCCGTCGAGCGCGTCGGGGGCCAGCCCTCCTGCGGCGGGGTTCCACTGCCGCTCGTCGGGCAGCAACGGCGGGCGCCGCACCAGCCGCAGCGGCTCGTGCCCGTCGGCGGCCAAGCGGCCGCGAAGGGCCGCGCCCAGTAGTCCGCTGCTCCCGCTGATCAGGATCCTCATGGAGAGGCTCCGTGTCGTAGGTGTCCGCGTGTCCGAGCGATCACGGCCAACCGGACGAGCGCGCTCGGCGACGCTCTGCTCGTCTCGATCCCCATGCTACCCAGTCCGGCGCGCGCTTTCGTAGCCTGCGCGTTCCTCCGCAGGAGTCCTGCCCCATGATCGTGCCCCGCACCGACCGCGCCCGCATCATGGCGCGCCTGGCGAGCAAGCGCCGGGAGCGCATCCCGATCCTGATCTCGAGCGCGGGCAGCGGGCTCGTGGCACGGCTGCTCGAAGGCGCCGGCGCCGACTGCATCAACACCTTCTCCGGGGCGCGGCTGCGCGCCAACGGCATGGGCACCATGTCCATGCTCTGGCCCATCCTGGACAGCAACGAGCAGACCCTGCGCTACACCCGCGAGGACATCATGCCGGCCCTGACCGGTGACGCTTTCGTGTGCGTTTGCCTCAACGCCAACGACCCGCTCAAGGACATGCGCATGGTGCTGCAGGAGTGCCGCGACATGGGTGTGGAGTGCGTCAGCAACATCGGCCCGTCGGTGAGCTACGTCGACAAGGGCACGCAGATCTACGAGGTGCTGCGCAGCTCCGGCGTCACCTTCGAGCACGAGATCGCGCTGCTGGAGCTGGCACGTGAGATGGGCATGGTGACCGTGGGCCTGGCCTTCGACGAGGAGGACAGCCTGGCCATGGTGAGCCGCGCCCAGCCCGACGTGTTCTGCTTTCATGCGGGCACCACCAAGGGCGGCCTGTCGGGCTTTGACAGCGGCGAGAGCATCGACCAGACGGCGCAGCGCACCGAAGCCGTCTGCGCGCAGCTGCGCGCCCTGAAACCGGATCTCTTCCTGGTGGCCCACGGCGCCGCCATGGAGACGCCCGAGGATGCGCAGGTGCTGCTGGACAACACCAGCTGCGACGGCATCTGGACCGGCAGTTCCACCGAACGGCTGCCCATCGAGCGCGCCGTGAGCGCGGCGGGCCGGGCCTTCGCCGCGCTGCGTTTCCCGGACTCGCAGGCCAACGGCTCATGATGCCTGCGCAGCCGCATGACGCCCTGAAGCAGCCTGAGCTATCCGGCCGCATGACTCGCACGGAGGCCAACGCTTGATGACTCCCACCGTGGCGCTGTTGGTGACGCTGGACACCAAGGCCGCCGAGGCGCGCTGGCTGGTCGAGCAGGTGCAGCGCGCCGGAGGCCAGGCCCTGCTGATCGACATCGGCGTGGTAGGCGAGCCGGGCGAGGATGCCCAGTTCACGCGCCAAGCCGTGGCGGACGCCGGCGGCACGTCGCTGGAGCAGCTGCTTCAGCAGCCCACGCGCGAACGGGCCGGTCCCGTCATGCTGGCGGGCGCCTCAGCCTTGCTGGCGGCGGCCCTGGAGCGCGGCGAGGTTCAGGCCGTGCTGGGCCTGGGCGGCACCCAGGGCACGTCCCTCTGCTGCGAGATCATGCAGAGCCTGCCCTACGGCCTGCCCAAGATCATGGTGAGCACGGTGGCCTCGGGCGACACCGCGCCCTTCGTGGGCATCAAGGACATCACCATGATGTTCAGCGTGGGCGACCTGCTGGGCCTCAACCCCGTGACCCGTCGCATCCTGGCCAACGCCGCCGGCGCCGCCGTGGGCATGGCGCGCGTCGACGTGCCCATCGTGGCCGAGCGCAGCGGACGCCCGGTGGTGGGCATGACCAACCTGGGCGTGCTGACCGCGGGCAGCGTGCGCGCCCAATCGCGGCTGCAGGCTGCCGGCGTGGAGACCATCGTGTTCCACGCCGTGGGCAGCGGTGGCCGCGCCATGGAGGCCATGCTGCAGCAAGGGCTCATTGGCGCCGTGTTCGACTATGCCCTGGGCGAGATCTCCGACGCGCTGTTCGGCGGCCTGCGCGCCGCCGACGAGGCGCGCCTCACGGTAGCCGGGCGGCTGGGCTTGCCGCAGGTGCTGTGCCCCGGCGGCGCCGAGCACGTGGGCCTGCTGGTGCCCCCCAACACGGTGCCCGAGCGCTGGCGCGACCGCGCCCACGTGTTCCACAGCCCGGTGGTGCTGGCTCCGCGCCTTTGCGCCGACGAGCTGCGGTCGGTCGCGCGCGAGATCGGGCGTCGCCTGCAGTGCACCAGCGGCCCGGCCGTGATGCTGCTGCCGCGCGGCGGGACCAGCCGCTACGCCGTGCCCGGCGGCCCGCTGCACGACCCGCTGGCGGACGCCGCCTTCCTGGATGAGCTGGCGCGCGCGCTGCCTGCCTCCGTCGAGGTGGTGGAGCGCGCGGAGCACGCCGAGCACCCGGCCTTCATCGACGACGCCGTGGCGCGCATGCTGGCCTTCATCGGGGCCTGACCCCCAGCGACGACGGGGGCTTGCCGGCGCCCGCTTCAGTCGTTGCGGAAGGCCGAGTGGCAGTCGTTGCAGCTGGCCTTGAGCGCGCGGTAGGCCTGCTCGGCGGGCTGCCAGTCGCCCTGCTCTCGGGCGGCCAACACGGCCTCGCGCAGGCTGTGACTGGCGCTCAGGCTGGTGCTGAGGCCCGCGGACAGGGCCGGGTCGCCGCGCTCGAATGCGTCCAGCGTGGCGCCGCGTTCCATCAGACCGGCCAGGATGGCGGCCTCGTTGGCCGGATCGATGTCGGGGTGGTCGACGGGCGGGGTCCAGCCGTTGTCGGCCATGGCGGCCACGTTGTCGAAGGCGCGCGCCAGGCCCACCATGAGTTGCCGCATGCCGTCCGGCTCGTGCGCCGACGGGAAGTCAAACGCGAAGGCGGCGGTCTGCGCGGCGTCCGGCATGTCGCCGGCCGCGATCTGCCGGTACAGGCCCTCGTACTTGGGCGAGGTGCCGCACCACTGACGCATCTCGGCCACGGCCTGATCGCGGGGCACGCCGTCGCGCACCAGGCGGCCCACGGCGGCGGCCGCCGGCCCGCGGTGCTTGCCATGGAAGCAGTGCACGTAGAACGGTCCCGGCTGCTCACGAAACGTCTTGGCGATGGCCAGCAGCTCGTCCGCCGCCATGCCCCGGTACTGGATCGGCACGTGGACGTAACTCAGGCCGTAGCGCGCCGCGGTGGCGGCGTCGGGTGCCTTGCCATCCACCGAGAGGATGGTCTTCACACCCATGGCCGCGATGGCCGCGATGGCCTCTTCGCCGTCGGGCTCGCCGCCCGAGATGATCTGCTCGCTCAGGGCAAAGACGTTGTGCAGCCCGGCGCCATCGCGGGGGGCGGCCTCAGGCAGCAGTACCTCGCCCGCCAGCTCGTACGCGCTGCCTTCCAACGTCAGCGGCGCCGCCGCGGCAGCCAGCGTCCGGCCGGCTCGCTCGGCGCAAGCCACGAAGCCCAGCAGGGCCGTCAGCAGGATGAGGGTGGGCAGCGGTGTCGTGCGGGGCATGAGACGGCTCGTGGGCGAACGGGGAGGCGGCGAAGGCCTGGCTGCGGGACGGGAGCGGGACGGGTCGAGTCTCGCAAGGCATCGACCGGGCGGGCTCAAGCCCCGCCAAGCTGCCTGAACGCACCCTGGCAGGTGATCGGACGAGCGGCGGTCCGCATATCCTACGGCCCCGGGCTGGCGGGCCAAGGGCGGGCTGCGGGGCGCCGCTGCCTGGGCGCCTGCGATCGACCGGGCGCAGCTTGGGCGCGCAAGATCTGAGCGGCCACGGGCTGAGTCGCCACTCCTCGAAGCGGACCCCTCAGCAGCCCAGCAGGCCGGCCTCGCGACGCCGGGCGCGCATCTCCTCGGTCATGGCGTCGATCACGTGGGGATCGGTCAGCAGCTCCCGTGCCATGGGGTAGAGGATGTCCTCCTCCTTGCGGATGTGCGTGCGGTAGTCGGCCACCATGCCGCGGGCGCAGCGACCGGCCAGCTGCGCATCGTTCTGCATCATGGCGCGCTTGAGCGTGACCTTGAGCGCGGCGTGCTCGACGTGCTCGTGCTCCATGCAGTCCATGGGCGTGCCCTGGGCCACGGCGAACATGGGCTGCTCGCGCAGGCGCGGAAACAGCGACTGCTCCTCGTCCGCGGAGTGGATCGGGATGGCCGTGTCGAGGAACGCCAGCACGGCGCCCAGGGCCGCGAGCTGCGGCTCGCCCAGCGCGGCGCCGTCGAGCAGCTCCTGGCCCACGGCGTCGAGGTCGTTGAGCCGCTGCCCGATGTGATCGTGGCAGTGGCACAGGATCTCGAAGGCGGAGAGCTGGGAGACGCAGGCCCCGGTGGGGGCGTCAGGCTGGGAGGGGGCGGGGTTGGACATGATCGGTCTCTCGGGGGCGGTGGTTCTGAGAGCACTATCGCCCGCTGCGCTGCGCGCGGCCTTGACGGAGGTCAAGTGGCCGCCGATCAGGCCTGCACCCGGTCGTCGTCGAGGCCCGCGTTCAGGCCCGCGTTCAGGCCGGCGCGCTGGAGTCGGCCAGGGCCTGCAGGGCGTGCAGGTCCCGCAGCGTGACGTGGGCGCCATCCACCGAGGCCCAGCCGCGATCGCGCCAGCGCGCCAGCAAACGCGAGAGCGTCTCGGGCGTGATCGAGAGCTCGCTGGCCAGGTCCTTCTTGGGCAGCTCGAGGGTGACCACCAGGTGCTCGCCCTCGCTGGCCGCCGGCAGGCGCAGCAGGTGGTGCGCCAGGCGCGCGCCGGCGCTCACCAGCGAGAGCGTCTCGATGCGCTCGAGCAGCGTATGCAGCCAGTTGCAGAGCGAGCCCACCATCGAGCCCGCCAGCTCCGGTTCGCTGGCAAACAGCGCCAGAAACGCCGGTCCGTTCAGCTTGATCACCACGGTGGGGGACTTCAGCGCGCTGCCCCAGACGGGGTAGCGCCCGTGGTGAAAGAGGGCCGCCTCGGCGAAGGTGCGCCCGGCGGGGATGTCGTGCACGACCTGCTCGCGGCCCTCGCTCGTGAGCCGGAAGACCTTGATGTGCCCCTGCGCCACGACGAAGAAGCCGTCGCACGGGTCGCCCTCCCGGAACAGGATCTCGCCGGCCTGCAGCGTCAGCGACGTGGCCGTGGCCAGCACCGCGTCCAGGACGGCGGGAGCGAGGCCTCGGAAGTGAGGCAGGCGGGCCAGGACATCGCGGACCGGCTCGGCGGGCATGGGCGGGGCTCCGGTGGTGGCAGGCGCCGGTTCTGGCAGGCGAACGACGCGCCGGAGCATCCCACCCTCGCTTGACATCCATCAAGGCCCGGATGGTCCCATTGAGCGATGTTTCCTCGTCACCGCTCATTCCAGGAGATCGCTCCGTGTCCCGCTTTCGCAACGTCACCATCGGCAAGGTCCTGTTCGCCACGGCCCTGCTGGGCTTCTCGATCCTCCTGCTAGGCGGCTGGTCCATCTACGAGAGCAAGGCGCCCATCCCGGGCAGCGTGCAGACCGAGGACGGTCAGGCGTTGTTCGGCCGGGAGCAGATCCTCGGCGGGCAGGCGGTCTATCAGAAGTACGGCTTGATGGACTGGGGCTCGGTCCTGGGTCACGGCACCTACTACGGTCCGGACTTCACGGCCGAGCTGCTGCACCGGCGCGTCGAGCTGCTGCGGGATGGCTTCGGGGCCGAGCGCTACGGGCGGGCCTACGCCGAGCTCGATCAGATGCAGCAGGACGGGCTGGCGGCGCAGGTGCAGCGCGAGATCAAGCGCAACCGCTACGACGCCGAGCGCGACGTGCTGGTGGTGTCCGCCGCGGAGGCCGCCGCCATCGCCATCATCGAGGCCGAGCTGCGCGTGCGCTTCACGGAGGGCGAGCCGGACCGGGCCCTGCCGCCGGGCGTGATCGACGAGGCGCACCTGCCCGGCAACCGCCGCTGGGTGGCCGCGGGCGACCAGATCACCCAGGTCACGGCGTTCTTCTGGTGGACGGCTTGGCTGGCGGGCGCCGAGCGCCCCGGCGACGACACGACCTACACCAACAACTGGCCCTACGACGAGGACGCCGGCAACACCGTCAGCAAGGGCGCCATGATCTGGAGCGGCGTCTCGGTGGCCGTGCTGTTGCTCGTGCTGCCGCTGATCATCCTGGCCTACTTCCGCGGCCGCTTCTGGATGGAGAACGCCTACGAGGACGACCGTTTCCCACAGCAGGAGCTGTCCTGGCTGCCGGTCTATCCGAGCCAGCGCAAGAGCCTGAAGTACTTCCTGGTGGCGGGCGCGTTGTTCCTGGTGCAGGTCATGCTGGGCGGCTACATGGCCCACTACTACGTGGAGGGCAGCGGCTTCTACGGCTTTGACCTCTCGTCCCTGCTGCCGTTCGCCGTGGCCAAGACCTGGCACCTGCAGCTGGCGGTGTTCTGGATCGCCACGGCCTGGCTGGGCCTGGGCATCTACATCGCGCCGCTCATGGGTGGTCGCGAACCCAAGGGCCAGGGCCTGCTGGTAGACGTGCTCTTCGGCGCCGTGGTCTTCGTGGCCGTGGGCTCGCTGGCCGGCGAGTGGGCCGGCGTGCAGGGCATGCTGGGCGAGCACTGGTGGCTGCTGGGCCACACCGGCTGGGAGCTGATCGAGCTGGGCATGATCTGGAAGGCCCTGCTGGCCGTGGGCTTCGTGCTCTGGCTGTTCATCGTCTGGCGCGCTTCGGCCGCCGCGCTCAAGGCCGACGAGGACCGCAGCGGCCTGACCAAGCTGTTCTTGATCGCCGCGGCGGCCATTCCTGCCATGTTCTGCGCGTCGTTCCTGATCACGCCGGGCACGCACATCACCATGGCCGACTACTGGCGCTGGTGGGTGATCCACCTCTGGGTGGAGGGCATGTTCGAGGTCTTTGCGGTGGTGGTGACGGGCCTGCTGTTCGTGAACATGGGACTGGTCACCCGGCGCTCCGCGGCCCGCGCGCTCAAGTTCCAGCTCGTGATCCTGCTGGGCAGCGGCCTGGTGGGCACCGGACACCACTACTACTGGATCGGCAGCAACGACTTCTGGATCTCCATGGGGTCCATCTTCAGCGGCATGGAGGTGATCCCGCTGACGCTGCTGGCCATTGAGGCCGTCGAGCAGTACGCCATCATCCGCAAGGGTGGCGAGGGCTTCGCCTACAAGCACGTCTTCTCGTTCATGATCGCGGTGGCCTTCTGGAACCTGTTCGGCGCGGGCGTGTTGGGCTTCCTGATCAACCTGCCCATGGTGAACTACTACGAGCACGGCAGCTTCCTCACCGCCAACCACGGCCACGCGGCGCTCATGGGCGTGTTCGGCATGTTGGCCATCGCGCTGGCGCTGTACTGCGTGCGCAACGTGGTGACCGAGAAGGGTTGGTCCGACAAGCTCTTCCGCACCAGCTTCTGGGGCCTCAACATCGGCCTGTTCGGCATGGTGATGTTGACGCTGCTGCCCGTCGGCATTCTGCAGCTTGACCACACCGCCGAGTTCGGCTTCTGGTCGGCGCGCAGCCTGGAGTTCTACCAGCAGGACACGGTGCAGACGCTGCTCTGGATGCGCATGCTGCCCGACATGATCTTCATCGGGTTGGGCGTGGTGCCGCTGCTGGTCGGCCTGTGGCGCGCGTTCCGCAACCCGCGCCCGGCCACGCCCATCGAGGAGCCGGTGCGCGCCGAGCTGCGCTTCCTCGCGCCGCCGCTGGTGGAGCGCCCGCGTAGCGGTACGGGCGTCTGAGACGGCCGCCCCGCGCGCGCCAGGCATGACACCCGGCGCGCGCGGCGGGCGGCAGGCCGTGCCCGGCGTCGCGCGATCGCCTATCCTCTGGGGCCAAGCCCAGGAGAGGAGCATGAGCGGTCGCCGCGCGCTGCACAGGGTCGAGCCGACTGCGTGGGGCGGGACGACTGCGGCGTGGTGGCCCGTCGTGCTCTGCCTGGCGCTGCTCGGCTGTGGCCCTGCGGAGCTCGAGCCGCCGTCGTTGGACGACGTGCGCGTCCAGTTCGCGGCGGACGGTCACTTCGACGAGCAGAGCCTCGCGTCCCTGCGCCGCTTCCACGCCCTGCTGCCGCGGGACCAGGCGGGGGCGGACCTGCTCAAGACGGCGCTGATCGAGCGCCAGGACTGGAACAGCCTGGTGGCTCTGCTGGCCGAGCCGACGGGCGGCGTCGAGTCGCCCGAGCAGCGCCTGGAGCGCTCGATCCTGCTGGCCTCCGTGCTGCTGCGAGCCCAGCGTTTGCCCGAGGCGGCTGAGGTCGTGGCCCGGCAGCGGGAGCGCTCGCCAGAGCACCTGCGGCTGATCTGGCTGCAGGCCTACACGGCGTTTCATCGGGGTCAGCTCGATCAGGCGGCCACGCTGTTCGACCAGCACCTGGACGCGTTGGCACAGGCGGGCCTGGCCGAGGCGCTCTTGCTGAGCGGCACTCTGGCCCTGCAGCGCGCCGAGCCCGAGCGCGCGCGGGGTGCGCTCGAGCGCTTCGTGGCCGCCCAGCCGGAACACGCCGCCGGGCACAACGCCCTCGGCCGGGCGCTGGCCATGCTGGGCGACGAGGGCGGGGCTCAGCAGCACCTGGAGCGGGCGCGCGCACTGCACGCCGGCAGCAGCCGCGCCGAGTCAGCCCAGGCGCTGCTCAGCGCCCAGGCCAGCGCGCTCAACGCGGCCTTCGCCCGGGCGGACTACGCCCAGGCCGAGCGGCTGCTGGAGGCCATGCTCCCCACAGCGGACCCGCGCTTGCAGGCCGAGCTGTACCGCATGGCGGCGCGTGTGCAGCAGGCCCAGGGGCACGCGGAGCAGGCCGACGAAGCCCTGCGCCTCGCCGCGCAGCTCGAGCTCGCCCCGCGATGAGGGGGCCGCGTCGGACGATCACCCGGGCTGCGTTGCGGAGCTGCAGGCGGATCTGCAGTCGGGCCCGCAGTCGGGCCTGTCGTCGGGCCGCGTGGTGGGTCCGGTTTTCGGCTCCGGTGTCGGCCCCGTTGCAGCTCCCGTCGCGGGCTCTGCGATCCGCTGCGCTCCTGGCCGTGTTGCTGGCGGCGTGCGGCGAGGCACCCGGCGCCGGCCTGCAGCTGGACCGGCCGCCCGAGCCTGCGCGGGTCTCGACCTCGCTGCGTTTCGAAGAGGCCGCCGAGGCCATGGGCTTGAGCGCCCGTCACGTGGCCTCGCGCTCGAGCGAGAAGCACATGCCGGAGATCCTGGGTGGAGGTCTGGCCGTCACCGACATCGATCGCGACGGTGACCCCGACGTGCTGCTGGTCAACTCCGGTCGACTCGGCGCCGCCCGCCGGCCCGACGGCGCCGCCAACCGCCTGTTCCTCAACGACGGCAGGGGCCAGTTCGAGGACGGCACGGCCCGCTGGCAGCTGCCCAGCCCGGGCTACGGCATGGGGGCGGCGGTGGGCGACGTGGACGCCGATGGCTGGCCCGACCTGTTCCTCACCACCTGCGCCGGGCCGGACGCGCTGTTGCGCAACACGGGCTCGCAGCTGGTCGATGTCAGCCAGCGCTCGGGACTCGATACGGCCAGCGGCTGGAGCACCAGCGCAGCCTTCTGCGACCTCGACCGGGACGGCGACCTCGACCTGTACGTGGTGCGCTACGTGGTCTACGACAGCGCCACCGCCCTGCGCTGCTACGACAAGCGCGTGCACGTGTACTGCTCGCCGGTGATGCACACGGCGCTCTCCGACATCGTGTACCGCAACCAGGGTGACGGCCGCTTCGTGGATGTCTCGGCGCAGCTGGGCCTGGGGGCTGCGGCGGGCAAGGGGCTGGCCCTGGCGGCCGGGGATCTGGACGGCGACGGCGCGGTGGAGCTGTACATCGCCAACGACACCACGCCCAACACGCTCTGGAGCAGCGCGGAGGTCGGGCGCCTGACCGACGTGGCGCCCCTGCTCGGCGTGGCCTACAGCAGCCTGGGGCAGGAGCAGGCCGGCATGGGGGTCGACTTCAGCGACGTCAACGGCGACGGGCGGCTCGACATCCTCTGCACCAACTTCCAGGGCGAGTCCACCAGCGTGTACTGCCAGGACGCCGCCGGGTTCTTCCAGGAGCGCTCGGATCAGCTCGGGGTGGGCGCCACCAGCCGCCACCGCCTGAGCTTCGGCATCGACGCCTTCGACGCCGACAACGACGGCGATGAAGACCTGCTGGTGGCCAACGGTCACATCGACGACGTGGTGCACATGCACCGCACGGGGGTGCGCTTCGGGCAGCGCAACACGCTCTACGAGCAGGTGGCGCCGGGGCGCCTGGTCGATGTCACGGCGGGCGCCGGGTCCGCGCTGGAGGACGAGGGCGTGAGCCGGGGGCTGGTGACGTCAGACCTGGACGGCGACGGCGACCTCGACTTCCTGATCGTCGACAACGACGGCCCGTTGCGCGTGGGCCGCAACCTCTCCCAACCCATGGGCGCCTGGGTGGGGCTGTGGCTCGAGTGCCGGGATCAGCGCTCGGCCATCGGCGCGCGCGTCGAGGCGCGGCTCGGGTCGCGCACGATCACGCGGCTGGTGCTGGGCGCCAACAGCTACCTCTCCACACCGGACGCGCGGGTGCACCTGGGCCTGGGGGGCGCCACGACGGACGGCGCGCTCGACGAGCTGGTGATCCACTGGCCGGGCGGCGGACGATCGAGCTACTCAGGCTTGCAGAGCGGTCGTTACTACCACGTGATCGAGGGGGCCGCGCAGCCGCTGCCCTTTGTGCCGGGCGAGGCTGTGCGACCCCCTCGATGAGGTGCTGCCGGCCGACGTGGCGTTGCACGGCGAGGCCGCGAGCCACGACGCGCTGGGCGACACGGCGCCGCATGCCGGCGCACGGAGTCAGGCCGCACCGAACCACGTGGCGCCGAGGGGCAGCGTGCGAGCGCCGTCCCGGCCCGGGCTGCTAGCTGGCCTCGCCCATGAGGCCGTTGGAGGCGGCCAGGTTCTTGGGGCCGGCGGGATCGCTGACCCAGTGCTGCAGCCAGATGGGCGTGCCCGCGGGGACGCCGGCGGGCCACACGAAAGGCAGGCTCAGGGCGCCAGCTCCGTCCACGGGCAGCCCCAGGAAGAGCACGTCCGGTGAGGGCACGAGCACGCCGCCCTTGAATGACGTGTTCAGCAGGCTGAAGCCCACCAGCAGATGGGTCGTGCTCCCGGGCAGCGCGCCGGTCAGGTTGGCCTCGTTGGAGGAGCCGGCGCTCAGGTCGCCCGCGCCCTCCAGCAGGGGCGTGATGCCGCCGGTGCCCGCCAGGCCGTTGCCCACGTCGGTCCACTGGCTGGGGCAGTTCGACTCGGACCAGGCCTCGGCCTGTCCGCCGGGCGTGCCGGTGATGAAGAAGTGGATGCGGTCCACGCGGAACTGCGCAGAGCGCGCGCTGATCTGGAACACATGCTGTCCGGCCGTGAGCGCGTAGAACGACTTGTACTGGCTGGAGCTGGCAGGCGCGATCCAGGTGGCCCAGTTCCATTCCTGCGGAATGGAGGAGAAGCTCTTCTCCCAGGGGCTGCCGTCCATGCGCGTGAAGCAGTCGTTCTCGAGCGTGCCGTCCGGGTTGACGTGCATGTTGCGGATGCGGCAGTTGTAGATGCCCGGCGTGGTCACGTTGATGATGTAGGTCAGGACGCCGTTGCCCGGCTGGTTGTAGTGGTTGGATCCAGCCCAGCGGAAGTAGCCGTCGCCGGTGTAGCCCGCGATGCTGTTCTCCTGCACCCAGGATCCGGTGGCATTGGTGCTCTCGACCTCCACCACGATGGGGCCCGCATTGGGCTCGCAGACCTCGGCCTGGGCGGACAACAGAGGCGCGCTGATCAAGGCCAGGGTCGACACCAAGGCCCAGGTCATGCGGGCGCGGGCGGGCGTTCGGGCCACAGGCGTGGCCGTGTGCATCGAGGGAGAGATCATCTGGGTTCCTTGAGAGGTGCCACGGTCAATGGGCCGTCGAGCATACAGCGCCATGCCCCGGTGGCAGCTTGCGTCCCGGCGCTGAGAGCACTCCTCTTCGGCCGCGCGCAGCTTCATTTTGATACCGCTTGGCATGCCCGGAAAACATCTGACTTCGCTATACTTTGATAAAGCGTCGAGCCCGGGCGCTGAGATGGGTCCCGGAAGGCGCATGGACAGCGGGACGTCCGGCTCTCCGGAGTGGTCGCCCCCGCATGACAGGACCCTTGAGGGGAGGCCCTCTGGAGGCGAGCCCTCCGGACCTCCGGAAAGGCACGACTTGAAGGTCATGAGAGCTGCACTGGTGTCCGCGCCGACGGTGCCCGCCAGCACCACCATCACGGACGCCATCTCGAGCATGAAGATCGACTGCGGCTGTTCGGTCGGTGTGGTGGAGCAGGGGCGCTTGGTGGGCACGTTGTCCAAGGACGACATCCTCCAGCGCGTGGTCGCCACCGGACTCGATCCCGCGCTGACCCCGGTGCGTGACGCGATGACGACGCCGCCGCTGACGGTCGCGGTCGAGTCCGAGGTGGAGGACGCCATCCAGCTGATGACGTCGAAGCGGCAGTGCTTCATGCCCGTGGTCAACGACGACGGCGCGGTGAAGGGTTGGCTGACCGTGTGTCACTCGCTCGAAGGCAACGTCGAGATGCTCTCGGAGCAGCTCGACACCTTCGCAGCCATGCTCGGAGCAGACGGTCCGGGAGGCTAGGGCACAGCGCCGCGGCGCGGCGCCGACGAGCAGCTCAGCGGACCCGCTCGGGGCGGGTGTGTTCCGAAGCACAGTCGAGCGACCCCAGGGGCGCTGACCGGAGGACCGAGGACACCGTGAACGACAGCACGCAGAACGCCGGGCTCGACACTCGTGAGCAGGTCGAGGCGCCCGATGCGTCGGCCGTCACCTGCTCCGAGTCCACGGTCGAGATCGTCTCGGACGCGGGCGAGGGCGCCCAGAAGTGCGGCCAGATCTTTGCCACCGTGTCGGCGCGTACGGGCAACGGCGTGTGGACGGTCGAGATCATCCCGGCCGAGATCCAGCCGCCGCCGCGCACGCCCGGCAGCGCCAGCGGCGTGCGCATCCGCCTGGGCAGTGAGCGCGTCAGCAACTGGGGCGACGCGGCGCAGCTCGTGATCGCCTTCAACGAGCAGGTGCTGCTCTCGCGCCACCGGCTGGGCGCGCTGGCCGAGGACGCCACGATCCTGATCGAGGATCTCTGGGCCACGCACAAGGACGAGGCCGTGCGCCGGGCCTGGGCCGACGCCATGGACGAGATGGGGGGGCGCTCCTACCGCTTCATCCAGGTGCCCTACGAGGGGGCCTGCAAGGCCGTCATGGACAACCCGCGGCGCGGCAAGAATATGTTCGCGCTGGGGCTGCTGGCGCGGATCTACGGGCTGGACCTCGAGCTCGTCCGGGAGCAGATCGCGCACAAGTTCCGGCGCAAGTCGCAGGAGGTCTACGAGCGCAACGTGCAGCTGATGGAGCTGGGCGTGAGTTGGGCCGGCGCGCAGCTCGACCTGCGCATCGACGTGCCCGCGCCGCCGCCCGAGCAGGCCATGGTCGTCATGAACGGCAACCAGGCCCTGGCCATGGGCGCCATCGCGTCCGGCATGGAGCTCTGCTCCATGTACCCGATCACGCCGGCCACGTCGGTGTCGCATCACCTGGGCGAGATCTTCACGCGCTTCGGGGGCATCGTGCACCAGGCGGAGGACGAGATCGCGGCGGTGGGCGTGGCCATCGGCGCGTCCTACACGGGCAAGGTCGCCTTCACGGTCACCTCCGGCCCGGGACTCGCGCTCAAGTCCGAGTCGCTGGCGCTGGCGGTCATGACCGAGACGCCGCTGGTGGTGGTGGACGTGCAACGCGGCGGGCCCAGCACCGGCCTGCCCACCAAGGTCGAGCAGTCCGACCTGCTGGCCGCGCTCTTCGGCCAGCCGGGCGACGCGCCCAAGGTCGTCTTGGCGCCCTCGACCATCGAGGAGTGCTTCCACTGCATGATCACGGCGCGGCGCATCGCCGAGGAGCTGCGCTGCGTGGTGATCGTGCTGTCGGACGCCAACCTGGCCACCGGCGTGCAGCCCTTCCCGCGGCCAGGCCTCGACGCGCGCTGGCACGCGCCGCCTCCCGACCTGACGCCCGTCCCCGAGGGCGCCCGGGCCTACGACTGGGACGAGCGCTCCGGCCTCAGCGCGCGCATCCTGCCCGGACAACCCGGTGGCATGCACACCACCACGGGCCTGGCCCACGACGAGTCCAGCAAGGTGAACTACGCGCCGCACGTCAACCAGCGCGGGTGCGCCATGCGCAGCCGCAAGCTGGCGCTGTTGCAGCGGACCTTGGAGCCTCCCACGCCGCACGGCGCCGAGTCGGGCGAGCTGCTGGTGGTGGGCTGGGGCAGCACGCGCGGCGCCATCGAGGAGGCCGTGGACCGGGCCCGCAGCCGCGGCCTGGCCGTCGCCGCGCTCAACCTGACCTTCCTCTCGCCCCTGGAACCCGATCTGAAGCAGATCTTCGGCCGCTTCCGACGCGTGATGACGGTGGAGATCAACTACAGCGACGACCCGGGCGCTGACTTCATCACCTGGGAGAACCGGCGTCGCGGCCAGCTGTGTTGGCTGCTGCGCGCGCAGCTCGCGCTGGACATCGACTGCTGGACCCAGGTCCCGGGGGAGCCGCTGCGGCCGCGCGCCATCGTGGGCGCGATCGAGTCCAAGCTGGCCGACGGAGAGACGCCATGAGCGAGAGCCCCTGTTCCCTGCTGGGCTGCGGCCAAGACGACGAGCGCCGGCTCGAGATGGAGGACTACGAGAGCGGCCTGCCACGCTGGTGCTCGGGCTGCGGTGACCACGCGGTGCTGGGCGCCGTCGAGCGGCTGCTGGTGAGCGAGCAGCTGCCGCGCGAGCGCACGGTGTTCGTGTCGGGCATCGGCTGCTCCGGCCGCTTCCCGCACTACGTGAACACCTACGGCTTCCACGGCATCCACGGCCGCGCCCTGCCCATCGCCACGGGGGTCAAGCTGGGTCGCTCCGACCTGAACGTGTTCGCGGTCATGGGCGACGGCGACTGCTGCTCCATCGGCGCGGGACACTGGATCCACGCCATCCGCTACAACGTCGACATGGTGGCGTTGTTGCTCGACAACAACGTCTACGGCCTGACCAAGAACCAGACCTCACCCACCACGCCGCAGGGCTGGAAGACCAACACCCAGCCCGAGGGCTCCTACCTGCCGCCGCTCAATCCGCTCAGCGCGACCCTGGGCGTGACCAACGCGTCGTTCGTGGCGCAGAGCTGCGACTGGGTGCCAGGTCATCTGTACCAGACCCTGCGCGCCGCCCAGCGGCATCGCGGCTTCTCGTTCGTGCGCGTGCTGCAGCGCTGCCCCGTGTTCACGCCGGCCATCTTCGACTCGGCCGCGCGCAAGCCGGCGGAGACCCAGCTGCTGGTGCACGAGCGGGGCGTGCGCGACCCCGAGGTGGAGAGCATCTACACCAACCAGGTGCTCCACGATCCCTCCGACCTGGGCCAGGCGCGCCGGCTGGCGGAGGAGTCGGGTGTGGTGCGGATCGGGCTCTTCTACTGCGACCCGTCGCTGCCGCAGTACGACAAGACGCGGCACGTCCCGCACCGCACCACGGACGAGAAGCTGGCGCTGCTGGAGTCGGAGCTGGATCGCTATGTCGCCTGAAGACACCCGCGCCCGCGCAGGAGCTGGGTTCGCCGCCGCGACCGAGGCGTTCTTCGCGTCGCTCGCCAGCACCATCGAACAGCTGCGCGCCATGCTGCCGGCGGGCGCCGCCGTCGACAACGACGCCGCGGATCCGGCCCCGCTCGGCAACTTCGCGCTGGGGCGCATCGACCCGGCGCGCTTCGCGTCGCTGGTGCTGCGCGAGCGCGCGCTGGACCCGGACGCCAGCGGCGCCATGGAGCGCGCGCTGGCGACGCTGAGTGGTCTGGCCCGGCAGGGCGAGCAGCTCACCAGCGTGAAGCTGGCGCCCGGTGAGAGCCTGCACGCCGCGGTCTCCGCTGCCTTGGCGCAGGTCGGCCGCGCCTTCGGTGCCGCGCGCGTGGCCGCCCTGGCGCGGAGCGATCAGTACGAGCCGGCGCGGCACGATCGCGACCTGGAGCGCTTCCCCTTCGCGCGCTGGAACCGCGCCGAGCGCCGGCTGGCGCCGCCGCTGCTGATCGAGCTGGATGGGGCGGACCTGCACGCCGGGGCCCTGGCCGAGTTCCTGGACGGCCAGATGCGCTTCGTGTTCGTGCTGCGTGGCGAGGCCTCGCCGGCGCCGCTCGCGGGGCTCGTGTCGCCCGGCGTGTTCGTGGCCCAGGCTGCGGACGCAGAGAGCCTGGAGCGCATGTTCGCCTGGGGCGGCCCGGGCCTGGCCGCGCTCGTGCCGGAGCCCTGCGCGCGCTTCGTGCACGACCCCGAAGGCGGCCTGCAGTCCTTTGAGCGCCTGACGCTGGAGCACCTGCCCGAGCAGGCGCCGGCGGGCTCGGTGGGCGGCATCAGCAGAGCTCAGCAGAGCGCGCAGCTGCGCCAGCTGCAGGATCTCGCGGCGCCCGTCACGCCCGCAGTGAGCGCGCCGCCTGCACCCGTCGCCGCACGGCCGAGCGCCCCTGACGCGATCGCCGCCGCCCCTCGACCGGCCACCCCTGACGAGATCGCCGCTGCCTCGGCGGCGACGCCGCCCACTCCGGACCCCATCGACAAGCTGGCGGCCTGGTTGCTCGCCGCCGCGGACCTCTCGGACCTTCCCTGAAACCCAACGACCATGGCCATCTCCCCGACCCTCGTCGCGGCGCTGAAACTCGGCGGTGTGGGCCTGGTGTTCGGATCCTTGATCGCCCTGGCGCAGCGCTACCTGTACGTGTGGGTGGATCCCCGGATCGCGGGCGCGCGCGAGCTGCTGCCGGGCAGCGACTGCGGCGCCTGTGGCCAGCCCGGCTGCGAGGGCTTCGCGCAGGCGCTGGTGTCCGGCGACAGCGTGCCCGCCGGCTGCACGGTCATGGGGCTCGAGCAGCGTGCTGAACTGGCCGGGTTCCTGGGTGTGGACGCGGGGCAGGCCGGGCGTCGTGTGGCCCGCCTCGCCTGCGCAGGCGGGCGCGACGTCGCCGTCCAGCCGGCGCGCTACCGCGGCGATCCGAGCTGCGGCGCGGCCGCGGCCGTGGCCAGCGGGGGCAAGGGTTGCAGCTGGGGCTGCCTGGGCCTGGGCGACTGCGAGGACGTGTGCGACTTCGACGCCATCGCCATGAGCGCCGTGGGGCTGCCGCTGGTGACGCCCGGGCGCTGCACGGCCTGCGGTGACTGCGTGGAGGTCTGCCCCAAGGACCTCTTCAGCATCATGCCGATGGAGCACAAATTGATCGTGCAGTGCCGCAGCGAGCTGGAGGGCGAGCTCGCGCAGGCCCTGTGTCGCGTGGCTTGCACGGCCTGCGCCAAGTGCGCCCTGGACGCCGCGCCGGGCCTGATCGAGATGCGGCGCGGGCTGGCGCTGGTGGACTACGGCCAGAACCACGAGGCGCGGCCCGAGGCCATCGCGCGCTGCCCGACCGGCGCCATCGCGTGGGTCGAAGAGGCGCAGTTCGCGCGCGCCGAAGCGCACCCGGAGACATGCCAGTCATGACGAACAGAGCGGCAACGACCGAGGCCTCGGCCGCGCGCTTCCCCGGGCTGCGCAGCGCGCTCGACGGGGGCAGCGCGGTGGTGGCCATGGAGACCGCCGCCAGCGAGGCCGCCGGTGCCTACCCGATCACGCCCTCGACCCAGATGGGTGAGGGCTGGGCAGCGGCCATGGCCGCCGGGCGCGCCAACGTCGACGGTCGGCAGCTGATCTTCTTCGAGCCGGAGGGCGAGCACGCGGCCGCGGCGGTCACGGCGGGCATGAGCCTGGCGGGCCTGCGTGCCACCAACTTCTCGAGCGGCCAGGGCATCGCCTACATGCACGAGTCGCTCTACGCGGCGGTGGGCAAGCGACTGACCTACGTGCTCAACGTGGCCTGCCGCGCCATGACCAAGCAGGCGCTCAACGTGCACGCGGGCCACGACGACTACCACGCGGTGGATGACTCGGGCTTCTTCCAGGTCTTCGCCAAGGACGTGCAGGGCGCGGCCGACCTCAACTTGATCGCGCACCGCGTCGCGGAGCTCTCGCTCAACCCCGGCATCTGCGCACAGGACGGCTTCCTCACGAGCCATGTGATCGAGACCCTGCGGCTGCCCGAGCGCGCGCTGATCCGGGCGTTCTTGGGCAGCCCGGCGGACATGATCGAGTCGCCCACGCCCGCGCAGCGGCTGGTGTTCGGTGAGCGCCGCCGGCGCATCCCCGAGCTGTTCGACCTCGACAACCCGGCCATGCTGGGCGTGGTGCAGAACCAGGAGAGCTACGCCCAAGGCGTGGCCGCGCAGCGCCCGTTCTACTTTGACCACGTGGCCGAGCTGGCGGACCGCGCCTTCGACGAGTACGCGCGCCTGACCGGCCGCCGCTACGCGCGCGCGAGCGGCTATCGCCTGGACGACGCCGACTACGCCATCGTGGGGCAGGGTTCGGTGGTGGCCAACGCCGAGGTGGTCGTCGACCATCTGCGCGAGACGCGCGGGCTCAAGCTGGGCGTGCTGGACCTGACCATGTTCCGGCCCTTTCCCGCCGACCTGGTGAGCCGGCTGCTGTCGCGCTGCAAGGCCGCCCTGGTGCTGGAGCGGGTCGACCAGCCGCTGGCGGTGGACGCGCCCCTGCTGCGCGAGCTGCGCGCGGCCATGGGCCAGGCGCTGGAGAACGGCCGCGCCCGCGGCGAGCTACCGTTCCCGGGGCTGGCCGCCTGCCGCCCCGAGCAGGTGCCGGACTTCTACTCGGGCTGCTTCGGTCTGGGCAGCTGCGACCTGCAGCCCCAGGACATCGTCGCCGCGGTGGAGAACATGCTGCCGCAGGGTGGCGGCCGGCGTCGCTTCTACCTGGGCTTCGACTTCGTGCGCGAGGACAGCGCGCTGCCCAAGCTGCAGATCTGGCAACAGCGCCTGCTCGCGAGCTACCCGGACCTGGCGGGGCTCTCGCTCAGCGCGCCGCACGAGCTGGACCTGATGCCCGCGGGCTCCACCTCCATCCGCATCCACTCCGTCGGAGGGTGGGGCGCCATCACCATGGGCAAGAACCTGGCGCTCACCGCCGCCGAGTTGCTCGGCCTGCACGTCAAGGCCAACCCCAAGTACGGCTCCGAGAAGAAGGGCCAACCCACGACCTTCTTCGCCACCCTCGCGCACGAGCCGCTGCGCCTCAACTGCGACCTCAAGCACGTGGACGTGGTGCTCTCCCCGGACCCGGGCGTGTTCCAGCACAGCGATCCGCTGGCCGGCCTGTCCGAGGGCGGCGTGTTCGTGATCCAGCACGAGGGCAGCTCCGAGCAGCTCTGGCAGCGGCTGCCCAGCGCGGCCCAGCGCAGCATCCTGGAGCGCAAGCTGCGCGTCTTCCACCTGCACGCCTTCGGCATCGCCGCCGACGAGGCCAGCGATCCCGAGCTGCGCCACCGCATGCAGGGCGCGGCCTTCATGGGGGCCTTCTTCCGGGCCTCACACCTGCTGGCCGAGGCCGAGCTGGGGGAGCAGCAGCTGATGGACGGCATCCGCGCCCAGCTGCGCCACAAGTTCGGGCAGCTCGGCCCCAAGGTCGTGGCCGACAACGAGCGCATCATCCGGCGCGGCTTCGATGAGCTGCAGCAGCTGGACACAGACGACCTGCTGCTACGCGAGGACGAGCCAGCCAAGGCCCCGTGCATGCCCTTTGCGCTGGTCAAGGGCGCGCACTGCCAGGGGCTCGCCAACGCCGGGCGCTTCTGGGAGCAGGTGGGCTCGCTCTACGCCGACGGGCAGGACGGCATCGCCGATCCCTTCGCCGCCAGCAGCGTCATTCCCGCCGCCACCAGCAGCATGCGCGACATGACGGCGGTGCGCTTCGAGGTGCCGCGCTTCCTGCCCGACAAGTGCACCGGTTGCAGCCAGTGCTGGGTGCAGTGCCCCGACTCCGCCATCCCGGGCGTGGTGAACAGCGTCGACGAGGTGATCACGGCCGCCATCGAGGCGGCGTCCGGGGGCGAGGGCTTGGAGCGCATGCGTCAGGCCACCCGGCAGCTCGCGCGGGAGTCGCGCAAGATCATGAAGGGCGCTCCCTTCCACAGCTTCGCCGAGGTGCTCAAGGGCGCCTACGAGCGGGTGGCCAGCAAGCTGGCGCCTGATCCCGAGCGACGCGCCGAGCTCGACCGGCAGTTCGCGGCGGTGTACCCGCGGCTGGACGAGTTCCCGTTGGCGCGCACGGCGCCGTTCTTCGAGCTGCCCGAGGGCAAGCACGCGGGCGACGGCGGCCTGCTCTCGATCACCGTCAACCCACGCACCTGCAAGGGCTGCGCCATCTGCGTGGACGTGTGCCCGGACGGCGCGCTGGTGATGGTCGATCAGGACGAGGCGCTGGTGGAGCAGCTGCGCAGCAACTGGGAGCTGTGGCGGCTGCTGCCCGACACCGACGAGCGCTACATCAACGTGGCCAGCGTCGATCAAGCCATCGGCGTGCTGCCGTCGCTGCTGCTCAAGAAGGAGGTCTACCGCTCGCTGTTGGGAGGCGACGGCGCCTGCAGCGGCTGCAGCGAGAAGACCGTGCTGCACCTGGTGACGGGCGCGGTCACGGCGCTCATGCGCCCGCGCGTGCAGCGGCATGTCGCGCACATCGACGAGCTGATCCTGGGCCTGGACAAGCTGGCGCGCGAGCTGCTGGCCTCCGACGCCGACCTCGACGCGCTCAGCGCCGGCCGCGCGGCCAACAACGGCGCGCGCGTCGACATCGAGCTCGAGCCTGCCAAGCGCGCTCGCGTCGAGCGCATCACGGCCACGCTGACACAGCTGCGCGATCTGCGCTGGCGCTACGAGGCGGGCCCGGGCGGGCAGGGCCGCGCGTTGATGGGCATGGCCAACTCCACCGGCTGCTCGTCGGTCTGGGGCAGCACCTACCCGTTCAACCCGTACCCGTTCCCCTGGGTGAGCCACCTATTCCAGGACGCGCCCTCGCTGGCCATCGGCATCTTCGAGGCGCACATGCGCAAGCTGGCCGACGGCTTCGTGAGCATTCGCCGCGCCGAGCTGGAGCTGGCGGGCGAGTACGACGCGGAGCGGCACGAGCCCTTCCTGGCGCGCTTCGACTGGCAGCAGTTCAGCGACGAGGAGTTCGCGCACTGCCCGCCGCTGCTGGTGGTGGGTGGCGACGGCGCCATGCTCGACATCGGCTTCCAGAACCTGTCGCGCCTGATGGCGTCGGGCAAGCCGCTGCGGGTGATCGTGCTCGACACGCAGGCGTACTCCAACACCGGCGGGCAGGCCTGCACCAGCAGCTACGCCGGCCAGATCTCCGACATGGCCGCCTTCGGCGAGGCGCAACACGGCAAGCAGGAGACGCGCAAGGAGCTGGCGCTGATCGCCATGGCCCATCGCGGCGTGTTCGTGCTCCAGTCGAGCCAGGCCTCGGCGTCGCACCTGTTGGGAGGCGTGCTGCGCGGGCTGCAGTCGCGCCGTCCGGCGCTGTTCCTGCTCAACTGCCCCTGTCCGCCGGAGCACGGCATCGCCGATGACGCCGCCACGCGCGCCGCCAGGCTCGCGCTGGAGAGCCGCGCGTTCCCGCTGCTGGTCTTCGACCCCGACGGCGGCCCGGCGCTGAGCGACTGCCTGGAGTTGGACGGCAACCCGGCCCTGCACCAGACCTGGCCCCGCTACGAGCTGAGCTACCAGGACGCGGACGGACAGGCGCAGACCATGGAGCTGCCGCTGACGATCGCCGACTGGGCCGCCAGCGAGGCGCGCTTCAAGCGCCACTTCAGCGC
>Ga0164313_10000339_pt1 | contig 36344 bp, 40 predicted proteins | sample GuaBasSedimGuay4_FD_113735 | JGI IMG/M metagenome (GOLD analysis project Ga0164313, IMG submission 113735) | Subseafloor sediment microbial communities from Guaymas Basin, Gulf of California, Mexico - Guay4, Core 4569-4, 0-3 cm | ecosystem: Environmental > Aquatic > Marine > Hydrothermal vents...
TAGCCCTGCTAGACAACAGGCTGCATTCGATAAAGAAGCGGTTGGCTGAGTCTCTGCTCGGCGAGCCACGCCCTATTGATAGTAGGGAGATGCTGGAGCTTGTAGATGAGTGTATCGACCTTGCCTCGCCCTCACCTGCACGAGAGCGCGGAGTTCGCAAAGCCAAGCCGTACGCGATGTAATATCTGTCGCAGCTACAGTTACAGGGCACACATGGAGCTGATGTCCTGGGTCCACAACACGAAGATCCACGGTCGGATCTACGAGCTCTCCGCCGTCGTCACCTGCCGGTCATGTTCAGGGGTGGTGGTCATTACTCTGACCGACGATGACCGAAAACTATTGCCCTACGGCACAATGGTTGGGTGGTTCTACGATCTGCACACGAGTGCAACGACCTGCCCCGGCAACCGGCAGCACGCCGAGGAGCACGGATGGGGGTACTACTGGAACCTGGACCAGGTTCTGCGAACCATACATCCACTCGATTACAAGAAGGACCTCGAGAGGAGAGGGATGAGACCACACTTTGGTGCCGATGTTATTGGCAGATATCCGAAGGTCTACATCGTGAGCACCGCCAGTCCGCTCAACGCGGAAGCCGTTCGGCCACGACCCGGGTCGGGAATGCCAGTCAAAATCATTGAGGAGCTTCGGTAACCATGGCCGACAAAAAAGTGGTACCTCGGCTGGACGATACTTGCTACTTTGGGGCTGCAAGCAAAACAACAGGGACACGCCCCAAGGGGGATCCTCGGCTACTACCGCAGGGCTCTAGTGAGCGCAGCCGGTGGTTCAGCGAGGCCAGAGAGTATTTGCCTGGCTTCGATCCGATGCTGATAGACCCCCGAACCATACCCAAAGACACAGTAGCCTGGCATATCTGGTGTGAGTGGGACTCCTGGGAGGAGGCCCTCGCAGAGCACGAAGCCTACCGGCAATCGAGCTGCATCGCCGACTACGCGTGTCACGAACCGGAGGGTTTCGATGTTCGCACTAGTCATCTATCTACTATCGCAACTGTCATCCACGGCCCTAGCTATCCAATACGTCGAGCCAGGCCTAGGGCCCGAAAAGCGGCTTGAGTACGCCGCCCTGATCGTTGCCGAGGCCAGGGAACATCGAATAGACCCGCTCCTGGTCGTGGCCCTCATCGACAGGGAGTCCGACTTCAGGAACCTCAAGAGAAACCGGACCGACGACTACGGGCTTATGCAGGTCCATTGGCAGAAGGCGGCCTGGACCGAGGGGCTGACCCGGGCCGACCTAATGGATGTGCGTACGAATATCAAGGCCGGATTCGAAGAGCTGAGCTATTGGCGGCGCTGGTGCAACGGCAAGAGAGGCCCTGAAGGGCACCACTGGATCAACCACTACAAATCGGGTAATGTCGTAAATGAGAACCATGTTTACTACGGCAACGGCATAATCCGAACCTACAAGTGGCTCAGGCGTGCAACGCAAGGCAAAACCAAGGACCGATATCGCCGCCAGCTTGACAGGCGCAACCAGTCTTGAACTAACAGAACGGTGTCCTGATCAGCGGACGACGTTCCCGGCTGCACCATGCACTAACATCGATTGCGATTGGACGATTAGGTGCAAAGAGTACTTCAACTGCTCCTTTGTCGCCTCCGAGGTTGGCTCGGAGACCGACGGCCACCCACTTCAGCTGATCGGCGACTTCCTGGGGATCACCCGACAGGGTGCATTTCTGATCGTCAAGAAGGCGCTTCTCAAGCTGCGTGAGTCCGACGGTCCAGAACTGGCGAATCATGGAACCCTATATCAATCGATGCGTGCTTCAGGGGCGTGTAGTTACGATGCCCCGCATGAAATCCCTCAGCGCGAAGACGAAGCTGACATACTTCCAACTCGCCATGAGGGAGAGCTGGACTAACGCGTCTGGCCGCCAGTGCTCCCGTAACAACAGGATTACGGTTGAGGTCCTGGGTCGCGATTCCAGCGACGTAGTCGACAAGGCGCGGGTCGGGTCCTGGGTTACCCTCGAAGGCTACATACGATCCGAGGAGTACCAGGGCCAGACCATCATGAAGATACGCACCCTGAACATAAGGATCTGGGAATATACCGATGCCGAGGAAGCAGCCGCCGAGCCCCGCCAAGGTGATGGCTGACAGGCTTGGCGAAGCGCTGACACACATAGCCAGAATCAAGCTGCCGGGCCACGCGGAATATCTTGCGGAGCACCCGGACTCAGCAGTTTGGATCGACGGTCAACGGAACAGAACCATTGCATGGAAGGAGGATGGCAACGTTACGCAGTTTGAGAAGAGTCTCCGTGGCTATGTCCGAGGCATGGAGCGAATCAACGAACTGATCGCAGACCTGTACGCGAACGACACCGACTCTGAATGTTGGGACCTTCGCTACGTGCGCTGGATGCCGCACCTGATCTACATCTTGTTCGACTCGGAGAAGTGGGGGGAGTTCAAGGTCTATCGCGAGCACCCCCAGCGACCCGACGTCAAACAGTGGTTCACGGTCGACGAGATGATCGACATGCTCGAGAACCCACTGTTCCCCTCCATCCTGGAGGCGTTCGAGACATTCCCATGTCGCCCCGAGAGCCTCGGCCCTCCTGGCGACAACGAGAAACACCTAGCCCTCAACGTCACAAAGGATGGCGTAAGTTGGAGCTCTGAATTTGGCAGACGAACGAACATTTGTGACGACGCTGATGAGATCGTTAGAGAGGTCGTTTCCCCACAGCTTTGTTTGGAAACCGAATGACGCATTTAACCTGGGGGTTCCCGACATACATGCTGCGCTTCCACCGACGGGGCAGCTGCTGGTAGCAGAGGTCAAACGAATACCAAGGCTGAAGAAGGGCGGCCTGGTTATGTCGAGCCGCCCGTTGCTGAAGCACCTGTTCACTGGCCCACAGATCTCAATGCTCAGGGGCCTCAAGAGGACAGGGGCTCAGTCCTACGGGATTGTCCAGGTCGGTAAAGATCTGGCATATTGTCTAGCCCCCTGCGACATCCCCAATGAGGGCCAGGTGGACTCTGCTCTTCTACTGTCAGTTGGGCGTGCGATAACACGAGCGTCAGGATGGAAATTTTGGGCGACCTGAAAACAGTCAACTCGAAGCAAGACCTCGATCTGAGCAAGTTCTACGCTCTCCACGTCAGCGATGACACCACCGTCAAAGAGCTGGCCCGCTTTGTCGGCATGTGCGAGAGCGGGGCTGCTTTCAAGGTGATGGATACGCCGTTCCGGCAAGACCACGCCCTTGACCAGGTCGTAATCCGAACAGAGAAGATCGGAGAGCTCGTCTTCGAGCTCAAGGAGAATCATGAGTAGAGCAGAGTATCTCGTCTACGATATCGAGACCGTACCCACGACCTCTCTTGCGAAAGAGTGGCGCGAGTCGGAAGACTACGAGAAGGACAAGAAGTACCAGAAGACCCCCGAGGGGCAGGAGCCGTTCCCCCCCCTGGGGTGCCACCGGGTAATCACCATCGGCGCCCTGGTGCTCGACCAGAACCTGACGGTGCTCAAGTCCGGCGTCCTGGCCGGCGGCGCCGTGGAGGGTGACGAACGTGCCCAGGTCGCACGGTGGAACGAGATCGTTTCCACCAGCAATCCCCGCGGGCCCCTCACCATCGTGGACTGGAACGGCCGAAGGTTCGACGCCCCCGTGCTGCAGTTCAGGGCCTTCCGCTACGGCATCGACATGAGCTGGTACTTCAAGCCGTTGCCGGACAACAAGGGGAAGATCTCGAGCTTCTCCAAGAACTATCGCGACCGGTTTGGTGGTCGTCACGTAGACCTCGCCGAGCTCTGGACTAACTCTGGAGCCTTCAACAAGTGCCACATGAAGGACCTCGCCCAGCTCATGGGTCTTCCCGGCAAGGCCGGCATCGACGGCTCCATGGTCCACGGAGCCTGGCTCGAGGATAGGCACAAAGAGATCGATGACTACTGCGTCGAGGACGTGTGGCACACCGGATTCATCATGATGCGGATGCGCCTGCTGGCCGGGAGCATATCTGTCGGCGAGTACAGGACTGCCGTTCTGGCCCTGCTCGGGCACGCATCTGAGACCGAGGGCCACGAGGAGTTCCTCAAGTCGATCGACAAGAAGCGGCTGACGCTAGACGGGTGAAGTTTCGCCAGCTCCGGGGTAGAATGGGCCAAACCCCGGAGCTGGAGTAACTATGGCTACACTTACTGATTCAGGCACCCTCGCGTTTCCTCTCGCTAACGAGAGCACCCCGCCGTCTCGCACCTACTCGTTCGAGCTGGTCTACACCGAGAAGTTCGTCACGGACCTCGTGCTCACCGGCGCCCAGGTCGACGAGGACGTCATGGGGGGCATTGCCGACGCCAAGGCAATCTTCGTCGAGTGCCTCACTGGCGACGGCACCATCGAGGTCAACGCGGCTACGGCTGGCGTGGCGATCGCTGCCGCCGGCGGATGGTTCTCCTGGTACAACGCTGCCGGTGGTCTCACCGCCTGCACCATCACTACCGACGACGACGCCAGTTTCCGCATCTACCTCTTCGCATAGGCCATTTGATTCTTTTTAGGTATTGACGGAATGACGTTTGGGTCGTAGGATGCTGGCATGAATCAAGGATTCCCGCTGCACATTGACCCGGTGGATGGCCAGGTGGCTCTGGCAGAGCCTCGGCCGGCCGAATTGGCGGTGAGCTCATGAGCTCGTTCTTCAAGGCTGGAGGCGAAGAGGCGCAGGCTGAGGGCCAGCTCGACCGCGAAGGGCTCGATGCTGCGACCAAAGCCCTGGACGAGGTCGGCCTCAACGCCCCGTACAAGGGCCACGCCGACCATGGGGTCGTCTCGGTCAAGTACGCGACCGAGCTCGTTGGGAACTGGCAGATCGACCATGGCGTCGACGGCGACAACTACATGGTCCAGATGATCCCTCGCAAAGAGATCCACGCCAACCCTACCGACGTGGTCAAGGCGATCATCACAATCCTGTCCGACATCGTCCCCGACGACGTTCAGGTCTACATCACACCGCCAAACCCAAAGTTCGACATCGCGTTCTACACGATCAAGCTCGAGGCCATAATGAAGAAACCCGGCGCGGAAACTATTGTCCAGCGCCGGGTTCCGACAGAGCTTGGTGGGATCAACGCTTGGGCAGCTTGACCGAGCCTCTGGAGATTGCGGCCAGCAGAGCTCCTGCGGCAACGGCAGCAAGAGCTCCCTTGGCAGTATCTCCGGCAAGGGTTCGACCCTTCTGCTCAGGAGAGTAGTCCGCTCCTACGAGGGACTTAGCTCGCCCCCCCATGTTCAGCATCGCCCCGGTGCCTGCCCCGATGCCCGCCAACTCCCGATAGGAGAGGGCGAGCTTCGTGAGCTCACTGCTGAAGCCAGCTATGATGGCCGGGGAGCGCATTACGACTCGTTGGCAAGCAGCAGGTTGTCGCCAGGCAGCTGCATGCGGATCGGAACGACCCGGTCGAACTGCAGCGAAGCGCCTTCCATGATCAGGACCGAGCCCGAGCTGATGCTGAGCTGGTGCCCCTGGATGTAGCACTCCTCGAGGTAGACCGCCCCAACCGTCATGTCGTTCTGGTTGCGGAAGTACAGGCACATCCCCGTGGGCTGGTTGAAGATGTCCGAGCCGAGGTTCAGCCACAGGTCATCGTAGCCGGGGTTGTACGCGACCCGATGGAGCTCGCTCTGGAGCGGCTGGAGGTCGAGCAGCTGCTTGTTCGGGTTGGGAATGTCGACGCCGTTCTTCGACGTGGTCAGCTTCGCCTCGTTCATGAACCGGAGGTTGCCGGCGCTCTGCTTGTAGTAGGCGTAGAGGACCTTCAGCAGGGACGGGCCGTGGTAGATGATCCGTCCAATGGTGAGCGATCCAACGACCCGGCCAGGGACGAAGTACGACCTACTCGAGCCGATCTCGAAGATGCGCTGGAGCTGCTTCGACTGGCTGATTCCGACGTTCTCGAGAACGCCGATCGGAAAGACCATGTCGCCTTCGTCGGTGGTGTTCAGGGCTCCCTGTGCCTGGCGATTGCCGCCAGTTACATCGGAGAGTCGCGGAGGCCCTGCGGCGATCAGGGTGGTTTCCGCAGAGATGAACTCTCCACCGAGCAGTTCGCTCTGTACATGAAAGTTGTGGAAGTCCCAGTTGTTGAGACTCGATGTTGCTTCAGTCCGAGAGAGCATTAGAGTTTCTCCTTCTCATCAACCGGTCTAGACGAGGATCGTAACCTTGATGTTGTTCAATGGGAGTGGAACGTCTACTTCGAGTGAGATTTCCACCGTGTCGGGCTGAGTGGACGACTCTTCGATGTTCGTCAGGGTTCCGCGGCGAATCGGAGCTCCGACCCGGGCGACCCGAGCGTTCAAGAGGAAGGCAAGACCACCCTCGCCTTTCGTCTTGAGCACGTCCATCAGAGTGTCCGTGATGTTGTAGATCCCAAGGTAGGACCGGTACAGATCGCGGAAGAACCGTGCGATGAGATCGACGTTCTTGGTGACCGAGAACTCCTGGAAGTAGATCGTCGAGGTGTCGGTCGTGAGCTGGTGCCGGACCGAAAGCGGAGCCTCGGGTACGGGCTGGGTGAGAATCAGCGTACCGCCGCCAGCGATGGTGTCCAGCTGGGTGTCGGAGTAGCGGTCGACCGAGTTCTCGCGGCGGATGAAACCCGTGATGCTCAGGTTCGTGAAGCCAGACTGGCTCGGGAGCCCAGCGGTAAGCCCCGCAAAGGCCGCCCCGGCGTAGTAGCCAGGAACCTTCGTGGCTACGCTGCTGTAGGTCACGGCCAGGATGTCGGGCCATGTGTGGACAAGTCGCCGATTCGCGAATGCCGAGGAGTACCCGGCGATCGCGGTTGCTTCCTCCGACTTGGTGAGGTCGCGGGTGATGGTGTAGACAACCCCGGTCATGGTGATACCGGACCCGGCGCTCGGATCGGTTGTCAGTACCAGCTGGGTGTCGGAGGTGATGCTTGCGATTGCATGGCGCGTTCCGACGATGTAGGCGTTCTCCGCGGTGCTGGCTGCGGTAGATACGATGTCGAGGACGCTGAGCGAGTCCAGGAGGCCGCTGAAGACCTCTGTAACTGGCGTTGTCGCGGTTGTCGTGACGCAGACCGAAGCCGAGGTGACCGACTCGATTACGTGGTCATCGTCGTTGGCACCGTTCTGGGCGCCAGTGACGCGTAGGATCCGGCCGACATCTGCCGAGGTGAATACTGCACCCTGGATGGTCCAGTTGCGGTTCGTACCATTGACCGAGTCTCCGACCAGGTCGCGGAGGACCTCGCGGTCAACGTCGAGGATCCTGAAGACTTCGCCGCCGGCGAAAGTCTCGTTTTGACCGGTAGCGTTGACCGTTTCCGTGGTGCAGAAGTCGCCAGTTGCATCCACCGAAGCAATGAGGAAGAAACCGTCGTTTGAACCCGCCGCGGGCGTGGTGCCAGTGACGTGTATCAGCCGACCGACATCAGCTGCTACGAAGTTGGCTGCGGCGATGTTCCATGTCTTGGTGGCGTAGACAATAGTGTCCGTGCCTACAACCGTGGGTGCCCGGTCAAGAGCAGTGACCCAGGTGCGGGTGCCGGCAACCATGAGCTCGTCGGCCGGAATGGCCGGGGTGACCTCGACATGCGTGGTGTCAACAACGCCCGCCACATCGACAAGAAACTCGATGTCGTTGCCGGCGGTGGTCGCCCCGGTGACCGCGATGATCTTGGAGTTGTCCGACGCGGTGAAAGCGCCGTTCCCCATCCGAATGCGCAGGTCGCCAGATCCATCTTCGAGGAAGTCGGACTCGTTGACATCGACCGAACGCTGCACCCCGGAGACCGCGGTGTAGCTGGAGATCTCCAGGTAGTGACCAACTCCGACAGAGTCGGTAACGAACTCGCCGTTGGTCGGGTCGCGGAAGGTCTTGTTGCCCGTGCCCGCAAGGCCGTTGCTGGCGCCGGCAGAGGTCACGCTTCCAATCCCAGAGGCTGGAACGACCGCGGCGGTAGAAGTGATCTTCCTGCTGATGAAGCAGGCTCTCTCGCGCCCAACCGTCGAAGCGGAGGACCCGGTAGCGTGCGTCGAGGCTGCCTGGTGCACGGTGGTGTTGTGCGTGAGGAGGGCCAGGGCGTAGACGTCCTTGTCCTCGAGGTACTCGAGGGCTGTAGCGAACGACGTAGACTCGGCAGTCCAGAAGTCCGAGCCAAGGCCGGTGAAGGAGACCTCGGTGGTGGTGTTCTGGATAGCCAGGTAGACGCCGTATGCGCCAGTGTTCGCCGGGACGATAGCGCCAATCCCGAACACAGCTTCGATGCTGTCAGTGTCGGTGAAGACGTTGAGCGAGGAAGCCAGGTCGGGGCGAAGAGCTCTCCAGGACAGGAGAACGTCTGCCTCAACGACCACCAGGTCGTCGTCGCCAGCGGTGAGACCGGGGTCGAGGCTTACGCCATCGGCGTCGGCCGTGACACCCCGGGCCGAGAAGTCGGCATAGGCGATTGTCTCCGCCGCGAGCTCGACGAGGATGCGGTATGTGCAATCGCTGGCCGTAGCACCAAACTCGGTGGCAACAACGAGGTTGTTGTCATCGGTCTTGCTGACCACGAAGTGCCGCTTGATATCGCCAGCAGTGAGGCCGGAGCCAGCGGTGATCTCTACCCAGTAGGTCGCCGCCCCGGTTGCGTCGGGGTCAAACGCCGAGAAGGCGTTCGTAGTAGGGTCATTGAAGGTAGTGGAGCTGATCGTCGTAACCCCGACGACCGCGGTGGCCTTCTGGATCAGGAGGGCGTCGGCGAGCGCAACTCCAATTGGCTTGTGCGCGTTGGCCTCAGCCTCGAGGGTGGGGGGTGCGCTGGTGTCGATGATCGAGCCAGCGTACTGGTCGGTGTACGAGAACTCGACTGGTGCCCCGAGGCCCTCGGTGTAGGTGCCGACGGAAACGCCGTCTTTGATCTGGAAGCCTGGGCCAACAACGATGGCCGGCAGTGCTGGCAGATTGAGAGCAGCAGCAGCCTCCTGAAAGACTTGAACAACTTCGATTCCTGGACGACGGACTGCCATGGGAAATCCTCCTCTAACGCGCTAGGTGGTACGGGTTCATGCTCATTCCACGCCTGGCACTATTCCCAGAGCGCTAGTCCGGACCGATATGTTACGCAGCTTCCTGGCATTCGGACGTACCGACCAACGGCGTTGGACGATAGCCGCAATCGCGACTGGGACAACGGAGAGCTCTGGCCGTGAACTACTCTTGACTAGAGCTTCTTCTCCCATTTGCGATGATTCTACCTTAAAGAACCCGAGATGTTGCGGCATTAGTCTACCGCGTGGATGCAATTTTCGCAGCACGTCGCGCAAGCTCTGTACTGACTCGAAGATGATACCAGCTATTTCCTCTGCTTCTAACCCCTCCCGGGCGAAGCAGCTGAGCGTAATCGTGCCCCTCACGAGGTCGGTGTAGAAGCGCTCCCCAGTCTTGATATTCTCGCCCTGGAACTGGCGAAAGCCACTGGTACGCATCCACCCCTGGGGGCCACGGTTCGCAACAATCGCTGGCCGTGTCATGACCTGGGCAAGGTTGAAGGTGTACTTGTCGACGATGGTGATGCGCGACTTCTCCGGGTCGGAGTCCCAGCGCAGGTCTTCGCCAACGTTGTCGGGGTCCGAGAACAGGAGCTGGCAGAACTCGAGCACCCGGTTCTTCATGAGCTGGTGAGGACGGATGTACCGCTTCTTCGGATCGTGAAGACTACGCGGGCTATCGCTGGTGACAGCGTCCGTAGCTACCGTATTGAAGAACTCGCTCACTTAGTTTCCTCGGGAATCTGCTCTGAGCCAATCGCCTCTGATGGGTACCGACGCTCGGCCCCCTTGACAGCTTCCTCCATGGCATCAACCGTTGCCATCTGTATCGTATTATCCACTATTCGTTTGATTTCCGCATCTTGGTCTTCCTGGTGCCGCGTAAACAGCTCCGTGTCGTTCACGGACCGGAAAGCAATGCGGGTCTCTCCGTTGGATTCAATCACCGAGGGGATCCCTGTCCCTGGGGTAAAAAGGTCGTTGACGGTATCGCGACGGTCGAGAGCCTTGGCAGACGGCTTCGCGTTCGACTCCGGCTTCACGACGTCCTTGCCCGGCTCGTCGCCAGTGATCGTCAGCCCGCCCTCCTTGTTGAGGTCAACCTTGACCGACTGGGCCGACTGGTGCCCGCGGAAGGTGACGCCAGGGTCAAGCCGGGTGCGTAGCTTCGCCTGTACGCGCTGGCCAATATTCCGCTTGAAGTCGTCCTCGACCTCGTCGTAGCGGGTGTCGGAGACATGGGACTTCATCGATATGTAGATGATATCGTTGAACATCACCAGAGCCGTTCCTGCTTGGTCTCCTCCCACGCCCTGATGACTGAGAGTAGGTCGGCCTGCGGGATCTGCTTGGGCAGCTTCTGGTACTCGACGTCGGCCCGGTTGACGGTCTCGACAAGGCACACTTGCTGAAGGGTGACGCCCTGGCCGCCAACCGAAGACTTCTTGACGATGCGCCAGAGCTCGCCCTGGATCGGCCGATAGAGGATGTCGCCGGGCTTGAGGATCGGGTACGCCGAAAACCAGCAGCTCTCAGACTTCACCTGGTTCTCGCCGAACGAGGCTATCTGGACGAGCTCCTGGGGTGGGTTGTAGTCTACGTAGTGGAGGATCGGCTCGAAGTATGGACGCTGCCGGCCGGTGCCAAGGCACAGCGTGCAGCTACTCTTCTCCGATCGCCCAGTGGTGATGTCGACGCAGACACATTGGGGCGAGTCAGCGGTGCGCTCGATGAATGAATAGGTCGGCATGCCGGTGTGGTATTGCAGCAGCCAGTTGTGCCTGTCGATGATCTCGAGCTCGTGGGGCCGCGGCGAGCTCTCCCAGGTCTTGCCGTTCGAGGTGACGTCGCCACAATCCGGGCCCGTAGCCACGATGCGATAGAAGTAACGTCGCCAATGGTTGATCAGCGACGGGGTGACGTCGTTGTAGGTATAGACGACCTGGCCGGAGACACCAGGGATCGCCGAGGCGATGACCTCGATGTCGTCGGAGTCAAAGGCCGGCGACAGACAGCGCTCAATCGAGAAGCTTACGCTCGCCATCCCGGTCCGGATAAGGTTGGTCTGCCAGCAGACGACCACGTTGGCCGTCTCTGCCGGCGGAAACCCGGGGTGGGTTATCAGGACGTCGATGCGGCTGAAGCTAAGCTTCATGGCTACCAGTAGTAACCCATGTCTTCGTACTCAGACGATACGCCGATTTGCGCAGTCATCGCCGAGGAGACGTTCATCGTGATCTTGTAGTGCTTCTTCTTCGTTTCGTAGTCGGCAAAGAACTCCCTGATCCAGCTCTGGTACAGGGCGGTCTTGTCGAACATACGAACGCTGACCCCGCCAGAGCTATAGACGAGCTCGTTTCGAGACTGCAAAAGCCCCTTGCTACGGAGCACCTGGATGGTGCTGCCGTAGATGAGGAGCCAAAGCGAGGGGAAAGTGGAGACGGTAACGTCTCCCAGGGGAGGAGCCGTGAGGTTGTAGTCACTAACGGCTAGCCGGATAGCGAGGTCCAGGTCGTCGTCGTCCGATTCTTCTCGTCGAATCAGACGGTTCAGTTCTGGGGTATCGTTGAGGAAAAGACGCAGGAGTCGTCGAGCTTCTTGCTGCGCTGTTTCTGCTTCAGTAGCGGGCACGGTAGCCTACCTTTCAGGCGGCCGCCGACCGCTAGCTGTCGGAGGGAGCCTTGCTCGAATCCTGCTTGCTCTGCGTGACGTATGCGGGCTCAGCCTTGCCAACTTCGATGTCGGCCTTCTCAGCCCTGGCCCTGGTCTCAGCCTGGACGACCTTTACCTTTGCCTCAGCCTTTGCCTCGGCCTTGGTGGGCTTCTTCGAAGGCTTCTCCTTGGCCTTGTCAGCCTTCGGAGCCTTGTCAGCCTTGGGGGGCACCTCGAACGGCACGCTCTGCTTGACGACGTCAAGCCCGAGGTCGGCGGCACGCTCTTTGGTACGGTCGGTGAGGCGGCGCAAGTTGTACAGGGTTTCCCCTGGCTTGACAAGCGTACCGGCCTCGACGAGGAAGTGTGCCCGCGCACCCTTTTTGGAGTGCGCGGACACATTCGTTACCTTGTAGTAAATAGCCATGTGATCAGCCTACCACAAATGGCAGGCGCCAAGTCCTAGGACTCGAGCTGCATCTTCGCGCAGGCGCGGAGGTTGCCGATGCCAAGGCCGACGTACTCCCAGGTCTGCCACGTGACGATGTCGGCACGCTTCTCGATGTAGAACTTCGTGTCGTTGAGGATGTAGAAGTTCCCGAGATATTTGGGATCGGTGAAGCAGTACAGGGTACCGACCGGGACGACGGAGGTCTTGATGGTAACGACCAGCTTGTGTCCGAGGATGGTGTTGTACTTGTAGCCGTTGACCAGGATCTCGCTTGCCAGCGACGAACCGATGACATCGGCCCGCTGGACCATGAAGTCGTCCCAGTCGGCCTTGTGCATCAGCACGCAGCCAACGGAGAGCTCGTCGGCGTCGATCGCCTTGAAGAGAGTGGTCAGGTTCAGGCTGGTGGCGGGACCATTCTCAGCCGGGGTGACATCCTTGCCGTTGACGACGATAACGGCGTCGATGAACTCGATGAACTTGCCATCCTCGACCTTCTGGATGTCCTTGACCGAGTTCTCCTCGATGACCTTGGTGACTGGGTAGTCGTAGGCCAGGAGCTCGGCTTCGTTCTTCGAGAACTTCTCGCTCTCCACCTTGAAGAACGGGATCTCGTAGCGGTCATTCTCGATGTACCGCTCGAGGGCCTTGCCCTTGAAGTTGACGGCAGCAGCCGAAGACTGCGGCTCGATGTCAACGATCTTGACGAGCAGGTCGTGGTTGACGCTGCGCTGGCAGTCAGCCTTGGTAACGTACTCCGGCGGGATGATTCCGCGGAGGAACGATACTTCGCGCAGGCGTTCGCGGACGAAGGCACCACCGGCCTGGGCGGCCTTGTCGATGCCGTCCGGCGTGTCCAGCCTGGTTACAAACAGGTTGTTGAAGGTTCCAGCGTCAATTGATTCGGGTCCGTAGGACATGTTCAGTTCTCCTTAAAGAAATAGGTTGGTGAGAGCTACGCCCGACCTACTTGGACTCGTAGTGGAGAACTCCACCGGTGGGAACGACAACAACCTGGCCGACGACGGCAGCCATCTGCTCGGAGTCACAGGTTGTCGGGTCCAGGGGTGCCAGGACTCCGCGAGAGTTGACGGAGTCCCAGATGACGACAACAGGCGCCCCGGCGGTCCAGGTGGAGCCAGTGTTGTACAGCTGCGTCTTGGCCTGATATGGGCCACTGAGCAGGTCGACCATTCCGGTGGACATTGCGTCCGACTGGCCGGCATTGGAATCGCCCTGTCGATACAGGGTCCAGGAAGCGCGAGCTCCCTGGAGGGGCGCAGTGATGATGGCTGCGCTGGTCGCCTTCACGGCGGTACCAGCGCTGTCGATCGCCATCCATTCGCCGACATCGACGTCGTCGCTTGGAGTGGTGAGAGCCACCGAGGTGCGGTGCATGTCATGTACGCCTTTGACGATCGTGAAGGATCGAGCAGTGCGTACGTCCTTGGGTACCGGGAAAGTTCCTGCGGGCATGTGATTTCCTCCGTTTTGCTACTGCTAGTCAGCAAGTCTGTGAAAGAAAGCCGCCTCTGGAGTGTCGCCCGAAGGCCCGTTTGCTTCAGCTAGCTTTCCGAAATCCGCTGCGGGCGACTCGATCTGGAGCGCCTCCCTTACAACCTCGATGTCTTTTTCCATCAAGGAGGCAACCTTTTGCTCGAACTGATCGAAGTCCTGGAAGGGTGGGATCCGCCCAGTTTCGACCATCTCGAAGGCGAGCTTCTCGGCTTCTTGCCGTACATGCACCTGTTCCAGTGCTGCCGCCGCCTTATTGAGGAGCGCCTCTTTGCCAGTCGTCTCCTGGGCATCTGCTGTCTTGGTTTGACTTTGTTTGCTCATGAGATTCGATGCGTACATTATTGCGGCCAGGGGGGTTACAGCTTTGACGACCTTGCTCAGAGGGGCTGTAGCGCTGTGCCGCTCATGCTCTATCAGCGCTCGTTGTCCCCCGATTTTACGCCCAGTCGGCAAAACGTCAACTTGGCGAAATAATCTCTTCGTTCCGAACTCCTTCTCGAGGAGTCGGCCCGACTTCTCATCGACGTTGAGCAAGGGGCGATGAAGCTTCTCGTAGAGAGCCTTGTCGACCTTGCTTTTGCCTTTGAGTTTGCGTGCGATAGCCTGGACAGGCCACGCGAAAATAGAGCCAGTCCCCTCCCCCGACATGCGGGTTCGGCGACCATGACTAACTACCTTGGGGGTACCAGGGACATCCCGCGCCAACCGCCTAAGCAAGTCGCGGGCGGTTGTGGCGGGGGATGGCATCTAGTCTCCGCGGCTCCCCAGCGCCATGCCAGCTCCGCCAGCGATAGCATAAGGGCCAACCTTTTTGACCTGCGCCTTGGTGATGGTGAGACTCTTGCTGCCGATCGAGCCCTTGGCAGCGATAGCCTCGCTAGCGTCCATCACGCGCTTGGCAGCGTCACCGTGAGCCGTGACACCCGACTTGCGAAGGATGTGGCCCGCCTCCTTGTCCCCGAACTTGCGGGACAAGTTCTCAAGGTACCGGTTCATCTTGCCATGGCTACCGGTGCGCTCAACCTGTCGGAGGAGGTCTTGGTACTCTGACTTCGCCAGGTTGGTAGTGGACTTGCCCGCGGCCGACAGCGACTTACCGCTCGCCGCCCTTGATGCCGCCCTGGCACGCTGGCCACCCCTCATCAGGAAGTCCATCTTGGGACCAGCCGTCTTGAGGAACTTCGCAACTTCGTCAGGGGAATGGCCCCGGTCCAGCGCTGCAGCCACGAACTCGGCAAGCTTCGTGGTCGAAGCTACTTTCTCGGCTGGGTCACCGATGATCTCGTTGATTTCATCGATGGTCTTCGTGATGACTGCGACCGCCGCCGTCTTCTCGACGAGCTCGCGGCCCCGTGCTTCCCGATGCGCTTCCGTCGCATCGGCAGCAGCACGACACTGCTCCGCCAGCTTCCGGAAATCGAAGGGTTCGCTCTTGTCGGCCGCAGTCTTCTCGTACTGCTTACCAGCCATGTCCCCAACACCAGTGGTGCTGAGCAATTCCTCGAGGCTATGTCCCATGTTCGTCCTCCCTCTTGACGAGTTTACCCCATGTGGGGAAGGACGAACTACTCTACCGGCTCGGTGTACTTGTCGAGAATGTACCCGAGGTACTCGTCGTCGTCCTGCATTGCCTGAAGGACGGCGGCCTTCTTCTCTTGAAGCTTCTCGAGCTTCTTCTTGTCCTCTTCGTCGTCCTCGTCGCCCTCGTCCTTCTTCTCGGACTTCTCCTCTTCCTTCTCTTCGGCTTTCCCGCTAGCCTTTGCGGCAACAGCGGCGAGAGCCGGAGGAAGCTGGTCGCCCATGGCTTCCTTGAAGAGGTCGGGGTCACCTTGGACCTGGTCCCACATCTGGTGGGCGAGCCTGCGGCCGATCTCGTCGTACTCCGCAGCCTTCTCGAGAGTGTCTTCGTCGTACTGGACGCCCTCGTCGAGTTCCTCGACCTGGGCCTCCTTGACGACATCCTGTTCGGTCATTGTGCCGAAGATTTGAGCAAGCGTTGCCATTGTATCCTCCGTGGGTGAGATGCCAGTGAAGCCAACAACTAGCCGAAGCTAGCGGTTGGAATCCATGACGTCTTTGACTGTGGCGAATCCGGAGGTACCGCCACCGGCAAGCGCGGCTGCTGACGGATCGTCACCGAGGTGGCCGGCCTTGATCTTCTTCGATTCCTTGAGGGCGTTGATGTGGACCTGGTCGCCACCCTTGGTGTTCATCGGGGTGACCTTGGCCGAGACGCCTGCGTCGGCGGTGCCGGCGTAGTTGTTCTCGAGGGTGGGGATACCCTTGCGGCCGATCGAGGGGTTCGAGTCTGCCGACGGAGCGATCGTGTCCTGGTTGTCCGCCACGGACGTGTCCATGGCGCCAGAAGCGAGCTTGATGTACTCATCGAAGAAGCCACGGGCCATGATGCGACCGGCGGCGTCGTACTCGGCTGCCACCTTCATCATGTCGGGTTCCTCGTCGACATCCTCGGCATCGACGAGCTCGCCGGCCTCGGCCATGGCGATCTTCTCGATGTCTTCCTCGGTGAGCTGATCGTCGTCCTCGATGAGCTCGAGCTCCTCGGCGATGACTCCAGCGGTCTTGTCCATCTCTGTCATGCTCATGAAAAGTGAGGCGAGCGAGCCCATTCCATCGGCCATCTGATTTCCTCCATCGGAAGCGGTTTTTTCCTGGTCACCCTCGAGCAGTTGCTCGTGAGCAGTATCGTTGTCGGATTCCACGGTCTCGTCGCCAGCCGCGGAGAATTTTCCGAGTAGTTCACCGAGTGTATTTCCCATGAGATTCTCTCTTTCCTCTACTGGCTAGCCGCGCAATGCCGCGAAAAATGAGCGAGTCGAGCAGTCCAGCTGCGAGCACCCCTGGCATGAATCTGCCCGGGGATCCAAGTGCATAGAGCCCCAGGTCGCCCGGGAGGCTCGCATGCTTCGAAAGTGTTTTGATGCTTTTGACAACATTGGGCGTAAGGCCGAAGCCTATCAGAGATGCCCACCCAGGGTTGAGTACAATCGCTCGGTCCAATGAACCGAGACGTCTTCCACCCTGCGCTTGTTTTCTACGGATACCAGCATATGCGTAAACCGCTGCGGGAACTCCGAGTCGCATCAAGGTGGAGTCGACCATCGCGGCCTTTTGCGTATGGTACTTTGGCTCGCCAATAGCGTCAACACTACTTACTTTCTCGTATTCACCCATTGGTCGGTTAGCCAGCATGGTGGAAACACCAACTGATGCTCCAACACCGGCACCTACCAGAAGCGGCAGCAGCCAAATTCTCTTGAGCGCTTCGGGGAAACCCTTCTTGCCAAGGAGTGCTGGTAGCACGTTCTTGTACGCGAAGTAGGCCGACGCTAACGCAACCGAGGCGGGTACCGCGCCGGACATACCGGACGAGGCCCTCATCTCGCCCTTGTCCATCGGCCACCACGGGCTGTTCCGCTCGTACGTCATCTCGTCCGCTTCCTTGTCGAATCGGGCGAGACGGTGGGCAAGGATCTCTGGGTAGACCGATCGGTCTGCCATATATGGTCGGATGGCCAAAGCGAGCTTTTCGGTCATCATGCCAGCGTCGAAGGTGCCAAAGTCTCTCGCCCAGCCAGGCGCGGGGCCAATGTCGTTCTCGTCGAAGACTAGCCGCTTCTCGGCGAGCTTCTCGGCAAGCTTGCGGTGGCCGAGCTTGACCAGAACGATCCGCTGGAACTCCTCGGGCCGCAGGATGATGCCCATGGCAGCCAAGGTGGAGAAGACACTCTTGAGCGGATAGCGGGCCAGGTGCTCCTGGGCTGCCACCGAGAGCTCGGTCTCGCGCTCCTTGATATTGGAGGAGTCCTCGAGCAAGCGCTTTACGATCAGCTGCTTCTCGTCGTCGAGCGGACGAACGGTGCCCTCGCTGGCGGGGATATTGGAAGGAACCCGCTTGGTGATGGCGGCCTTCTTGTCGGCCCGACCAGTCTTGGTGGCCGCGCCCGTCTTCACGATACCCTCTACGTGACGGTTCCACTCCTCGGTCGAGCTCCGGATCTCGAAGGGCCGGGAAGTGTGGGCCACCTTCTTGAGGAGGTGGGATGCCTTCTCGGCGCCGATGAGCACGAAGCTGATGTCGAAGAACTTGGGCAGCCAGTTGTAAGCACAGACTCTCCTGCCATCAGACAAGATCTTGTTCATCTGGTACTTGAGGTGGGAGCAGTACTGGGCGCGGTTTTTCGCGTGGTTCTTGCAGATCGAACATTCGTCCCAAGGGACGCGACAGTTGTGGACAGCCAGCCCGTCGACCAGGTAACTCTCGTCTTCCTCAACCTCCAGGTTGAAGACCTCTGTCTCTGCGTAGATCGCATCGAGGTCTCGGATCGGGGTAGCTAGCAGGGTGTCCCCGGTTTGAAGGTTTTTGACAAACTGACGAGACTTCTTTGCCTTCAATATCTCTACACGACGGACCTTTGCCGTTACGTCGTGCAGGGTTTGCGCCCACTGTTTCCCAATGTGGATTACCCATTCATTCGTGGCCCGACGCGAAAACCCAGTTCCAGCCTTGTGTTCCAGATTGTTGACAGAAGGAATAATCCCGCACCTGTGCAGCATCGTAACAAGCTGGAAAGCCAGATCTGTCGATGACGTCGAGAGGCCTAGCGAGCCAAGCTTGTGTCCTGTCCCGTCTCCATTCGCGAATGCTCCAATGATTTCTCGCTGAGTATCAGGATGCCACCGCATCGCCTCGGAGGAGAACCTCTTTTGCTTTGCATAAGCCCCCCCGTGCTCGAAGCATAGCTTCGCTAGTCGTGGGTCAAAGATAGAGATCCTGCAGCCCAGCTCGGACATGCTATGCGGGGCAGTAGTAGGCGCGTTACGCGTTCCAAACTCTTCGCACAGCCGATCTATTTCGTCATGGACAACATCGTCGACATGGCAAGACAGCTCGATTCCTACAATCTCTTTCTCTTTGTTCCGAAGAACATGTCCCTCGGCGATGTAGTATCCAAGGAGCCTTGCGAACGCCTTGCTAACGTAATCCGGGGTTAACACCTCTCCGATCACTGGCTCGAATAGCATGTGATCGTCAAGGCACTCGGCATGGACCCAGTCTGGCTTAACGTCCGGAGATTCCTTCCATCGACGTTGCTGCGCCCCTTGATTCTTGACGAGAGTGCTTGATTCACAGGCCAGGAAAGGATGCTGCCTAGTCGTGCGAATCGTTGAATGAGCCTCTCCTCGAAGAGAGTAGAGCTCTCCTTTGTAGTTTCGACGATGCGTTGATGTAACCCGTCGGGCACGCCCCCTATGGGTTAAGACCATGTCTCCCTCGTTGATATCCTCAATAGGCCTGCGCGTTCCGTCCTCCATCGTAACCATGGTGCCGGCTAGGAAACAGCCCATGCTGACGTCCCAGTAGACCCCGTTGGCGAGGTCGTTCAGGATGTCGAAGCACTTGTTGTCGTGCAGGCTGACGATGAGCAGGACTCGGTGCATGTCCGAAGCGTAGGAGGAGAGCGTTACGCGATCTCCGTAGGCCCGAGCAGGGTCCTTGTTGACATGGTGCTTGAATGGGTGGCCGTACCGCATGAAGGTGCGGTAGCCGTGAGTGTCACTCTCGTTGGCTAAAGCTTTCTCCGGAAACCAATCTCCGTTCACGTTGCTGTTATGGACACTTAGCCCACTTGCAACGTACGATGTATCTTCCTCGACAGACAGGTCGAAGACCTCTCCGCTCCATCCGTAGGTTTCCGTTTTCTTCACCGATGACAGGATATAGCCATCGGGGTGAATGTAGCGTTTGGCAATACCACGCCCGCCAAGCTGGCTCGCGCTAACCGATAGCTCGAAAATCGGTTTGCCGCTGTACCATGTTGCCTTTGTGTTGTGGCGACCGCCGATGGATGCGGCAACTCCTTGGCGAGCGAGTAGTAGTCGAAAGTCTGTTAGCAACCCTGGGGATGCTGAGACACAGCGTACAGCGCCAGCCTCTTTTCCGTCCTTGCGAACGCACCCGTCGCCATCGGCATAGGCGTCGAAGAACGCCTTCTGCCATCCCCGGGGCATGCGGAGAATAGCGAGGCTTAGGCGCTTTTCAACAGCTGGTGTTCCAACGTGCTCAATGCAAAGCTTTGCAAACTCTTTCGAGCAAAGCTCCATCCTTGTTGCATTGTCCCTGGGTGATTGCGGCGACATTGAGTGGCCAAGAGCGTTAGCGCATTCCACTGCTCGTCGATGGGTATCGGTTTCATGAGCCCCTGTTACGTAGACAACCCTGTGCGGATTATGGTCGTCCTCTCGATCGTATCGTCGCGATATGCATCCTTCTGCAGCATAGAGCCCCATGAGGAAAGCAACCTCGGGCGTATTCCATTTCTCGTCGCCAAGTGCTAGTGGATCCTCGTCTTGCGGAAATGGCTCGGCAACCATGTCGCCGGCACGTAGGTCTGAAATCGGAACCCATGAGAACGGCAGCTCCTGCATTGCAAGCCGCCGACGCTCGACTAGGGGTGTCGATGTGTCCCCTTTCCAGATGAACCTACGCTTTGTTCTAATGAAATCATCCCGAAGAACAACCCAGAGCTCATGGTTTGGGGTCGCAGTCAGCGCCGGTGTGGTAGATGGCAATCCGGCCACGAACAGGTCGCAAAGCTCTTCTGTCGCCTGCGGCAGCAGTTTCCGAACAGGTCTGTACCTGTTGAGGTGTGTGAGAACCATGGCCCCAGGTTCAACCTTCTCAATGGGAACCTCGCCATGGCTGGTTTGGATCAGGGTGCCTGCGGGGAAGCAGCCCCAGTACTCCGAGCTCCCCAGCGCATCGATGAGAACCTGCGTCTTGTTGGGGATAGGCTTGGCGGTCTTGATGTAGTGCTCTACATCTGGGGGGAGGGCTCTTGACCGCGCCATCTTCACGTGGCCGACAACCCGGTCGGGGTCATCGTCTAGCGAGAAGATGTGTGGGCCAGCCTGATCGTAGCCTGGGTATGTGAGGAGCTTGTCCACTTAGTGGAATCCTCCGCCCATGCCACGGTCTCGATTGACCTGGCGAAATATTGTGGTTTTTTCGCGGGCAGCGCGGGCAGCCGTTTCCTTGCGAATTCGGTCGTGGCGAGCCTTCCCCTTTGGGCTGAGGCTGCTACCCGGCTGCTCCTTCAAAACTCTTTGCATGTCCGCGGGCGACCCGCTCTCCTGAACAGCCTTTAGGCGCCGTTGCTTGAAGCGTTGTTTTTGTCCTGCCTTGTCGCCGACAACCCCAGCATGCCTGTCGTAGATCTGCTTCCTGTCCCAGCCCCTGAATAGATTCTTCGCACTTGTCATGTGCTCTTGGGGCGATCGCGGACTGAAGTCGCCTTTGCTGATCTGGCTCTGAACCCTCGGCGGAGGCTTCCCTGCGTGGCTGGTCCACGTGCCGCTTGAGCCCCTGGACTCCCAGCCCTTACCATCGGGGGTTATCCGATTATTTTTGGAGAAGCTCATGCGGACTGTAGGGGCAGCAGGTGTGACAGACTTCTTGAGCCTGCGCCTGCGCCGACTGCTCGAGCTCGCCCTCGGTGTTGTCTTCTTCGCTGGCGCTATTGGTGGTGCCGGTGGTGGCGTCTGTGTCGCCACCCAGTCGCTCTTTGGCGGAGGGCCATCCTCCGCCCCGCCACGATAGTTCCCCGTCGTTTTGCCGTTCTCGGCAAGCTTCTCGAGCTCGCTGCCAAAGCTTGTGAGGAACTGGTCCATTGACCTATCGAACAGGCTGAACCGCGGGACGGGTCTTGCCTATGGTGACCCTGGTGCGCTTCACCGGGGGCGGCTTCGGAAGAGCCATCGGGGCGGCCAGTTTGTTCAGCTCGTCCATGAAGCCACGAGCCATGATCCGGCCGGCTGCGTCTTCTTCGGCAACCTTGCAGAACTCGTCGGCTGCCGCCTTCTCGAGCTCAACGTCATGGCTGCTAACTGCATCGTAGATATCGGTAAGACCCATCGTCATCGTAGAGCTCCTTAGCGTCCCTTGATTCTGGCCAGGGCTGCCTGCGCCATGCTCAGCTTCTTCTTCGGCTTACGCCTTGCCAGGCCAGCGATGCCTCGTGCGCCTTTACCAATGAGCTTTGCAGCACCGTATCCGCCCAATCCCAATGCTAACAGAGAAAGGGTGTCGCTGCGTGACACCTTGTCGGCGGCATCGCCGAGGGCGCCAGTGATCTTGCTATATGCCTTGCGGGCTCCCCTGTGGCCACTCTCTGCCGTTCGCCCACCGATCGTCTTGAGGTTGCCCCCAAGATTGCCGGCGTCCCGCGTCACGTCGCCACCGAGGCTGCCTTCGGTCTTGGCGCTCTTCTCGAAGGTCGTTCCCATGAAGCGCAGATCCGAACCCTTCTTCTGCATCTTCTTGTTGAGATTGCTAGCCTGTGGAGCAGCTGGCGCTGCGCCTACGGATTCCTGGAGGAACCTGGCACCGCCGGCCGCGAGCTCGTTGGGCTGGTCCGATGTTGGACGATGCGAGCCTGTGGCGGAGTCCTCGACCGGGTCTTCCTCCGCTGCCTTCTTCTGCATCGGCTTGCAGGCAGCCTTGTTGAAGAAGCCATCTTCGCGGCCCTTCATGTCGCGAAAGAAGCGCCCGTCGGCCACCTTGGCCTGCTTCTCAAAGAAGTTTCCATCACTCATTTTCGTCTCCTGAGAGTCTTCCACCGACGACGGATGCCCTTGATTCGCTTTGCCGCGAACGGGGCAGCCTTCCTCGCAAGTCTGACAGCCTTGGTCCGACTCGCTGCGAGCTTCTCCAGCTCCTCGCCGAAGGCTAGGTGTACCCGGTCCACTACCTCATGACCCCAGGCATCTTGGGGCGGGCCATTTGGGCCGGGGCCGTCTTGGGCGCAGGCTGTCCGCCAACCTTGGGACCGCTGCTGGTGGCCAGGTTACGCTGAGGCTGCTGGTTCAGGGCGCGGGTCTTCATGCTGCGAAGAGAGCTGAGAAAGTTCCCTTTGCTTCGCTCCCCACGCTTGGCCGCGATGCCGCCAGTGTTGATGGCGGGACGCTGAGCAGCAGCCGCAGGAGCGTTTACCCGAGGGGCGACCGCCCTGGTCGTGGGGGCTGCGCCACGAGAGACCGAGGGTCCTGAGCTCCGCGCCAAGCCCGAGTTGAACATCTGGCGAGGACCGCCTGCCGCAGGCCCCGGCAGCGTAGCGGCGTTCTCTCTAGCCGCCCTCGCCGGGGGGCGAGGCTGCACCGCAGTGGCGATAGGAGCGGCCAGCTTGTTCAGCTCATCCATGAAGCCGCGGGCCATGATCCGGCCGGCTGCATCCTCTTCGGCAAGCTTCTCGAAACGCTCGGCATCGGCCATCGCGATCTTTTCGTATGTATCAACAAGACTCATGAGTAACTCCTAGGCCGGGCTGTAAGTTGATGACCGGGCTACGTTTTTGCCAGCAATCTGCTTGCCTGCGCGTATCGCCGCATTGGCCTGCATCGTTTTGAAGGCGTTCGTTCTCTTGGGACGACGGATCTTCGGCCGCCCCTTTTGTACCGTTCGGGTCGGGGTTCCAAGTGCCATCATGCCGACTGGCTTAGGCATCTTAGCCTTGGCCGCGAGCTTTGACAGCTCGTCCATAAACGCCTCGGAGAATGTACCCGAATCGAGCATGGCTATTTCTGGGCGCCGCTGAAAGCGCGCATTCGCTGGAGGATTTGGCTGTGCATGGCCCTGGCTCCGCGGACAACGCCTACCTTGTAGGCTCGTTCTGCTACCAGCCGGGTCTGTTTTGCGCCTTGCGCCCGACCCTCCTGGCGCCCCTTGCCCTTGCCGTGGGCATAAACACCTGCGCCGCCCGCGCCAGCTATACCAAGCCGGAGGCCTCTGGGCATGGATCCGATGCGTGCAAGGAAGTTGCTAGGCCCTGCGATCTTGAGAATTTCGTTTGTGAAGCTTTCCATGGGTGTCTTCCCCTACTGACGGCATGATACACGCGGGACAATTATCTCTCAACACGTCCATGCTACATGGCGTGCATGAGATCGTGGAATAGTTTCGTCATGATTCCGGCCGACAAAGCCGCTCCGGACCCTACCAGACCGGAGTAAAGTCCGGGGTTCTTGCTCTTCCAGTCCTCGTCGACGTGCTTCTTTACCCGGTTTAGAACTGGATTGGGATACGGTCCAGTCGTAAGGAGTCTGTTTCTGGTCTTATGGTCTACCTTGTCGAGGCGCTCTTTGACGATGGCGCCATGGTCGGTTCCGTACACGTAGGCTGCGGTCAACGTCGTAGGGATTCCAACCGACAGTGCCCCGTAGATGAAGGAGGGGTCAGTCCCCACGGCCTTGGCCGCCTTCGCGATCCGCTTGGCTCGCTGCGGATCGTTGATGAGCTTCTTTGAGCCGTGTCCGATCTGACGTGAGACATGCTTCACGTCGGTCCAGAGGTTCTTGTACTTTGCGGTGTACCCCGCAAGGTAACGAGTCACAGGGCTTGCCGCCGCCTTCTCGATCGGGGCATCTTCCCGCGACCTGGACTCGTTGTAGTACTTCTTGGCGAGGCTTATTCCGATCATGGCTGGGATTGTCGCCAATGCGTACGTACTCCATCGGGGGATAAGCGTTCTGGCCAGCTTCATAGCCGCCGCCTTCCCCTTGGTGTCACGAACGTGCTTGATGGCCAGCATACTCGCCTTGGCCTCGGGGTACAGCGAGGTAGCAGCCATTGTGGCTCCAAGCACGGCTGGAGCATTCTGCTGCAGGAACTCTATGGCCCTGTCATCGACGGTCCCAGGGAGGGCTCGCTTGATCTCGTCACCGGCTATATACGCTATGGGCAGCGCAAGCATCGTGGCCCTGTTCAACGTGTAGTTGGTAACGCCGCGAATCTTGCCGATCGGCCCTTTCGTATAGTCGGCTGCATGCCCTAACTCGTGCAGGGCCTCGGCAGGGCCTACTCGAGCTAGGCGCACCTTCTTGTGGAGGATGTCGTAGGCCGAGCCGCCCATGCCGCCCTTGAACTGGACCTTCACGCCCTTCGCGGTCAGGTCGTGCTTCTTGATGAAGCCATCGACCAGGGGCTGCATCTTCTTCATTTCCCGGAGAGACTTATGGAACGCCGCCTCTCCTCCTCGCACTTCAGCACGCTCAGCTATTGGCAAGAGCCCCAGGAAGTTCTTCTTCTTGGGGGGAGGCATGAAGATGCCTTTTTGCCCAGGACGGATAGTCCCCCTGAGCTCCCTGAGCGTGCGCTTTATGGTCGAGAACTCTCCTGGGCTATGCGCCGGCCATGGACCGCCTGTTGGCGACGCCTTTCGTAGCAGACGCTGGCCAACCTTGGCGCCACGCTGGGCCACTCCCATACTGGAAATCGACAACCCGGCCAGGGCTGCTTCCCCGGTGTCTGAGGAGTAACGATCTCCTCGAGTCCCAATCGCTCGCTGCTTGACCTTGTCTTTGATCTTGACAACGATAGGAGGGACTTCGGCGACTTTGTCGAAGAAGTCCAGTGGGTCGGAGCGAGTCACTAGGCGGGGCCTCCGCTGGGGCCGCTCATGGCCGCGGTGGCAACACCGCTGACAGCCTTCATTCCAGGCAGCCCAGCGAACGGCGAGTTGCCCTGGCGGATCTCTTCGATCTTTTTCTGGGTATCGACCAAGGTCTTGACGGTCGCCGGGTCAACGATACCGCGAGAAACCTGCGAGCTCACGAAGGCACCGGCGACAGTGGGGTTGGCCGCTAGCGAAGGAGCGTACTGAGCGAGGACGCCGAAGTGATTTCTCACCTTGCCCTGGTCCATCTCGGTGATTCGCGGGTACTCCTTCTTCATCACGGTGTAGGAGCTCGCGATCTCCTTCTTGAGCTTCTTGTTGCGGCCATGCGCTGCGATAGCGCCAGCTCCGGCAACGCCAGCAGAGGTCAAGCCGGCGAGTGCCATGATCTTGACCAGGTTCCCACCAACGTCGGACCAGGCGGTGGCGGGCTTGCCGCCACCGGTCTTACCGCCTTTGCCGAGAATCTTCTTGAAGCCCTCGAGTCCCCATTTGGCAAGCTTGAAGAACTCATACGACTCGTTGTACAGGGCGGTTTTGATAAGCCCGTCACGTGACTTGAGCACACCGACGGCCGCTTCCTTGGAGAGATAGCCCTGCTTGTAGAGGCTGCGAACTAGGTCAACGGATGTCATGGGCTAGCTCCTGGACTTCTTCCCGGACTTCTTCGAGTACGACTTCGGGTTGTAATGCTCGCTCAGCGCCCGGAGCTTCGACTTGGAGAGCTTCTTGCGTCGGTTCAAACGGCTCCAGTTGATGCCGAACGATCGGCTGGGTCCGTAGCGACTTGCCTGCAGATAGCGAGCAGGGCCACCCATGGCGCGGCCACGGGCATACCCGCCTTTGGCGGCCATTGCGGCGGGCACGGCGATGAAAAGGCCACCGGCCGCCTGCAGGGGCTTCTTCTTGACCCGCTTGCCGATGGCTTTGAGGATAGCCTTACCGGGGCCTGCGCTCTTTATGAGCTGGCCAACCTCGTCGGAGAACGCATCCAGGCCTGTACTCATGACTAGAGCTCGCGGATCTTCTGGCCGTACACCTTGAGCTCGTCGTTCACGTTGGTGAGGCCGGTAGAGAGAACCTTGATCCGGTCGTCCTTGCGGTGCAGGACATCCAGGGAGATGAGGATCGGGTGGGCGCCGTTGACGATAGTGGTGTTGCCAAGGTTCTTGCTGATGAGCTCTTCGGGCGCTGGCGCAATGGCGACCTTCTCGAGGGCGGTCTTGATCGGCCCATAGGTCTCGGCGACGAGGGCTTTCTGGAACTCTGGGAGGATCTCGGCGGCGAGCTTGCCGAAGCCGGCAGCGTTGGCCGCGTCCTGAATGACCGCCAGGGAGGTCCCGCCCAGGACCTCCTGCTTGACGGCGTTGTAGGCAGCCTTTTTCTCGCTCTCGTACTTCATGCCCTCGACAAGGAGCTCGTCGCGGATACGCTTCGCTTGAGCTTCCTTGCGCTGCATGATGATGATGATCTTCTTGGCCGGACCGGGACCACGCATTCCACTGTGCCCTGCGCTGGGATCCTCGCCAAACATCTCGGCCATTGACGGACCGGGAGCTGGCATCGACGGCGGTCCCATGTAGTCTGCTCCAGCCGAGGCCGGAGAGTGACAACAACCACCACTGCTCGAAGCTCCGCTGCCGCCGCTAAGGATGATCACCTTGGGGCTGGCCAGGGGGAACGCGATTTTTTCCTTCTCGGGAGCGCTCGGCCACATCGACTGATGCGTGGTAATGTTGGCCATCTCGCATACCCGCTCGACCTGGTGTCCGTTGAGGTCGTTGTCCTCGGCGAACTTTTGGATCGTGTCATTCAGCGGGACGTTCTCTCGAAGGAAACGGCCCGAGGCAGTCTTGGCCATGAGCATCAAACGATCCGCACTCACCGCTGAAGTCTGGCTCGCTTCTTTCAGCAGGTAATCAAACTGTTCCGACATACTGCTCCCCGCTCTTGGCGTGAACGTATCATGTTGATTTTCAAAGCGTCAACACACCGTAGTCTACCAGGTATAAGATTCCCATGAGCTACAAATACTGTCCACACTGTGGAAAGCAATTGCCCCCACCCGTTCCGGGAATCGTAGACGACAGCGCTGTTGGTGTCGAACACCCATGGGAGAATTCTATCGCTCAACCTGATGGTCCAGTGGCCTACAACCAGGACACCTGCTGGAAAATGTTACTTGAACAGTATGGTGAAATGGAAGCCGGGGAGACAAGGTTTAGTTATCCCGGTGGCTTTGAGGGCGGCACAACGGTGATTCACCTCCTGTTCGACAAGCCAGTCGCCCCTCGAGGGGGGCTGATGCATCGAATGGTTCAAGAGCTATCTGCCCAAGGGCCATCGCCCGCCAAGCATCCCGTCCAGGATCTCGAGACCATGGGGTACGTGACCGACGAGGATGGCAAGGTAGTCCGCGTCGACGATGTCCCGGTGAGCCCCGTCTATGGAGTTCTCCAGTACTGGGGCGGCGAGCGCCAGCACTATCGTTGGCACATGACGGATCCGATCGAGGTCGATCCACAGCGCAAAGGCAACCCCTGTTTCATCGACCAGAACATGGTCGCGTTCAAGGCGACCTGGTCCGACACCGACAAGCTGACATCTGCCATCGAAGCGCTATCCGGCCTCCTTCGCGACGGACTCAAGGGATCGAAGGCCGTTGGATCCCCCCGCATTCTTGATATCTGCTGGGTGGAATGATGTACACTCGTCCCATGGAACCCTTGCTGGCCGGCTTCGGCGACGAGCTCGAGAAGCTCGCGAAGGATGACGAGTTCGCGAAGCAGCGACGAGCTCTGGCTCGGGATCTACGCAAGATCACCCGCGGCAAGAATCGCCCTTCGCTGGAGAGTTTACGGGGCAAGAGCTCGCCGAGGCAGCGTGACTACGTAGCATCCGCGGCAATCGGCGCAGCGGCATATCCAGCCATCGTCGTGTTACAGGGACTGGTGCGACGAAAGCTTGGCAACCGTGCCCTGTCCAAGGCGATGGCTACCGCCAGTAGAAAAGGCAAGAAGCGCCTGAAGTCGCGGATGGATGTTAGCCCAATGGTTGGTTCCATCACGGCTAAGAAGAGGCCGCGAATCAGCAAGCAAGACCTGGCTGCTGTCGCAATTCGCGGCGGCGCCATGGGCTCCATCCTGCAGATGGTACGAGACCGTTACGCCGGCTCGACGCCAGCATAGCAGTCCGATCTCATTGGCATAAGATAGTTGAAGTGCCCCCACCTACACTGGGTCAGCGGCCAGGGGCTCACTTTACCCGATGTTTCGGGGCTTTATTCGGCATCGCAAGATGCCAGGGCTGCACAAGGTTACTGCCAGCGACGACAGTAACCAGCTAGTATGTGTCGCCCAAAGCCCCTGAAACATCATCGGGGGTTTCCCCCCGATTCTGCTTACCTATTGTTAGGGATGGGCGACGGGGCTAGCCGTCGGTGCCGCCTTCTTTGTCGCGGTCGATCGAGATCATGCAACCCATGGCCATGGTCTGATTCGTGGTGACGAGCTTGAAGTACTCGTTCTCGCGAAGCAGGGTCCGGTTCGAGGCGGGCAGGGTGTACTGGCTGATGCCAGTGCCGGAGTAGACGATGATCTCGTCGGCCTCGGCGGTCACTTTCGTGAGAACGCAGGTGCCGTTGTCGAGGCCGCCGGTCAGGGTGGCAGCGCCGAAGCCACCCGCCGAGAAGGTGTCCGTGGTGGTGATCGCGTTGGCCACGGTGCCGCCGACCTTCGAGGTGAGCGTGGTCGTGACGGTCGCGAGGGCGCCAGCAGTCACATCTGGATTGATGACGCTACCGACGAAGTACTCGGTGCCCGGAGTACCGGTGCCGTTGATGCACGCGATGAGGTTGGCCATACAGGTCGCCTCAGCGGCATCGAACAAGACGTCATCGATTGCAACCGGGACGGCCATGAAGCGATACGCCCGACCGGCGATGGTGAACGTCTCGGTGTCGGCAATGGTTGTTCCGACCAGGTCGACGGTGCCCCTGGTGCCAGCCATGATATCGGAACCAAGAGCGAAGACCTCGAATCCCACGACGTGCTGAGGAGTCGAGTTGCCAAAGTCATACTTTCCACCAGCGGTGAAAACAGGCCAGGTCTTCTTGTCGTTGGCGACGCCCGGAGTGGTGGTCGGCAGCGTGCCGTCGAACTGGTTTCCAACGGAAACAGATTGCATGTACGTGCGGTAACCCATGGTTAGAACCTCCCTAACATTATGTCTGCTGTCAACCTAGCATAGATGATCGAATGCAAGGCGTCATCTGGTTGGTCGATGGGGTGATCATACAGCATGGTCCTTTTCCTGTCATTGAACTCAACATATTCGGCCAGGATGTCCTTGCCGAAGTCCTCGAAGACCTCCCACGGAGGGAGCAGAAGCTGCTCGTTCTTGATTGCCAGGAAGAAGTCGGACAAGACGGCATTGCGGTTAACGATCCATTTGAAGCCCTCCTTGTCCCATTTCTTGCGCTCCTTGAGGGCGGAGCTGTAGTAGAACTGCATGAAGTTCTCTTTGCCTACGGCCTTCATGAGCCGCTGGTTCATGCCCCAGCCGTGGCCCCAGTCGGCTCCGATCGCGAAAACGTTGAAAACCCCGCACCAATTCAGGATATCGGGGAGGATGAATTCCGGGTCGATCTCTCGACCCCGGTACTTCTTCATGAAGATGGGCCAGAACAGCCCCGGAGAGATGTAACCACCAATTGTCAAAATGGTGAAGGAGGCGTTCCGGCGCTTGCCATGATAGGTGTCGCCCTCCTCGCGGCCCTCGCCCCAGTCGATGCCAGCGAAGAGCTGCATACCCCTGATGGAGGGCTCGCTTTGGGTATACCACCGGCTCGAATCGATGGTGTTGAACTTCTTTCGCGGCCAGCTGCAGCGCTCAATATCCATTCGAGTGACCGGGGCCGAGGCGCTGTCGAACGCCAGCCCCAGGACCTCGTTGTAGAAGGAGCTCGAAGGCCACTTCTCGAACTTGAAAACGATCTCTTCCCGCCACGTCTCCGGGTCCTGCTTCCACGGCACCATCAGCTGGGTGACGTGGTAACCGTGGTAGTTCTGATTTGGCTCGAAGGAGACCCACTGGCCGGCGGCTGGGTTGATCGCCTTGTCGCAGTTAGCGCAGACCAGGCTGTTCTTGCCAATGTTGTCTACACCAAGTAGGTTCCAGAACTTCGGCTTCTTACAGTCGCAGGGGACTAGCCACTCGCACTGAGTTGACCACTTCCAGTACTCCTCAAGGGTGTTGGAGAAGGTGAGCGGAGTGCCGGCCAAGAGCTCGGTCCCGGCCACGCCCATGGCAAGCTTGGAGGCCGACACGGACTCGGCGATGACCTTGATGTTCTCTTTGAGAAGGTCCTGTACCTCATCGAAGAAGACACGACTGGCCGGGATTCCACGAGCTCGAGCTGCCGTGAGGAACGCGTATCGAAGGAACAGGTAGGAGCCGTTCGATAGCGTCTTCTCAAAGACCTGGTCAATCAGGTACTTCCCTACGAACTTTGCATGCACGAAGGGCGACTCGTAGATCGTCGGCCGGAGCTTTTCGTTGCTGTACTGCCTGGTCTGAAGCGCGGATGGCGAGACGTAGAGGCTGCGCCAGTGCGACCGGAGCATCGACTCGGTAACCTGGATGTTGGCGATCGTAGTCGAGTTGTGGGTTACAAATCCATTTGCAACAAACGAGTGAGTACCCTCGACCTCAAAGTCTATACAGTCTTTGCTGCCTATGTCCTCGGTCGACATGACGCAGTCCCAGAATAGATCTGTTCGAAGATGAGCCTCTAAAACATCAACGATACTCTGGTCATAGCGCTCGTCGGCGCGAAAATGCTCGACATAGGCCGAAACCTTTTGGGCGGTAGGGGGGTAAACCAGACGTTCCTGGAGCCCTGCCGATCTCAGGCTGTGTTCAGCCTTGCACCCCAGTCGCGCACTGTTGCCGCGACTCTCGACTATCTTGTGTATGAGTTGCTGGATCCCGGTGGGGTATGTGTCTCGGTTGTTGTTTCCTCGCCGGGTATGCCTTTCAACCTGGTCGGATTTCCCCAGGCAGCCTATCTCGGAGAGGAATCGCGTTGCGCCTCTCTCGGTCTCGATCCTGAGAGAATAGGCGCGCTTCTTTGTCCCACGATAGACCTTTGGCACCCATGAACGAATCTTCGAAGGGATCCCGAATTTCCAAAGCAGCTTCTGGACGTCTACGATCAGGCCGTTGGATATCGATGCGTAGCCAACTGCGTACCGGGATCCGTGACGTTTTACATGGCCGTCCGTTGACCAAAGTCGGTTGAGGAACAGGGCGGCATCTTGGCGTTGTAGCGTAAACACCCACTCTGGGAAGCGTTTTGTGCCCGACCGACTGCCGTGGAGCCCATCTTCCTTCATCCACCCGTGAATGGGGCCCTGGCGACGTAGCCGCGCCGAGACAGCACGGCTGCCGGCCTTTGAAGAAATCGAGGCAGATCCTCCCACTGCGACAAGGTCCGCCAAGAACTCGTCAAGGGTAACGCCTGGCACCGACGTGAATGAGATATCCTTGTCGATGTACCCGTCACCGATCAGATAGGCGGTTAGTCGGATCCGTTCCAGCGGCACGTCTGATGCGTTGTCGAAATCGCCTGCACGACGAACAACGGCGAGCCTGTCTCCCGGTTCAACGAGGCCGGCTCTCTTCCAGTCATCCCACACACGCATGGGATGGGTGAGTGCGACGTCTACGGAATGCCCCTGGCGGCTATGGATACGAACGCAGGGTTTGCGAAAAACATCAGAAACCCACGTAACTGTCCCCGTCAACATCGTGCAGCCATCTGCGGCCATGGTTGCAACACGATCTCCGACCTGGATGTCTCCAGCCCTCTTGGTGGCACCGTTCGCGAGGGAGATTCGTGTATCCAGGTCTACCGTCTTGGCGACCTGTCGAGAACATTTGAGTACGATGCGCCGGTCCCCGCTGTTGTAGACCGGCATCATGAACTTGTGGTTGTTGAGACGGAGCGGCTTGCCGAGATGATGCAGGGTGGCCTGGGCTATGTCGCTCAACCGCCCGCGGTAATGGACTCCAAGGTCCTTGCCCTCCTTGTCCACTACCTGGAGCGATTTGATCCGAGGCGCCGTCTCGTAGTAATCGTCGTTGGAGAGCTCGTCGAGGGCAATTTCCTCGTCGGTCATGCTGTCCTGGCCAACTGCGGCCGGATCGCAATACTCCTGAATTCTAGGGTCTATTACACTCACGATGCGTGTTCTTCGATAGCTCTATCAAGAACAGATGTGCTGGCCGACACGTCGCCCTGGAGCTCGTCGAGGGAGATAATCTTGGGAACCTCGAGCTCTACGGAGAACATGTTACCCGCCATTTCGTTAGAGACGCCGTCTTCCTCGCCTCCTCCGAAGTTCTTTTTCGTATTGGCCATCGTGGAGATGGTTCGGTTGGCCAGCTCGGCCCACCGGAATGCCCCCGCGGACCCAGGGTTAGCCATCGACATCGCTTGCCGAAACTGGTTGTGGGCATGCGTCAGGATGTCCTGCAACACGTCCGAGGGGTCGGACGCAACCTCCGACCCGATGGCATAGCGGATGTCGTTTGGCTTCAGGCCGCGAAGGCCTAATGCGATTATGTGGCGCTGTTCATCGTCGAGCTCGGGAATGAACTTCTCCCAAGCTGTTCGGCCCATGACATCCATGTCCCAGAAGATCTGCCGGTACGGCGTGAGCATCTCCAGCGTGAGCTCGATCGAGAACTGGTCAAGGAGGACCTGAGCCATGTCCTCAAACGAAGACTCGGCTAGGAGTAACGTCCCCAGCACTGTCCGTGCATGAGGGTTGAGGAAGATGTTCGTGGCTCTCTCGAGGTCCTCGTCGATCAGCCGGCCGAACTCGACCTGCCTCTCCCAGAGACCGCGGAACCCCTGGGTGCCGGCCCACTCAAGTACCCCCTCTCGAAACAAGAGATCGGGTTGGCTGATCGGCTGCTGAAGCCAGCGCAGCAACGCAATCGGGGCGGTCGACCTGATCTCATCCTTTCGGTCGGCCAGCCCCATCGCCCCGATCGTGGGGAGCTCTATGCGTGCCAAGGCGCCATTGACGTCTACCTTCCGCGACAGAAGGAAAGTCACAAAGCGTTCGTACGGATAGAGCACAACAAGGTCCCGCTACGGGGCTACTGCACGGAAGCGATCCAGGCCTCAGGGCTGCCTAGATCCCGGGCGACCGATCCGGTTTTCTCCTGCGATGTTGATAGCATACCCAGCTTGCGAACGCCCATGAGCGTACGCTGCAAGTGCGCCATCGCCTGCTTGATCGCGTCCTCGTTCAGGTCCTCCATCCCGATGCGGGCAGAGAGAAGGAGCTTCGCAAGGAGGCCAATGGTTTGCTCCAGCATAGGAGCAGCAGCAACGAATTTGCTCACGTTCTCAGGATTGACGAAGCCTAGCGACAACACCATGTCGATAGATTCGGCGTCCTCAAGCATGGCCGCGACCTTCACAAGCGATGCGAACGAGGGCCGTATAGCTCGCAGCTCAGCTTCGAGCTCAAGATCTGCGGAGGCAGTCTTGGTTACCGACTCGGTGTCCAGCCAGTCCAGGTGGTGTACCTCGAGGGAGATCTTGTCCAGCACGCCGTTGAGGACGGAAGCGATCTTGGTTCGGCCCAAGCCCCAACTGCCTAGCAGGAAGCTGGCTTCGTGCGGCTCCAGGGACTGGAAGTCGAAGCCTGTCCCGGCGTACTTGTCCAGCATGGGAGCCTTGAACACGTAGCGATTGTTGGTCCTGAACACGGTGAGCGCATTCGGGTCAAGCAGCTCGGCCGTTGCCATCTTCAGGAACGCATCCGAGCTCTCGGAAACCGCCGACATCTTGGGCATCGGCACGAAAGACATCTTCATGGATACCATGTAGTTCTTGCCCGGCCCCATGAGGGTGCCCAGCCGGCCCGACTTCTTCAGCGGGACAATGCCGTCAACAGCGGGCGAGAGGATGAGGTTCATCTTCTTGCCGTTGTAGGTGACGATGCTCAGCCCCTGCGTGCCTTGATAGATAGAGACGCTGGTGACCTGGAACGGCACGGTAGCGAAGGCCTGGTCGCCGTCCTGGTGGACGAACACTCCGGTGCGGCCCGTCTCCGGGGCGGCGGATGGCAGGTTGATCTCATCGTCATCCGAGAGGGGGATGCCGGCGATTCGGTTCTGGAACGACGAGATGGCCTGGCCCAGAAAGAGCTTCTCACCGACCTTCTTGCCATCGAAGTTGACGACATTGGGGACAACGAAACCCTTTGAAATGACACCATTTCTGTCACGCACCCCGAACCGGCCGAACTTGTCGGCGCTAACCACGCCCCTGTCGTCCCCCTTCGGGTCGAACACGAACGGGCTCCGGTCACGTCCGTGACTGCCAGCCCCCGTCTTCTTGCCGTAGGCCGAGGCTTTCGCTTTGATGGTGGTGGTGCCGTTCTTGTCGACGCTGTTGAGGATGTCCGATGGCCTGTGAGCAAACCGAGCTTCCTGGACCTGGAGGTACTCGCCCAGCGCCTTCCGGTCACCGTGCACCATGATTGGATCGAACAGGTCGTGAGGGTTGGCGTAGAGGCGGTAAGCGTTCGGGCCGTCCTTCTTGACCGTGAGAGTCTCGACGGCGCGGAGCTTGTCGGCCTTAGCGTCACTCTCCGACTTTGGCGCAGAGATCGCCTTGGCGAACTTCTCCAACCTTTCGAACGCCCCGCTCCGCGCAATTTTGGCCAAGGTGCTTGGGTCAGCCAAGACGGCTCCCTTGAACCCCGCGGCATCACCTGGATCGATGGTTCCGCTAAGGTCCTCGACGAACTCGCTGACCGAAGCGTAGGAGTACTTTCCGCCCGACGGAGGCTGTGCCATTGCCTCATCATCCTGCATCGCGACGGGGCGTTTCTTGGGTGCAAGTCCAACGCCGATGCCGGAGTGGTAGAACACCTTGGACAGGTTGTCCTCGTCGAGAGGGTAGATCTTCTCATCTTGGAAGAAGATGTCGATCGGAGCGAGGTGCCACGCCTTGACGAGGATGGGGATACCGACAGACTTGGCGGTCTGGGGGTCGCGTACGACTGCGGAACCAATCCCGTAGCCCTTCTCCTCGTCGACCTTCTGGAAGACGATCACGCTCTCGAGCCCCATGCTCTCGGGCAGTTTTTCGTCCACGACGTTGGCGATCTCTTCCTGCCATTCCGAGACGTTGTCGGAGATCTTGCGGTACTGGGCACGCTTGAATTCGGGATCCTCGGAGAAGAGGTTCATGGTTTTCGTCCTATGTCACGGGAAAGAATGGTCCGGCGGGGAAGGCCCAGGCCTTGGCCGATTTTACCGTCAATTCGTGGATTATGTCTGCCAATGCGTAGGCTTGGGCTTCCGGGGTAGCATCTGGATCACTCCCACTGGTCTCTATACTACCGGAAGGAACAAAAAGCGTCACGCTTCCAAGGGGTTTGGTCGTCGGGGTCCCAACCCAGTACTTGTTTAGGGCCTTGAGGAACATGACTTTGCCCCCGCCGTTCAGCGATGGGTCGAACGCTTTGGCAAGATCCTTCGCCAGGATGTCCCGCCTAACAGGGATGGTAACAATGTTGCCTGTCTTAGTGTAGGCGAAGTACGCTTTGGCCCATATCTCTGCGGACAGTGCGGTGTCGGTTATGCCATCCCGGAACAACGGCAGTAGCCCGTCTGCCAAGATCTTTAGGTGGAGCTTCTTGTCGGTAGGTATCGCAGTGGCAACGCCGATGGCGTCTGATGTGCCAGCCGCGGCCCCTACCGCTGTGATGGGGGCTATCCCCGTGGCGGTCGAAGCACCTGTTGACGATCCAACGGCATGGTATAGGGCAACGCCAACTGCCGTAGCGGCGGCCGTTCCCGCAGCTGCGCCAACGGCAATAGCCGTAGCGACACCTGTTGACGACGCGGTCGCGATGCCAGCCGCAGTGCCGGCCGATCGTACCTCTGAAGTACCTTTCGCGTACACTCCTGCAGCTGCCGTGATGGCGAAGCTAGTAGCTGCTAGGACTTCAGACTCGGCAATAGCCGTGCTCGAACCAGCCGCAGCACCTACGCTGGCAGCGGTAGCTGCAGACACAAAGGTAACTATGGCAAGCCCTCTGGCGTCCGCCTTAGCGTGTGCCGTGACGACCGAGGTTGCCGACCCGGCGGCCACGCCCGA
>Ga0164313_10000340_pt1 | contig 36254 bp, 29 predicted proteins | sample GuaBasSedimGuay4_FD_113735 | JGI IMG/M metagenome (GOLD analysis project Ga0164313, IMG submission 113735) | Subseafloor sediment microbial communities from Guaymas Basin, Gulf of California, Mexico - Guay4, Core 4569-4, 0-3 cm | ecosystem: Environmental > Aquatic > Marine > Hydrothermal vents...
CATCGGCGAACTGTTGCGACCACATTTCCTGGAAGCAGATGATGTCCGGGGTTCGAGACCGTATGGTCTCAATGCAGAAACCTTTTCGGTAGGCCCAGCCGTTCTTCCCGTCGTCTGCTCCGAAGCACCTAATGTTGCAGGTGAGAATCTTCATGTTCCCATCCCAATCCGGTCCCTTCGCTCAGGCGAACATAAAACACAGGCCTGAGAAGAAGTTTTAGACAGGACTAACAGGGTATGCATCTGCAGGCTCTGACGGGCTGTGCAGGACGAGATAAGCCCATTTATTCATTCTCATGATCATCCACAGTTCTTATTCACCTCATAGTTTCATAAAATTGAACGGAATTTGTTCCAAGGAATTACATTCCAAAAGGTTACGTCGCAATGTATTGAATTTCAAAAAGCCACCGGAAGTGCGGATAAGAAAAACGCCTTATCTCCGCCCGCTAATCTACGCGAATTGACGCGAATCCCAGGCCTCTTCTGAGCGAAGCCGAAGGAGTCAGCGTTCATATTTCATATTTGACGTAAGGCCGGTGTGAAGTCAGCGTTCTGGTCTGATGACCCGAAAGAATCGCATCGAGACAGCGGGCGGTCTCTACCACGTCCTCAACCGTGGCAATTACCGTTCCTTCATCTTTGAGAGCGACGGGGCCAAGGGCACCTTCGAAGAGGTTCTGTGGGAGGGATGTGAACGCTTCGGATGGGACCTTTTGGCCTTTGTGCTCATGAGCAACCACTTCCATCTGTGCATCGGCACCCCGAAGGGAAACCTTTCCCAAGGCATGGCGTGGGTGCAGGGAACCTTTGCCAAACGCTTCAATCGCTTCCGCGGGGAATCCGGGCACCTCTTTCAAGGCCGGTTCAAGTCGCTGATCGTTGAGCCGGGCCGCCACTTGGTGGACCTGGTCAACTACATCCATCTCAATCCGGTGCAATCGGGTCTGTGCCCGATCGATGAACTGATGCGGTACCGCTGGTCGAGCCTCTATCATTTTCCCAAACGCAGGCGTCGCCCCGGTTTCCTGGATGCGTCGTGGATGGACTACCAGGACGGGCTCAGTGACACACGTTCAGGTTGGAGGGGTTACCTGCAGCTTCTGCGCCTGAGAGTATCCGACGACCCGGAAGAAGTCAGAGAGATTGAGCAGGAGCTGTGTCGGGGCTGGTGCATTGGTGAAAAAGACTTCAAAAAGGCCATCGCCAAGGATCTGCTCGGGACCGAAGGGGCGATCCAACTCGAGCGGGATGAATTGAGTGAGTTCAACCAGCAGTGCTGGCAGGCGGCCCTGGAAGCCTGCCAGCATCGGCTCGGCTTCAGTCAGGCCGATGCCATCGAGGCCAAATACTCCGAGCGATGGAAACTGGCAGTCGCCTCCAAACTCAAACGCGAGACCTCAGTCACCAACCGTTGGTTGGCCCGGCAGTTATCGATGGGCGTGCCCAACAGCGTGAGCAATCTCTGCGGTGTCTATCGTCGCGAGGTCGAAAGCAGGTGCCCCTACGCCAGGAAGCTCAAGAATATGAAATATGAACGTTGACTCCTTCCAGTGAAATATGAAAACTTCTTCCGTTAAAATAGGATTTATCCCGACGAATAGAGGTTTTTTTGACGCAAAACTGGCTTCCCAGATGCGTCGGGAGGTGATCGATGTGGTGGGGCCCATGGATATGGAACTGGTGGTTCCCCATGAGGAACAGACAAAGATGGGTTGTGTTGAAACGATTCGAGATGCCGAGATTTGCGCCGACTTGTTTCGAAAGGAGGATGTGGATGGTATTCTGATTGCGGCTGTCAATTTTGGCAGTGAGCAGGGGGTGGCCTGGACGATAAAAAAGGCAGGACTTGATGTGCCGATAATGATTTTCGCCTGTCAGGAGGAAGCTGCTCTCACCCTGGAAACCAAACGGAGAGACGCTTTCTGCGGGCTTCTTTCGATTGCGGATGTTTTGAGGCAACTGGGTGTAAAGTACAGCGTCGCTCCATGTCCCATTGGTTTTCCCCGGGAAGAGAGTTTCCGCGATGCCATGAAATGGTTTGTCGGAGTGTGTCGTGTCGTGGGAAAGGTAAAAGTGGCTCGATATGGGCAGATAGGTGCGCGGCCGGATGCCTTTTGGACTTGTCGGTTTGATGAACGAAAACTCCAACGCCTTGGCCCTACGACAGTGACATTGGACCTGTCCGAAGTGATTGCAGGGGTCGAAAAACTTTCGGATGGAGACAGGGGTGTAAAAGCCACCCTCAGTTCGATAGCAGAGTATGCAGATACGAGTGGTGTGGGAAAAGCCGCGATTCTCAAGTTCGCCAAGTTGGAAACATTCCTAGTGAACTGGGGTGCGGAAAATGCCATTGATGCCTTTGCTATTCAGTGTTGGACGTCGATTGAGCGGAACATGGGTATTTGCCCGTGTACAACCATGAGCCGATTGGCTGAAATGGGAATTCCCGCCGCCTGCGAAGCAGATATTCTCGGAGCATTGTCGATGCATGCGTTGCAACTTGCCGGAGAGCAGCCTGCGGCTCTGGCGGATTGGAATAATTTACACAACGAAGACGATGATTTGGTGAATCTCTGGCATTGTGGTGTGTTTCCCAAATCCTTCTCGAAGGATCAACCTGAGTTGGGAATCCACAGTATTTTCCCGGCCGCTGGTGCCGCGACCGAAGAACAGTCACATGGTGTGGTCAATCTGGTTGCGAAAGCCTCTCCGGCAACATTGACCCGGGTTACCCAAGACGGAAACGGGCAGTGGAAGGCTTTGATTGTGGAAGGTTTCTTTGAGGAAAATCCGGCTTGTACCGCGGGCTCGTATGGGTGGTGTCGGATCAAAAACCTCCCGCAGCTTTATCGGGATACCTTGCTTCGCCATTTCCCTCATCATGTTGCGGTTTCCCAGGTCCATGTAGGCAATATCCTATGGGAGGTATTTGGTAATTATCTGGAACTGGCAGTGTACCATCCCGGGCAAGGTCAATCGGGTGTTTACGAACCGGAATTGCCCTTCTTGAATCCCTCCAACTGATATCCATTATGAAATTTGGCATTCATTCACTATTGTTTACGGAGACCTTCCTCGAAAAAGACCTTCCTCGTCTGGACAATTTCAAGGCGATGGGGTTTGACGCGGTTGAAATAATCCCGTTTGATCCGGACAATTTTCCAGCAGGAAAGGTGAGGCAGTACGCCATGGATATTGGGGTGGACATCAATATCGGTTACGGGATGCCGCAGGAAAAGAATATTATCTCAGCAGATGCGTCAGTGCGGAAAGAGGGGGTTGAGTTTTCGAAATACCTCATTGATTTGTGTGCTCTGGCCGGCGCGAAGGTATTCGGTGGGGTTATTTATTGTTCCTGGGGATATACGACCGGAAAAATGAGAACGGCCGATGAATGGAAATGGGGAGTGGAAGCCTTCCGGGAGATCGCGACATATGCGAAAGAGAGCGCCCCGGGGTTGATTCTCGGGATCGAACCGGTCAATCGGTTTGAATCCCATTTTATCAACATAGCGGTCGATGCAGTCCAGTTTATCAAAGACGTGGGTGAGGCAAATGTAAAGGTGCACATGGATACATTTCATATGATCAGGGAGGAGGCAGATATTGCTCAAGCGATCAGAGAAACCGGAGAACGCATAGGATATATCCATGCTTGTGAAAATCAAAGAGGCATACCCGGGAGAGGTCAGGTCCCATGGGCAGAATTTTTCAAGGCTCTCAAGCAGGTTAAGTATGATGGGTGCGTAACGATCGAATCTTTTGACCCCCATATGGAAAAAATTGCCAAGCTGTGTTGCATCTGGAGGCAGTTGGCGGATTCGCCTGAACAATTGGCTTCTGAGGGGTTGGCATATTTGAAAGAGGTTTATGGCCGGGTATGAAAACCGGTTACATTGAAGTGAATGTGATGGCGTGAAACGCAAAATGGGCAACTGACCACACTACCGTAAATTGAACAATATCCCCTTTGACCCGAACCGCACTAAGTAAAGGGCACCTTGATTAATTGGAGATTGTCATCGTTTTGCAGAAAGCCAGGAACCGTAAGGCGGTCGTGTCGAGGGTATCCCCGTAGGGCTATCCTCGATCCGACCAACGCCGCGGGCGTGGTATTTCTGCATAACCCGAAGGGCGGCAAGGCTTTGGGCGTCGGGCTGCGTTGTTCGGGCCGGGACATACCTCACGGTATGCCCGCTGGTCCGACCGCCTTGCCCGACGCCCAAATCCTTGCCGCGCTGACCGTCTCCAATTGATCAAAGTGCCCTAAAGGGGGTATTAGGAGGAATTGCGGTCAACTGGTTTCGAGGGGGTCAAAGCACATAGGCTGATGTCGGCAGAGTGGCTGCCTCGGTACTCGCATTGGCATGCAAGATTATGAGCAATGACCCCGTGGGCTGTTCTTCGTCGAGAAACTCCGGATCGGCGCTTAACATTGCCATTCAGGGCTGATCCTTCACAGACTTCTTTCGTGCGGACTCTCCGGCCCGGTATTCAGGCACGAGGTGTTGCTCATCGGGGGTGTTGGAGGTTCCCTCAAGGATATCGGTGACCTTGGCATGGATCAGGCGTCCAAAGCGGAGGGGGTCGAACGCATAGCAGGAAGGCTGGGGCACAAGGGCATCAAGAAACAGATCGTGCTCGCGGGAGATGAGCGAAACATCCCCGGGTATGCGAAGACCCTGCTGCATCAGAAACGTGGCCACAGTGGCGTAGCTGAGTGTGGTTCCGGTCAGAATGGCGGTCGTCGGTGTGCCGATGCTCAGCAACTCACGGACTGCGTCGCGGACTGAATCGAGGTTTCCGGTATGGGTGGCCACTTTCCCAACCACACCGTCGGCATTCGATTCCGTGATGCCCGCATTGAATCCGACCGTGCTGCGAAGATCGCGGGCCCTTTCCGATGCCAGGTGAACGAATCCTATGCTTCGGTGTCCAGAATCGACGAATACGCCTACGGCATGTCGGCACGCGGCTTCCATGTCGATGGACACGAACGGCAGTTCGATGCCGGGGTGAGTGTATCCAGCAACCAGACACGGGATGCCCCGCGTCTTGAACCAGGCTTGGATCCGCGGGGTTGAGTGGGCCAGGATCCAGCATCCGCCAGGGTGCTGGGCGACGAGGTGCTCAAGGGCGGCGTCAGGCTCGCTTCTCAGGTATTGCTGTCCGTGGTGAGCCAACAGCCGGTTTCCGGTCTGGAACAGCCGGTTTCGCAATTCATCAGTCCAGAGATTTGCCTGCAAACGGATACGGTCCAAAGGGTTTGGGCATAGCAGATGGACCTTGTGGGTGGGTCGTGGGCGGGCGCTGTCGCGCTTTTCGGGAACGATCCGGTTGCCAACGCCTTTGACCGCTTGGACAATTCCCTCGGCCTGGAGGCGCTTCAGGGCGTTTCGAAGCGTGGGGCGGCTGATCTTCAGCGACCGGCTCAGGACACGTTCGCTTGGCAGCCATTGTTCCCAAGTTCGTTTGGAAACCTCACGCTTGAGGATGTCTGCGGTCTGACGAACCAGCGATAGTCGCTTCGGTATCACCGGAGACCGGACGTCGGCGTCTTCGGAGCGGGACATGGCGGGGTCAAATTTCCCCCAGAACTCCGCAAATGGCAAGAATGCGAACGAAACGGGTGGCTCGATCCGTAATTCGCCTTGGTGATTGTTAGGGAGATCCCCCACTCGGAAGGGGAGTCGATCGGGATTTCCGGTTTTTTTGTGTTTGACTCGAGTCAACTGCATCTTGGAGGTAATGTGAATGGGGAACCGGCAATTATCCGATCTGATATCAGGAAGAGGTTCACCTTCGGTTGGTTTGATGAAGAGCCGTTCCAAGGTTGAGGATGCGCTGAAGCTGTTTCATAGGGCAGAATACGAGGGCTGGCTGATGACGGCCGACGCCTTGGCTGGCTCGGTGACACGGGACCTTGCCGAGGCGGGCGATCTTCTGGCACGACTCCAGGCAGACGGGTTTGCGCAGGTCTCAGGTAGGGAGTTTGTCCTGACCGATTCGGGACGGCGCTATGCGTTGCAGGTGGTTCGGGCGCACCGACTGTTCGAAACGTGGCTGGCCCGCGAGACGGGCACCTCTGCTCCCGAATGGCATCGCAAGGCAGAGGTGGCCGAACACACCTTGACGGCCGAGGATACCGAGGCACTTTCCGCTCAATTGGACCATCCCCGTTTCGATCCCCACGGTGACCCGATTCCGACCCGTCACCTGACCCTGCCCGAGCTTGGAGAAGTGGCCCTGCTGGAGGTGGAACCGAATACGGTGGTTCAGATCACCCATATCGAGGATGAGCCGCCCGAGGTTTTTCGCCGGATCGCGTCGACCGGACTGGCCCCGGGCATCATTCTTCGGGTCGGGCGAATCGGTAAAAATGAAGTAGAGATCGAGGCTGAGAGCCGGACCCATCGCCTCAGTCGGGCCGAAGCCGGTCATGTGCAGGTCTTACCCGTCCGCGAGGAGATCATCCAACCGGGCTGGGTTCGTCTGTCCGACCTTTCGGTGGGTGAGTCGGCGGAGATCAAGGCCCTGTCTGCGGTATGCCAGGGATCGGAGCGGCTTCGTCTGCTCGATCTCGGTGTGGTTCCCGGCAGTCGGGTCCGGGTGGATCTCTCGGGTCCGTTCCGGTCCCCCCGCGGCTACCGGATTCGCGGGACCCTGGTGGGCCTGAGGAATGACCAGGCCGACAATATCTTCGTGAACAAGGAGGATGGAATATGACCATGACCCTGCCTTCAAAATGCGCGGACTGTCCTGTTGCGGCCGCCACCATGCGGCGTCTGGGCATCGAGGTTGAAGGATTTGATTTCGTGGTCGCCCTGGCCGGCAATCCCAATACCGGGAAAAGCACGATCTTCAACCGACTCACCGGTCTGCGCCAGCACACCGGGAATTGGCCGGGCAAGACCATCAGTCGTGCGGAAGGCGGCTTTTCACTGGGCGATCGTCGTTACAAGCTGGTCGATCTGCCGGGGACCTATTCCTTGCTTTCCGCTTCGCCGGACGAGGAGGTCGCCCGGGATTTCATTCTCTTTGGTCGTCCCGATGTGACCGTGATTGTCGTGGACGCAACCGCCCTGGAGCGGAACCTCAACCTTGCCCAACAGGTCATCCAGGTCACGGAGCGGGTGGTGGTCTGCCTGAACCTGATGGACGAGGCCCGCATGCACGGGATATCAATCGACATCGAGGGACTTGAAGAAGCCCTGGGCGTTCCGGTTGTACCCACGGCGGCACGACAGGGTCAGGGGATCCCTAAACTACTTGAGACGATTGAAGGGGTGGCCACCGGGCGAATTCAGTGTCGACCTCCTGATTGGGCTCTCGAAGTACCGGGTTTGGAGGAGGCCCGTAACTCCCTGGTGATGGAATTGGACAAGGTGTATCCCGGTCTGGCCCAGAAAAACTGGGTCGCGTTGCGCCTGCTGCTGGGCGATGCCTCGATCGAGGAAGCTGTGCAGGACGGGCGATTGAAGGAGCTATCCGAGACGATCACCGGCGGCACCGAAACCGGATCCGATTCGATTGACCCGTCCGGAGCCCGTCTGATCGAAGAGGCGGACCGGCTTCGTTGGTCAGTGCCGCCTCGTTTTCATGATCAGATGGTCGAAAGGATCTACCAGCAATCGGCCCGCATCGCGGATGCGCATACCCGGACAGCAGGTGATTCAGCGCGACTCCGCTGGCAGCAGAAGGTCGACCGGCTCCTGACCAATCGATGGACCGGGATCCCGGTCATGATGTTGATTTTCGCAGCTGTCCTCTGGATCACGATCATAGGAGCAAATGCTCCGTCGGGCATGCTTTTCACCCTGTTGATAGGGAAACTCCATCCCGTATTACAGGGCGCGGCGGTCTGGGCGCACCTGCCCGATTGGCTCGGCGGGATCCTGATCGATGGGATGTACCTGACCACGGCCTGGGTGGTGGCTGTCATGCTGCCCCCGATGGCGATATTCTTTCCGCTTTTCACCATCCTGGAAGACCTTGGCTACCTGCCGCGGGTGGCCTTCAATCTCGACCGGATTTTCCAAGCGGTGGGCGCTCATGGCAAACAGGCACTCACGCTCTCCATGGGTTTTGGCTGCAATGCGGCCGGGGTGATCGCTGCCCGGGTGATTGACTCCCCTCGGGAACGACTGATCGCGATCATCACGAATAATTTCGCCCTCTGCAACGGGAGGTGGCCGACCCAGATACTGATTGCGACCATCTTCCTCGGCGTCATGGCACCGCCGGCTCTCGCTGGATTCGTGGCCGCCGGTTCGGTTTTTGCCATCGCCATGTTGGGCATCGGTCTGACCTTCGGAACGTCCTGGTTACTTTCGCGGACGGTGCTGCGCGGCGAGGCTTCGAGTTTCAGCCTCGAACTGCCGCCCTATCGGCCTCCGCGCATTCTCAACACGCTCTACACATCGCTGATCGATAGGACGATCTTTGTGCTTTGGCGGGCTATCGTCTTCGCCCTCCCGGCGGGTGCAATCATCTGGCTGAGTGCAAACATTATGATCGGCGACGTGTCCGTGGCTGCATGGGCGGTGGATTCACTGGATCCGATCGGGCTTCTGATCGGACTCAACGGAGTGATCCTGGTTGCCTATATTGTGGCAATACCAGCGAACGAAATTGTCGTACCGACGATCCTCATGTTGACCGTGCTGGCCACCGGCATGACCGGGGTGGGCGAGCAGGGCGCCGGTGTCATGTTTGAAACGGGTAATGGCTCGCTTCGGTTACTCCTGGAAGCAGGGGGATGGACCACGTTGACCGCCGTCTGCCTCATGCTCTTTTCCCTGAGCCATAATCCCTGCTCCACCACCATTTACACCATCTACAAGGAGACCCGAAGTGCCAAATGGACCGCGTTGGCCACGTTCTTTCCGGTCTTTCTTGGCATCGCTCTTTGCGGACTGGTGGCCTGGGTCTGGCGGATGGTTGGGTGAAAGGGGGACGGTGCCTCCGTTTGGGACGGTTGTTGGACGGTTTGAAGGGGTCAAAGCTCACATCTCGCATTGGCATGCAAGATGTCGAGCAATGACCCCCCGTTCGTGCCAGTGTCGAGCAATGATGCACTCGTTTGACTTTTGACCTTCGACCGTTTCTGACCACCGGCCACTGTCCACTGTCGCGCCAGCGACACCGTTCGTTCCATGCTAATGCTAAGGGGTCAAAGCTCACATCTCGCATTGGCATGCAAGATGTCGAGCAATGACCCCCCGTTCGTGCCAGGCAATGATGTCCCGTTCGTGCCAGTGTCGAGCAATGACGCTGTTCTGAGCCGCAATCTTCGTTCCCAAAAATTCCTTTCCCCGGTTCTCCAACCTGAAGCCTAGAGCCTAATGTCTGTTCCCCCGGTTGATCCGGCCTGTCTTTATTCGATGCCGGGCGGCCAGGCGGCGCTCGAGTTCATCGGCGTCGATCAGTCCGACCAGGCGCCCGAATCCATAAACGGGAAAGAAGCGATGATGAGATCCCAGAATCCTTCCGTGGAAGAATGACAGGGGCCAGTCGGCCTGGAGCGGAGTATCCGTTTTCTTTCCGCATTGGGCCAGCGTGCGTTGCTCCGTCCAGGGCTGGATCCGAAGTGGACGTTCCGATCCCCGGACCGCCGCCACCGTTTCCTCACCTCTCATCGCAATCAGGTCGGCCCCCGGGCGATTCACAGCCGAATGCAGAACCTCGGCATAGGGAGTCATGGCTGGAAAGACCAGGATGTCCCGGTTCATCAGATCACCGACGATCACGCCGCTCAGGTGCTCCTGTCGCTGGACATACCTGTATTCGAGATCACCTCCGAGATAAATGAAGGCGAACAGGGCGGCGGTGAGGAAATTACCGTGCGCCAGAAGGGCGTAGGACGCTCCGGCCGTGGCCAGAACCTTGCCGACTATACTGGCCCATTTCGTCGCGGTCAGGTAGTTGAATTTCATGGCCAGCAAGGCCCGAAAAATCCGACCCCCGTCCATGGGGAAAACGGGTATGAGGTTAAAGACACCCATCACCAGATTGATGGCGGCAAGGGAGAACCCCAATTGTCGAAGACCGAGAGGCAGGGCGACGATGTGGTCGATCGAAAATGGCCCCAGCACAGCCACGAGCAGGCCAAAGAGCAGGAAATTGACGGCCGGGCCTGCTGCGGTGATGGCCAGTTCCTTGAGGGGCTCGCGCGGAATTCGGTCGAACTGGGCCATGCCGCCGATAGGCAGCAGCAGAATGCGGTGAACCTTCACCCCGAAGCGCATGGCGACCAACGAATGCCCGAGTTCGTGCAGGACCACGCATGCAAAGACAGCCAGCAGGAGCAGACAACCCCAGATCAGACCGACCGGTCCGGCATAGGTCCATCCTTCGTAGCCAAAATAGGCCAGAAGCAGGAGAAACGTAAAGTGCATCTCCAGTTGGATCCCGCGGATGCGAAACAACTTAATTGACCAGTCCAGCATTTACACGAAAGGGTGATGCACCGGCAAGATACGGGAGTGAATCCTCTTGTCTGGCGATCCGAAAATGCCGGCTGAACCCAAGACCTCGACCATTCTGGTCATCGATGATGACTCCGAGATCCGTTATTCGTTGGATCGCGTTCTCGCTTCGCGCGGATTCAAGGTGCAGACGGCGGCCAGTGGGGAGGAGGGGTTGGAGGTGGTCAAAGGATCGCCTCCGGATGTCGTTTTCCTCGACATCCGGATGGGGGGCATAAGCGGGATCGAGACGCTGCAGCATCTGCGGGGAATCGCGCCGAAGATGCCGATTATCCTGATGACGGCCTACGGCACGGCCCAGACGGCGATCGAAGCCATGAAATTCGGTGCTTTTGACTACATCATGAAGCCATTTGATCCGGATCGGGTCATCTCATTGGCGGAAGGTGCGGTTCGTGCGGTCGAAGACATGAATCGGGCGGGCGATTACGAATCTCTTCTCAACAGTGATGATTATGAGGAGGGCATTGTAGGTCACTCGCCGGCCATGCAGGAGGTTTTTAAGATAATCGGCCAGGTGGCGGCCAGCGATGTGACCGTCCTGGTGTCGGGTGAAAGCGGGACCGGAAAGGAATTGATTGCGCGGTGTGTCTGGCAACACAGCCACCGGAACCGCGCGGATTTCGTGGCGGTCAACTGCGCGGCCATCCCCGACAACCTGATCGAGAGCGAACTCTTCGGGCACGAGAAGGGGTCATTCACCGGGGCGACGGGGCAACGGATCGGCAAGTTCGAGCAATGCGACCGCGGCACCATATTCCTCGATGAGATAGGTGACATGGCCTTGTCCACCCAGACGAAAATTCTCAGGGTTCTTCAGGAAGGCGAGATCCAGAGGGTCGGGGGCAGCGAAACGATCAAAGTCGACATCAGAGTCATCGCCGCGACCAACAAGGGCCTTGAGGACATGGTCGAGGAGAAGACGTTCAGGGAGGATCTCTACTATCGACTGAACGTGGTTCGGATCCGCGTTCCGCCCCTTCGGGAGCGGAAGGAGGATATACCGGAAATTGTGGACTATATGCTCCAGATGCTGGAAAAGGAGCGGAAGATCAAGGTTCGGAAGGTGTCACCGGAAGCGCTCTCAATCCTCTGTGCCTGTCAATGGCCGGGTAATGTCCGCGAACTCGAAAATGTGGTTTACCGGAGTGCGGTCGTGGCCCAGGGAGACGCCATCCTGATCAAGGACTTGCCCGAAGAAATCGCCGGCAGGCCGGTCGAGACGCCCGCTCCGGAGCATGTCGCCGTGTCAACCTCCCAAGAGGCCTCTGAAACGAAGGTGGCAGACCCAGTGGTCGGGGATGCCTCAAAAACAGAGACGGGTGACCAGGCAGATATGGATCCATTGGGACAGGCGGTGGACGCCCTGTACGCGGAACTCAAGCGGGTTGAATCAAAGAGCCTGCTCCGACGGCTTGAACGGGAACTGGTGGAGCGGGCGTTTATCGATATGGGCAATAATCAGGCGCGTACCGCTGAACTTCTGGGTATGACCCGGACCACCCTGAAAAAGCGCTTGCAGGAATACGGGCTCGCAAAGTAAGAAGTTTGAAGCAAGAAGGCAGAGGTAAACACGCTGAGGGTTGTGTGAAAGTGATCTGTTCTATCGGACCGCGCTACGGTACACTCCGACCGGCGATTTTGCCCAAGCACCATACGACATAGCCGGATTCACCATGAAAACACGATCGACCCGGAAAAAGTTTTCACCAGCAGCCATCACGATCACGGTGACCGTTCTGCTCGGCTTGACTGGTGGATGCCTGAGCGGGCCGGATTACGAGGCACCGGTCGTCACCATGCCGGATGCCTGGCAGCAGAAAGCCACGGCCGGACTCGAGGATGGCCCCACCAACCTGGATCGGTGGTGGACTCGGTTTGGTGATCCTTTGCTCGATGGTCTGATAGAAAAAGCCCGGCTCAATAATCTGGATATTTATACAGCCGCTCTGCGCCTCGAAGAAGCGATGGCCCTGAGGGGTGTTGCCGCTTCAGGCTATTATGGTTCGATTGATGCCGATGCCGCCGCCATGGCGGGTCAGCTCAGCGAAAATTCGAACTTTTTGCCCGACGGGATCGATTCGAAGGTCGACTACTATACCATCGGGGCCAATGCGGCCTGGGAGGCCGATATCTGGGGCCGGGTTCGCCGCAGTGTTGAATCAGCGGAGGCCGGGCTGGATGCCTCGCTTGAGGATTACCGCGATGTCCTGGTCCTGGTTCAGTCTCGTGTTGCAGGCTTCTACGTGGAGGTCCGGACGACCCAGAAACAGATTATTCTCACCGAAAACAATGTGAAGCTTCAGAAAGCGACCCTGAAGCTGACCCGTGATCGTTTTGACGCCGGTCTTTCTGCGGATCTCGATGTTCGACGTGCGGAGCTGAATCTCGCCCGGACAGAATCGACCCTCCCCAGTCTCTATTCCAACCACGAACGAGTCCTCAACGCGCTCTCGGTTCTGCTTGGAGAGATGCCAGGATCCCTTCAGCAGGAAATAGGTGTGACCGATGTGATTCCGAAGACGGTGGTTCCCGTTTACGCAGGTGTTCCGGCCGACCTTTTGCGCCAGCGGCCTGATATACGGTCTGCCGAGCGCCTGGTGGCCGCCCAGAATGCCCGAATCGGGGTCGCGGCATCGGATTATTATCCGCGATTCCTGCTGGTAGGCGACCTGAGGGTGGAATCCACCGACTATGACAATCTCTTTGGAGGCGACAGTGTTTCCTACGGGTTCGGTCCCCAAATCCGTTGGAATCTCTTCAGTGGCGGTCGGGTGAAGAACCAGGTGCGGGCCGAGGAGGCCCGGACTGCACAGGCGCAGGCTCGGTACGAACAGACGGTGCTCCGGGCGGTGGAGGAAACCGAAACGGCGATGGTCTCTTATGTCCAGGAACTCGATCGGTTTGCGGCACTCGGGCGGGCCGTCGTCGCAGCCGAGGAGTCCGTCATACAGACCCAGACCCTCTACAAGTCAGGTCTGACCGATTTCCAGAATGTCCTGAACATGGAGCGCGATCTTTTTGAGCAGCAGAATCTCGAGGCCGCCAGCGAAGGTGATATCGCGCTGCGAATCGTCGACATATTCCGGGCGCTGGGAGGCGGCTGGCAGGATGTGCCGCATCCGCTTACGGCTGAATTATGAGCGCATACTGATTTTCAAGAAAGAAAGAACCGATTGTGAAACCAAACCACTCTGCCAGTCTCTTGATCGTCACGGCGGTATTCGCGCTTCTGGGATGTCGAGAGAAGAATACTTTCGTTCAACCGCCGCCTCCGGAAGTCACCGTTGCCAAGCCGGAACAGCGTGATGTCACCGTGTTCATTGGCGTCGCCGGTCGGATCAAAGCCAGGGAGTCGGTCGAAATCCGCGCCCGCGTCTCCGGTTTCCTCGACTCAGTCGACTTCGAGGACGGCCAAATAGTCAAGGAGGGACAGCAACTCTTCCTGATCGAACCCGAACCCTATGAGGCCGCCGTCTCGGCGGCTCAAGCGGAGATTTCATCCGCGAAGGCGTCCCGTGAGATCGCCGAGACAAACTACGATCGCCGGGTTCAGGCCTATGAAACCAAGGCGGTCTCCGAGATCGACGTGCTGACCGCGAAGGCGAACCTCGATTCGGCCGAGGCATCGGTGCTGGGGGCCGAGGCGGCCTTGGTCGAGGCCGAGATCAACCTTTCCTATACCAAGGTTGTTTCACCTGTAACCGGGCGGATCGCCCGCCACCTGGTCAGCGTGGGCAATCTGGTCGGCGGCGCCAATGCGACCCTCCTCACGACCGTCGTCGTGCAGGATCCGATCCATGTCTATTTCAACGTCAGCGAGCGACTCCTGATCCCGCGGATGGGATCGCTCGCCAACCTGTCCGAGGAAGATTTCGAGAATTCCCCGGAGGTCTTCGTCGAACTGGCCGATGGTTCAAGGTATTCGAAACCCGGGCACATCGACTATATCGACAATCGAGCGGATTCATCGACCGGAACAGTGACCATCCGTGCGGAATTTCCGAATCAGGAAGGTGAACTGCTTCCCGGGCTTTATGGGAAGATCCTTATTCCCGAAGTGACCGAAGGGGCGTTGATCGTGCCCGACTTGGCGGTTCAGCGTGATATCGGTGGCACCTATCTGCTGGTGGTCAATGATGAGAATAAGGTCGAGGCCCGTTACGTCGAACTCGGTTCCAAGATCGAGGCGGATCGGGTCGTGGACTCGGGGTTGACCGGCGAGGAGAACGTGGTCGTCAATGGCCTGCAGCGTGCCCGCCCGGGAATCGAGGTCGTGACTACGGTTCAACCGGCAGGCGAACTCCAGGGCGAAGAGAAGTAGGGACTGAATCATGTTCACTCATTTCTTCATCAAGCGGCCGATTTTCGCCGGTGTCATTTCGCTGGTCATTCTTCTGATCGGTGGATTTGCCCTGTTTTCTCTGCCGATCGACCGGTATCCGGACATCGCTCCGCCGACCGTAATCGTTTCGGCGAACTATCCCGGTGCCGATGCCCGGACCATCGCCGAGACGGTCGCCACGCCGATCGAACTGGAGGTCAATGGTGTCGAAGACATGATCTACATGGAGAGTGTCAGTGCCAACGACGGCAGCATGTCACTGACCATCACTTTTGAAACCGGAACCGACTTGGATATGGCCAATGTCCTGGTCCAGAATCGCGTTTCCACGGCGACGCCGAAACTCCCCGAGGAGGTACGACGGATGGGCGTCAAGGTGGAAAAGCAGATGTCCACCGCGAATTTGTTCCTCGCGTTCAGCAGTCCGGACGGCACCCGGGATGATTTCTTCCTGTCCAATTACCTGAATCAGTCGGTCAAGGACGAGATCGCTCGGGTGGACGGAGTGGGCAAGGTCCAGGCTTTCGGAGTCGGTGAATTTTCCATTCGTATCTGGCTTGATCCCGAGAAACTCATTTCGCTGAAAATGTCGGCCGAAGAGGTCGTTAATGCGGTTCGCGAACAGAATGTCCAAGTGGCGGCCGGGCAGATCGGTGAGCCTCCGGTGCCGGAGGGACAGGCCTATCAATTCGTGATCAACGTCAAGGGTCGGCTTGCGACCGAGGAAGAGTTTGGTCACATCGTCGTACGCACCGGTGAAGATGGACGCGTGGTTCGCCTGAGGGACGTGGCCACGGTGCAGTTGGGGTCGGATATGTACCTGTTCTCAGCTCGATTCAACGGCCTGCCTGCCGCCGCGCTCGCCGTCTACCAGATTCCCGGGGCCAATGCCCTTGGAGTTGCCGATGGGATCAAAGCCAAAATGGCCGAACTCGCCGAACGCTTTCCATCGGGGATGACCTACGATGTCGCTTACGACAATACCATCGTTATCAAGGCTTCGATCGATGAGATGGTGGAGACGCTCTTCATCACGCTCGCCCTGGTGATCCTGACCGTCTTTATCTTCCTCCAGAATTTCAGGGCAACCCTCATTCCGGCCATGACCATTCCGGTTTCGCTTATCGGAACCTTCGCCGCCCTGTCCGCTCTCGGTTTCTCTCTCAACCAGTTCACCCTGCTTGGTCTGATCCTCGTGATCGGCATCGTGGTCGATGATGCGATCGTCGTGGTCGAGAACTGTACCGCCCACCTGGACAAGGGAGCCAAGGATTCCAAGGAAGCCGCCCGGCGGGCCATGAATGAAGTGACCGGACCGGTCATAGCAACGACCCTCGTGCTTCTGGCCGTTTTTGTGCCGACGGCGTTCATGGGTGGCATCACGGGCATCCTCTTTCAGCAATTTGCCGTGACCATCTCAGTCGCCACGATCTTCAGTTCGATCAATGCCTTGACTTTGAGTCCGGCTCTTTGCGGCGTGCTTCTCCGACCGACCGGCGACAAGAAGCCACCCGCCTGGGCGCGGGGCTTCAACCGTATGATGGCTGTGGGGACGAACGGCTTGGGCAGGACAGTAACCATGGTGCTGCGCCGTTCGATTCTCGGCATCATCGTGTTCGCCGGCCTGATTGCTCTTTCCGGGTATGGATTTGTCCAGCTGCCCGGCGGATTCGTGCCCCAGGAGGATGAGGGGTATTGTATTATTTCGGTCCAATTGCCGGACGCTGCCTCGCAGGAGCGAACCCAGGCGTTCATTCGAAAGGTTGAGGAGATCGTCGAGGACACCCCGGGCGTGCGTTACAACCTCTCCATCACCGGGTACTCGCTGCTCGACGGCGCCGCGGCTCCGAATGCGGGTTTCTGTTATGTCATATTTGACGACTGGTCGGAGCGCGACGAAAACACCAGCCAGGAAGCGATCATCGCCAGTTTCAACCAGAGGTTGAGCAGACTCCAGGACGCGGTTGCCTTTTCCTTTGCCGCCCCGTCACTTCCCGGCATCGGGCTGTCGGGTGGTTTCAGTTTTCAATTGCAGGAACGAGGTGGTGGAGACCTCGCCTCGCTGCAGAAGGTGGCTGATGAATTCATTGCGGACGGCAATGCGCAGGCAGGCCTGGACGGAATGAATACGACCTTCCGGGCGAATACTCCGCAATTATTTGTCGATATCGATCGTGACCAGGTGCTGACCAAGAATATATCCATGTCCAGCGTTTTTGGCGCCATGCAGATCTTTCTGGGTTCGTCCTATATCAATGATGTGACCCTCTTTAACCGGGTCTACAAAGTAAAGGCGCAGGCGGATCCCCGATTTCGAGGACAGATTGATCAGATACTTGACCTGCAACTCAAGAACCGTGCCGGCGATATGGTTCCGCTTGGGGCTGTCGTTCGGATCGACGAGGTGCTCGGGCCACAGTCGGTCAAGCGCTTCAATCTCTACCCCGCAGCGAAAATCATAGGAAATGGAGGTCCCGGATACAGTTCGGGGCAGGCCATGGAACTCATCGAGGATATGGCGGATCAGAAGCTTTCGTCCACCATGGGAATTGCCTGGACGGAAATGTCCTACCAGGAGAAGGCGGCCTCCGGCGGAACAAACGTGATCTTCCTCATTGCGATCATCCTGGTTTACCTGGTCCTGGCCGCACAGTATGAGAGCTGGAGCATTCCGATCTCGGTCTGCATGGCGGTGCCGACCGCATTGCTAGGTGCGGTTATCGGGCTGGCCGCGCGAGGCTACGCCAACGATGTCTATGCGCAGGTGGGGATTGTCCTGCTGATCGGTTTATCGACCAAGAGCGCCATCCTGATTTCTGAATTTGCCAAGTCTCAAAGGGATTCCGGGATGTCCACCTTTGAGGCGGCGATCAGCGCGACAAAACTGCGTTTTCGGGCTGTTCTGATGACGGCGCTTTCCTTCATCCTGGGAGTCATCCCCCTGTTGATCGCCTCGGGTGCAGGCGCCGAGTCACGCAAGATCATCGGGGTTACCGTTTTCGCCGGGATGTTGGTCGCGACCGTGGTCAGCCTGATCGCCGTGCCCATGCTTTTCTACGTTGTCCAGGTCGTGGTGGAGAAGCTCTTCGGATCCAAGGCGGCAAAACCGGTTGAAATCGCCGAAGGCCACTGAAGCCTGAGGACGCGGATTTTCCTGAACGGCAAGGAAAATTGTTGCAACCGCGCTGTGCCGTTCAAGGGAGATGGACTCGAGGCAACGCTCGCTCAGGTGAATTAGGTTGCCTATTGCGAACCTTTTGAGTGGTTTGGGGGCATTCCTATGATGCCGAAGCGAACCAGTTTTCTCCCCCTTCTGCTATGTGCTTTCCTGGCGATTCAGGCAACGGTACGTGGTCAGGTCGTAACGAAGACGAAATATATCTTTGGCAGTGATATCGAACTGGGAGGGTTCTGGCCGGCGCTCTCCACTGAAATCCGTCTGGATTCCGCTGACGGCGAGACCGGCACCGGTGTGGATTTCGAAAGCGATCTGAATTTTTCTGACCGGAAGTTTCTTCCTCTGTTCCAAGCTTCATGGCGGCCCTCGAAAAGCTGGCTGTTCCAGTTGGATTACGTAAATCTGAACCGCAGCAATTCGTCGGTTCTCGAGACCGAGATCGAATGGCCTCCGGGCGAGGGTGGTGAGGTTTTTCCGGTCGATGCGGAGGTAAATTCATTCCTGGATTATCAGACATCGCGAATCTCCGCGGCCTATGTCTTCAGGACGAGCAAAAAATCTGAATTGGCGGTGGCCCTGGGATTCCATCTGACCCAGATGTCGGCTGGAATCGGGTTGAAGGTCGCGGCCGGGGGCGAGGAAGCTTCCGGTTCGAAGGATATGGACCTGCCAGTCATTCCCTTGCCCTCGCTCGGGTTGTATTGGGGAATTCGACTTGGTGAAAAATGGACGGTGCGTCTCCGCGGAGATTTCTTCGCCCTCACCTACGATGACTATTCGGGCAGCCTGATTTCCGCCCGGGCTGAAGGGTTGTATGATTTTTCAGATCATTGGGGTGTCGGCGCCGGATTGAATTACTACGAACTTTCGATCGAAGCGGATAAAGAGAGATTCACCGGGAAAACAGAGTTCGGCTACTGGGGCCCGAATCTCTTTGTGCGGTATCTATTTTAACAGGCGTCATTTGCCTGCGCATGCCTGGTTTGTCGGAGGCGGAGCTGCGGATGCCCGTTCGAGAATTCTGCGCGATTCGGCCACGCCCTGCCATTTCCGGATAAAGTGCAAAACAAACCGTAGTGCACTACGGTTTGTTTGAATGTAGTGAATTTTTGACTACAGGAGTGTTCGAGCGCGATTCGAACGTCTGGACCCTCTTCCTCTCCCGGCGGGCACTTCCAATGCATCCCGTTTTGGCTGGTTCTACCGAGATTGCGCCGCTTTCTTGCCGACAATGATCAATTGCTCACTCATCAAGAGCGGCACTGAGCACATTCTTCGAAACAGGTCCGCCTCTCCCCGCGCGAAGAGTTCCGAGTCATTCTTTGATTTCGCTTCGATCCAGGACGCTATCCAGATGAACGGAATCAGAACCATGAGGCAAAAGTAACGAATCTTTATCGTGCTGGACTTGACTGCTTCGATCGCGATTCCATGCGTCTTCAGCAATGCGTGCAGGGTGGGGAAGTCGACCGGATTGATGTGGTATTCGTAGAGCTGATCGATGGTCGTGTCCCACCCGATGCGCCGTCGGATGATCTTGTGGGTTCCTGTAAGGAGGAACTTCATGCGAGACTGCAGGCGATGAATGTTCGGACTCGTGATGATCACCCGGCCGCCGGGTTTGAGGATTCGCGCTATCTCGGCAATGATCATGAAATGGTCGGGCAGGTGCTCGATCACCTCAGTCATCACCACGACATCATAGGAGTCATCCGGGAAGGGCAGTGGCCGATTCAAAGCGACACCCTTGTGGATGGTGGCCGCCTCAAGAATCAGTTGGGGGTTTTCGATGATGTAGTCCCCGTCCTGGTAGTGCGTCCCCTCGGCCGCGCACCCTTCCTCTGAAAGGGCCTGAAGGACATGCCCTTCGCCGCAGCTCAGATCGATTATGGACAAGTTCAGATAATCGGGGAGTTGCCCGATTATCTGAACGACTTTTCGTTGAATGGTATTCATTATGGTTTGCCAGACAGTCCGGTATCAGCCCCAGTATTTCAGCTCCGGCACCAATGAAATCGACACAGGGTACAGGTTCAAGGATGAAGCCGAAGCGGATCATGCTTTTCGGCACCGGTGGCGGGTCCGGAGTGACCCGGTTTCTGGTGGACTCGGCGGCGACTCATAAACGCCTGGGGAATTTCGATCCAATGGTTGTCTTCCGTCGAAAACGGAATCCACTCGGTCAGCAGTTCATTGACGACCTCGAGGCGGACGATGTGCCGTGGGCTGAGGTAAGGGCGGCTCCGAAGATCGTGACCATCACGCAGCTTCGACGACGGATTCGAGAATTTCGGCCGGACATTTTTGTTGTTCACGGTCACAGCGATCATATCTGGGGTCGGATGGCAGCCATCCGGGAGAGAGTCCCTATCGTGATCATGGTCGAGCAGAACATCGAACGCTATGTCTGGCTGCAGCGGTTGCGTTCGGTGGCTCTTGCCAGGCATACCGATGCGATTGTCGCCGTCAGCCATGGTGTAGGAGAGAACCTGGTACGCTTGGGGCATCCGCGTCACACACTCCACGTGATCCACAATGGCACGCTGCCGGGAAGATTCGACCGGGCTGCCGAGGTCCCTCTTGATGAACGCGAACCGGCGGTCTTGATGGCCGCTCGTTTTGCCCGACAGAAAGACCATGCCAGTTTGATTCGCGCTGCCGGGTTGCTTCGCGACCGCGGGACTCCGGTCAAGATTCGATTGGCCGGATGCGGAAGCTCTCGCCACGAGAGGAAGGTACGCAGGCTCGTGACCGAGTTTGGGCTGCGTGATCAGGTCGAATTTCTTGGGCCACGCGATGATATCGCCGCCCTTCTCGCCCAACATCGCGTATCTGTGCTCTCAACCCGCTATGAGGGCTTGGCTATCGCCGTGGTGGAGGCGATGGTGGCCGGATGCGCCGTGGTCGCCTCAAATGTTGTCGGGGTTGAGGATGTTATTGAGCACGGCAAAACCGGTTGGCTGGTGAAGCCGGGCGACCCTGAATCTCTCGCCCGTGGCATCACGGAAGCCCTGGGCCCCGAAGGTGTGGCACGGGCTGCTGCCGGGCGGGGCTTTGCCCTGCGATATCTTTCGATGGAGAAGATCGTGTCCGACTACGAAAGCCTGTTCAGGACACTTTGATTGGAGAATGTCACCGTGTCGCCCAAACCGCTGCCGGCCGATTCGGAGGGTCGACTTCCACGTCGACCATTGGGTGAGGGGCCGTAACAAAATGACTCACACAAATCTGCTGGTCTTTTCGGCGGGCAACGGTGTTGGATTTCGGCTCAAATAGCCCGCACTATTCGCCCGAACCCGCCTTGTTGTTTCCCGAAAATCCTGCGCATCTTTGATAACTTATTTCGTTACGGCCCCTAAGGGCGGCTGACATGGAAGTCAGCCCTCCGAATTGGCAGGGACCGAGGCTGATCTGATCGTAATAACAGTCCCGTTGTCGTTCGCGGTAGTGCTTCGGCCGATACCGTTCTGCATCACCTCCGTGCTGTCATTCATCCTCTCTGTTCTTCGCGGGCCTTCCGGGCCGCGTCGACGAAGATCCGGATCTCGGCATCCTTGCGACCCAGAAGTTCCTGGGCGCGCTTGAGTGCGTTTCGGGTGGAGAGGGTCGGATTTGTCGTCACCTCCGGGAAGAAGTTCTTCTCCCCCAATTCCTCGAGTACCCCGGCATTCCTGAAGACGCGCCGGATCTCGCGGTCCGCCCCGGACACGATGAGGTCGCGGTCGTTCTGCCGCAAAAATCGCAAGAGTTCCTCGATGGCCAGGACGGCGGTCGAATCCAGGTGGTGGGCGTTTTTCAATCGAAGAATGATAATCTTCAGGTTGGGGTCCTGGGTCACCTGGCGGGTCTGCTCGACAAAGATCTCGGTCGATCCGAAGAACAGGTCGCCCTCGGCGTGAAGAATCGCGATGCCGGGTACCGCCCGGGCCGCTCGATCCTTGATCTCGGCCAGCTGACCTTCGGGGTTGAAATTGTATTCAACCAGTTCGGGCACCCCGGCCTTGTGCAGGAAGAGAACCACGGAGGTGAGGGAACCAATGTAAATGGCGGCATCGAGAGTGAAGATCATGGCTGCTCCGAAGGTCACGAAAAAGGCCATCGAGTCGGACCAGGTGGTGCGCAGGGCTGCTAGAATATGGTGCTTGTTGAGCAGCGTGACTGCGATGCACATGACGACGGCCGCCAGGGCGGCCTTGGGAATGAAGCCGATCAGGAACCCCACGCTGAAGAGGAGAATCAGTATAATGATGCCCGCAATGATGGTGGCGATGGGCGAGCGGGCGCCGCTGGCCGCGCTGAGCGCCGAGCGGGTGAGCGAGCCGGAGGAATCCATGCCGCCGACCAGCGAACTGGCCACATTGGCCACGCCCATGCCGTACATCTCCTGGTTGACGTCGAGTCGTTCACCGGATTGCGAGGCGACGCTCTTGCCGACCGATGCACCCTCCAGGATGGCGACGAATGCAAGGGCCATGGCCGGGGCCGACAGCTCGCCAATCAGGTTCAGGTCGGGCACAATGGCCAGGAAACGGATTTCGCCCAGCGAGAATCCGCTCAGATAGGTGAGGTGCCAACCAAGGTGCTCAAAACCGATTGCGAGCAATCCGGTAATGACGATGGTCAGGGCAACGTTGGGGAGGCGTGGAAGGAATTTCCTCAGGCCGATATTACAGACGAGAGCCGCACCGGCCATACCGAGTGCGGGCCAGCGGGTTTCGGGCAATCGATCCACGGTCTCGGCCAGGATCCCGAAAAAGGTCGATTCCCCCTCGATCCTGAACCCGAGCGCGTTCTGGACCTGGTTCATCATGATCAGGGCGGCCGCGGCGGTGACGTAGCCGGTAATCACGGTCCGGGAGATATAGTTGATCAGGACGGACAGGCGGGCGATGGCGCCCAGGATCTGGAAAAATCCGACCAGCAGGATGAAGAGGGGCAGGGCGGTAAAGACCTCGCCTCCACTCAATCCGACCGAGGCAAAACCACTGAAGATGAGGATGGCGGTCGCGTTGGTCGGACCGAGGACGATGAAACGGGAACCGGAGAAGAGCGGACCGGTAACCGCACCGACCCCCGATGAAATCAGGCCGTATTGGGCCGGAAGACCCGCAATGAGGGAGTAGGCAATGCTTTGGGGAAAGGCGAGAAGGGCCACGTTGATTCCCGCCCGCAGATCACCCGGCAAGTCCTTCCGATTGCAGCGCTTCAGCACTCCGATGGCCGGAAAGAAGTTGATGTGGATACCCCGGAGATAGCGATTGAATCGCCATGCGAAAAACCGCGTCCACCGCCCGATCGGGTGTCGGTGGGTCCTGCGGCGCCTGGGGGAGATGTCGAGTGCCATCGGGGTGACTTCAGACTGTACGATTCCTGCGAAGGTTGGAACCATAAACGAATACGATTCCGATCGCCTTCCATCATTCCATTCGATCAGGATCCAGGGCCATAGACCAACACGGTGGGTGTTTTCAGCGGTTGATATCGCGAGTCATTGCACCATGGTTGGCATCCGTCCATCATTCGAAGAACCCGGAATCTACTATGACCTCACGCGAACGAATGCTGACCGCGTTAAGCAATGGCCGGCCGGATCGATTGCCCTGCCAGGTTCACGGCTGGATGCAGTTCTACCTGGATACCTATCTGGACGGAATGGACTGGTGGGAGGCCAATGATCGATTCGGTCTCGACGGGGCCATCTATGTGTCCCCCATCTACACCTACGACGAGCAGGAAACCTGGCGGGTCGAACACCGGGAGCTCGGGCCCGATCGGGATGGCAATGAACAATGGGAGGAAACCATCCATACTCCGGACGGCGACCTGCACCACGCCGGTGCGCGCAACCCGATCACTCCCTGGACGACAGAATACCTGATCAAGTCCGCTGAGGATTTTTCCATCTGGGAGAAACACCACCCGGAACCCAGCGGGGCCGACCTGTCAGAGGTGAATGCGGCCAGTGAACGGATGGGGGACCGGGGGATTATCCGCTCACATCCCTACAGCACGGGTCAGGGTAGTCCGTGGCAGAGTTTCTGCATTCTCTACGGGACGGAGGAAGCCATTATTCTGGGGATGGATGAGCCGGATGTGCTTCACCATATGCTCGATACCATTCTCGAGCGCACCTTGCGGGTCACCCGCATGTGGTCCGGAACCCGGGCCGACATGGTGGAAATGGGCGGAGGCGCCGGCTCCAGCACCGTGATCAGCCCCAATTTTTTCAAGGAGTTCTGCCTGTCCTACGACCAGCGCCAGATCGAAGTTTTCCACGATGTCGGAGTCAAGGTCGTCTATCATCTCTGTGGCGGCCTCATGGAAATGCTCGACCTGGTGGTGGAGACCGGGACCGATGGTCTCGAAACCATGACTCCACCTTCGATGGGCGGGAATTGCGACCTCCGGGAGGCATCGCGTCGAATCGGCGACAAGGTGTTTTTCATCGGCGGTTTCGATCAGAATACGGGGTTCGAGCATGGAACGCCCGAAGTGGCCCGGAAACAGGTAAGAGAGCTCTTCGAGGCGACCCGGGATCACGCCGGGTATATCTGTTGTCCGTCCGATCATTTCTTCCACGGCGACCCGGAAAACCTCCAAGCCTTCGCCGATGCCTGCCGGGAATGTGTGTATTAGGGACCAGCCTGTAGGATTGAGAATGCTCCAGATTTGACTCGCGCCGGCCACGCTCAAAACGCCAAGACGCAGAGAACAAGGCTCCGAGTTTTTTTGACAGAATTTACAGGATTAACTGGATTGGATTCTGAATCGAAAAAGAAAAACTGGAGCCCTCATCCAAATCACCTCCTGTGAATCCTGCTGTGCCCGTCTCACCGCGGTGAAAAAGCTTATTTGGAGTTCCACCAGACCATAGCAAGACTGGATTCTTGCTCTCTATTCCTTTCCTGTAAATCCTGTTAATCCTGTCCAAAACACTCCTGAAGCCCGGCCCAAAAGCAGCTCAATCTCTGCGCCCCTGTGTCTCTGCGCGGGACTCAGGTCTGATAATCAATCAGGATGGACAACCTTCTTTGCGTGAGACAGAACTCAGAAGAACGAATCGGTAGATCTCTCAGTGAGTTCCGCGCCTCCGTGAGTTACCTTTCTTCTCCCCAATCATGACACGAAAATTAAAATGGACTCGCCACGAGGACCTGGCAATTGATCGCCGTCCTTCGATTGGTCGGCGTGAATACATCGATCACATGACCTTCCAGTCAAACGATCGTCCGCTCTTTACCGAGATCTTCGGACCGATCATCGGCCTGAAGGAAGAATGGGAGGAGCAGGGGGCGACTGCGGAGGAACTGGATTTCTCTGCTTTCCGCTATCGGACTCCGGATCGTGTATTCGTACCGGTTGTGACCGGGCGCCAGGGCGGTCATCCGGTTGTGGTGCTGGAGGACACGGATGAACACCGCATCTTCCGCGATGAACTCGGGCGTACCATGCAACTGCCGAAAGCGACCGCGACCTTGCCGCTTCCCCTTGATTTCCCCGTGAAGTCCATGGATGACTGGCTGAAGATCAAGCCATGGTACCAATTCTGCGAGGAACGATTCTCTCCGGGTTGGGAAGCGACGGCGCGTCAGTATCTCGAGGCTGACAAGGTGGTTGCGGTCTATATCCCCGGCGGTTTTGACGAGACCAGGGAATTGATGGGAGAGGAGGAACTCTGCATGGCCTATTACGAACAACCGGAATTGATACACGATATTCTGGATACGATCGGGGACTGTGCGCAGCGGGTTCTCGATCGCGTATCGGCCACAGTCACGGTGGACGTCCTGGTCGTGCACGAGGACATGGCCGGAAAGTCCGGACCCTTGGTCGGGCCCGATCAGATCAGGGAATTCGTCCTGCCTTACTACCGCCGGATCTGGGATATGATGAGGGAGCGGGGAACACGTCTCTTCGACCAGGACAGCGATGGCGACATGAACCCGGTGATCGACGTCTTCCTGGAAGCCGGTATCAATTCCATGCATCCCATGGAACCGGCCGCAAATATGGACATCGTAAAGGTCCGTGAGAAGTATGGGAACCGGCTGGCCTTTTACGGCGGTATCGACAAGCACGTTATCCGAAAAGGGCACGAAGCCATCGAGGCCGAACTCGAGTACAAGATCCCCCCCATGGTTCGCACTGGTGGCTGCGTGATCGGTCTCGATCACCGAATTCCAAACGGCACCCCTCTTGAGGCCTACCGATTCTATCTGGAAAAGGCCTGGGAAATCATGGAAAGAGAATTACAGGGTTGAAGCCCGGCAGACTCAGGTATCCCATGGGTTTCATGGCGAGCAAACGGCAAATTCTCTCGACTGCGGCTTTCTGCCTGGGGTTCGCCCTGGTTGCGGGTTCCTTGGTCAATGCGGCGGAGGGACGCTGGCTGGAGGATCGACTCACGGGAATTCGCGTCTGGAGCTCGGAGCCGAAGGCAGATACCGCCATCAGCTGGTCCGGCGGAGAGCTCGATGGACAGGCGTCAGGGCTTGGTGTGCTTTCCGTCTTTGAAACGGGTCGACTCCTCGCCCGGTACACCGGCACCATGCGTTCAGGTCGGGCCGAGGGGGGCGGAGAAGCGTATTGGTTGAAGGACAGCGAGCGTTATTCCTTTATCGGGCCCTTCAGTGGCGGTGAACCACATGGTTCCGGCACGGTGACTTTCCCGGACGGCAGCACCTTTACCACTTCATTCGTAAATGGCGAGATTGGCAGTTCCGGAGTCTATCAGGGTTCGAACGGGGAACGTTACGAGGGCGAACTCAAGAATGGGCTTCCCGAAGGTAAGGGCCTGCATGTTTCAGAGCATGGTGAGATCTACGAGGGTGAATTTCACGCCGGGAAACGGTCTGGCGAGGGGGAGCTTCTCCTGCCGGATGGGACGGTCATGAAGGGACAGTTTGAGAATGACGAACCGAACGGCCTGGTTCGGGTCGATCTGACCGACGGCGGTGTCTTCGTCGGGCAAGTCGTCGACGGTGCTGCCAATGGAGACGGTGTCTACACTTCGCCTGACGGTGTGGTCTATCGGGGACCGTTCAATCAGGACGAGCCGAACGGATCCTTTGAGGTGACAAAGCCGGACGGGACACAGTCGACCGAGGTTTGGAAGATGGGGGAAAAGACCATATGGTGAATCAACGGCTGGTTATTTTCGGGGGGCAGGGACGTCTGAATCGGATGGTCCTGGTTGCTGTTCTGGTTGGAGCGACGATCGGATGGGTTCGTCCAATCGAGGCCGGTATTTTTGGCAATGCCTTTGGCGGCGCGATGCAGGGAGCCTTGCTGGGCGGCCTGCTCGATGGTCACGACGGGGCACAAACGGGGGCCGCCATCGGGGCGGGCGTCGGTCTCCTGACCGGAATCGCGGAAAACGAGAAGAGACGTGACGCTGAGAGGGCGGCTCAGGAGCGCTATGAACAACGCAAGTGGGCCATGGAGGAGCAGCAGCGAGCCGCGGATGCGGCCCGCTGGGAGGCGGAGAAATACCAGGTCGAGGACGGTGTTCCCTCCAACCTGGCATCGATCGGCGGGCTGCAGCCGCATGAGGATGCAAAGCTGATCACCGAAATCCAGCGATCACTGGTCAAGCTGGGGTACGATCCCGGCAATGTCGACGGGACGCTCAGCGAACAGACCATTTCCGGCATCATGGTCTATCAGTCCAGGGCGGGTCTGCTGGAAACCGGACAGCCTTCGCAGGAACTTCTGAAGCATATGGTCCGGAACGGTGGTTGATCGTCCCGGGACTGGTGGATGTTCATGGGCCACCACTGAAGATGATGTCGAGTTGAGCCTCGCAGCAATTCTACGAGTGGCAGAAACGATTGCCGGACCTGGGTGATCGGTCTTGAAGTAGATCCAGTTTTCGCCCAATAAGTGACTTTGTTGTCGTTTCCTTGGTTCTCCAAACCGTCCCTTCTCTCAATTCGAACCCCTAAGCCAGATGCGTCGTCTCTATAAACCTTTCTTTATCGCCTTCGGACTTATCTATATCCTGACAGGCTTGGCTTTGGCCTTCACCCGCGAGTTTTTCAATTTCTTTCTCACGCCTCCGCCTTTGCCCGGCCCGGCCATCATTATTGCGTTTCTTTGCGTATTCGCCGGCCTGGCCCTTTTCGGAATTGCCTTCGTTGAATCAGTCCGATCCCGGCGATTCATTATCAAATTGGTGATTGCCGGCTATGTTTTCGAGGCGGCCGCTCACCTGACGAACAGTTTCCTCGGCCATGCTCCTGCTTATGCGGGGCCGGTGGCCACCGTGATCATCGCCCTGATCATCATCCTCTTGATCACGATAGATCGGGATCTCAAGATTGACCGGGAGTTCGATCTCCCAAATCCGAATTGATGAAGAAAGCGTCGAAATCCAAGAAGGGCAGGGAAAAGGCTCCATCCGCGGAGGTGCTTCTCCGCGCTCTTCTCGGCATCTGGCAATCGGGCGACACGACCGATCTGAAGACCATCCTTCATAAGGACATTGTCTACGAGGACGTGCCGAATGACCATGCGTTCTCCGGCCTCGACGAGGTTGCAGGCTATATCGACCACGTCCATTCCTGGGCCTCAGATCTCCGGATCGAAGTCAGGTCGATTGAAACCAGTTCGAAAATGGCTGTCGCTGAATGGACCATGATCGCCCGGCAAGGCCAACCAATGGGTTCGCGGGTCAGGGTTGCCACCAATCGCAAGATCCGTCTTCGCGGTGTGACCCTGGTTCGTGCGTCCAGGGGTCGGATCACAAAGGCCACCGATTACCACGACGCCCTGAGCCTGATGCGGCAGCTTGGTGGTCGTGTTGACCTGCCTGGCGGCGGGACGATGGATCCACTCAGAGTTGAGTGATCGAGGAATAGCGCCAGGGGGTCATAACAGCACTAGGGGGTCACGTCTTGACTTTTGACAAGGATTGTCAAAAGTCAAGACGTGACCCCTTTATCCTTGTCAAAAGTCAAGACGTGACCCTTTATCCTTGTCTGACCCCTTTATTCTGCAGCATTGACCGGTCGAACAGTGGGGCGGTAGGTTCAGCCACCATACCTGAAATCATATCATGGAAGTAGAATCTGCACAGGTTGAAACAGTCATGGAAGAGGTGCTTGAGCCGGTTGAGGCTTTTTTCCAATTCATGCAACGGGACTTCGTGTTCGGGAGCCTCAGTTTCACTCCCTTGTCGATCCTGCTCGGGGTTGTGTTGTTGACTGGTCTGGTTCTGCTCAATTCGATTCTGAAGCGGGTTCTTCGGCGCCGGGTCTTCCCTCGGGCCGGACTGACACCCGGGGTCAGTTCGGCCATGTCGACCCTGGCCGGCTACATCATCCTGGTGATCGGCCTCCTGATCATTCTGCCCATCTCGGTGCAGGGCTTCAATATGGCCACCCTCGGTGTTCTGCTGGGAGCGGTGTCGTTCGGTATCGGCTTCGGCCTGCGCAATATCGCGGACAATTTCGTGAGCGGCCTGATCCTCCTGATCGAACGGCCGATCAAGGTGGGCGACCGGATCGAGGTCGAGGGCGTGTTCGGTACCGTCAATGAAATCCGGGCGCGCAGCACGACCGTGGTCACGAATGATAACATCTCGATCATCGTTCCCAATTCCCAGTTCATCGCCTCCCAGGTGACCAATGTCAGCCACAGCGACAGCTTGGTGCGTTACCGGATGCCGGTGGGCGTTCACTACAATAGTGATGTACATGTGGTGACGAAGGCGCTGCTTGAGGCCGCGAGTGCCTGCGAGGCGTTGAAGAAAGATCCGAAGCCCGCTGTTCGATTTCTGGAGTTCGGTGACAACTCGCTGAACTTTGAACTCTGGGTCTGGACCGATACTCATTTTGACCGTCCGAATAATCTGAAGAGCCAGGTCAACTACCTGATCTGGGACAAGCTCAAGAAATACGAGATCGAGATTCCCTATCCCCAGCGCGACCTTTACATCAAGGAAATGCCGGAAAGCATCAGGATTAAAGAATGAGTCAATTTCTGGTTTTCACACGCAACCGGCGCATTCCCCTGAATATCCGCCGCCTGGTCGGCGGTTGGTTCATCGGCAAGTCTGATCGCACCTATGAGTTGGATGTCGGGTCGGTCTACCGTGGGGCGCTCGACAACTATATCGAGTGGATGGTCTACATAACCGGCCAGTATTTCGAGTTTCCCTACATCAATCTGATTCGTCGACTCCACAATGGAGGAATCGCCTTGGACATTGGAGCCAATGTCGGGAACCACGCGCTCGCATTTTCCGAGATCTTTGACCAAGTCTATGCGGTCGAACCGTATTCGCCGGTTTACAGGCGACTGGCCGCACGTCGCGAAATCAGCGATCGGATCCATCCGTTTCAGATCGCTCTGAGCGACCGGAGCGGATCGGTTTCGTTCCATGTACCGGAAACTGATCATCGGGTCACCTCGGGATGGATTTCCGAAGATGGGGAGGAAAGGGTTGAATCCGCACGGGGCGACGAATTCGTTGCCGGTGCGATCGAGGGGCGGGTATCCTTTGTGAAGATCGATGTCGAGGGACACGAATCCCGGGTGCTCGAGGGCCTGGCGGACACCATCCGGTCTGCCCGCCCGACCATGATGGTGGAAGCCTCAAAGGAGGTTCTCAAGACCCCGGATACAATGCGGGCTTTTTTTGCTCTCTTTCCGGACGATTATGTCTTCCATACCCTGAGCGGCCAGTCATCCTGGCCCGTGCAGCGGGATGTCGCTCGCACAACTCCGATCGACAGCAAACACCCGCGCAGACGTCGGCACAGCTGTGATATGATCTGCTTTGGCCGCGAGAAAAACTTCCGTTTGCAGCAATCCCGCTGAGCGGGACTGTGCGGACATTTGGCCCGGGGACGCGTCGACACAGCGACGCGATTCTACAACCTGAATGCCAGATTCGACTGGCCGCGCCGCCCGGATTTCTCACACTCTGATCCCTTTCCCCTGAAACCAACATGATTCTTCCCAAAAGTAACAAGCTGACCGACGACCAGTTCAAAGAGGTCACCGGAATAGTTGAAGAGTTCGATTGCAGCATCCAGGTCATTGTGGGTGCGGTGCGAACGATCTACGCGATTATCGGCGATGAGCGCCATGACCTGATGATCAAGCGGGTCGAGGGCCTGCCCTATATCGCCCGGGTCGACAATATCCAGTCGCCGCACAAACTGATGGATGTCAGGTCCGACCTGGCAAACCACCAGGTTGAGGTTGGTGGGGTGAAGCTTGGACGCGAGCTTCTGGTCATTGCCGGTCACTGCACGATCGATCCGAAGAACCCCCAGCTTTTTTACGAGACGGCCGAGGCGGTCAAGGAGGCAGGCGGGCATGCGCTGCGGGGTGGGGTGTGGAAACCCCGAACGAACCCCTATTCATTCCAGGGAAGCGAAAAATCACTGAAGATCCTGATGGAGGCATCTTCGAGGACCGGGTTGCCCGTGGATACGGAGGTTATGGATGAAGCCCACTTGGAGATGGCCTTGGAAGCCGGCGTCCATATACTCCAGATCGGCACGAGGAACGCCTTGAATTACTCGCTCTTGCGCAATATAGGAAAGGCCATTGCGGGAAGAGATACCGTGGTTCTGCTCAAGCGGAGCCGGCATATGGGGCCGTTGGACGAGTTTATTGCCGCGGCGGAGTATATCGCCAACTTCGGGAACCCCAACATCATGCTCTGTCCCCGCGGCACCATGCCGACGCTCGAAGGGTACCGGAACCATCCGGATGAGTCGATCACCCCTCTGTTGAAGGAGCGCACCTGGGCGCCGGTCGTGATCGATCCGTCCCATTCCGTCGGCAGATCTGTCTATGTTGAGGCCTGCTGCATGGCCGCGATTGCCTATGGCGCCGACGGACTTTGCATCGAAACCCACGTGACCCCGTCGCGGGGAATCGGAGATGACCCCAAACAGGCCATCCAACCCGATGTGCTCAAAAGGATCATTGCCAAAGCCGAGCGACTCTGGGCCTTGCGCACCTGATTGTCATCTCACATTGGAAATGAGGGCTGGATCAACCGATCAATCTGTCGAATCAAGGTAAGCGCATGCCGATTTACGAGTATTACTGTCCCGACAATAACAAGATCTACCAATTCTACGCGAAGACGGCCGCCCAAGGTGAAACCGTGCCGGCGTGTCCGGACAATTCGGATTACCAGATGGTGAAACGGGTATCCGGTTTTGCGATTGGTAGTAACTCAAGTAAATCCGGTGCCGAAGGATCGGCCCATGAGGGCGAGCCCATGCCTGAGGCAGGAGATGATCCTGATGATCCTCGCATGGATGCCGCTTTCGGGCAATTGGAGAGGGAGATGGAGAGCGTCGACGAAAACGATCCCAAGGCCATGGGTCGAATGATGCGCCGGATGTCCGAATTGACCGGAGAAAATCTCGACGGCGAAATGGAAGAGGTCGTTCGCAAACTCGAGGAGGGCCAGGATCCCGAGAAGATAGAGGAAGAAATGGGGGACGTTCTCGGAGACCCCGAAGGCGAGGATCCCGGTGGCTACGGCGGGATGGGCGGAATGGGTGCCCCCCCGATGCGAGACCCGAACCTCTACGATTACTAGGATTCTTATTTTCGTGCAGAGACGCAGAGACATTACTTACTGATGAGAATCTCGACCAGTGAGTTTTTTTGACAGGATTAACTGGATTGGGCTCTGAATTGAACCACATCAAGCGGGACGACATGAGTTCAAGCGCGCAGAAAGCCAGACCATAGTGCAATTGGGTTGTTTCTCTCTATTTCTGTTCTGTAAATCCTGTCCAATACACTCCTGAAGCTCGGTTCAAATGCAGCTCAATCTCTGCGCCTCTGCGTCTCTGCGCGAGAAAATCATTTGTAAGTTGAATCGGGTTCATTGGATTCTTCATTCGCAATCTTTCCCATTGCCAGCGTCCCTCAGGCTTTCAGGGTGGGGCGATGAACACTGACCTGGAAAAACGGATCGCGATGGGAAGGTCGGCAATCGCTGCACAGACCGAGTTGCTGCATCGGTCGTTTGGCAAGGTCGACAGCCAATGGAAGCACGATGGGACGCGGGTAACCTCCGTTGATCTTGAGATTTCCCGGAGAATATTTGACACTTTGGGCGGTGAATTTCCGAACGATCAGCTCTTCAGTGAAGAATCCGATCATGGCCCGTCGAAAGTAACGGCGCGGTTCGCCTGGATTCTGGATCCCGTCGATGGCACCAACAACTACGCCCTCGGAATACCGATGGTGGCAATCTCATTGGCGTTGTTGGAGGACGGCGAACCGATCTACGGGTTTGTTTATGACCTGGGCACCCGGTGCACCACCCACGGTGGTCCGGGTTCCGGTCTATGGGTTGATGATGAACCAGTGAAAAAACGGGAGCCGGACGAATGGAAGGAGACGGTGATAGCGATGCACAGCTCGATCAAAACCCGTCACAAGCCGGTGGTCGAGGCCGTCCGCCGGAAAGGAATAATCCGTGCCTTTGGGAGTGGAGCCCTTCACCTGACTCACGTCGCCTTGGGCCGGATGGATGCCTGCCTCGACTTCACGATCAAAGTCTGGGACATCGCGGCTGCGGTTGCCCTATGCCGCGAATCCGGAATCGAAATTCACTACCTGGAGGAGAGTCCGTTTCCGCTCAGGGAATTTGATGTGCGCATGAAATCGATTGCCTACCTGGCGGCGCGACCGGAGATCCTTGAGGAATTGAAAGGGTGCGTACCCGACACTTGAAACGTCTGCCTCCCACCTGAACCCCGAAAACTGATCCAAACATGAAAAAGGTGCCCCTTAAGAACATCACTCGACTCATCGTTGTGATCGCCGTCGCTGCCTCAATCTGCAGTGCCGCAACGACGACCGATTCCGATCCGCCGACAGTTGAGGTGATCACGCCCACGGATGCAAGCGACCTCGCTCGCGGCTATGAGGCCGCATTTGGGGAGATGAGCGCCAGTCGCGTCATCCTCTTTGTCCGCATGGAGGATCGTATTCAGAAACTTGAGTTTATCCGCAATGTGACCGCCGCCGCCGGAGTGTTGATAATCGAGATGCGGGATAATAACCTCATCGCCGTCGACGCCCGCCGTATCGTCCTCATCACCGACGGCAAGATGGAGCCGTGACGGCGACTATCTGCGGAAAGACGGCCGAGCCTCCTTACCGCCTGAGCGCACTCTGAAAAATTGGAGCTGACAGGCTCGAATTTTTCAAGATGCCCTGAAACTTATTTCCCACGCCCCCGAAGCGGGTGCGTCAATCCAGGTAAAGACAATCCGGTTCAGGTGGTCACCCCAGACGTTTCCGATCTGCGGATCCTCTATCGGGTGTCTCTCCACCGTATGGGAGAGCGTGTCCGAGGGATAGGTTGCGGTCAGAAGGCGCCGGCCGGTTGAGTCTCGAAAGACGAGCGTCCCGCCTTCTTTCGGTTCAACCCGACACGGCGTGAGCAGGCTCAACTGAAGCTTCCCGCCCGCTTTCTCCAGCTCAAAAGCATCGGTCAGGGCCACCTTGGAACCCCGATGAAGGGTCAGTTCCCGCCGCAAGGACCGGAGTCCGGCTTCAACGGGGTAGGCAGCGGCGAGTTCCAGAGCAAGCCGGGCGCGTCCTTCATCCTGGGAATAGGTCACGTTTCGCGCCTGGAAGGTTCGGCCCGGCGCCTGATCCACGCCGTTGACCGTCGGCAGGTTGTGAAAACCGGACTGCATGGTCCAGATCGAGTAGCGCTCTTCATTGAAGGTTTCCCTTCGATAGGTTTCGACCCCGATGTCGACCAGCACGGGCTGACCGTCGCGATAGACAATGAACTGTCCGATATCATTGTGGTTATGACTCTCTGCGTTGTGCCCGCCCTTGGCAGCCAGGAAGAGTCCTTCGTGCGTGCCCCCGGCATCGCGGGCAACCATCACTTCGAGGTCCGGCCACCAGGCATCCCGGCAATAAGGCGCCGCCGGTTCGGTTGAGCGCAGTTGTTCGCGGTGCACCAAGGCAGGCAGGACTCTCTCCAATGTTCGTTCCTGCACGGATGGCCATTCCCGGAGGTAGGCGGCGAAACGGATCATCGAAGAGTCTTCGATCGCCTGGCCGAATCGGCAGACAACATTCCGGGCCGGGACGGTCTGGGCGCCGGCATCGGCGAAGTTGACAAACCAGTTCTCGTGGATGTGCATGCGGTGGATAAAGCTGCCCATGTTTTGGATCAATTCGTTATCGAACAGATCGATGCCGCCGCCGGTGGCCGACTTGAGAATCTCCAGACATTCGAAGACCGAGGCGCCGGCCCGCCCCCAGTATCCGGGGCCCTCGTCACATCCCCCATCGGTCGGATAGATGTCGAGAAACCGGTCGAGGCAACGGAGACATTTCTCCACGGTACGGACCTGTTTCTCGCGGTCCGGTTCCACCAACAGGACACAGAGCAGCCAGTTCGAGATGACCCACGGATTCCAGTTATTGAGCACCTTGCCCGTATAGCCCATCCACCAGAAGTCATCGCGTTCCAGGCATGGCTTGAGCATCCGCCTCTGAATTTCGGTTTCAACACGCGGGAGGATCAGGGAGGAGACGGCATCGAGGCGATCTCCCAGCAGGTAGGCGACCAGGCTCAGGAAAGATCCTGATTCGGCGGCAAAGAGATCAACCGTGGGTTCATTGACATCGGGTAGCCCCTCACCGGCCCTCTGGACGCCGACATGGGCGGGCAGGCCCCAATAAGTTTCCTCGCAGATCAGCCAGATGCCGTTGGCGATCTCATCGAGATATCTCCCATTGTCCTCGATGCACTCGGCCAGAACCATGGTCTGCAGTCGTCGGCGACGGGCGAAAAACACATCCTGATATCGGCTGCGATTGCCGTTGCGGACGAATTCGAGAAACCGGGTGGCGGTAAGGGTCGACCAGTTCCCGGCCAGTTCAGTTTCCGCTTCGGCGAGGATGGGATCGCTCAACTCAGAATCAAGCGATCCCCAGAAATCACGGTCTCCGATTCGAGGGTAGGGTGCCCATTTCCTCGGTGCGACGAGTTCAAGGGGCAACCTGTGGAGGTGTCCGGGCTTTGCCAGAAGGGTGCGTTTCAAAACGAAAATGGGGTCAGTCGAGAATGGCACTAAGTTAAGGGGTATCCAGGAGGAATTCCGGTCAACTTGGCTTCGAGGGGGTCAAAGCACATATCTCGCATTGGCATGCAAGATAATGAGCAATGACCCCGTGGGCTGTTCTTCGTCGAAAATTCCCAGACCAGTGCTTAACTTAGGGA
>Ga0164313_10000341_pt1 | contig 36253 bp, 21 predicted proteins | sample GuaBasSedimGuay4_FD_113735 | JGI IMG/M metagenome (GOLD analysis project Ga0164313, IMG submission 113735) | Subseafloor sediment microbial communities from Guaymas Basin, Gulf of California, Mexico - Guay4, Core 4569-4, 0-3 cm | ecosystem: Environmental > Aquatic > Marine > Hydrothermal vents...
CCGCAAAGCTGCAGGAGATCCTTTCTTTCCGTCCGAGGGTTGAGAATATTGCGGTAAAAGATGTAAAGCTTCGCACTTTTATCACCCAGGATAGTCAGCGTGATGACCTTGTCGGTCACGTATATGATGTTACTTATGGGATCATACGTCCGGGTATCGATAATCTGGTAGTGATCGACGATTCCATCGTTCGCGGAACAACTTTGAAGCAAAGCATCATTCGTATCCTGGCACGCCTGGAGCCTAAGAATATCATCATTGCATCATCTGCCCCGCAGATACGTTACCCCGATTGTTATGGGATCGACATGGCTAAACTGGGCGATTTCATTGCTTACAAGGCTGCCATCGAATTGCTGAAAGAAACAGGAAGGCAGGACGTGATCAATGAAGTGTACCGAAAATCCAAAGATCAGCAAAGCCTACCCAAGGAAGAGATTGTGAACTATGTGAAGGAAATTTATAAGCCCTTTACTGCACAGGAGATCTCTGATAAGATTGCCGTGCTCCTGACTCCACCGGGACTCAAACCCGGACTGAAGATCATTTATCAGAGCATTGAAGACCTTCACAGGTCAATACCGGATCATAAAGGTGATTGGTATTTTACGGGAAATTATCCAACCCCGGGAGGCAATAAGGTGGTCAACCTTTCTTTTATACACTATATAGAGGGGACGAATAAGCGGGCTTATTGATCATTATATGCAGCGGAGATCTTTGCTGCAAGTTCAACAAATTCTTCCTGGCTCATCTCAACAGCCGGCTTTTTAAAATCGATATCGTATACGCTGTTTATGGGAACCAGATGAATATGTGCATGCGGCACTTCAAGGCCGAGAACTGTCATCCCCATACGTTTACAGGGAACAACCTTTTCAATGGCCAGACCTAGATGTTTGGAGAATTTTATCATCTCTCCAAGTAGTTCATCTTCAAGGTCGAAGATATAATCTGTCTCTTGTTTTGGTATCACCAGAGTATGGCCTTTGGCCAGGGGCCTGATGTCGAGGAATGCAAAAAATTTGTCGTCTTCTGCTACCTTGTAGCTGGGGATTTCCCCCTCAATGATCCTGGTAAAAATGCTTGCCATGGTACAAGGATTTATGGATAAAAAAAGATACTGCCCGGTACAGCAGCCGGACAGTATCAAAGATACACAAATATATAACGCCTAAAATGTGTTCAGATCAGGTGGGCGCATGATACCGAACCACTTCAGTACCCTTTCGCCCTTGTTGGTATTTACATGAATGATGTATATGCCTCCGGCTACCATGACCCCGGCAAAATTCTTGAGGTCCCAGTCCATGAAGGTTTCGTCGGAATCTTTGGTGAGTTGTCTTACCAGCGTTCCATTGATATTATATATGGTGATTGTAGTCTGCTCAGGCAGATTGGTGATCTTAACCCTGTTATCGAGCGCGTTATTTTCATAGCTATCATAAGCATAGTATGGATTTGGAACTACCCTGATCAGGTCCAGGTCGGTCTCAGCCTTACTATCACTATACAGAGTTGTTGCCACACCCTCGGTCTTAAAGCCATAGGCAGGCCAGTTTGTTCCTGTACCGGCATATTCAGGATTGTTTGGTAAAGAGTAATACCTCCGGTATGGCTTCGACATACGTATACTCAATTTCCAGTCATTCCCCTCTGGTAGCCACTCTTCATCTTCAACCGAAAGAGGCATTCCTACCCACATGGTAGTTGATAAAAGCATGGCCTGGTACCTGACCTGCCAGAGGGGATGGTGTATGAGCGTATCAAAGAGGGTATGCATTTGTCGGCAGGCATCATAAGCAGGAAAAATGTAGGTGTTCGAATCGTTATTTGGCTCTCGTATGGTATGATCCATAACATATACATAGTGCATGCCTCCAAATAAAGGTGTTCCGGAAAAATCGTATTGATTGGGCGAAGGGTTAAACAGCATGTCGCGCCCATTTTCCCCTACCAGGAATGAGTTTTCGCCAAAAATGATGTTCATACGTTCGCCTGTTTCAAGATTGATGGCATAGCCGGGAAACCATCCCATTCCAGCTACCCCGATATAATTTGGGTCGTCCGGATCATTGCTTGGCCCGCTGCCGGCGGCTGCCGGATTACCATCCTTGTCGACAGATGGAGCGGACCTGAGTTCAAAGCGCCTGGCATTCCCCTCAGAGAGAATGCTTTCAGGGCACATCTCAATAACCATGGCACGTGTCCACTTCGATTTGTCGGCAGTAAAAACAATGTTTACGCTGGCGAGGTCGGCCATATCGGAATCCAGCTTGGAGCTACGGTTAAATGACGGACCGGTATTGTTCTGGCCATTATATGCTGTTAAGAGGTAGGGCGCCCAGGTTCCTGAGGCGATCTTTTCAAATACTGATTCAGGATCGTATGGATGATCAGGAGCATCCCAGTCGTTCAGGTTGCTCGGATCATCCTGGTCCTGGTAGGTTCCTGCCCGGATCCAGTCAGCAGCGCTTCCCGGAAGGTCGATGTCTTCAACACCGGTGACCCACCTGTGCGAACTGTCCTGATAGCTGGCGTAGCTTGTGATCAGGCCGTTGTTAACTGCGAGACTGTCACCCGGGTACAGCGGTTGATTGATTTGTATGGACAGGCCCAGATCAAGAAATAATTGCTCATTATCAAGATTGATGTCCTTATCAGATACGTAAACATCCCCGTTAACTATATTTTTTAGCACCCATTGCGCAGAATCTATCTTGATTGTATCTCCCTCCGAATACACTACATCTGTAAAGTCAAGGCGGTATTCAGCATTGATCACATTCAATGGATCGACCACCTTTACGTTCAGTGGTCCCAAACCATATTCATAGGTAGCGTCATATGCAATAGGATAGTCTGGGCTTCCCAGAGTATTGTTAAGGTCAGCCGGTGGCCTGGAAAGGATCTCTTCCATGCTTTCATCGGTAAGTTCAAGGAGCATGCCGCCGTTGCCGTTCCCTTCAATTCTGCTGATGCTGGGACCCAGCCCGTAAGAGGAATTTAATACGGTCCCGTTTACGGTTGGGTGTGGTATTGCGGTATAGGTGCGAATATTTCTCCTTCCTGCCAGGTAAGGTTTTTTCTGCCCTAAGAGTCCATTCAAAATGCCCGGCTCCTGGCTGTATTGCATGTACTCATTGTATGAGTAAGCCACAACGGTATAATAATACTGTTTGAAATTGGTCAGCTGGCGGTTGGTCGTGCCAAAAGCATCCTCAGTGATCATAAATGAGTGCCTGACCCCGTTATCACCTCCTTCAACCTCAACGATGGGCACGTTGGCCTGGATATCCTTGTTGTAATAGTAGTTTACCAGCATACCCACACCATTTTTCATGTCGAATTGAGCCACCAGTCGTACCATGTCCGGATTGTCTTTACTTTCCAGTGTTATCGTGGCATTGGCCAGCTGATAAATCTGATAGCCTTCGAAACGGTAAAGTGAATCACTCCTTTGTGTCGAGTCGATCGGATGGGGCTGAGTAATTGTGTTATCATACTCTAAATATTCTTCCAGGTAGTTATTAGAGATTTGTGAGTTGGAGAGGTAAAAGATCAATTCTTTGTTGAGCTCGACTATCGACATGTCGGGAGCATCCGGGCCATCCAGCACCTTAAAGCAATTGTCGAAGAGCTTCTGGCATTTGTCATCTACTACACGCAGCAATTCCACAGAAGCCCAGGGTCCTCCTGAGGAGGCCCGGGCCCATGGAATTCCTACAGTAATATAATTAACAGCACCGGGCTCGAGGGTAAATGGTCCTGCCGACTGCATAAATCGCCTGTCGAAGGGATTATTGTCGGCATTTTCCTCAGTCCAGTACAATCCATTCTGGTTATAGCCGCCGTTTGGGGGAATGCCCTGGGTGCCCCAGTTACAGGGGTCAGAGTCGCCGGGAAACATAAAGTCACATTCAGGGCCTACCGCTCCTGAATTAAAATGTGCATTCCCACCATAGAGCATATGGGTATTGTCGCGCCAGAAGCCACGAAGATAGTTGTAGTATTCCGGAGCTATACGTGGGTCACCCTGCGGGCTGTTGTCATTGTTGTGATATACAAAGCGCCGCATCCCGAAGCGTTCATCATCGATAATATCGTTGCCAAAGTTCACCCCATTGATGGCCATCTGGTCCCACTCAAAAGGTGAGTTGATGATGGAACAATCACCGGTAAATTCGGGGTTGTCCCTACCATCAGGGTTAATATACGGACCCTGGAAAAAATCCACACCGATGGCAGGTGGCTGATCGCCATAGGCTTCAGGCTGTGAGTTCCCATCGACGGATTTCCCATTGTAACAATATCCTAGCCCCCTGGCAACATCACAACCCACATAATCATCGTCAGAGTATCCCAGATCAGTATCAACCCATGGGCTAAAAAAGGTATTTTGAAGGGTGAAAGTCGATCTGTTGATGATCTCATAGGTATAAAAGGTCATATTGTTGATCTCGTCATTGGTTGAGAAGCCAAAGGCCTGTGCCCGGATCTCAAATCCAATAGAGGCTCCCTGTGTTTCGGAATGAAAGTTCCCTTTATCGTTGAATATCCACCACAGCGTCTCATCGCCCTTCAGCACCTGGTCTACCAGTATACTGCCGTGCACAGTCCCTGCCTGGGTTTCTTCCATTGTTTGCTGGGGCACATAGCTTGGATCCCCGGCAAAGTTCAGGGGGCAGAGTTCGTTGGTAATATCATAATAGGGATAATCGCCGGCATTGGGGTCATAGTCACCATCACCATCTACATCACGAAAAGGGGCGAGATAATAGCTCTGGTTTTTGGCAACATCTCCGTGAGCAGGATAATCGAGGATGGATTTAGGAATTGAGTAATCAGGGTATTCCGTGGCCCTGTCTTCACTGTGCCACCAGCCCAGATATTCATCGATCTCGGCCCTGGTCATTCTGAAATGCTTGTCGTATTCAGCACATGTCACTTCATCTACAGAAGCTGTACCATCAATGGTAAGTGGTCCCGGCCAGTAATCGTTCCCGCTACCACGAAATCGCAGAGCCGCGAGTTTCAGCTGATCATTCACATCAAGGCCTCCAATCCAGAGAGACCCGGCATACAAAGATGTGGCATTGCCGTTAGCCGGTATAAAATACTGTGAAAAGTTTGTCAGGTCCCACCACATATCTCCACCGGTATTGATGCGAGCCCTGACATTGTTGACGTTGAGATAGCGAAAGCCTGCTGCTGCTGAGCAACCTGCGGCATTCTGTTTTATCTCTGCCGGGGGCGATGAATTATTGCCGCCACGGTACTTTTTACCAAGGCAGTGGTAAGGAGGGACGAGTAGTAATGTAATGACGAGTGCATAGGGTAGGCGTTTTTTCATATCTCAAGGTTTTTGGTTCGGTACGCTATGCACAAAATGAGAAGATGTAAAGAACGGTCTATTAGTTTTAGCTCATTTTGTTAATGGAGATAAAAAATATGACAATCCACACCTGAATTCAAGCATAAAAAAGGAAGCGGTAACTTCCGTTCAGTTAACGGTTTAATCAGAAAAGGATACGGGGTACTTACCTGGAGATTTCTACGATCTCAAAGGTTACTTTCCCGGCAGGAACCTGGATGTCGGCAGTGTCACCGACCTTTTTCCCCAGCAGGCCTTTGGCAATAGGAGAGCTCACGGAGATCTTCCCGGCCTTGAGGTCAGCTTCATTCTCAGGAACAAGGGTATATGTCATTACCGCTTTATTCTTCAGATTTTTGATTTTCACCACGGACAGGATGAGCACCTTGGAAGTGTCCATCTTTGATTCATCGATGATGCGTGCATTCCGGATCTCACTCTGCAGTTTTGAAATTTGCAATTCGAGCATGCCCTGGGCATTTTTTGCAGCATCGTATTCGGCATTTTCAGATAGGTCGCCTTTATCCCGTGCTTCTGCTATTTGCTTGGAGATATCAGGGCGTTCAACTGATTCGAGATGTTCAAGTTCTTCTTTCAATTTCTGAAAGCCTTCCTTAGTATAATATTTTACTTCATCCATCGAACTTGTCTTTGTTTTGAAAAAGAATGAAAGACCCTGCAAGAGGGCCTTTCATTTATGTGATTAATAAAAGTTTAAATTAAGTGTGTCCTAGAACACAACGCGAACACCGATACTATGTGTTCCTGAGAACGGGTCGGTAGCCCTGTAAGAGTAATCGATATCGATAGAAGAGCCTTTCTCTTTGTTCAGAGGTACGGCCACTGTGATACCGGCGCTTGGTCCGGTGAAAACTGTGGTGCGGTCTTCCTTTTTTGTAATACCATCCTCGTAGGTATAACCAACGCGGAGCATCAGGTAAGTTTTCAGGGAATATTCCAAACCACCAATGAACTGGTCTTTCCCGAAGGAGTTCGACCTGAAGTTGGCAGCAACGGTAATCCTGTTCCAGTCACCAATATAGAAATCGTATGAAGCACCGATATCCAGGGCAGTGGGAAGCTCGAACGACTCAGAAGGCATGCTCATAGAGAAAGCATTATCCTGTTCTGGCAGGAAGGCTGAGCGGAGCAGACCATCACCAGAGAATTTCATTCTCGGTCCAATATTTTTCAAGGCAATACCAAACTTGACCTGATCCATCTCACCGGTAACATATTGGATACCGGCATCAATGGCGATCCCCTGTGCGCTGGCATCAGCAATCGTTTCAGAAATGATCTTGATGGTTACACCCCCATAAATACTGTTTGAGAAAGCTTTAGAATAAGCTACGGCAATATTCATCAAACTGGGTTTGAAAGTACCACGACCCCCTTCTGGAGAATCAGGTGTGGTAACCTCTATCTCCCCAAAGCTCATCGATACTACGCTCAAACCAATAACTCCGGCGTCGCCTATCCTCTGAGAAAAACCGAATGCAAACATATTGATGTCGGATCCTTTCAAATAGGTTGTATGGGAGAACACCAGCTCGGTCCTGTTAGTAAAAGCCAGACCGGCAACATTAATAAACATGGACTCAAGTCCGGTAACGTTTGAGGTTGAAACATTACCCCAACCCGAACTACGGGCCCAGGGATTGATTAACAACTCAGTGGCTCCAGCCTGTCCCGAACGGTCCTTATTCCCTGCATACATGCTCTCCGGAATGATCAACATACCGACTATGACGAGTGTAATTAAGTATTTATAAAAACTCTTCATACTTACTATATTTAGTGTTATTAATTTCATTTTCTCAAACATGCATTAGAATGTGTTCAGATCCGGTGGACGCAAGATACCAAACCATTTCAGCACTCTTTCGCCCGCATTTGTCTTAACATGTATGATGTAAATACCTCCTGCAATTGGCACCCCTGCAAAGTTCTTGAGATCCCAGTCAACGTAGGTTTCGTCAGAATCCTTGGTGAGTTGCCTTACCAGGGTTCCATTGATATTATATATGGTGATGGTAGCCTGTTGAGGCAGGTTAGTGATCTTGATCCTGTGGTCGAGTGCATTATTTTCATATGAATCATATGCATAATAAGGATTAGGCACGACACTGATATAATCGAGATCTGTTTCTGCCTTCGACGCACTGTATTGTGTAGTAGCCACCTCTTCAGTTTTGAAGGAGTATGTTGGCCAATCCATATCAGTTGTGTCCCCACTGGCATATTCAGGTGCAAATGGTAGTGAGAAATACCTCCTATAAGGTTTTGCCATCCTGATGCTCAAGGCCCAGTCATTTCCGTCAGGTAACCATTCTTCGCCTTCAACTGCCAGCGGCATACCTATCCACATGGCTGTTGAATACAGCATGGATTGATACCTGACTTCCCACAATATATGCGCGCCCAAAGTATCGAACAATGTATTATACTGCAAACATGCATCGTAAGCCGGGAATATGTATGTATTCGGATCACTGTTTGGTTTGCGGGTAGTATGATCCATGATATATACATAATGCATACCTCCGAACAATGGAGTGCCGAGGAAGTCATATTGATTTGCTGTGGGGTTGAACATCATATCACGTCCATTTTCCCCTACCAGGTATGAGTTCTCACCATACATGATATTCAATCGTTCTCCTGTTTCAAGATTGATGGCATAGCCCGGGAACCAACCCATTCCGGTTTCACCGATATAGTTTGGATCATTAGGATCACTGCTTGAGCCACTACCGGCCTGTGCATAATTCCCATCCTTGTCAACTGATTGTGCTGACCTGGGGTTGAAACGTTTAACACCACCTTCAGCAAGAACATCATCAGCACACATTTCAAGGACTATGGCACGTGTCCATTTAGATTTATCGGCAGTGAAGACAATGTCTACACTGGCAATGTCGCTCATGGGGAAGTCAACCTTTGAAATACGGCTGAAAGCAGGCGCAGCATCATTTTGTGCGTAGTATGCAGTCATCATATAAGGTGCCCATGTACCTCCTTCGATCTTTTCATAAACAGCATCAGGATCATATGGATTCGCAGGGACATCCCAGTCATTCAGGTTAGCGGGGTCGTCCTGATCCTGATAGGTTCCTGAACGGATCCAGTCAGCAGGACTTCTGGGAAGATCAATATCTTCAACACCTGACATCCACCTTTGTGAGCTATCCTGGTAAGCAGAATAAGCTGTAATCAGTCCGTTATTTGCTGACGCGCTGTCACCAGGATTTGCAGGTTGTCCAATTTGAATTGAGAGCCCAAGGTCGAGGAACAGTTGTTCGTAATTAAACTGCGTAGCCTTATCAGAATAGTAAACTTTTCCGCTAAAAGTATTTGTCAGCATCCACATTGCGGTGTCGATCTGAATGGTATCTGTTTCTGAAACATAACCAACATCTGTGAATTCGAGCAAATATTCAGCATCAATAACATTCAGGGGATCGACAACCTTCACATTGAGAGGTCCGCGTCCGTATTCATATGTAGCGTTGTAAGCAATGGGGTAATCAGGGCTACCCATCTTATTTACTGTATCAGCCGGAGGCTGGCTGAGTATCTCAGCTGTTGTTTCATCAGTAAGTTCGATGAGCATACCACCATTACCATTTCCTTTGATCCTGGTTACCTGCGGGCCTTCTCCATACTCGGAGTTCAGCACGGTACCATTTACAGTTGGATGAGGAATAGCGCTATAAGTTTTTATGTTCCTACGACCGGCCAGGTAAGTCTTCATCTGTCCGAGAAGACCATTCAGGATGCCTGGTTCCTGGCTATAAGGCATGTACTCATTATAGGCATAAGCAACTACAGTATAATAATATTGTTTAAAGTTGGTCAGCTGACGGTTGGTAGTACCAAAAGCATCTTCTGTAATTTGAAATGAGTGAACGACACCATTATCACCACCCTCAACTTCAACAACAGGTACGTTGCCACCGATGGATTTATCATAGTAGTAATTCACGAGCATCCCTACACCGTTTTTAATATCATATTGTGCAACCAGCCTGACAAGGTCAGCATTGTTTTTGCTTTCCAGTGTTACAGTGGCATTAGCCACCTGGAAGATCTGGTAGCCTTCGAAACGATACGTTGAGTCAGAACGTTCACCATCTTCACCACCCGGTAAGGGCTGTGTGATGGTATTGTCATACTCGTTATAGCCTTCCAGATTGTTGTTAGAAATTTTTGAGTTAGAGATGTAAAAAATAAGTTCTTGATTAAGTTCAACAATGCTAAGGTCTGGAGCATCTGGTCCGTCGAGTACTTTAAAGCAGTTGTCGAAAAGTTTCTGGCATTTATCATCTACTACACGTAGCAGTTCAACAGAAGCCCAGGGGCCACCTGAAGTAGCACGTGCCCAGGGGATACCAACAGTAATATAGTTTACAGCACCGGGTTCGAGGGTAAAAGGTCCGGCAGACTGCATAAACCTCCTATCGTAAGGGTTGTTGTCAGCTGTTTCTTCTGTCCAGTAAAGGCCGTTCTGGTTGTATCCACCATTAGGTGGTGCACCAGCAGTACCCCAGTTACAGGGATCGGAATCGCCGGGGAACATGAAGTCACATTCAGGACCAACGGCGCCTGAATTGAAGTGAGCATTACCACCATAAAGCATCCTGGTATTATCTTTCCAGAATCCACGGAGGTAGTTATAATATTCAGGAGCAATACCCGGGTCACCCTGAGGACCACCGGAGTTGTTATGATAAACCAGACGGCGCATACCGAAGCGTTCATCATCTACGATTTGGTTTCCGAAGTTTACTCCGTTAATTGCCATCTGATCCCATTGGTATGGTGAGTTGATGATGGAGCAATCGCCGGTAAATTCCGGGTTATCACGAAAATCAGGATCGATATAAGGTCCCTGGAAAAAGTCGACACCGATAGCAGGTGGCTGGTCGCCATAAGCTTCAGGCTCGCCGGAACCATCAATAGATGTACCGTTATAACAGTAACCAAGTCCCCTTCCAACATCACAACCTACATAATCATCCCATGCATAACCAAGGTCAGTATCAACCCAGGGGCTGAAATAGGTGTTGGTTAGCGTAAATGTTGAACGGTTGATGATCTCATAGGAATAAAAGGTCATGTTGTTGATCTCATCGTTGGTGGTAAAGCCAAAGGCCTGGGCGCGGATCTCGAATCCGATAGAAGCACCCTGGGTTTCTGAATGGAAGTTACCTTTATCATTAAAGATCCACCACAGGGTTTGGTCACCTTTCAGCACCTGGTCGACAAGAATACTCCCTTCTACCGTTCCCATCAGCTCTTCTTCCATAGTTACCTGTGGAACATAACTTGGGTCACCGGCATAATTCAGAGGGCAAAGTTCATTTGTAATATCATAATATGGATAGTCACCCTGGTTTGGGTTATAATCGCCATCACCATCAATATCACGGAAAGGAGCAAGATAATAACTCTGATCTTTTGCAACATCACCATGGGCAGGATAATCAAGGATTGATTGCGGAATACTATAATCAGGGTATTCTGTGGCCCTGTCTTCACTGTTCCACCATCCCAGGAATTCATCAACCTCTGCACGAGTGATCAAAGAGTGCTTGTCGTATTTAGCACAGGTTGCTTCATCTACAGAAGCAGTTCCATCAATAGTAAGAGGTCCTGGCCAATAGTCGTTACCTACCTGACGATAACGCACAGCTGCAAGTTTGAGCTGATTGTTAATATCAAGTCCCCCGATCCAGAGTGATCCGGAGAAAAGGGAGGTAGCACTACCTGCTTTAGGGATAAAATACTGGGCTCCGATACCACCCGGGAGATCCCACCACATGTCTCCACCGGTGTTGATCCTCCCACGGACATTGTTTACATCAAGGAAGCGGAAACCTGATGCGGCAGCACAACCCGCAGCGCTCTCCTTAACAGTCTGCTGGCTCTTACTTCCGTCTCCCTTATATTCCTCTGCATATGCACCCTGCACCAGCGCTATGCTGAGTAGAGCAATAAATAAATGGCGAAATATATTTTTCATGGTTGCTGTATTATTTTTTGTTTTCATAATGTAGGTGTTCATCCTGAATTCTTCTGAGAATTAGAAGTTAAATATTACTCCCAGGCGAATTGTCCTTGGGCTGCTGTAGTACCATGGACGATCGACGAAAATAGCATATAGGTCGCGGAACGATTGCGGATCAAGCTGCTCATTGATCTCACGCTGCCATTCAGGAGCGGCCAGGTATCCATCATCATCAGGGTTACCTGTTGCAGGATAAACATTCAGCACATTTTTGGTATTCAGAACATTATTAATTGACACATAGACGTTCAGGTTTCCAGGTCTTTCACCTTTACCCATCTTAAGTTCAATGTCTTTGTCAACACGGATGTCCATACGGAACTGCCATGGCAGGCGTGATCCGTAGTAAGTACCCTGGAGAAGCCTTGTTCCACCACTTAACTGGCTGTATATGTTACGTGAACGGGTGTATGGCGTACCAGAACCACCAGTTAGAGTCATTGAGAGTCCGGTATTGTTCAGCACCTGAAGAGGAGCTTTTCCTTTCTTCTCACGTTTGATGCTTGGTCCGTTATAGTCAACGCCTCTTCCAAACCTGTAATCGAAAAATACATTGAAACTATGACGACGGTCCCATGCAAGTGGGAAGGTAGTCCTCAGGTTTGGAAGACCGGAGGCCACGAGGGCAGCGGCTGTAGTAGTACTTGAGCCGGTACCATTTGCAAACTGCAGTGTGTAGTATGCACTGATCCTGGCATTGTTTGTCCTTCTCATGTCATACTGAATGGTCATACCCTTTACAGTACCAAAGTCAATGTTGTTATAAGAAGTATAATCTTTAGGATAAGCACCGGTGAAACGGTAGATTTGGATCATATCCCTCATCTCCCTGTAGAAGGCAACAAACTTCAGTGATGAAGTTGGGGACAACTTCTGTTGGAAACCAAGTTCATAATCGATCGTCTTGGATGGGCTCAGGCTTGGGTTGTTGATGGTTCCACCAATATTATCGAAGTAATAATATACCCTTGGGTCTGAACGAAGGTTAGAAGTCGGACGCTGCGTCAGTACATCATAGTGAGCAAAGAAAAGCGCGACATCAGAGATTGGGAATGAGAATGATACCCTGGGCATCACGTTGATCTGAGGATCATAATCGGTAAATGATTCCAGCGGAGGCCTTGTAAGGCTGGGATCAGTAAGGTATGGCGAAACACCTGAGCCCACATTCAATACATTCGGATCCTGGATCTCTGTACCTTCAGCATTATACCATACACTCTCGTCACGATAACCGGTAATTAGTGTAGGATTGTCAGCATTGTCGACATAAACAACATAGTCAGTACCAATGGTGCCAGGGTGTGTGACAGCTTGCCCTCCTACACTCTGTACTTCTGCAACAGTTCTTGCAGGATAGAGGAGGTAAGGGTCATTCAGCACCATCTGGTTCGCATCGAAACGGTCGACACGTACACCAAGGTTGAAGATCAGATCTTTGAAAGCAAACTTATCCTGGATAAATCCAGCCATGTAAATGGGTTCAAAAGCACCAACCGCGCGGGTGTAGACGCCTTCGTCATCAGTCTGGTTGTAGAAATCAGCGAAAGTAGGTTTGCTTTTCAGCTTTTCTCCGGTATAATCATAACCGATAGGGGTTACATACCAGTTACCATCGTTCAGCAACTCATCCGGGCTGAACATGCCAAGATCAAATAATTCTTCGCCAACAGAAACAGTGTGCTCAACATTATTTTCGTCGAAATACTGGATGCTGTTGGTGTTATAATCGTATGACTGAATGTTAATGAAGTCTGTTCCGTTCACTGCGAGACCGAGTTTCTTTCTGAGGTTTGCATCAAAAACTCTTTGCTCGTCTGCATTATATTTTCTGTTATACTCAACAGTATCCTGGAAGACGCCATCAAGGTAAATGAACTCAGGATTCTCAAGATCAAGTTCCTGGATATGGAAGTTGGTGAGACCGTCCATGAGTGTCCACAGGCCAACAGGCGCGACATTATAGGAAGCATCTTTCCTTTGTTCATACTGGATCCCAAACTTCAGCTCATGGTTGCCGATGTCCATTGATCCGGTAGCATTCACACTGATCTGTGAATTGTTGTATTCAAAATAACCGGCCTGTGTGGCGCCCGGAAGGGCAAACATACCATAAACATTCGGTGGTCCCTGGCCGTTGAGGAGGCCGCCACCCAATTGCACCTGGTCGGAATTTCTCCAGTTTCCGTTAGGATCCGGATAAAGGTCGTAATAGGTTTGTGTATGCTGGGTCACATAAGGATTGAGGCTGCCGGGTGTAAATGAAAATAAGGTATCGTAGATGTTATCCATCTCGTATACATTCTGATAATATTCCCCTCCAATGGTATCAGAAGTAAGGGTGTAGTTCTTGGCCAGATGAGAGTCAAATGAGCCCAGGTAACCATATTTGAAAACATCCTGTTTATGATCAGGATCATGTGTAGATCCGCTGAAGCTCTGATAGTCAGCCTGAATAGTGTAATAAACGTTTTTAATGAGAGAGTTTTTATGCGGATCATTCTGGAAACGCTGTGTGAAGCGGCCAAATACCCTCCAGGTCTGAGTGTTAAACAGTGCGTTCTTGTCATAGTTAAACATCGAACTACCGTAGTTGTAGTTATTTCCACGACCGTAGTTATAAGAACCACCAAAAGTAAGGTTGACAGTGGGTCCTGTACGCACGTCGATTTTACCGGTCAGGTTAATATTATATCTTGAAGTGTTGGAAGTAGTATTGATCTTTTCAAGGTCGCTCATCCTGGTGAATTCACCATTTACAAATGTACCGCCTGATTCAAGACCTGAAGGACGCAATGGATTTTGTTGCAGATATGAGATATATTCATCCTGTCCACGGTACATTTCACTTGACATAGGTCTTCCATCCTGGCGATACGTAAAATCACCACCGATGAAATACCCTAGGAGAGATTGGCCTTTCTTACCATCCTCTGTTTTCTTCCTGAAAAGAGGTCCGTTAAGGTTCAGTCCCACACGGTTATATCCGAAAGGATCAAGAAACTCGGAAGTTTCAACCTCAACACCGGCACCAAAAATTCTTGAAGGACCTCTTGTAGTTACTTCAATTATACCACCGGTTGCATCACCATACTGTGCGGGGAGTCCCCCAAGAATTACAGATTGCTGTGCTATGGCAGATGCAGGTAAAGAAAGTGATCCAATGACAGGCATCCCGTCGATATAATATTTGGTATCACCCCTACGGGCACCACGAACGTTGCCGGCTTCACCATCCCTGGAGAATACACCACCAATCGTTGCAGCGATGGATTGAACATTACGGTTCGGCATTTTCTGGATTTCTTCCTGTGTGACGGTACCGCCACTAACGGTTTTATCTTTATCGATCAGCGGGACTTTGTAGTCGATGATAACTACCTCTTCAAGTCCGATGGCTGACGTTGCCATTTCAATATCGAAAAAGCGTGTTTGGTTGGCATTGATCTGAACCCCTCTCACGAGGACTTCATTATATCCGATGAACGAGGCCCTGAGGTCGTATTTTCCGGGAGTGATCGGTTTGATCACATATTTCCCGTTAATATCGGAGGATGACCCACCTATTTGGGAACCACCAAGTTCAAGTATGACGTTCACGAAGGGAAGCTCTTCTCCTGTCTTCTTGTCAATAACCTTTCCTTGAAGCGTACCGGAAGATTGGGGAAATGCCACCAAACTGGTAGCCAGTACAATACCAATAGTTAGAAGTAAATTTCTTAACATACCATGATAATTTTATGTTAGATAAACACTGTGCAATAAGTTCGTAAAGTTAACGAATAAAAAAATTAATATGCAAATATTATTAACACTACGGGCAAAAAAAATTAACAATTACTTAACATTATATTAATGATAAGGTCTCTCAAGAATTGCCGAGTAAATTATGGCCTTTCTAAGGTCTATTTTTACTGGCTTTCCGGCCTTTGTTTCATGCTCTTTCATGATGTCAGTAAATGTGATCCGTCCGAGTGAACTGACGCCTTCACCCGACACTGATTCCAGGCTTTTATAACCATAGCCGATATATCCGGATTGGGGAGCATTTTTACGCTTACGCTCCTCCACTTCGACCAGCATGGGCTCGTCATATTCCGGTTCCAATTCGACGACTTCCGGTTCCAATTCGACGACTTCCGGCTCAGGTACCATGGGTTGTTGTCCCTCGAGCAATTGTTCGAGCAATGACCTGGTGGCGGAAACACCAGTTTTTTCACCCGTAGGGGCAGTGGCCGGCTTCTGTGGGGCTGCATTCTCTTTCTTCTTCTTAGTGGCCTTGTACACAGTTGCGGCAAGCCATATAACGCCGATGATGATGTAAATATAATCTTCCATGTGCAATGATGGTTTTTGGCTATGCTAGTGTAAAAATATTAAATTTTTTCAATAATGAAAGCAATAATCAGTTTTCGGTTGCCGATAATCAGTTAACGGTAGATAGCCGGCAATTGGCGGGAAACCGATTTCTGGCAAGAATTATCACAGATGTGTGATCACCTCAATGATCTTTTCCCGCTTACGACGTGATACCGGGATCCTGCTCCCATCGATCATTTCGATATATCCGCCATCGTTCCGCAAAAAACCTTTGATGTATTTCACATTCACCAGATGGGATTTATGCGGGCGGATGAAGTTATGATCACTGAGCAGTTCTTCGTTTTCTTTCAGGGTCTTTGAAATAAGGATCTTTTTTCCATCCGACAGGAAAAAATTGGTGTAATAGTTGTCGCTCTCACAGCGTAGGATCTGATCGGTCTCGATGATGTGGATCTTCTCAGAAGTGGAAAGCACGATCTTATGTGGCTCCGCCTCCCTTGACTTGATATTATCAAGCAGCACCTGTATGTTCTGGTTTACCTGGGTGTGGCTGATCTTCTGCTCCACCTTTTTTACAGCCCTGACCAACTCCTCCGCATCGATGGGCTTGAGAAGGTAATCCAGGGCGCTGTACTTGATCGCCTTGATAGCAAACTGATCGAATGCAGTAGTAAAAATGATCTCGAAATTGATGCTGTCAAGCTCCTCCAGCATCCTGAAACCGCTGCCATCAGGCATTTGAATATCCAGGAAAATCACATCCGGCTGATGCTCCCTGATAACCTCCAGTCCTCCACGATAGCTTTCTGCTTCAGCAATAATGCTGACATTCTTGCAATAGCGGTCGATCATACCGTTCAGGGTTTCCCTGGAGTGTTTTTCGTCTTCAATGATGATGCCCCTGATCATAGTTTAGGAAATTAGTAAATAGCGGACTGATTGTGTGGTAAAGTTATGATTTGTTTCTCATAGCAACAAACAAAGCTATGGATATTTGAATTAAGATACTCTAATCATCGATATACAGGATGTTGATCTCCACACGCGTACCTGCCGGATCTCCCTTTTCATCAAGGAGATCGATCACCTTTACCGCAAACTTTTCCTTATTCTGCTTGTTCAGGATCTCCAGGCGCTCCCTGGTGATGAGCATGCCCCTCGACTTGCGTTTGATGCCGGAAGATTCCCTGATCTCTTCTGCCTTCTTGCGTCCAACACCATTATCCTCGACGATGCAGTAGATGAAATTTTTGTGGAGCTGAAGCTCAAGCTTAATGTGGCCGGGATCAGGGCTGTGAACAATACCATGCAAAATGGCATTCTCAACAAAGGGCTGGATGATCATGGGCGGGATCTCCATGAACTCATCATCGATGTCTTTATCCACCTCAATGGTATAATCAAATTTATTATCGAAACGCAATCGCTCGATATCCATATAATGCTTCACTGCTTTCAGTTCATCCTTCACCGGTATGCTCGACTCCCGGGAATTGGTGAGAATGAGGCGCATCAACTGTGAGAATTTCGACAGGTAATGAATGGCCTTATCGGTATTGCTCCCGATCACGAAGCTTTGGATGGCATTGAGAGAGTTGAAGATGAAGTGCGGATTCATCTGCAGTTGCAGTGTTTTCTGTTGAACATCGAAAAGCTCTTTCTCTATTTCAAGTACCTTTTTCGCTACTTCATGCTTGCGTTTGATCATCCTGATCCGCCAGTAGATGAACGACCACAGGAGTGCGAATATCAGTGCACCGAAGATCAGCCTGAAAATAAGAGTATCCCACCAGGGGGGAAGGATTATGATGTGGAGCGAGGTGCCGGTATCATTCCAGATGCCGTCATTGTTGGAGCCGATCACCCGAAACACATAACTGCCGGGCGATACCCTGGTATACTCTGCAAGCCTGCGGTTCGCATCGCGGAAATTCCAATCTTCATCATAGTTCTCCAGCATATATGCATACTTGTTCTTGGCAGGATTGGTAAAGTCCAGCGCCGAAAATTCAATGGAGAAGAAATTGTCGTCATGGTTTAACCGGATGCTGTCACCGTCGCAAAAATTTCTTTTTACAGCTTCGTTCAGTTTCTTGAAAGAAGTGATCACGATGCGCGGTGCGTGCTCATTCAGGGCAATTTCCTCCGGAAAAAAGCTGTTGAATCCATCCATCCCGCCAAAAAACATTTCCCCGTCATCGGCATGGAACCATGCTCCTCCGTTGAACTCATTTCCCTGCAAGCCGTCATTAATATCGTAATTGACAAATTTCCCACTGGACGGATTAAATTTTGACATACCCCAGTTGGTTGTCAACCAGAGGTTCCCGTTGCGGTCTTCCAGGGTGATATACACCACATTATTGGGAAGCCCGTTTTGCTCATCCAGGTGAAGAAAACGTTCGCGGAGCGGATCAAAATGGTTCAGCCCGCCCCCCATGGTGCCAATCCAGAAATTGCCTTTGCTGTCCTCCTGTATGCCGAAAACAGCATTCGCGCTGATACTGAAAGGATCGTCCGGGTCATGAGTGTAAGAAATGAACGCATCCCTGTCGGCATCATAACGGTTCAGCCCGTTGTTGGTCCCAAACCACTTTACATGATCCTTGTCTTCATAAATGATCCATATCCTGTTGTTGGAAATACTAGTAGTATCCCTTGGATCATGTGCCCAGGAATGCATCTCCATTGTATCAGGATGAAAAGCATTTACCCCCCTGCCGGAACCTACCCAGATATAATCCTGGTAGTCTTCCATTACCCAGAGGAGGTTGTTGTCGTTGAGGGAGTTAGGATCATAAGGCGAGGCAGTAAATTGCGTATACTCTCCGGTGGAGGGCACATACTTGAACAGGCCATCACTGTCGGTGGCGATCCAGATGTTTCCCAGGTGGTCCTTTTGCATAGATCGGATGCGAACATCTGCGATATCGGTATAGGGGTCGATCATATAATGCAATCTGCTGTATCGGCCACTCCTCCGGTCGAGTATATTTACGCCTTTGCCGGTGCCCAGCCAGATCAAGCCGTCATCATCCTTAAATACGCAATGGATCACATTGTCACTTAGTGAGTATGGGTCGTCAGAATCCCTGTGGTAATAGTTAAATTTGCTCAGGCCCAGGTGCACCTTGTTCACCCCTTTGTAGGTCCCGACCCAAACTGATCCCATATCATCTTCATAAATGCAGTTCACATCATCGTTGCTCAGGCTGGTGCTATTACCTGAATGCCGGTAATGGCTAAAGCTTCCCTGCTGCCTGTCGAAGGTATTGAGCATATCCTTGGTTCCTACCCAGAAAATCCCCCGAGAGTCTTCAAAGATGGCTTTTACCTGATTATTGCTCAGGCTCTCCGGATTGTCATGCTCATGAAAAAAATGCATGAAGCCTTCGCGCTCGCCAAGGTAAAGATTGAGTCCGAATTGTGTCCCAACCCATAAGCGCCCGCTACGATCTTCATAAATGTCATTGATGGCATTACTGCTGATGCTGCTATTATCGTATGGAGAGTGAAAAAACGGCGTGAAGAGCTGGGTTGAATCATCAAATTTTAGAAGGCCGAAACGGGTGGCGACCCACAGGAATCCGGAGCGGTCCTGCATTACTTTGTTGATCCAGTTGGTACGGATGCTGTCAACATTTGCAAAATTGAAACTGAAACGCTTGTAAACATGGTTTTTTTTGTCGTAGCGGTTCAGCCCCTGTACCGTGCTGATCCATAGATAGCCTTTCCGGTCCTGGAAGATATGGTTGATAGTATTGTTACTAAGGCTATTACTTTCTCCCGGGATATTCTTTATAACGCTAAAAAATTTTGTTTCCTGCTCGAAGCGGTTCAGCCCATCCTGGGTTCCGGCCCAGATCACACCTTCATCGTCTTCGAGCAATGTGTTGATGGTGGGATTGCTCATACCATCCAGCTTATTGTAGATGATAAAGTCGTAGCCATCATAGCGGTTCAGGCCATCCCAGGTACCAAACCACATATAACCCTGGCTGTCCTGCATAATGGTGTTCACCATATTCTGGCTGAGCCCCTTAACACGTTTGATGTTTTCAGTCTTAAGGTTTTCGAAACTGGCCTCATATGCTTCCTGGGCGATACTGCCTGGTACGATGTGCAGGAGCGAGAGGAAAACGATGAAGAAAGAAAGGTATGTGTGTTTAATTGCCATCGCAGGATTTGGATCTTTTTCGTTTGAAGGTTCGGTTTACCCATGAATCCTTCCGGTTAACATTCGTCTTTTTTCCCTGCTTCCTGGATTTTTTCATCATCTTCTGGGTGTTCACATGCTGGATATCGTAATGGTGCTGTAGATATTCATCCACCATCTTTTGATTATCCTTTTTCATCTGTTTCTCCATCTTATAGGCTTGCTTCTGAGCCGGTGATATCCTGGTCCGGCACGACAGCATTGCAGTAGCACCGGCAAGGAGAAAGATGAAGAAAATTACCCTGAATTTCATTTTTCTGATACCAAAAATCTACCACTAAGTTAGTATTTTGCCCGGAACGTATGCTCCTCACAGCTAAAAGAGGAAATATTATTACTACTTTTGCGTTCGCAAATATCAAGTGTAACAAGGAATTATGAAGAGCAGAAGAATTTTATCACAATTAGTGCTTGCTTTATTTATCGGAGGGCTGATTTTCAGTGCCTGCAAAAAGAATGGTGATGACCCCAACAGCGATATCCCCTATGCCCATATCAATGTTGTGATCAATCCAAACTCGACATTATACCAGGAGCTGAATATTGTCAGTGGCTGGATGTACTATCCTTATGTAAATTCACCCAGCCGTGGGTTGATTATTTACAGGCTTACCCAGGATCAGTTTCTTGCATATGAGCGCACGCCACCTGTAAATTCCAATTCATGTTGTGATCCGAATAACGGGCTGTGTACGTACCTGATCGTTGGCGATTATTATCCTTTCGTATATGATACCTGCTCTGATATGTCTTATCAGATCATCGACGGATCTCCGATCTCCCCGGCCACCATACCCTTGAAACAATACATGACATCATATGATGGCATGAACCTGTATATAAACAACTAGGATTAGCGTCCTGCATAAGTTCGATGCGACCCGTTTATAAATCGAAATACACCCCCTGGCTGCTTGCCGTAATATTGCTTGTCACCTTTCTTGTCTACCTGCCCTCTCTGCAGAATGGATTTACTAACTGGGATGACCTCGAGCAGGTTGTGGATAATAAGGATATTAAGACCCTGGGAATCACGGGTACAAAAAGCATTTTCAGCTCTTTTTATGTGGGAATGTACCAGCCAGTTACTACACAGCTATATGCAATAGTATATAATGCCTTTGGAGAGGACGCTAAGGCATTTCATACATTTTCATTGCTGCTGCACCTTTTAAATATCATATTGGTATTTTCACTGGTGCGTCTTTTTGCGAGGGAAGATACCATTGCCCTGATTACAGCGGCACTTTTTGCACTGAATCCTATGCAGACTGAATCGGTAGCATGGGTGTCGGCAATGAGCAACCTGCTTTACACATCTTTTTACCTGGCCGGGTTGATCACATATTTGAAATATGTCCGTAGAGCAGCACTGAAGTATCTGGTATTCACATTTTTATTATTTGTGCTATCCCTTTTATCAAAACCCACTGCCGTTACATTTCCGATAGTTATTCTGTTCATCGATCTGTACTTACGCAGAAAGGTTAATTTAGGCCTGATCATAGAAAAAGTACCTTTCTTACTTTTATCAATTCTCATTGGCATTGTGATCATTTATGCACGTGAAGAAGCCGGACATATTATCGATATTACTGAAAGATTTGGATGGGGTGAGCGCATACTGATGGTATTTTATGCAATTGCATTTTATGTCACCCATCTGATTGCTCCAACATGGCTATCGGCCTTTCATCCATACCCTCTGGATGGCTTGCCGGTGGATTATTATATAGCTCCCCTGGTTACAATTATGCTTGTTTTTCTTTTGTTTCGCCTGAAAGGGCAAGAAAAAAGGTTTGTCAAGGCCGGATTTTTATTTTTCCTGATAACAATCGCAATTGTTCTTGAACTCATCCCCGTGGGTGTACAAGTAGTGAAGGAACGTTACATTTACCTTCCTTCTATTGGGCTGTATTTTGCCTTTTCAGCTTTGATGCTTTTTCTTTTTGTGGGAAAGTTTAAAAGACTGCCCCTGTTAATCACTGTCCTGCTTGTTTCAACATTTTCCGCTATCACTGTTTCAAGGGCTGCAATCTGGAAAGATAGCCTGAGCCTTTGGAATGACGTTCTGGAACAATATCCAGAAGCATCAGCCCCGCTGATCAACCGCGGAAACACCTGGCAGGAAAATGGTGATATGACCAAAGCCATCGCAGATTATTCTATGGCCCTGGTGTCGGAACCCGCAGCCGCAGATGCCTATACGAACAGGGCCCTGGCCTACTATAAGCTTGGAAATATTGAGATGGCGTTGAAAGATTTCGACCGTGCCATTGAATTGGGATTGAAAGATGCTGCCACCTTTAGTGAACGTGGATTGCTGAGGGCTTCAGCCGGGATGTTTTCTGGTGCCAACGAGGATTTTTTAATGGCTTCCGAGATCGAACCCCTCAATGTAGATTACCTGACCAACCTGGGCTTGATGTATGCCAAGTTAGAGGAATATGAACCAGCCCGGGAGGCACTTTCCAGGGCTATTGAGTTAGATGGGTCTTCTGCTAAAGCTTATTATTGGCGTGGAATGGTGCAGATGCAGATCAAAAAGTATAATGCAGCATGTGATGACATGAAAATTGCAATATCACTTGGCTGGCCTGTTGAGCAGGTACCCGCATTCTGCCGCTAAAATATTAATAAAAACTCCCGGTATCTGGCACCCGGCACCCAGTACCTTTCTCTAATATCTGTAATGCTCAGGCTTATATGGCCCATTCTTGGGAACACCCAAGTAGGCTGACTGCTCATCGGTCATTTCGGTAAGTTTCACTCCGACATGCTCGAGATGCAGACGGGCTACTTCCTCATCGAGGTATTTAGGCAGCCTGTACACGTCGACATCATAATCGTTTTTCCAGAGGTCGAGTTGGGCCAGGGTCTGGTTGGTAAATGAGTTGCTCATTACGAAGCTGGCATGGCCGGTAGCGCATCCCAGGTTTACAAGTCTGCCCTCGGCCAGCAGGTAAATGCTGTGTCCGTCAGGGAAGATGTATTTGTCCACCTGTGGCTTAATGTTGATACGCTCTACGCCCGGTGCATTGTTGAGCTTGTCAACCTGGATCTCATTGTCGAAATGGCCAATGTTGCAAACGATGGCTTCATTATTCATCTGCGCCATATGATCGAGGGTGAGCACGTCTTTATTTCCTGTTGTTGTAACGAAGATGTTTCCTTCCGCCAATGCTTCTTCGATAGTGGTTACCTCAAATCCTTCCATAGCGGCCTGTAAAGCACAGATAGGATCGATCTCGGTTACGATCACCCTGGCACCGTATGAACGCATTGATTTGGCACTGCCTTTACCCACATCGCCATAACCAAGTACAACCACTACCTTACCGGCTATCATTACATCGGTAGCGCGTTTGATACCATCGGCCAGTGATTCGCGGCAACCATAAAGGTTATCGAACTTCGATTTTGTGACAGAATCATTAACATTGATCACCGGGATCAGCAGTTTTCCGCTTTCCATGCGCTGATATAGCCTGTGCACACCGGTGGTAGTTTCTTCAGAAACACCTTTGAGCTCCTTTACTGTCCTGTGCCAGCGTGAATTATCTTCAGCAAGTATGCCTTTCAGCGTCTGCATTACCACTGCTTCTTCGTGGTTTTCCGCTTCCTTGTCAAGGGTAGATGCATCATCTTCAGCTTCATATCCAAGGTGCACGAGGAGCGTTGCATCGCCGCCATCATCAACAATAATGTTTGGACCTTTTCCGTCGGGGAAAGCAAGTGCCTGGCCGGTGCACCACCAGTACTCTTCCAGGGTCTCGCCTTTCCAGGCAAAAACAGGGACCTGAGCATCGCGTACAATAGCAGCGGCGGCATGGTCCTGTGTGGAAAAAATGTTGCAACTGGCCCATCTTACATCAGCGCCAAGAGCTTGCAGGGTTTCTATCAATACAGCCGTCTGAATGGTCATGTGCAGTGAACCTGTGATCCTGGCTCCGTTCAATGGCTTGCTGTCGCCATAACGCTCACGTAATGCCATCAAACCCGGCATTTCCTTCTCTGCGATCTCTATCTCTTTCCTGCCCCAGTCTGCTAGCTTTATGTCTTTGATCTTATAATCTGTCATCTTATCTGTGATTATCTGTGTCATGTTGATATCAATTTTGGGCTGCAAAATTACTCTTTTTTTGATTATAGATTATGGATGACGGATGATGAATTCTGAAACAAGAAATAATTTCGCACATAGTCCTGAGCTTAATATTCAAAATTAACCCAACACCCAACACCCAACACCCAACACTCAACACTCAACACTCAAAACTCAACACTTAAAACGTATCTTTGCACCAATGCCCCTGCACACAAATAAGAATCTTAACGACCACTCACGCCTGGTGATCTGGGAGATAGAGGAATCTCCTGAATGGTTTTTATCTGCCCTGCATCTGGAGGATGATGAGCTGGAGAAATACAATGGCTTCAGGACTGATCAGCGAAGGGTGCACTGGCTGGCATACCGCTATATCCTGAAGAATATTGTTGGAAAAGGAACGCAGATCAGAGTGAAGTACGACCCAAACAACAAGCCTTTTCTTGATCTTTCTGAGGAGCATATCTCCGTTTCGCATTCAGGAAAGTTTGCCACTGTTATCATCAGCAAGCAATACCAGGTGGGCATCGATATTGAGCAGGTACATCCACGTCTTCATAAGGTGGCAGAAAAATTTTTAAGTCCTGAAGAGGGGGCCGATGGCCTCGGCGAACTCTCAACCGAGCACCTTTGCCTGCACTGGTGCGCAAAAGAGGCGCTGTATAAATTATATGGTGAGAGGAAGCTCGATTTCAGGGATCACATACACATTCTGCAGCCACCACCCGGGCACGAAGGCATCTTTAAAGGAAGGATAAGGTCGGGCGAGACAGACCGCCTTTACCATTTGCAGGCTGAAAAAGTAGAAGACTATTTCCTGGTCTTTGCTATTGATACTCCCGAATTTTAAGTTTTGTATTAAGCTTCCATTCTGATTCCCGGAGAGGCTTCATTTTCGTATATTTGCCACAACATGGTCATGGATATTTACAGTTTGATCTCCCAAAAGGATGAAAAGCAGTTTGCCGTTCTGGTTGACCCCGAGCAGTGTGAACACCAGGTGCTGAAGAACCTTGTTTCGCTGGCCAATGAATCGGCAGTTGATCATATCTTCGTCGGCGGCAGTTTGTTAGTTAACGATAACCTCGATAAATGTATCCGCCTGATCAAGGAAGAAACTCAACTTCCCGTGATTATTTTTCCCGGCAGTGAATTGCAGGTCAACGGGCATGCCGATGCCATTCTTTTGCTGTCGCTTATCTCAGGACGTAATCCGGAGCTCTTGATAGGTAAGCAGGTGATTGCTGCCCCATACATCCGCGCCAGCGGACTGGAGGTTTTGCCTACCGGCTACATGCTCATCGAGAGCGGGAACTCCACTACGGCATTATACATGAGCAATACAACACCCATCCCCCGGGAAAAAGATGACATAGCCATGTGTACTGCCATGGCGGGGGAGATGCTGGGCATGAAGCTCATCTATATGGATGCCGGCAGCGGTGCCGAACATGCTGTGCCTGAGAGCATGGTCAGACGCGTAAAAGATCAAATCGAAATACCACTTATTGTGGGTGGCGGGATCAGAAATCCGGAAATCGCCGCCGGGATTAGCCGTGCCGGTGCCGATATGGTTGTTGTCGGAACAGCTATAGAGAAGGATGTGGAATTGATCAAAGAAATCTCTGCGGCAGTGAAATCGGCATAAGCGGTACGCGGTACGTGGTTTGTGGGAAAATTCACCCGGCATCTGGTACCTGGCACCCGGTACCCTCTTCTTATTTTCAGGGAATACCCTTACATAAACCATTTTGATAATTTGTATCTTGCCCCCTCATTAAAAATCAGTACATCATGAAAAAAACCAGCCTTGCCCTGCTGATTGCAGTTTTTTTATTTCCTCTCTTCCTCCAGGCACAGGAAAAGTCACTTACCATTGAAGATGCGTCGTATATGAACCGAAGCATCATGCCCGAATCCATTCGGGGCCTGAAGTGGATGGGAAGCACAGCAATGTTTTCTTTCAATGAAGGGAATGAAGTGATGGCCTCCAAGGCTAATTCAGACAAACCATTTCTGCTCTTCAGCCTGGATGATATCAACAGCAGCCTGAAGAAACTGGATGCGGACACTCTCCGCAGATTGCCCTCCTTTACTTGGCTGGATGAGAAATCAGGATATTTTACTGCCGGGAACACGGTATACATTTATAACATCACATCAAAGCAGATTCGGGAGTTGAACGATTACCCGGCGGAAGCACGCAATACTGATCTCAATGATAATACCTATGCGATGGCTTACACCATCGACAATAACCTGTACATTGCTTTCGAGGGCCGTCAGATTCAGATCACTAATGACGAGGATCCCGGTATCATCAACGGGCAAACGGTGCATCGCAATGAGTTTGGGATCAGTGGCGGAACTTTCTGGTCACCCAGAGGGAACTACCTGGCATATTATCACAAAGATGAGACCATGGTTAGCGAATACCCGATGGTGGACGTTGATGCCAGGATAGCTGAAACAGATAATATCAAGTACCCTATGGCAGGCATGGCCAGCCATGAAGTGACCCTGGGCATTTATGACATCGGCTCAGGGAAAACAAAATTCCTGAAAACCGGCACTCCTGCCGATCAGTACCTGACTTGTATTAGCTGGGGCCCGCTGGAGCAATATGTATATATCGCAGTGCTGAACCGCGACCAGAACCACATGAAAATGAACCAGTATAATTCCCGAAGCGGGCAGCTGGTCAAAACCCTCTTCGAAGAGAAGAGCGAAAAATATGTTGAGCCGGAAGATGGCCTGGTATTCCTGAAAACCATGCCGGAAGAATTCATCTGGATCAGCGAAAGGGATGGTTACAGGCATCTTTATCTTTTCAATACCGCCGGAGATCTCGTCAGGCAATTAACTTCCGGGGAATGGGTTGTTCGGAATTTCCTGGGACTCGGTCCCAAAGACAAATATGCCTACTTCACGGCAAGCAAAGAGAGCCCGCTTAATACAGATGTTTATTCAGTGGAACTGAAATCCGGTGCGATCACGAAGATCAGTGAAAAGCACGGGCCACATTATGCATTGCTCAATGCGAATGGAAAACATTTTAGCGACATCTTCAGCGACACTACGGTGTCAAGAGAGTACAGCGTTATAAGTACTAAAGGGAAGGTGCAGCAAGTTCTGCAGGAAAATGCCAACCCCCTGGAAGAATATGCCATAGGAAAGATGAAGATTTTCAGCATAAATGCTGATGATGGTACTGAGTTGTATTGCCGGATGATCACTCCTCCGGATTTCGATCCTGCAAAAAAATACCCGGTCATAGTATACGTTTATGGTGGTCCGCATGCACAGCTGGTCACGAACTCATGGATGGGTGGGGCCTCCCTTTTTCTCTATTATATGGCCCAGGAAGGTTATATCATTTTTACGCTGGATAATCGTGGATCAGCGCATCGCGGCCGCGACTTCGAACAGGCTGTACACCGGAACATGGGCACAATAGAAGTAGAAGACCAGGCCGATGGCGTTGATTATTTGAAATCACTCCCGTATGTAGATGCCGAAAGGATCGGTGTGAACGGATGGAGCTATGGTGGTTTTATGACGATCTCCTTAATGCTGAAGCAAGCCGATGATTTTAAGGTAGGTGTATGTGGCGGGCCTGTCACCGACTGGCAATATTATGAGATCATGTACGGTGAGCGATACATGGACACCCCGGAACAAAACCCGGAGGGCTACGAAGAAGCAAGCCTGCTGAATCATGCTGATAAGCTGAAAGGTGATTTGCTAATTATTCACGGCACATTCGACCCTGTGGTTGTCTGGCAACATTCACTAAGCCTGATCAAGAAATTTATTTCGGAAGGCAAGCAGGTAGATTATTTTGTTTATCCGGGCCACGGCCATGGTGTTGGCGGCATGGACCGCATTCACCTCAATGCCAAGATGGCGAAGTACTTTGTCGATCACCTTTAAGCTATTATGCATAAAGCAAAGATCATTTTATCTGTTCTGGGCATTTGCCTGAGTTCACTTCTCAGTGCGCAGATTGACCTGTCCTGAATAAAAGTCCTCACGGACTGGAATATACTGCAGGGCTTAGCCAGGCTGACGCCGGTTACTTACAGCAGCTTGCTACATTTACGGTACTTAGTAACCCGGAGCAGTGGAATATTTTTCATCCTGATCCGTTGCAGGCTTCATTTACATATGAGATTACCGATTTCATGGCAGCGTTCACAAATACATCCATGAATGCATCTGAGTATTTGTGGAATTTTGGGGATCCGTTGTCAGGATCACAGAATACTTCTACCCTGGAAAATCCAAGCCATGAATTTACCGCACCCGGAACTTATGTGGTCAGCCTCACAGCCGATTTTCCATGCATGCAAGAAGACATCTTTTCAGATACGCTGACTATACTGGAAACCGGTTTGTCCGAGGTGTTTTGGAACAGGCAGATCATGGTATTTCCAAATCCTGCCAGGGATTATATCACTATCATGAGTGATCGGAATTATAATGAATTCCGCATCATCGATGAGTTAGGAAAGATACAAATTTCAGGTCAGATCGGTATGCAAAACGGAAGCACATTTATATCAACTGCTACCCTTGCAGCAGGGATATATTTCCTGCACCTAAGTGGAAGCGAAGGTCGGTATTCTCAGAAGATCCTGATCAGGTAAGAACCTGAACCCGGGCGCTTATCTTTTTATAAAATTCCTTGTGGCATATTGCCCGTCAAGGATGATATTTACGTAATAAATTCCTTTTTCCAGTGCCGATATATCCAGCGTTAGCTTTGTTGTTTCGGTTGTTTCCATCATCACCATGCGTCCCATGTTATCAAACACTTTCACCTGGGCATGCAGTGGTACATCCATGCTGATCATTTCAGTAGCAGGATTTGGATAAATATTACCAACGACCTTATCGAAAATTTCAGCAATACCAACATTGGATTCATTTACCGTTAGCTGGGTTCTATAGATCATATCACCCATGGGGGTGCCGCTGGCATCGGAAGCATTTACTGCTGCAAAAAAGTTCAGTGTTCCTGTCCCGGAAGGTGGAGCTACCCAATCCATCGTCCATGAGTTGGGGACCCCTATCGGATCGGTTCCTGCGGCTGTATGTGAGACAGCAGAAGGTCCTTTAAGTTGGGTTCGTGAACTGTTGGTAATGATCCATGAGCCTGCTTTGGCAGCCGGGGTTTCGGCAGTAATCTGAAATCCCATCTTGGACGTATTTGCACCGGGCGTGCTCAATATGATGGTATAGGTTGTGCCCGGTGTGTATCCACTTATTGGAATATTACTGCTTATCCAACCGTTAATGATGCTTGCCGGCCCCGGGGGGTGACAGTCGGTGCAGTCTATTCCGTCCAGTGGCGAACCGGTATAGCCCGCATTGGGTCCGCCGGTAAAAGCAAACATCAGTGCAATGGCCGGAATAAGGATGAGAGAAATAGTGTAGATTTTTTTCATAAGCTTGTCTTTGTTTAATGATTCACTTATAAAGATAGCTTATTATTTACAATTTGTCCATTTCCCATGATCAGGATCAGATTTTTCCATCCTGCAGCATCCTGTCGTAAAGTTTACCGCCACCTTTGTTAAGCCTGACATTTTTAATATAACTATGACCTTGAAAGTGATATGTAAAGGTACAATCGTTATATCATAATTTTTAAGACTGAGATTAAATAATTATATTTGGAAAGAGAAGAGACCATTTTAACTTCTAAAACCAATAATAATGAAAAAACTAATTACTCTATTCACAATTGCACTGCTCAGCACATCCTTTGTAGTTTCCCAACCCTGCCTGCCAAGTGGTATAACATTTACAAGTCAGACGGCCGTTGACAATTTCCAAACCAACCACCCGGATTGTACTGAAATTGGCGGGGATGTGATTGTAGACAGTGAAACAATACATAACTTAAACGGATTAAGTGTTATCACAATTATCGAAGGAAAACTTGAAATTATTGGATGTGATATATTGTCCAGCTTAACAGGACTGAACAATGTAACTTCCCTCGGGGGTGACCTTGTTATTGCCGGTAATGATGCCCTGTTCAATTTAACCGGGCTGGAAGGTCTGACTTCCATCGACGGTGATTTTGACGTAAGAGCTAACTCATATCTGATCGATTTTACCGGTCTCGACAATGTCAATTCTATCGGAGGTGGTGTTTGGATATGGCTTAACTATAATTTGTCAAGTTTTGCCGGATTGGAAAAACTGACCTCTATCGGAGATGGATTATCGATAGGCATTTATGGTTGGCCATCCGGATATTGGGGCAATGAATCCCTGACCAAAATATCACAATTGAGCAGCCTGACTTCCGTTAGCGGAGATCTCAAAATTATTGGCAACAATGCACTGAGCAATTTAGCAGGACTGGATAACATAAATTCAAACACGATCGGAAATTTGACCATAGCCCACAACTTATCATTAACAACATGTGAGGTTCAAAGTGTTTGTGATTATCTGGACAATCCTACCGGATCAACTTCAATTCTTGGCAACGCGTCCGGTTGTGGCGACCAGGCAGAAGTGGAATATGCCTGTACACTGCTCGGGATTTCTGACATTATCTTGGAATCTGAATTCTCCATATATCCCAACCCGGCAGATAAGAATCTGTTTATCTCCAGCGAGAATGGATTGATCATAGATGAAGTACGTATTTATAACCAGGTCGGACAGGAAGTAATACGTGAAAATCATAATACCAACAAACTGGATATTTCAATGCTCCGGCAAGGAATGTACGTTGTTGTACTGGTTTCAAACGACCTGAATATAAGAAAGAAGCTGATAGTCAATTAGCGAATACACCATGTAAATTTGCTGCAAGCCCATATGTGGCATCAGGCAAACTCCATCTGCAAGATCGTTTGCATTAATGTTTAAACTTTGTTTATTCTTAGATTATTATTAAGCCATGAGAAAAGTATTTTTAAGTAGTATCGTTTTAATTGCCCTTTCATTGTTGTCATACTCGCAAGAGCGCGGAGATGAGTGGCTTGAATGGGGAGTTAATTATGGTGACCTCGGTTTTGCAACCGGGCACTCACATGCCATGATAGCAACCGATTTTGATCTTGAAGGAGAGGTCCGCTATTTAAAGGCAATCGAATATAATTCCCAAACGCCATTCGGGGTGTCCGACACTGTTCCTGTGACCTGGCGCATTGTGGAATTTGACGGAGAACCGCTCTGGGATAACCAGATTGGTACCCTAACGGGCAATTTTGTTGTTCCCGGAACCGGCGTCCCTCCTGTGTATACGGAAGTGGTGGATAATACGCCCATCACTGGCCATTTTGCCATAGCTTTATCATTTGCCGACAGCATGTACCATGTTTTCCTGATGGATGAATCAGCAGTAAGCAATCATACATGGTTCTGGAAACAGAACATTGGATGGGTGCTGGCAGAAAGTGTGATTTTTGTGCCCGGGGCATATCATTTAAGATTGCTGGTTAGCGACGATCCCGTTGGAACAGAAGAAAACTTTTTAAGTGCCGACCGGGAAAGTCTGCGAGTGTTTCCCAATCCTTTCCTGGATAAAATAAACATCTCTTATATCAATAAAACAGCCGGCCATATTAAGCTGGATGTATTCAATGCAATCGGGATACCAATAGAAAAACTCTGCGACGCATGGCTGCCCGAAGGGAAGCATGACTTTCTTTTCGACGGAGCGGACCTTTCCGGTGGTATTTACCTTATCCGTTTAGCGACTGACAATGGAGTAATCAGCAAAAAGGTATTGCGAAAATAAACTGTTATAAATCTAAACAATGCTATCATGTTTAAGCATAACAAAGTTAACTTAGCATTCTTACTTCTCTTACTAAGCGTATTTTCACTTAGGGCGCAGACATTTTCCTTTAACGACAGCTGGGACAAAGCCGGGTTCAACCTGGTCATTGAAGCACCGGTAGGTATAGAAGTAATCTATTCAGTTCAGGAATTTTATATGGATGATGTTAGCGTAAAAGGCACTTCCATGAAAGCCATTCACCTTCCCGGCGTATTTCTCCCAAATAATGAAGGTGCTCCCGACCTGGCAGGAAGCGGCCGGTATATTGCCATTCCGCAAGGTGCTACGGCAAGCCTGAATATCCTTTCTTACAGGACAGAAACATACCAAAATATTGATGTTTCACCCGCACCGCGCATACCCCTCGAAACAGATAACAGCCCTCTGGATTTTAACAAAGATGAAAGCATCTACTCGACAAATGCTTTTTATCCGGCAGAACCTTTTCAACTTTCAAAGCAAACTACCATCAGGGAAGTGGATGCTGTGATACTTGGCATCACCCCTTTTCAGTATAATCCTGTAACAAAGGAGCTTATCGTTTACCGCGACATTAAGCTCGAGGTGAATTTTGAGGGCGGCAACGGACAGTTTGGAGATATGCGCTATCGCAGCCGATGGTTTGATCCCATTCTTCGCGACAGGCTTTTGAACTTTGCATCTCTCCCGGAAATTGAAAACACAAGCAAACAGGGAAGCAAAACTGACGGCTTCGAATACGTGATCATTACTCCTGATAACCCTGTTTTTACCGCCTGGGCCGATTCCATCAAGCTTTTCAGGAACATGCAGGGGATCAGTACCGGGGTTTATAGCATCACTGAAGTTGGCGGGAACAACACAAACACCATCGAAAGCTTCATTAATGATGCATACAACACATGGGTTATTCCACCGCTGGCTGTCCTGATCATGGCTGACTATGGTGCTACGGGCGATGGGATCCTTGCCCCAACCTGGGATAATGCCTGTGTTTCAGATCATATTTATGCCGATGTGAACGGCAACGATATGGCTGATGTGATCATGGCAAGGATGACCGCAGAAAACAGTGCGCACCTGGAGAATATGATCGGAAAGATCCTGGATTATGAAAGGAATCCACCTACATACGAAAGTTTTTATAATCCCATTACTGCTCTGGGATGGCAGACAGAACGCTGGTTTCAGATCTGCAGTGAGTCGGTTGGCGGGTTTTTTAAGTATGTCCAGGGTAAAGATCCCATACGGATCAATGAGATATATGCAGGCGATCCAAACGTTGATCCCTGGTCGACAGCAACGAATACAAGTACCATTCTTGGCGTTTTCGGGCCCGCCGGACTTGGATATATGCCGGCCATACCCAATGATATGGGGAACTGGTCCGGAGGTAATGCTGCCGATATAAACAATGCGATCAATGCCGGGGCATTTCTCCTGCAGCATCGCGACCATGGAGGCGAAACAGGCTGGGGCGAGCCTGACTATAATAACAGTGACCTGAACGGACTATCGAACGAAGACCCTGTTTTTGTATTTTCCATCAACTGTCTTACCGGCAAATATAACTGGGAATACGAGTGCTTTACAGAGAAATTTCACCGGATGGAACATGGTGCCCTGGGGGTTATTGCCGCTTCGGAAGTTTCTTATTCTTTTGTGAACGACACTTATATTTGGGGACTATATGATTATATGTGGCCGGATTTTTTACCCCAATTCGGATCCACTATTGCGGAAGAAAGAGGGATGCTCCCGGCTTTTGCCAATGCAGCTGCCAAATATTTCCTGCAAGCTTCGAACTGGCCATTTGCAGGCGGCAAGGAAGATACCTACTACCTTTTTCATCATCATGGATGTGCATTCCAGACATTGTATTCAGAAGTTCCCATGAACATGATGGTTGTGCATGACAATGTGCTCATTACCGGCTCCGACAACTTTACTGTTAGCGCCGATTCGGGAGCTTTTATTGCACTTTCATTCAACGGCGATGTGATGGGTACTGCAGAGTCAGACGGCACACCCCAGGTCTTTAGTATTACACCGCTTATGGCAGGTGATGCATTTGACGTAGTAGTGACAAGACCCAACTACTTCAGGTATCACGGGATTGTTGAGGTGATCCCGGACGATATTCCATATGTGATCTATAATGATTATGCCATCAATGATGCAGGTGGCAATGGAAATGGCATGCTCGATTATGGTGAATCCATACTCCTGTCGCTGAGCCTTGAAAATGTTGGCCTCGTTGATGCACTTGCTGTTGATGCTGATATTTCCACATCGAACAGCTTCATCAACATCACAGACAATACTGCCCATTTCGGTGATATTTTAGCCTCACAGACAGCTACGGTAAGCGATGAATATGCATTTGATGTTGCTCCGGACATCAGCGATGGTGAATTAATTACTTTCCAGGTACAGGCTACCGATGGAAACTCAGTGTGGAACAGTATATTTCCGATCCGGGCTCATGCCCCGCTCATGGAATATATCACTTATACTCTGGATGATGCTTCTGGTAACGGGAATGGGGAACTTGATCCCGGTGAAACCGCGGAAATTATTGTGACAATCGGCAACCATGGGTCATCCGAAGCCTATAACGTGATTATGGACCTTACTTGCAGTGGGAATCCATATATAACGGTAAACAACGGCCCCCTTGCTGTTGGGAATATTCCGGAACAGACAACGGGTGTTGCCGTATTCAGCATCACTGCAGCTGATGACACCCCTGGCGGCCATCATGCATTGTTCACTGTGGATATCGATGCAGACCTTGGTATTTCCGGGGCAGGTAGTTTCGAGATAGTTATCGGACGTTTTGATGCGCTTGTGCTGGACCTGGATCCATACAATCATTCCGGTCCTGCCATGATGGATGCTTTTAATGACCTGGATCTCTCTGCAAGTTATGAAACTGAATTTCCGGATGATCTGAACATGTACAGATCTGTATTTGTTGCCCTGGGCATTGTAATTACCGGTCATGAACTAACGCATGTTGAAAGTGCAAAGCTTGAGCAGTATCTTGATAATGGCGGGAAGCTTTACCTCGAAGGCCGCAGGACCTGGTACAACGACCCCCAGCAAGCGATCCACGATAAATTCAACATTGATATTGTACTGGATAGCTGGTTTCCATATGAATTGATTACCGGAGAAGCAGGAACTTTCACCGAAGGCATGAACTTTCAATTTGGTGGTGTCAGTCCGTATAACAATTATTATTTGACTCCTGAAGGCAGTGCTTTCACCATTTTTACAAGTTCAGGTCCTGATTTTGGATGTGCCGTCGCTTATGATGAAGGTTCTTATAAAACTATCGGCTGCGCCTTTGAATTCGGCGACCTGACCGATTCCGGCCATCCAGCGACAAAGCAGCAGCTGATGCTTGAATATATGAAGTTTTTTGGCACTATCGTAATTGGTATCCCCGACGGTCCACAACAAAATATTTCTGCTTCACTGGGCGATTCATATCCAAACCCATTTACTGAGCAGACGACTATTTCATTCAATATGCAGGATAATGAACAGATAAGTATTGAGGTATTCGATATCAACGGAAAGAGGGTTGCAATCCTTCTTGACAGGATCCTGAAAACCGGCCGCCACTCCATTCAATGGGATGGGACTGATGATGATGGCATTAAATTGAATAGCGGAATATACATAGTCAACTTGAAAACAAGTTCAGTTAATGACAATAAAAAGCTTATTCTTCACTGATGAATGACTAAAGTTTTTTAATCCCTTCAAATACAATTTATTGTGGTACCACCACCACGATAGCTATCGGGAATTCTAAAGCTGATATAACAGCCTTAATATAAATTAGTTAACTCATTGTTTTCAAATTCCCCGTGCAGTTTTGTGAAGGCGAACTTGTGAATTAAAGGTAATAATTATATATCACACCATAATTGATTGCAATTTTGATTGCGAAATGTTTGATCGTAAAATTATGAGGAAATTAGCAAACCCTTTTTAATCTCATTTGCATAAAGACCTTCATCTCCTTATCTTTACATGCCAACCTCCCTGGTTTCATGAGATTAAGGTGTGTCATAATTATTCTTATTGCTCTGCCTTTTATCGGACTTGGTCAGATCGACCGAGAAATGAATAGAATTAATGTAGACAGCCTGCACCAGATTCTTCCAGCATTGTCTGGTACCGAAAAAATTGATGCCCTCAATAAAATTGCCTTCAAGCTTTGTTCCAAATACCCGGATAGCTGTATTTCGATAGCTCATCAAACCATTCAACTATCTGAAACTTATAATTACAAAAAAGGTGAGGCAATTGGCTATTTCAACATGGGAAATGGATATTTCTTCCACGACAGCATA
>Ga0164313_10000342_pt1 | contig 36236 bp, 26 predicted proteins | sample GuaBasSedimGuay4_FD_113735 | JGI IMG/M metagenome (GOLD analysis project Ga0164313, IMG submission 113735) | Subseafloor sediment microbial communities from Guaymas Basin, Gulf of California, Mexico - Guay4, Core 4569-4, 0-3 cm | ecosystem: Environmental > Aquatic > Marine > Hydrothermal vents...
TATTCCTATTTATAACTGTTGAACTTGCCTGTGCCTTAGGCATAACAATTAAATCACTAATATTAACGTGGTCGGGTCTTGACAGCACAAACAGTGCGACTTCGGCAATGTCTTTAGCTTGTAGGGCCTCCAGGGTGGCATATACGCTTGTAGCACGTTCAGTATCTCCTTTAAACCTAACATTCGAAAACTCAGTTTCTACCAACCCCGGACTAATCTGGCTTACCTTAATACTATAAGGATTTAAGTCTATTCGCATTCCATTATTAATAGCATCAACAGCATGCTTAGAGGCACAATAAACATTACCATTAGGATATACTTCCTTACCTGCTGTAGAGCCAATATTAATTATATGGCCATCGTTACGTTCAACCATTTGAGGGATGACCAATTTGCTTACGTATAGCAGCCCTTTTACATTGCCGTCTATCATGGCATCCCAATCGTCAATGTCTCCATCTTGAATTGGTGCCAGCCCATGAGCATTGCCGGCATTATTTATCAATACATCAATTTTTCTCTCAGCTGCCACTGGCCCGAGTACATCTTTTACCTTATTTCGATCTCTCACATCAAATACCAGGTAATCCACCTTCACCTTGGCATTTAATTCAGACTGGAGGCTTATTAGCCTTTCTTCCCTTCTACCACAAATAATGAGATTATAATTATTCTCTGCTAGTATTCGTGCAATTGCTTCACCTATGCCTGAGCTAGCGCCGGTTATTAATGCCGTCTTCATTGAGTATATTTTAAATTAAAAAAATCAGACTGCTGAGTTACAATCCTATTGACTGAAAAATTACTGAAAATGGAAGTAAAATGATAACGTTTTAGTACGTAATTCATCAATTCCTATACTTTTTATATTGTCAACAGGGCTTAAAACATTAACCAACCCATAAGCGAAACGTACTTCAGGCGAAAACTTAAATAGTGGGTAGTACATATCGAGTCCAAACCCCAATTCCAGATTGGCATTAAATTTTTCTAGTTGCAGTCTATTTAAATCCTCCTCTAAACCACTCTTTCCGGCTGCTTCAATAATTGGTGTAACACCACCAACGATATACATTCTTATGTTATTTCTTCTTTGCGACTTATACTTAAAGAGAATAGGAAACTCCACACCCGTACTTTCAACTAATTCTGTGAACTGATCCCCACCAACAAAATTATATTCTAAAATATATTCTGCGAAAGAAACTGTTGGTGTAATCCTTAGATCAAGAAATTGAGCTACCCTGAAATTTACTATAAACCCTAATTTAAATCCCGGGCGCTTTTTTGGTAGGATAGAATGAACACTGTCCATTGCCGGATCAAGGAAAAAATCAGAGTATTTTAACTGATAAGATGCTGTTTGGAAGCCAAGTGTAAATCCATAGGTTATAACCTTACGATCATCATAGCGCGGATTATTTATTCCGCTACTAGATTGTGCTAAGGATGAATTATAGAACAAGACCCCAACAATAGCTAATAAAGCTATTTTCTTGCCCAATAAATTGAACTTATGCCAAATGTTAATGGAATACATTTTGCCTCTTTATATCCAACTTCATTTAATATTTTTAAAAATGTTTGCCCGTCAGGAAAAGCTGCCACAGATTCGGGAAGGTACTGATAAGCAGCATTATCTTTTGATACGAGTTTGCCAATTTTGGGTAAAATACTGTTAAAATAGAAATTATACAATTGCTTAACAGGGAATTTCGCCGGTTTAGAGAACTCAATTATCATCACATGGCCTCCTTCACTTGTTACTCTAAACATTTCGTCTAAGCCTTTTCTTAGGTTTTCGAAGTTCCTTACACCAAAAGCAACGATTATGGCATCAAATTTATTATCTTCAAACGAAAGATTTTCTGCATCACCCAGGCTCAATTCTATAAGATCCGTCAGCCCCTTCTGAGCCACTTTCTTTCTGCCAACGTCCAGCATACCTTCCGATATATCAACACCAATTATTTTCTTTGGCTTTAACTTAATGGCCTCTACGGCAAAATCTCCTGTACCAGTGGCTATATCTAATACGTTTTGGGGAGCGAATGGTTTAAGTATTCTTATGGCCTTTTTACGCCAGAGGATATCAATACCCAGACTCAAAGTATGATTAAGTAAGTCATAGCGAGGGCTAATATTATTAAACATATCAGCTACCTGCTCCTTTTTCGTTTTATCTCCTTCCTTATAGGGAACTACCTGCATAATTTTAAACTAAGGCACAAAGGTCTCCTAATTTTTATCGAAATGAAAATTAAGTTTAGATGAGTTAGCGCAAAACTTTAAATTCAACTCTTCTGTTTAGCTCACGACCATTTTCTTCCTGGTCATTACTTGCCAGTGGGAATTTATAACCCTCGCCTTTTGTTTGAATTCGTGATGCTGCAATACCTTTTGCCACTAAGGCCTTTTTTACGCTATTAGCCCTGTTCTTCGAAAGATTAATATTATACCTCTCAGCTCCAACCAAATCTGAGTGACCCGTTAACAATATTTTATTCGCAGGGTTGGCTTTAAGATATGCCACCGCTTTGGTCACCATACCCGCATATTCCTTCTTCAAAACAGATTTATTATAGTCAAAATAAATGTTCCTCAGTTTATTCGTATCCGCCGGCTTGCGAGCCACCCGAGGATTAGCAGTTTTTCTAACTAAGGTAACAGATTGTTCTATAGTTGAAGATGATTTCTCTATCCCCGGGATATATACGGTTACTTGCTGAGATTGGTAGCCTGCACTAGCTACCAGCATTTGATATTGAACAATTTCAGTCTTGCCACTAATGAAACTATACTCTCCCAATCCTCTGCGGAAAGAACTTAACCTACCACTACCATCGAGTTGAGATAAAAGAAGACTAGCATCAATAGAAGCCCCCTCTTCATTTTGAACCATAACTACTAAAGTAACATTAGGATCAATTGCCTGTTCCTTATGATGTAGCTCATCAGGCACCTTTAACATATAAATATCTGAATCTCCATATCCATCGTCCCGAACAGAGGAGTAATAGGCATTTTTACCATCTTTAGTAGGTACAAAATATATATCATGGTCGGGTGTATTAATCGGGTAGCCCATATTTTCCGGAGCATACCAACTTGATGAGAGACTATCATATGTTACACGATAGATGTCATAGCCGCCCATACCTTCACCACCGGCACTACTGAAGTACAGAGTTTTACCATCATACCCGATAAATGGGCCATCCTCATTATATGCTGTGTTAATTTCTTCGCCCAAATTAATTGGTTCATCCCATTCACCCTTTTTATTCTTATGTGTAAGCCAAAGATCCAGCCCTCCATATCCTCCTTCTCTATTACTCGCAAAAAATAAAGTTTGTCCATCTGGAGATAAAGAAACCGTTGTCTCAGCATAATTAGTATTAATGGGGCTTCCCATGGGCTTGGGCTCTGACCACTGCCCTGTTGCATCAAGCTGAGCTTCGAAAATATCACCCCCATTTGCATCTTTATAAATAAACAGGGTACCCCCATCTTTAGACAAGCCTACATTTGAATCATGAAATAAGGTATTAATTGGCTGACCAATATTTTGTGCTTCAGACCAAACAGAATCGTTTTTAGTGCTAACAAAAATATCCTCATATGGGTAGTTGTCGCTAGATACGTCAGGATTCAAGTTTCCTATTCTTCTTCTTGAAGTAAAAATCAAAAGAGTTTCATCCTGATTTACTACCGGAGCATAATCTGCTCTTGCCGAATTAATTTCGGGTCCAACATTGCCAATTTCAACATCTTCAGGAAACTCAACCATAATTTTACCCTGCTCGCATTCATAAAGCTTTCTCTCAACTTCATCGGCAGTAGCAAATTCCGGGGCCGGCGTCTTACTGGTTCCTGCCAGCTTTTGCTTATACCTGCTGTAATAGTTTATCGCGTCATCAAACTTATAATCAAAATGATATGCCTTGCCAATTTTGTATAAAATATCATAGCTATATTCAGCATCAAGTTCCAAAACAGCTAAGAAATACTCTGTAGCTGCACCTTTATCTATGGACTGTAGGGTGGTAACTCCCGCCATATAATTTGCTCTTACGTTATCACCATCCATATTAACCGCAGTTAGGTAGATCTCTCGAGCCTCCATAATTGCCAAGGTTTCATTAAATATTTCATCGCCAATTTCAACCATCTGGGCAGCAGTTTCTCTATTATCCTGAGCCATAGCATTATTGATACTAAATCCAAAATAAAGTATAACAAGAAAGGCCAGATAGTAAGTGCGATATTGCGTTAGCTGCATTTAATTCATTATTGTTTTGGCTTCGATCAGTATTATCTATACTAATGTACTTCAATACTAAGCAATTATAGTTTATTTTGCTACCTAGAACGGGGATAAAATAGCCCTCGAATTTAGAAGAAAAAACAACCAGGTGAAAATAAAATCTGCCGACTTTCTGTTAAGCAATTCTGACTATAAAAAATGCCCTTCAGGAGACACCCCCGAGTTTGCCTTTATTGGACGGTCTAATGTTGGAAAATCATCATTAATAAATAAACTGGTTGAGCGCAGAGCATTAGCTAAGATATCGGGCAAGCCCGGCAAGACACAGTTAATCAATCATTTTGAAATCAATAATCAGTGGTACCTGGTTGATTTACCCGGCTATGGCTGGGCTAAAGTGAGTAAAAGCAGCAGAGGTGAGTTTCAGAAGATCATAACCGGCTATCTGCTAAATAGACAAAGCCTGGTAAGTACTTTTGTTTTAGTAGACATCCGGCTTGAACCACAAAAGATTGATCTGGAATTTATAAACTGGATGGGAGAAAATAGCCTGCCATTTATAATAGTCTTTACTAAGTGCGATAAGATAAGCAAACCGAAGGTGAGCCAGTCGGTAGCAAGATTTAAGAAAGTTCTACTACAAAGTTGGGAAGAGCTTCCGTCGATGATAACATCTTCATCAACCAGCGGACTAGGAAGGGATGAGCTTCTGGACTATATAGATTCTTTACTTGTTAAGTAAATTAGACTTTAATGCTTGCTGGCATTAAATAGCTTTTGCTTCTCTTCTTTGGATAAGCTTTCATATCCCGAATGAGATATTTTATCAAGAATAGCATCAATTTCCTCTTGTGATGTACTATCCACTGATTTGGCAGTAGTAGACTGGCTACTCGATGATGTACTCCGGCTTTTGGTTTTTGTTGATTTCCTATAGGAAACCTTAACCTTTGGCTGCCGTACAAAAAAGCTTTTAATAAAATCAAAAAACGAATGAATCCATTTTCCCCAATCGGTTCCTTGCTGCAGCTGCTTAATATAGAAGAAACCCAAAGCTGCCCCGCCAAGGTGTGCAAGTTCTCCTCCTGCATTGGATCCGGTAGTTTGCGCAAAAGCCAAAACCACGTAAAAAATAGCAATGTACTTAATACGTACCGGGCCAATAAACATTAATAAAATGGTATAGTTCGGCATAAAAGTAGCAGCTCCTACAACCACAGCAAAGACCCCTGCCGACGCACCAAGCATCATAGAGGAATCGATTCTTTCAGCGAAAAATGGAATGGTATTATATATTAAGATATAGAAAACTCCTCCGGCTAATCCACCTAAAATATAGAGGTTTACGACCTTACTGCCTCCTAAAAATTCTTTGATAATCTTACCAAACCAATATAGAAACAATAGATTAAAAAGGATATGGAAGAACCTTTCATGAAGAAAGAAATAGGTTACTAAAGTCCATGGCCTGGTTAAGAATTCAGGTATCGCTGCCGGCAACATTATCCATTGCATGAATTGATCATATACCTGGCCACCGCCGGTAAGGGTAAGAATTACTCTTAAGAATATTAAGCCTACGTAAACTACGAGGTTAAGTAGTATAATTTGCACCAGACCATTATCGGGCCTGTTAAAAGCATGCTTAAACTCATCCAAAATGCCGCCACCTCGCATGCCACCACCCATAGAACCGTACCCCTGACTGTATCTCATTAATAAAAATTTCTTTTGTCTTTATTCCAGATTTTTATCATAATAAAAGCAAATAGCATTCCTCCCAGGTGCGCCAGATGGGCTACATTATCCCCACTACTATTCATCACCTGTGAATATATCGCTATTCCTCCCAATATTAAAACAAAGTATTTGGCTTTAATAGGTATGGGAGGAAACAGTAACATCAATTGTGTGTTTGGGAATAACATTCCAAAGGCCATTAAAATTCCATAAATAGCCCCGGAGGCCCCTACCATTGGCACATTAACAACATTAGAATATACTCTTTCTACCAGCCCTCTACTTTGGGCAATCAGGCTCCTGTTATTTTCATTTTCGCTATAATCTTCTATAAAATCATACAAATCTTCTGATGGTCTATTCACATACCTGGCAACAAAAACAGCGAAGTCATCAGGATTCGGATTATCCATATAAGCCTCCACTTTATTTTGCATAGGAATAGTTTGCGCATACTTTACCCCTTCATAAAACACGCCGGCACCTATACCTGTAATGAGATAGAATGTTAAAAACCTTTTTGGCCCCCAAAATTGCTCTAACATGGGTGCGAGAAATATTAATCCCAGCATATTAAAAAGAAGGTGCATAAAACCACCATGAGCAAACATGTAGGTGAAAAACTGGTAAGGTTGAAAGTTAGGAGATGAAATATGCCATAATCCTAAAAAGGCATTAATGTTATCCCATCCCAAAATTGAAGGTATTAAATATGCCGCTACCGTAATCAGTAGCAGGTTTTTTACCATTGGCGTTAATCGTGCAAACATATATTTCTAACTGAAAAGATTTTCTATTCGTTTCAAATCTAAGATAAAAAAAGTCTTACTGCCATCGGGAGCATAATTAGGGTTCTCACAGGCAAATAAACTATCAATAATAGACTTACATTCTTGATTATTCAACTGCTGGCCTTCCTTTAATGACGATCTTTTGGCCATAGCCCGCGCTAAATTGTCGGGAATAGATATAGAAAGCTCTGATTTATTCCTTTTAAATTGTTCTATCAACCCCTCAAAAAGCTCTTTTTCGTTATTTGCCGGCAAACCAGCAGGCATAGCATTTATTACAATACTATGGCTACCAAACTCTTCAAACAAAAAACCCAAGGCACTAATCTCATCTTGTAACTCCATAACGAGACTAAAGTCTCCCGGGTTTAATTCTATATTCTGCGGAAACATACATTGCTGTGCATTTCCTGATCGGTTTGCCAACTGCCCGACAAAACGCTCGTATAAAATTCTTTCATGGGCCGCTTCCTGATCTACCAGAAGTAATCCCGACTTGATCGGCGATATGATGTAATTACCCTGCACCTGGAAGGTATTGCCATCGAGAGCTGCTATTTCTTCCTGAGGATTATTGATAGCACTTTCCTTATGAATAGTGCTTTCCTCTTGGGTCCCGTTATCAACATCATAATTAAGCTTCGACTGCTTGATTTGATCTCCATAAAGGGACTCCCAATTATCCAGGTTTCTATCCTTAGGAATATTTCTAAACTGAGTATAGGCTGTATCACTGTCCGTAACTGGCGCCTCCGTTGTTCTAAATTGGCCAAAATTAATATCATTGGCAAAGTCAATTGATGGCATTACGTTATGAGTTGCAAGGGCCTGCCTAACTGCCGCCCGTATTACCCCATATACAGTACGCTCATCATCAAATTTAATTTCTGTCTTGGTTGGGTGCACATTAACATCAACATGTTTTGGGTCGATATCAATATACAGAACATAAAAAGGGTGTGTTTCTGGTGCTAAAAGGCCCTCAAAAGCATTCAGTACTGCATGATGCAGGTAGCCACTCTTGATAAACCTGTTATTCACAAAGAAAAATTGCTCGCCTCTGGTCTTTTTTGCTGATTCCGGCTTCCCCAAGTAGCCCTTTACAATAATATGGTTTGTTTCCTCTTCACATTTTACCATTTGCTCCTTGTATCCAGCACCAAACAAACCAATTATCCTCTGGCTAAGTTTACTCGACAATAAATTATAAGTTTCTAAGTCGTTCTGATATAAGCTAAAAGAAACCTGAGGGTTAGCCAGGGCAATACGGGTAAACTCATCAGTAATATGCCTCATTTCTACGGCATTTGACTTAAGAAAATTTCTTCTCGCCGGAATATTATAAAACAAGTTCTTAACAGCAACAGATGTGCCTTTAGGGCATGAAGCTGGCTCCTGCACCTTCACCTCTGAGCCCTCGATTTTCAATAATGTTCCTAACTCCGCTTCTTCTTGTCTTGAGCTCATCTCTACCTGAGCAACAGCGGCAATCGAAGCTAGTGCCTCACCGCGAAATCCCATTGTGAGGATTGTAAACAAATCTTCTGTCTTACGAATTTTGGATGTTGCATGCCGCTCGAAGCTCATCCGGGCGTCAGTCTCAGACATCCCTGCGCCATTATCAATTACCTGTATAAGTGCCTTCCCAGCTTCTTTAACAATAACTGTAATTTCAGTTGCACCGGCATCAATAGCATTTTCAACCAGCTCTTTAACAGCTGAGGCAGGTCGTTGCACAACTTCACCAGCCGCAATCTGGTTGGCTATAGAGTCCGGTAATAATTGAATACTATCGGGCATGCCGATTATTTGGTAATAAATTTCTTAGATAATACATAACCCAGCACAACCGCTACTGTTATGTAAATAGCGATGTTGCCGAAGTATAAAAATCCTACACTGCCGCCGAACAGGATCGCCGCAATGATAAGTCGCAGGAATGAGGATTTTCCCTCGTGTGGTACTCGACGGGCAAAAGCTCCTTCAATCCTTGAATTTGATGAATATGTCCCTCGTTTTTTTTCTCCTTCTATATGCCTTTTTACGCGCTTTCTTCTACCATCTATATCCTCCTTGATAGGATCATAGAATCGTGGTTCATATTTGAACCGCTGGTAAGCGGGAATAATTATGATAGAAGGCAGCTTCATCTTTAAAAATTGGTTTACCTTAACGGCATGTACAAAATTAGGGCTTTTATTTAGAATATAACCATAATCAATAGTCGGCTGATGAGGCTTTTTATTTTATTTATTCCCTTTCTGCTTATTTATTCATCTGACAGCTTTAGCCAGGATGCCGATCAATTCAATAAACTACCCACGGAACAAAGACATAGAATAAAAAAGCGAATCAGAGGACTGTCTGTAAAAGATAAAATTTATTCCTTTACTGTATTTGATAAGAAATATACGCCTGAGATTAACAAAAGTATAGGCGGAATAATGCTCGGTGCTTCCAATACAAATCAAAAATTAGATAATCGAAAGGGATTAGATGTTCTGAAAATTGCCAATCTTAAATATGTAAAAGAATATCATGGTTTACCATTTCCTTCAATCAATACCAGAAAAAAAGCGAACAAACCAGTACCTGCATGGCTACCTGTTACATTTGGCGGCAACTACTTAACGGATATCGATACAGCACTTTCCCGGGGATTATATTATGGTTTGGATAGCTCGGGTGTCTATATCAACACTACCCCATACCATTCCTGGGATAGCCTACTCTCCTCAATTCTAAAACATGATTTGATATACGCTCCATTTGTACCAGAAGTATTAACAAGTCATCTGAGTAAAATAAAAGTTAAACGACAACAAGAAAGATCTATTGATGATAAGTTAAAGACAAAATTCATTCAGGAAACGGCAAAAATAAATCAAGCTCAAGCCATTCCTAAGGAAAAAGATATTATTCAATGGGTTTGGCAGGCCTATGAAAGTGCTAATGACATACGCCATGTAAATGGGGTCTTACCCGTTTCAGCCCTCGACAGTATAAATATCTGTTTGTATTCATTCAACGCCGAGCATTTTTATGACTTTTCGAGTAAACTGAATAACTACACAACGGTACCTCTATACTCTCCTGATTCTTCTCCCGACAAAGATCTAGCTCGGTTATCAGCATACGACTTAGTAATTATTCCGGCTACAGCCTTAGTTGATGAAGAAATAGAATTTGTGCAGGCATTAGCACTACAAACCAAAGTTTCAATTATTGGTTTCGGATATGACGCTACTACTTTAATTGATAATAGCGAAATAAATCTCTTGCATGTACCTGAAGACAACTGGCTTAGTCAATCGATTGCGGCACAAACTCTGTTTGGGGTCGAAGTACAAGATGATAGCTCCAGCAGGCTGGCGTACGGCACTCCTCAGTTAGTGGGTATGAATCCCTCGATACTAAAATTAATTGATTCTGTTGTTGCAGAAGCTCTTGAAGAACAAGCTATCCCCGGATGCCAGATACTGGTAGCTAAAGATGGTGTGGTAGTATTTGAAAAAGCTTATGGGTATCAAACATATGATAGCACTTATGAAATCAGCAACAGAACCAAGTATGACCTGGCATCCATTACCAAAGTATTGGCAACCACTCAGGCAATCATGTACTTGTTAGAGCATGATAGCATAACCCTGGATACTCCCCTAAGCAATTACCTTGAATATCTTAACAATACCAACAAAAAAGATATTACGATACGTCAAATTATGGCCCATCAGGCAGGTCTATATCCTTATTATCCATTTTGGAAGAAGGCCAAAGAAGAATTGAAGTTAGATGATCAAAGCTCCAAAGATGTGCAGGTAGGCAAAAGTGTTTGGGTAAATTCGGCTGTAGGGGATTCAGTTTTATCTTGGGCGGCCATATCAGACTTGCTGGCAGAGAGAATAGATACAATTACTCATGATCAGTATTTTTATAGCGATATCGGTTTTTTTCTTCTTAAGGATCTTATAGAGGGAAAAACAGCCATGCCCATGGACAAATTTCTATATGCGCAACTTTACAAGCCAATAGGCACCTCACTGGTATTCAACCCCACTTGTTTATATCCTGTCATAGAATTAGCCCCTACCGAAAAAGATGACTTACTTCGTCATGAAGTTGTGCAGGGCTTTGTACATGATAGAAATGCCGCTCTTCTGGGTGGTGTATCAGGGCAAGCAGGTCTGTTTGGTAATGCCAACGATGTAGCCATTATGTTGCAACTTCAGCTTAATGGTGGCTGTTATGGAGGACAAAGGTACTTTGAGACTAGTACAATAAAACAATTTATTAGCCGACAATACGACAATAACCGTAGAGGCTTAGGCTGGGATATGCCCGGAACTGAACCGGATGGCCCTGTTTCTGAGCTAGCATCAGACGAAACTTTTGGTCATACCGGATTTACCGGTGGTTCAATTTGGGCTGATCCAAAAGAAAGTTTAATATTTGTATTTCTTTCTAACCGTATATATCCGTCGGTAGAAAACACGAAACTAATTGATATGAACATTCGTACGAGGATTCAAGATATTGTTTATAGGTCGATTTTAAAATAAGTTTGCAATATGCTTAATAAGGGCATTAATATAATTTTTAAACTATGAATATAGGAGTAGTATGCTACCCAACCTTTGGTGGTAGCGGAGTAGTAGCAACAGAGTTAGGTAAAGCGTTAGGTGAGCATGGTCATCATGTACATTTTATAACTTATGCACAACCAACACGGTTGGATTTCTTTAATGTGAATGTTTATTACCATGAGGTAACCTTCGAGAGCTATCCTCTTTTTAAGTACCCGCCTTATGAGATGGCGCTGGCAAGCAAGATTGTAGATGCTGCATTGCACGAAAAGTTAGATCTTTTGCATGTGCATTATGCCATTCCACATGCCTCTTCAGCATATATGGCACAACAAATCTTAAAATCCAAAGGCTACGACTTGCCTTTTATTACAACTCTCCATGGAACAGATATAACTCTGGTTGGCCAGGATGAGACCTATGAACCTGTAGTTACATTTTCTATTAATTCATCAAATGGAGTAACAGCAGTATCTGAGAGCCTTAGACAGCGTACCCTCAATCATTTCGATGTTGACAGAGAAGTAAGGGTTATACCAAATTTTGTCGATTTTAGAAGGTTTAGTAAGCAAGGCAAAGACCATTTCAAGACAGCTATTTGTCCTAATGGAGAAAGGCTGATAGTCCATACTTCAAATTTCAGAAAGGTAAAAAGGGTTGATGATGTACTTCGGGTTTTTAAACTAATTAATGATAAAACCCCAGCTAAGTTATTGCTTGTAGGAGATGGCCCTGAGCGATCACATATAGAGAACCTCAGCCGGGAGCTTGAGATCACTGAAGACGTTCGATTTTTAGGAAAGCTTGAAGCAGTTGAAGAAGTGCTATCTGTGGCAGATTTATTTCTCATGCCCTCAGAGAAAGAAAGCTTTGGTTTAGCTGCTTTGGAAGCAATGGCGTGTGAATTACCGGTTGTTTCAACAAATGCAGGTGGTATTCCTGAATTAAATATTCATGGAGTCACAGGATGTATTGCAGAAATAGGTGATGTTGAAGGAATGGCCCAGCACGCGCTGATGGTGCTTGACGAAAAAAATCTACCTAAGTTTAAAGCTGCTGCTCTGGCCAGGGCAAAAGAATTTGACCAATCTATTATTGTTCCGCAATATGAAGCCTTTTATAACGAGGTTTTAGAAAAAGGGAAAGTATAATAAGGAAGATTCATGTTTTTTAATGGTTATCCGCTCCTAAAATAGCAGTGTTTCATCTACATTTTATATTTTTGCAGGATACTATGAAATAAAATGTTATGTCTGTAGAAGTAGTCCCTCACAATAAAGGTAGCAAAAAACTTTTCGAGAATAAGCTTCTCGAAAAGCTCACCCGCACTCATATTGCTATACCAATAAGTCTTTTTATAATCTATTCAGGGGCTTTATTGTACTATAGTATAGTAACTATTGGCACGCTCACAGCGTGGCAAACAACAGGTCTTTTCTTTGCAGGGTTCTTCTTTTTTACCTTAATAGAGTATGTTATGCACCGGTATTTATTCCATATTGGTACATCCACTAAAAAGAGGGAGAAACTTCAGTATACACTTCATGGTGTGCACCATGAGTATCCTAAAGATAAGGAAAGGCTTGCGATGCCACCTATAATGAGCATTATACTTGCAACAACCTTATTGTTTCTATTTAAGTTGGCTCTTGGGCCATTAGTTTTCGCCTTTTTGCCAGGCTTTCTAGTGGGATATGCCAGTTATTTGTCAATGCATTTCATCTTGCATCTGTATAAGGCTCCAAAAGGCTTTTTTAACTTTTTATGGGCCAATCATGCTGTACATCATTATAAGGACCAAACAAAGGCTTATGGTGTATCTTCTCCCCTATGGGACTATGTTTTTGGCACAATGCCTAAATAAATCAGAGGTTTAGTATTGAATGTTGGAGCTTATGCCTAATTATTGGGCATAAAAAAGAGGTATGAACCATTTTATAGTTCATACCCCTATCAAAGAAGTAACGCGAACGTTTTCTTTATTTATATCTTATTTTCCTCTAGCTCGGTAGGTTGATTCTTCTTCATATCTACCTTAGAATAGGTAGGACACGTATAAGACGTGCATGAAGATGCAAAAACTAAAACTCCGAACGCAAGGACTAATGCCAACTTTTTCATATCTCTAAATATATAACAATACTATTTACAAGTCAAAAATATTCTATTACTTTTTTAAATCAAACGAAAAACTAACAAAAAAAGATACAAAGTCCCTTAAATTGTTCAATTTTTCCAGTCAAACTCCTCATCTTCCAGGAAAGTACTGTCTACCGGAATCTCTTCCTTTTTCTTGAATATCTTAGTGATATCCAGCAGTTTAAGCACATTTCCCGTTGCTCTCATCAAATCATAATTTACCTTATAATCTGAAGTAGTGCCTTTTATCCTAAATAAGAGGTTTGGGGAGCCTTTAGACGACTTTTGAACCGCACCAAAGGCTTCGTCCTTATCAACACGTTCGTTGATTATAGGAACAGCTAATTGGTAGTTAATGTACTGACTGAGCGTATGGTAACCACCCAATGCAATATTTCTTACATTAGTGTGGATGCTCATCTCCGGAATGTAGATAGTATCTTCCCTAATAGTAACATGATTCACCAGGTGTGAAAACTTAAGATTTGACAGGTTATCATCTCTATCATCAATATAAGTAGATAGTGCCATAATAGGCTTAAAATCATTTAATTCGCCATCCACAACCCTAATTTCTGCCATCGAAGTAAGCAAAGGTCTTCTAAACCTCCAGGTACTGTCGAAATACATTGATGCAAAAACATCCGCATATAATTTACCTTTTAAATTCTGGTCAGTTATAAAGCTCTGGTCGAAATTGTTAAATACATAAAACAGACTGTCAAGATACACCCCTTTTGTAAGCACGTTTGCACTAATATAAATATCCTTATTATCCATGATCTTGAGCTTTCCATTCATCTTCATAGCTCCACCTATTCCCTTTCCTGTAAGGTCAACAATCTCAAGCAAATTATCTTGTAGCGTTATTTCCCCTGCAACTTCTTCTCCTCGATATTTTTTAAAGCTAAGGATGTCAAATTGGCAAATAAGTTCCAGGTCCATATTAGAAACAGTTGAAGTTGAAGAATTTGAGGCCTTCGGTACGTTATCTATCAAGGCCACAATATCTTCAACAAGTAATTTATGGGATCTGACATCAGATTTAAGCAAGAAATTACCTTCCGGGTTATCCCAGGTAGGTCTAATATCTGCCATAGAACCATTAATTGTGGCATCTGAATTTAACCATGCCAATTTCAAATTAGACAGCTCCAAATTATCTCCTTCAAATTCTACTATGCCATCAATATTATCAATTGAGATAGTATCTGCCCACTGAAATGAAATATTATTTAGGCTAAATGAGCCTCCAAGGTTTGGTTCATTGAGACGGCTATTTTTATCATACCTTCCTGATGCTGAAAACTCAACATCTATATTTCCCTTTCCTGATTTATAGTAAGGAAATTTCAGATTAGCTAATAGCCATGTTGTTGCTATATTTCCTATAAAACGACCATCATATTTAGGGCTGATAAAATTCTCGATTGATAAGCTCAATTCAAATTCGTTATTTTCTAATAGCCCTTTTGCCCCATTAATGTTTATTGATCCTGTTGAGATTTTGCCTATATCTCCAAAATTAAGGGATACTGTTAAGTTGAGCTTATTGATATTGGCATTGAATTTCTTATCAGTCAGGTTTACATCACTTAACTGCAATATCGCTTCTAATGAAGGCAATTTAGATGGTGATATCTGGCCAACAATGTTTGTATTGAAATCAATGGAGCCAGATCCTTCATATTTGTCTAGAATATTTTCAAATTTAGGAGGTAAAAAATTTGTTATTAAAGCGAGGGTTACATCTTCACCATCAATAGACACATCGATTTCAGGGATATCTTTAAATACAATTTCACCATTCAAAAGAAAGGAAGCTCCATCATAATTGACTTTTGATTCTTGTATCGAAAGTAGTCTTGCAGAATTCTGATATTTGACATTAATTTCCAGCTCAAGATCTCTATGACGGTCCGAGGTCCAATTCTTGGTTGACACACTCAATAATGAAACTTTACCTGAGATACTACTTGAATAAACATCATTAAGTAAGCTAAGTCTGCCATTTAGCTTACTTATTTTAAATTGTTCCCGAGATCCGGTAAAGCTATTATTATATTCGATTTCGATATTTTCAAGCAATATAGATTGTAGACTAAAGCCTGACTCTATATTTTCTTCAGTTTCCTCCTCTTGTTTGTTCTCTAGATTACTAAAAATTTCTGCTACATTATTTCGATTATCCTTATCTATAAAAATTTTAACCTTAGCATCCACGACCTCGATCCTTTTAATCTCAAGGTCTCCTTTTATAATGTTAATTGGGTTAATCACTGCAAACACCCTTTTTGCTTCCAGAAATATAATATCGGCATTCGCCGGAAGCAGAACATCATTAAATCCTACGGCTACATTTGGGAAACCACGAAAATATTCAAGGTCAACATTACTAACCTGAATTGGTACGTTTAGGCTTTTGTTAACCTCTACTATTACCTGCTGAATGATTCTGTCTTTAAAAATGTATAAGGCAGAAACACCTCCAATGCCTAAAACTAGCAAGGTAAGGAGCAACCATTTTAGAATCGATTTTATTTTCGATCTCATTGAAAAATTTATCTAAAATGAAAGTTAGTAATCATTTAACGATTTAGATTATTGTAGATTGAAATTTATTTAAAGAATATTTTTCTGAATGGCTCATAATTATTTGTCAAAATCAAATCTTATGCTACATTTGCAGTCCCATTTCAACGAAGTGGTTGAAACGGGCTCTTAGCTCAGTTGGTTCAGAGCACCTGCCTTACAAGCAGGGGGTCGCTGGTTCGAATCCAGCAGGGCCCACCATGAAGTAAAAAGGCTGCCAAAAGGCAGTCTTTTTACATTTGGGAGAATGCGAAACTTGTTTCAGCATTCTGACAAGGAAAAAAGAGCGCGTAGCGCCTTTTACTTCATGGTGCAACCCCACATTAAAGGATCAGCGAGTGGCAACGAGCTAATCCTCCTTCCTAAATTAGTTCATAATTAAATTAAATAGGCGGGATGCCTTTTACTTCATGGTGCAACCCCAAAACCAAGGATCACCGAGTGATAGCGAGGTAATCCCTTGCAATTAATCTGCTATTTGATAAGAAAAAAGGTGCAGTGCCATTTACTTCATGGTGCAACCCCAAAACATTACGCTATTTAAATAAAATTATAAAGCTGTCTGAGTGAAATACCCTTTCGTAGAATGTTGGAGTAGGAAGGGAGACTTATTGGTGTAGTACTAAATATGTCCCTTGTACTTGACCTCATATAGCTATGTGCTTTTGTCACAATTCATTTTTTATCATTTCAAGAAACTCATCTTCAAAAATGATCTTAATTTCACTGCCTTCAAGGTTGTATTTTTCAATCTTTTTTAACTTAGATGGTCCTGGTGCACTACCAGTAATTACAAAGTTTGTTCTTTTCGTAATTCCAGTATCAATATCAGCTCCTAGTCTTTTAACAATCTCTGCTCCTGATTGTCTCTTTATTGATTTTAAGACACCAGTAAATACAACTTTTTTATCATAAAAAGGGCTTGATGGATTAGCATTTGCTAGGTCAGGCTTGAGTATATCTCCTTGCAACCTGTCATGCCCTTTTTGTTGAAATATTGATTCTTTTGGCCTGGAGATTACTTTTGAATAGTCAGGTATAACGTTATTTATTAAATTGATGTAAATCTCAGCGCAGGCTATAGCATCGAATTCTGCATCGTGATGATTATCTAGATTAATATCAAAGGCTTCACATAATTTATCAAGTTTATGACCTGTTCTCTTATATGTACAATCAATTTCAAATTTTGGTTTTGCTAAATTGTAATAGTTAAGCGTTTGATTCAAGCAGTCAATATCAAAGTCTGAGTTATGTGCAACAATAAGATTATTCTCAAGAAGTGGTTTTATATCTACCCATAGTTCAGAAAAGGTAAGTGCATCAATTGTATCTCTTGAAGTAATACCATGAATTCTTGTGTTCCACTCCAAATATTCATTGTTAGGGGGCTTTACAAGTCTTGATAACCTCGTAACTATTTCACTATTTTCAACTCTTACTATTCCAACTTGACAAATGCTTGATCGTTTACCAGTGGCTGTTTCAAAATCAATTGCTGTAAAATTCATGGCTATTCTTCTAACAACTTATTTATATCACTTGTAAATATTACTCTCATTCCTGTACGTGAACATGTTTTGATAACCTCAGTACTGGGATCAATATCTGAGTTATCGCCATGTAATGCTTGCCATTGGGCTAAATAGTGAAGAGAGCCATACTTTTCTTTCTTTTTGATCTCTTTGTCTAGTCCTCCCTTCCATCCAAGAGCTGGCAATTCCCCTGCTATTACTTTTTCTATCAATTCTGGCTTTTTAAGTCTTAGTGTCTTGCCTACCTCGTATGAAGTTATCAACCCCTTATCTGAACCTCTCCAACGTTCTTCAAATGATAATGACCCTCTAGCTGGCTCAAGGAATGATTTATAAACTTTTTGAATCATAGTTTTTAAATTGTACTCCCTTATACTCGTGAATAAACCATTGCAAAATCAAATTTTATCCTTTCAAATGCAATGATCTATGTCACTGTAAACTACAAGGACATGATGCCATTATTAGAATCTTCATTGGAAAATATATAGGTGTAGTATAAAAGAAGCCTCTTGTAGATGATCTCTTTTTCGATTCCCTTGGTTAACCTAATAACACTTAATTATTACTAATCCTGTATTTGAAACTTAAGTGCCTTCATTATTTTAAAAGTGACATTTAGGTTGCCAACGTTTGGGGATAAGAGGTCGTGACAGAGTCGTTCGGAGGACGGAACTGTCCGACGAAAAAGCTGTAACTAAGATACGTAAAGTTATATATTTTGAGAATGCCTGGCGTCCCTTCTTAGCCGTCCTATGCTTGCAGCGCCCTCTAAGTTGAATTCTATAGTAAAGAAAATACGTTCAGAAGCAGAAGGAGCAAACTGAATATTATAATCATTATGTTCAGAGTTTTCCAAACGATTTTAGAGTTAGATATAAGAGATGCACTTAATAGGATAGAAGCAAAACTTAGTAAGATTCCGAGTGTAGTCAGAGTATATCTACCTCGTAGAAAATTCGGAAAATGAGAATCGTATATCAACTGTCTTTCAACATGACTATCCGCTTGTTGAAAAGAATATATCCATAACATTATAAGAGTAAAGGGTATTAATGCAATGAATAGACTCAAAATCGTTAATCTCTTAACTCTATTATGTCCAGATAATTTACTCATAGATTCCATGTATCCCCTTTTGCTAACACCTAACGGCCTTACCTAAATGCCTGTGGCGGAGTACCCAACCACGATCTGTTGGCCAACAGCTTAAAGTTTAGTTAATAATACAAAAATGTCAGAATACATATTACCCGCAATAGCAATTTAATGCTTTGATAGCTTGCGTTTTTATATTTATTAATATTCCCGTTCCTACGAGTATTTCCCAAATGGCTATTAATTTTAAAAATTCATTTTCTCGATCTCTTCCACAAGTTGGGCTACTTGCTTATCATTATTAATGATTTTATCATCGTAGTCATTAGAATCCTCTTGGATTGCCTTTAGAATTAAAGTAAAGGTGTCTCGCCTAATCATAGTATAATCTTTCAGCTTGCCAATATATAGTCTAAAGGCCTCTTCGATTTCAAAATCATAAATTTCCTCAATAAGCTTAAGGTTTAATTCCCAATTTGATAGTCCTCTCTGCTTGAAGCCACGAATAAGGTCCTTTTCTGATGTTTCAGGTGCAAGATCATAAAGCGCCAATGCCTCTTCCTCATTGGTTGCAATCTGCTCTAGTAATTGGGCAATCTCCATTTTTCTTATATATAATAGAAGTCATAATTGATTCTCCGTGTGGGTGAAGATAAGCTTGAAAATTAGAATAAATAGCTTACTCTATAGCAAATATTGCTATTACACGTCAACGTGCTTACCTAAAGAAGTTTGAGAAATTATCTAAAACTACTCTTATCCGAATTTAAATATTGGCTTACCCAGCCTGCATATTCTCAGCACCAGGCAATACTCCCGCCAATTTAGTAGGCTCATGTATTAAAATTGGAATATGTTGAGGGCATATCCAATAACTCTTTTCCATATAGCTTAATTGCACTAGAGGCACTTCCTTATCATTCCTTTTACAAAACACACAGGCTTTATCGTTACTATTCTCCATATCAGTAAATATTTAAGATGCCAAAATTAATCAAAATACTACCCATTCCACACCGTTGAGCCTATACCCCGTATATCTCATTAGAGGGGATATTACTACGTCCGTTAGGGAATCTGTATTAAGATTGTCATTCTAAATCCAGTAACTTTCTTGAGAAGCTCATAATAAGCCCCTTATCCAATACATCAGTCACCAAAAGAAATACCCATCCTCCTGGCGGCTTCTATAAGAAATGAATCCGTTTTAACATAATTATAATCTGTAATAGCCTCCAGGATAGGTACAGAAGTAATATCATTATTTTTTGTGGCCACCATTTGCCCATATTCTCTCCGCATTACCAATTCGCCGGCTTTAATGCCAAATAATGTGGCCAACACCCTGTCGAAGGCAATTGGTGTTCCTCCTCTCTGGGTATGGCCTAAAACTGTCTCACGAATATCTGCCTTGCATCCGGCCTGCTTGAGTTCATAAGAAAGCCTGTAGGCAACACCACCCAATCGCTGTTTTTCATAACCTACCTCTCCCCCTGCCTGTACTACCACGTTGCCCCCAATCGGTTTAGCTCCTTCGGCAAGAACAATGTTCACGAATCCCCTGCCCTTGTGATATCTTTTGTTAATACGAGCGACAACCTTATGAATATCATAGGGTATTTCCGGAATAAGGCATACCTCAGCCCCGCCTGCCAAAGCTGTATGGACTGCTATCCAACCTGCATCACGACCCATAACTTCCATAATCATGGTCCTGTCGTGGCTCTCGGCAGTAGTTACTAACTTGTCGAAACTATCCGTAGCAATTTGCACGGCTGTACGGAAACCAAAGGTGAAATCCGTTGAAGAAAGATCATTATCTATTGTTTTTGGTACACCAATGATATTCAATCCTTTTTCAAAAAGTTTTTGAGAAATTGCCTGAGAACCTTCACCGCCAATATTTATTACCGCTTCGATACCCATTTCAGAAAGTCTCTCTATCAAATCATCCGATTTATCTACTTCACTCCATGAACCATCGACATTTCTAGTAGGGTAATTAAATGGGTTGCCTTTATTGGTGGTTCTTAAGATAGTCCCTCCTTTTACATGAATGCCCGCGGTGTTTTTATTTGTTAGTTTAATAATTTCCTGGGGATCTTTAAGAATGCCGTTGAAGGCCTCAATACTACCCAAAACCTGCCATTCCTTCTCTTTATTAAAAAATTTTACAATTGCTCTGATTACGGCATTCAGCCCTGGACAATCACCTCCGCCTGTTAGTATTAAAACCTTTTTCTTCATTATAAAATTCTTCGCTTAACCAATTTAAAAAGGTACAACAGATTAACAGAAATAAAAATTCTTCGTCTCGCTTAACAATTACCAGTCATCAAACTTTCATATCCAAATACCTATTTGACAAGTACCTTAGCTGCTCTAAATACAACTCAGATGAAAACCATTTTCACGACCCTTATTATTTTTATTTCTCTTACCGGTTTTGCCCAGAAAAAAGTGCTCGATCATGCAGATTTTAATATCTGGAACACCATTAAAGGTGAATCCATTTCACCTAATGGAAATTATGTTATGTATTCGTTGGAAAAGGGTGAGACGGACCAACATCTAAAAATAAAGGATGGCAAAGCAACACTAGTTTTTGAACATGAAAGAAGTGAGAAAGGGCAGTTTTCATTTGACTCTGAATTTGCCCTGTTTACAATTAAAGCATGGCAGGACAGCGTAAAGGAAATGAAACGCAATAAAGTAAAGAAAAAAGATTTACCTAAAGACACACTGGCTATATATAGCCTGAAAAATAAATCACTTACCACTATTGCTAACGTAAAATCTTATAAAATACCCGAAAAGTGGGCTGGGTTTGTGGCTTATCAGCTTGAAGAAATAATACCAGAGAAAAAGAAAGAAGAGGATAAGAAGAGTGAAGAAAACAAGGAAGAGGAGAAGCCAAAAGAAGAAAAAAAGGATAAGAAGAAAAAAGCCAAGAAAGTCAGTAAAGAGAATGGGTATCATCTAGTACTTAGAAACCTTGAAACAAATAAGCAGGATACATTTAAGTATGTAACCAAGTATCTATTTGCTAAGGAGGGCAAGCGATTAGCCTATGCTACAACAGAGGTAGATTCAACTGTCAAGGCTGGAGTTTACTTGCTCAACTTAGAAAATAATGAGCTCACGAATGTTTTTGCTGCCGAAAAGGGGAAATACGCGCAGCTCTCACTTAGCGAATCGGGCAAAAATCTTGGCTTTGTAGCCGATCTCGACACCACCAAGGTACAGGTTAGGCCTAATGAGCTTTACCATTATGGAGAAGGAATGGCAAACGCTAAGCAACTAGTTGATGCTAGCTCTGCTCCCGAAGGCTACAGGGTATCAGCGGATGGCAAGATCAGTTTTTCAAAAGATGACTCAAAAATGTTTTTTGGCTTAGCAACACCTCCTATTGTAAAGGATACAACCTTACTGGACGAAGAAATTGTTAATGTGGAAGTATGGACCTATGATGAACCACGACTTTATACCGTTCAGGAGCTGCAAGTAGAACGAGACAAGAAGAGATCATATACAACTGTTATCAACTTGAATAATAATAATAAGCTTATTCAGCTAGCCACAACTGAATACCCAAATTCAACTGTGGGCGATGAAGGTAATGCTGAATACGCTTTGGTAAGCACTTCAGTGCCATATCAATTGGCTGGTCAATGGCAAGGAGGATCAGCTAGTGATTATGTAGTTGTGAATACTAATACAGGTGAGACTAAAAGAGCATTTACAGAGCTTAGAGGAAGGATCACCTTAAGTCCGGCTGCCAGGTATGTATATGGCTATGACATGGTAGATAGCACCTGGGTCACCTATTCCATAGCTTCTGCCAAAGTAACTAAGCTTACTGAGGGAAAGGTTTTTTATGATGAATTAAATGATTCTCCTGCTTACCCATGGCCTTATGGCTTTGCCGGCTGGACAGAAAACGACGGAGCTATTATCCTTAATGATCGCTTTGATCTCTGGAAATTTAACCCGGAAAATGCTTCCGGCACGAATCTCACAAATGGACGTAACGACGAAACGAGATACAGATATATTAGGCTTGACGATGAAGAACGATTCATTGATGAAGGTGGTAAATGGTTGCTAACCACCTTTGATGAAGCAAGCAAACATTCTGGCTATTATGAGTTAAATGGTAAAAATGGGAAGGGAAAACAACTTATTGAAGGTCCATATACTTATTCCAGGCCAAGAAAAGGGCAGAAAAGCAATAAAGTAATCTTTACCCGACAAAGTTTTGAGGTTTTCCCTGATTTAAGCTATTCTGATTTAAGCTTCAAAACTGATACCAAAATAAGTAGCGCCAATCCTCAGCAGGGTGGCTATAACTGGGGGACGGCAGAACTCGTAACGTGGACGTCACTTGATGGTATCGAATTGGAGGGTATGCTGATAAAGCCTGAAAATTTTGATCCAAACAAGGAGTATCCTATGATCGTGAATTTTTACGAAAAAAGCGCTGACGGGCTTTATCGTCATAGAGCGCCATCTCCAGGCCGTTCAACTATAAATTATAGCTTTTATACCAGCCGTGGTTACATCATTTTTAACCCGGATATTCATTACCGTATTGGTTATCCCGGCGAGAGCGCATATAACTGTGTAATTCCCGGAGTGACTTCACTTATTGACAAAGGGTTTATAGATAAAGATCACATTGGTGTTCAAGGCCATAGCTGGGGAGGCTATCAAATTGCTTATTTAGTGACAAAAACCGACATTTTTAAGGCAGCAGAAGCTGGTGCTCCAGTACCTAATATGATTAGTGCCTATGGTGGGATTCGTTGGTGGAGCGGCCTTAGCAGGCAATTTCAATACGAGCATACGCAAAGTAGAATTGGCGGAACACCATGGGATTACCCTATACGTTATATTGAAAACTCACCCATATTCTTTATCGATAAAATAAATACCCCGCTGCTGGTAATGCATAATGATGCTGATGGCCATGTGCCATGGTATCAGGGAATCGAGTTCTTTGTTTCTCTAAGAAGGCTTGGCAAGCCATCCTGGTTCCTGAATTATAATGGCGAGCCTCACTGGCCACTAAAGCTTCAGAACAGAAAGGACTTTAATATTCGCATGGCACAGTTTTTTGATTATTATTTAAAAGAGGCACCAATGCCCGTATGGATGAAAAGAGGTGTACCGGCAATTGAAAAAGGTATTAATCAGGGATATGAGTTAATCGAAAAGTGATCTGTAACTAATTCAAATTGGGCTATTCACTTCCTTAGCCATTTCTTTGTACAGTATCTTATCCGCGACTGCCGGGAGTCTTTTGTATAGCCAAACAATTAGCTTGCCGTCACGTGTAAGCGTGATATCACGTTTTCTCTTAGTAAGTGCCTTAGCGACTTCATTTGCAACCTTCTCGGCACTCATCATCTTTTCCTCATTTCTAGGTGTTTCTCTTTGCTCGTTGCCATACCGATTTAAGGCCCTATTTCTAATATTCGAAGATGTAAACCCTGCATGAACGGAAAGGACATGAAGTTTATTTGGTATCTGCTCTACTCGAATGGTATCAATAAATCCATCCAAAGCATGTTTAGAGGCTGCATATCCTGTTCTGCCTGGCAAAGGAGTTATACCACAAATTGAAGAAATAGAAACCAGAGAGCCTTTACTTACTATTAAATGCCTTAGTGCATGTCTGGTACAATAAACTGTCCCCCAAAAGTTTGTATTCATTACGCGTTGGAGGACATCTATGTCAACATCTAAAAAACTTGCTCTCATAGAAATTCCGGCATTATTGATAAGAATATCTATCTTTCCATACTTTTCCAGGGTTTTATCAATAAGAAAATAGCAGTCGCGATGTACAGATACATCTGTTGGCACAATCAAAGCGTTGCCTCCGAAAGAGGCAATTATTTCCCCTACCCTATTTAGCCTGTCAAGCTTTCTTGCCGCCAACACAACATTGGCGCCTTTAGAGGCAAAATTTATCGCCATGGCCCGTCCAATCCCCGACGAGGCTCCGGTAATAATGATTACCTTACCGCCAAAAAAATCCTTAGATTCCAGATTTTTATTCTTATCTGTCTCCTTTTGTTCTGGTAAATGAGATAAATCTTTGCGAGATTTTCTCAATTCCTCTTTATTTAAGTCGATTAATTCCCTCATCACATAATAATTTATTCATTATGATACATCTGCCGCCATCAGTTCCTGAGGAAGCGGTAAAGAATTCTTAATCATTTCAGCACGATATCTTTTAAGGAAATAATCTATAGTTTCAATCCGAAGATTATTAGAACCGGTAGGCTTATTTTCGTCTATATCTTTAAAGCTGAAATAAGGCGTCCCTGAAGTTTCAACTATTCCTTCTATTACGTTATAAGTTGGCGCATCATGGCCACATTTAAAATTAGAGATTTCAACTGCTACCAGGTTGGGATGCCGCGCAACAAACTTGGCAGCCCATAGCTTGGTATTCACATTGGTACTCAAAGAATTTTTCCACACATCTGAAATATCCATTGGGTGAGAAATAATTCCTGCAGCTACCTCTTCACCAAATAATTTATTCAGAGTAAAGTCATCTGTAGGCAAAGTATCTTGAGTAAGAATTGGATATCCCAATTTCTGAAATTCGGTAAAAATATCATGGTTGATACCGGGATCATTATGATAAGGTCTGCCGAGCATAACAATACCTATTTTTTGATCCTTTTCTAGTCCTTCAATAACATCACGAGCCCGCTCACTATTATTTTGTTGGTACTTTTCTAAAGCTGTATAACCGGATTCTACTGCCCTTTTGTTCTCCTCTCTTGATAATCCAAATACTTTTCTAAACTGCCTAAACATTTGAATTTCGAATTGCTTAGGCTCTGCCAGGTTAAGGAAAGTATTAAAATATTCTATGCCCTCTTTTGCGAAGATGTCTTCCTCTTTTTTGAATGCGGCTTTTACAGATTCTGATGCTGCAACAACTGCTGGACATATCCAATTTCCGGAAGTATTTATCAACTTCGATTTAAGGTCGCAGACCATAGGTGTAAATATAATATCCAGTGGACTTCTTTTATTTTGTTTATACACTAAGTTGTGAATATGAGGTAGGCAAACCTTTGCCGGATAACATGGGTCAATCGAGCCACGCTTGCAGCCTGTTTTATAAAGATTCTCCGTGGTATAGTCTGAATAAATAATATTGCCTTTCTTTATTCCCAAGCTCTCAAAATATCCTTGAAAAAGTGGCGCAAGTGAGTACATCAACAGCACTCTTGGAATACCTATTCTTAACTTCGAACGAGCCTCCATTGCCACAGACCTTGCTCGCACTTTGCTCGAATATATCCACTTCGGAATAGCATCTCCTTGATTTTTAAGACCAAGTGACTTAAATAGTTCTTTATTAGATTCATCAATTAGATTAGGTGTAGATTGGAGGTCTTTCTCGAGTTTCTTTTTAATACCTCGCATATCCTCCACCTGTTCTACAGACCCTTTTTCACAAGAATTACCAACTATAAAGCGCCTACTTGTTGTAGAAAGGCCATTGCCATTAATTTTTGCTCCATTACTTCCAATCTCTATGTCGATAAACGTTCGCAAGCATTTGTTCTTGCAGAATAGGCACCTGGTCGATTCGTTTGTTGTAGATGAATAATGAATTTTGCAGGTTGACTCTAAACCTATGAAAGTTGACGCCCGTCCATTATCCCATATTCTAAAGGCCTCGAGTGCGGCGCCTATTGCACCACTCTCACCACAATGCTTATGAACTATAATATTAGGCTCTTCCTCTTTCCCTCTGAACCTGGACTCGATAAAGTCTACTTGTGCTTTTACTGCTGCCAAGTTATACTGTGTTCCACCCTGAAGAATAAAGTTGAGACCCAATTTTGAAAAATTAGGGATCTGTGCAACATAAAGCCAGATGTTTTTGGGCAAAACCTTAGCTAAGCCAGCAAGAATTTCTTCTCGTTGCCAACCCCTTCTCTGAAAGCTAACAATATCAGATTGCAAGAATACCGCACATCCATACCCAAAAGTTGGACTTTTAATTGCCTTAAAAGCAGTTTCTGCATATTGCTCTACAGGAATTCCAAAATCATTAGCTGTGCTCTGAAGAAAATAGCCATTGCCTGCTGAACATTGGGTGTTTAGCTTAAAATCTTTCACCTTCCCATCCTTCAGTAGCATAATTTTAATATCCTGTCCTCCTACATCACAGATAACATCAACATTCTTATAGTAGTGCAAGGCAGACTCTGTATGGGCAACTGTTTCAACAATGGCTGCATCAGCTTTTAATACATCCTTAAGTATGTCCTTGGCATATCCTGTAGTCACCAAACCTAGAATCTCCAGACTTGCTCCCTGGTCTTCGACTTTAGTCAGTAATTCACCTAAAACCTTTTTTGTGTCATCAATTGGGTTGCCTTTTGAAAGCTGATATGATTTTATAAGAACTTCTTTTTTCAGACTAAGCAAAACTGCTTTAGTTGAAGTTGAGCCAACATCCAGACCAATAAATCCCTGTATTTTCTCCTTAGGTTTAAATTTTGCCTCCTTAAATAGTTCTCTAGGGTACCTCTGCATAAAATCTTCAAGATCCTTTTCTGATGAAAACAGGCCAGGCTGGGCATCGGTTTGAGTTGTTAATCTTCCCTCGTTAATATAGTATTCTAATTCGTGCCATCCTTGATACTTATCTGAATGCTGTTCATCTTCAAGGCCATATTCTATTGCTCCAATCGCAGCGAAATATAGAGCATTCTCGGGAGCACTAATCAAGCTTTTTGGATCTTTTACATCTGGCAAGGGATAATCTCTGTCTTTCCAAATCTGAACTATATTCTTTTGCCATGCTTGTTTGAGCCCTTTTATATAAGAATTAGGACCTCCAAGTAGTAATACCTTAGGTCTAATAGTATGACCTCTCGTTAGTACAGTTAAGTTTTGTAAAACAATTGCCTCATAGAGACTGGCCATTAGTTCGTTAGTTGGGACTCCTTGTTTTTGTAATCCATTTATATCAGTTTCGGCAAACACACCACATTTTCCTGCCACATGATGCAAACGCAAACCATCATATTCACTTTCACATAAATCATTAGGTGAGATATTGAGCTTTGCACTAATCTTATCAATAACGGCTCCAGTGCCACCAGCACATTTATCATTCATACTGGGGCTTTTCTTCTTCCTGGTTGTTCCGGGCTCTTCCTTAAAAATAATTATTTTGGAATCTTGTCCTCCCAAGTCAATAACAGTGCCTACATCAGGGTGTAGTTTTTCTGCTGCCGCGCAAACTGCTGTCACTTCCTGAACGAATTTAGCCCCTAAATATGATGACAGGCCCATGCCACCGCTTCCTGTCATGTAAACTTTATAATTAGTGTCAGCTATGGCCGGATACTTATTTTTAAGTTCTATTAAAAACTCAAGAACCTTCTCAGCCTGTTTTGTTTCATGTCGTTGATAGTCCTTCCACACAATTTTATTACTAACAGGATCAATAGCCACAGCTTTAACAGTTGTGGATCCTACATCAATTCCTAAATTTAGATTTTTGGGAGTCATGGCTTGTTAGTTTAAAGGTTCATCTTCTGCTGTCGTTAACTTGCCGTTGTCATTAATTCATCAACATGGTAGATAAAATTGGCGGTTTTTCCTGCTACACCTTCTCTATGCGGACAGCAATATCCTGGTATTTTTAATTCAGGATGTCTGTTTACATATATTTTGAGCTCTTTTATACTATAGCTTGTTGAAGAATAAGCTTTGTTTAGCTCTAGTTTGGCTTTTTCTCTTGCGTCTTCCAGGGCCATTAAAACACGATTGTGGGCATTGGTTTTACCCTCACCAGAAGTTTCAACCGGTAGAAAGATCATATTCTTATGATGTTCAACAACTGCCGCCTGTACACCATCAGATTGTGTACTTGGCATGCAACCAAATGGCTTCAGGCTAAGTACCATATGACATTTATGCTTTTTGTGATAATAAATATTCTTTGCTACTTCCATGTACCCTTCTCCTCCTTCTATGTGGGTATTATAATAATCGTGTGCTAGCTTTTCCAGCTCATTTTGCTCAATAATCATATGGTTATTTCCGCCCAGGGCTTTAAGGAGCCGAGCAAACTCTCGCCTATATAACTTAATTCCTACTTTTAGTATCCAAAGTTTTTTCTTGTAATTAACCCAATTTTCAACTCTTTGAACAATTTGCCACCAATGCCCTATTTTTTCTTGCAATATCATTTCCTGGTGGTCTGTATGCCTAAGAAGGTGCTTATGTAACATAAACTGAATATAAGTTGCTACCGGTTCTACGAGAATAATAGCACCTTCACTTTCTAGAAAATTATGCATACTAAAGTTCCCTTCTCCCTCCGTAGAACCAGCCCATAATTCACCCGTAATCTTAACAATAGTATTAGATCTAAAAGGATCCATTTCAACCTTACTGAACAATGTTGCTATTTCACTTAATGCCAAGACATTTTCCTTGTTAGTAAGCTGGTCATAAAAAGTATAGATAAAGAAGGCAACTTTCTTTATTCCGAGATAATCGAAAATCTTAGACCATTTTGCGTTGAGCTTAAGTTCTTTCTTGTTTCTAAGTACATCTTTAAGTATAAGTGTTGCCTCTTCCTTAACCTGTTCTGTCTGACCTTGAGAAACTTCTCTCGGTCTAATACTATTTGTAAATCCAGTGAGTATATCAGCCATATTAATAGCATTGATAATCGCAAGGAAGAATGTTGGGTTGATCTCAATCCCTAATCCTCTAACAGGTTGATTAAGCCCATCCTCTTTTTTGAAAACCAAGACCCTGAAGCCAGCATAGCCAGCATCTTTTAAAGCCATTCTATACTCAATTTCCATAAGCCCGAATCTACAAGGCGCATTACAACCGGCAGTTAAAAAGGCGTATTTCTTGATGATTTCTGATTTTGATAATCCTTTTTTTTCAAGCTCTCTTAGGTAGCCAATTAAATTACCAACAGTAAAGTATGTTGGATTGCAATACCCATTATTGCCGTATTCTCTTCCTAATTCAAATGCCGATAAATTAGTTGGTGGTAAAGCCTTGGCTTTTAATCCCAAATTGCTCAGTGCCGCAGCAATAAGTCTATCATGGGTACTGGACAGGCCCCCAAGCAAGATATTAGTGACCGATCTTTCATCCTTGAAAAACGGAAGTTCAATAGGTCTTCTGAAATGTTTCTTATAGAGGTCGGCGGGAATCTCTTTTTCGGGAACAGAATTATATTCGATGGCTTTGGCTGCTCTTGCTTTCATCATTATCATTTTAAAGAAAGATATAAGTAAAACCCAAATCATGATTTTGTTATTTAAGCTTTATCCTTTTTACTTCTTGATCATTATTTTACTAACATTCAAAAAATTGTTTCTCTCTTTCTTCTAGTTGGCAACAGAAGAAATTCCAGTTTTATCATTAGCATCACGAGCTATTTTATCCATGAGGTTCTTAAAAGTCTCATATGGTGCTTGCGTACTAAATATATTAACTAGCCATGGAGGAATCTCACCTCCCGGATCCACCTGAATGAAATAATCTACTTTAGTTCTAGAATTATTTATCGGTGTAAGCGTAATTATTGAAAATGATTCAGGTACTCTGATTACATCTTCAACTTCCGGCAGATAATCCGGAAGACTCTTTATTGTTACAGTCAGAACATTTGTCTTAAGGTCTCTACTAAGATTTAGGTATAAGATTAGATCCCGATTACTCACTGGCCAGGGGGCACTTATTTGAGTATAATATATCAATTCATTTTCATTAATATGTTTCAATATTCTTGGATCAACAACACGGTAATGCCATTCTTTATAGCTATCAACATCAAGAACAATTGCCATATACTGATCAATTGAAGCTTCTAGCTCAAACTCTGCTCTTACGGTTTTGAATTTTGAGTCTACAGTTTCGCAACTAAATACTTTAATGTTGCCTTTGTCCTTTTTAAGGTCACAATTATCCTGAGCAATTGCTAACTGTGAATAGCCCAGTGATAAGATAATTGCACCGAGTAGGTGGAACTTACTTAAGATGGATTTCACAGTTCCAAGTGTCACCGTTAAATAATTTGCTCTCCAAGTGCTCTTTGTTGCTATTGTCTGCCCTATTCTCATCACTCCAAATTTTAATTTGATAGTATAAATCTAGAATCGGCAGTAATTGAAACCTAATTGAAAATAGCAACTTGATTCACAACAATTGCATTAATTGCAACTCGTGTTATTTTAAACAAAATACGGGGTGATTTAAGCAGCAGAAATTCGAAAAATGGCTTAAATATTTTATAGAAAAAATCCAGCCCTACTGATTTTAATTAAACCGGAGGCTTACTTAATTACTACTTTCCTTTCTTTCATGTCGTATTTATCTCCCGGACGTAGGAAGTAAAATAAATTATTTGCAGTTGGCAAATTTTTCAATTTACTGCCTTCACGAGACCAGAAAGAGCCATCAAAAACTACAATATAACTCTTACCTATAACCTCAAACTCATCCCCTGTTACTATAATTGCTGTACTCTCATCAAGTCCTATGCCCAATAATTCTGGTCGCTTATCCAGTATGTTAAACATATCAAATTGCCTGTTGCGGGCAAGAAGGTGCTGGTCGATAGCTACATTTTTAATAAAACTGAAGCCTGCTTCATGATCACCCATCATTATCTGGTTATTTTTTGTGTCACCACGTGCCAGATAAGACCCTTGGATAGTTGCTCCGGCAGAGGTGCCACCAATTACCCCTCCTCTATTCAAAACCTCCCACAGTAGTTTTTCTGTTTTGGTATCTTTATAAGCATCAACAAGGCGCCATTGTCTACCGCCACTAAACCAAACTGCTTTCGCTTCTAATAATGGCTTTACAAATTCAGTTGAATTAGCAATGCTTCTATCTTTTGTATGCAGAACAGTAACATTTGTAGCTCCATATTTCCTCAATTGCTCCGCTCCGCCATCGTTATCATCATACTTGTTTTTACCCCCAGCAGTAGGTATAACAACAATTGCTGCTGCCGGCCCTCCAGCAAGCTCAATAAATCTTTGCAGAATAACATGATCTAATTTCCCGCCACCAACAACAACTAAGGTGCCTCTTTGTGGTCCTGTAGTATATACTTTCTCAACTGCTTCTTGAGCATATAATGTATAGGTAAAGCCAAAGAATAGGCATAAGAACAAAGAGTGTATCTTGCTTTTCATAATAATTATAATTTATGGATACTAATTTATACTAATAATCTTTGTCTTCCACGGCTAAACTAAACTCATAATCCGTTATTTTTGCACCTTCAAAATTTAACGCAGATGATTTCAGCAAATAATGTATCTCTTCAATATGGCAAGAGGGTACTTTTCGAAGATGTAAACGTAAAGTTTGGTAGTGGTAATTGCTATGGAGTAATTGGTGCCAATGGCGCCGGGAAGTCTACCTTCCTGAAAATATTGGCAGGCGACATCTCACCAAATAGTGGCAAGGTTCAGCTTGAGCCGGGCAAGAGAATGGCGGTATTACGCCAGAATCACTTCGAATTTGACGAAGTAACTGTCCTTAATACAGTATTAATGGGGCACTCCTCATTATGGAAAATAATTGAGGAGAAAGATGCCGTTTACGCCAAAACTGATTTCTCTGAAGAAGATGGCAATCGAGCAGCTGAACTTGAATCTGAATTTGCCGAGATGGATGGGTGGAATGCTGAGTCAGATGCTGCAGCTCTTTTAAGCGGCTTAGGAGTAACAGAATCTGAACACTATAAACTCTTAAAAGAACTAAATGGTCATCAAAAAGTTAGAGTGCTTTTGGCCCAGGCGCTATTTGGCAATCCTGATATTCTTATTCTTGATGAGCCCACCAACGACCTTGACATTAAAACTGTTACCTGGCTGGAAGATTTCCTTCTTGATTTTAAGAATACAGTTATAGTCGTATCTCACGACAGGCACTTTCTTGATACAGTATGTACTCATATCGCTGATATTGATTTTAGTGCCATCTCTCTATTTACAGGAAACTACGCTTTCTGGTATCAATCAAGTCAATTGGCATTGACTCAACGTTCATCTTCGAATAAGAAGGCTGAAGAGAAGAAAAAAGAGCTACAAGCGTTTATTGCCCGCTTTAGTGCTAATGCCTCCAAGTCGAAACAGGCTACTAGTCGTAGAAAACTTCTTGATAAGATTAATATTGATGAAATTAAACCTTCTACCCGTAAATATCCCGGTATTATATTTACGCAAAATAGAATTGCGGGAGATCAGATACTTCAAATTGAAGGGCTTTCAAAATCATCCGGAGGAAACGCTCTATTTAGTAAGTTAGATCTTTTTGTAAATAAAGGTGACAAAATAGCTTTTGTTGGCCCAGACAGCCTGGCTATTACTGCTCTATTCAAAATACTAATGGGTGAAGAAAATGCCGATTCCGGTGAGTTCAAGTTTGGCCAGACCATTACTAAGGCATTCTTACCAAATGAGAACAATACTTACTTTGACACGAATGAAAGTCTAATAGACTGGCTTCGAAAATATTCGGAGGGGGAAAAGGACGAAGTTTATATGCGCGGATTTTTAGGCAAAATGCTATTCTCAGGTGAGGAGTCATTTAAAAAAACCAATGTGCTTTCGGGAGGTGAAAAAGTGAGGTGTATGATCTCGAGGATGATGCTAAATGGTGCTAATCTGCTAATCCTGGACGAGCCAACAAATCACCTTGATCTGGAAGCAATAATTGCCTTTAATAACGCTTTAAAAGAATTTCCGGGCACAGTACTATTTACATCCCATGACCATAAATTCGTTAATACGGTTGCAAATCGAATTCTTGAAATACGCCCTGACGGTTACACAGATAAGCTTATGACCTACGATGAATTTGCTGATTGGAAAAGCGGAAATGAATTAACTGTTGCCTAAACTGTAGATATAGTCAGTTATTACTATAATTCGTGTATCTCAGCATCGGGGTAAAAAACGCCCCACGAAAACCAGTAACCTATAAATGATTCTGTCCTTTTTAATCTCTTGCCAACCAGCGGCCCTGATACGGCATATCCAAAAATATCCCATTTATTGCCCTGTGAGTCTTTAAGGATTATATTGCTCTCATCTATAGCAGTAAGCTCCAGTGTAGTGCCATCGTCTAGTTTAGTATAAAAGGAAACTATAAAATTTCTGGCCAAATTACCTACTACAACAACTGCCTCTCCATCAATTACATCATTAATCAAGCTGGTTTGAGCCGAAAAAGAGCCAAACCGGTAAATATTGGCATCTCCACTATTAATTATTCCGTGCACTCTTTCTTTTCTGTGCATTCTTCTATCATCAATTGACAGAGGAAATAATAAATTATTTTCGTTGGTCTTATAATCGCCATAAGGATATGTTCCATAGGAACGATTATGTCCTGTATTTAAGGACACTACCTCTGAATTGGGGTACATAGTTTTCCAGTTATCCCAGCGAGTTTCTACTAGCTGAAAAGTTTCTATTTTCTTATTTATTAGCTCTCCATTTACACATTCTAATCTCTGCTGACTCCAATTACTGTTGGTTGCCCTGTCAAATGGAATAAGATTATTATTATAGATTAATCCTGATACCCCAAAAGTTGTGGCCCTACCATTAATTATTGGATTCCAGCCAATACCTGTTCCTGTAAGTGGGCAATAGGTAATAGTGAGAGGAGTATCATTGATGTTATCATTGATGATTTCGTGCCAATCGAGAATTAAAACAGGGTAAGCAACGGCATTTTCACCGTCAAAATATCCTATTACTAAATTATCATCTGCTAAATAAGTTACTGAACTTGCCGCTATTTTTTCTGGATTACTTAATGCCGGAATCCCATCTCTACCCGGTCCTCCATCAACTACCTGCTCGGATGGTATCAACCAAGGGCCTTTACTTATATTAACATCATTGCCTGAACAAGAAAATAAAACCACAAATACCCCAACAAAAATTCTCCTCATATCAATCCCTTATAAAGTTTTATGCCTCACTAACTCCTACATGTCATATATTTCAAGATCAGGGTAAAAAGCACCCCAGGAAAACCAGTATCCGATAAAAGATTCTGTGTTTATAAGTCTTTCCCCTTTAGCAGGGCCCGATACGGCATATCCAAATACATCCCATTCATTTCCCAATTGGTCTTCAAGTATCACCTCGTTCCTGTCTACTACGGTAAAAACAGGCGTACTGCCATCTCGAAGCTTACTATAAAAAGACACAATAAAATTCTTTGACGCATTACCGACTATGATTACATCTTCACCATTAATAACATCATTGATCATTGTATTTGTTGAGGCAAACGAACCAAAACGAAATACCTTAGCCACATCATCAACAATTATACCATGCACCCTTTCTTTTCTATTAAGCCTTCTGTCATCGATACTTATTGGAAATAATAGATTATCTTCATTGGTTTTATAATCTCCATATGGATACAATCCATATGGCCGATCAATACCCGTGTTTAAAGACAGTACTTTAGTTTCGGGATACATCTCCTTCCATGTGAACCAGCGTGTCTCCAGGAGCTGAAAAGTTTTAATCTCGGTGTTAATCAAGGGACCATTTACGCAATCCAGCCTCATCTGGCTCCAATTACTATTGGTCTGCCTATCATAAGGAATGAGATTAGTATTATATATTAATCCTGAAACTCCAAAAGTAGTAGGGCTTCCATTAATAGTCCGCTCCCAACCAATTCCAGTACCTGTAAGTGGACAATAAGTAATAGCAAAAGGAAAATGATCCAACTCGTCATTAATAATTTCATGCCAATCCAGAATTTGAAGTGGGTAAGCTATGGCGTTTTCTCCATCGAAATAGCCTATTACCAACTCTTGATCTAAAAGGTATCCTCCAGCTTCAACTGAAACTTTTTCCGGATCTTCCAATGCGGGGATTCCATCTTTTCCCGGGCCTCCGTCAAATATCTCACTTTTCGGAATATTCCATATAGGAGCCCCTTGATTAGCACTTGTGGCATTACTGCCACTGTTAACAAAGATATCTTCATTTTTATTACAAGAAGACATATAAAACATGGCTAATAAGCCAATTACCAGGAATCTCTTTGGTTTGACCTTTCTCATAATATTAATTTTTTGTATAATTTATAATATGTTCCAACTGTAAATCTATTTGTAGGAGTTAGTTGGGTGTTATCCTCAATACCGTAATATGGTATTTCCTAGTACCAATAATAGAAGTGTCAGGATTAAACGAATACTTTAATCCGGGCATAAGAAACACCTATTCGCCTGCCAAAGTCAATCTCATACCAACCCCATTCTTTAGATATCCATCATTTGAACTACTTACCATATATTTCAAGGTCAGGGTAAAAAGTGCCCCAGGAAAACCAGTATCCTATAAATGATTCTGTTGTTTTAAGCCTCTGCCCTTTAGCAGGACCCGAAACGGCATAACCAAAA